>JAABUV010001067.1_pt1 | contig 40286 bp, 35 predicted proteins | sample 5559971 | NCBI WGS metagenome assembly JAABUV01 (sample SAMN10711881, study PRJNA513362) | rock metagenome | isolation source: Antarctica rocks | place: Antarctica: Victoria Land, Knobhead nord | collected 2015-12-19 | reverse complement strand
AGCAGGAAATGCTGCGTCATAGGGACCGATCACGAGAGGAGACACCAGCACCATCCATGCCAGCATCAGCCGCCGGGTACAAGCCCAATCTCGTCAGTGGCAGCAGCTACATAATACCGGATTTTTAAAGAACCTCGGCCTCATCGCCGTTCTCAAGGTCCCAGGAACGTCCCGAACGCCCGCGGGCTCTCCCCTACCTTGATCTTGCGGACAACCTTCCCCGCGGCCACGTCGATCTCGGCCAACCTGTTGTCCATCCAGACCGCCACATAGGCCCGGCTGCCATCGGCGGACATCTCGATCCCCTCGGGATAGTCCCCCACCGCGATCTCCGGCAGCGCGTTGAACGCCGCGTCGAACACCGACAGCGTGCCGCTGTGCTGGTTCGTGACCAGGATACGCGAGCCATCGGGGGCTGCTGCCACGGCGTAGGGAAACTCGCCGACCTTGATGCGCCGGGTCTCCGCCGCTGTCGCCGCGTCCACCACCGACACGTCGCCGGACTGCACGTTGGCGACGAACACCCGGCCGCCCTGCCACGTGACGCCGAACGGCGCGTGCCCGACCGGCACCGTGGCGACCGTCGCCAGCGTCGCGAGGTCGATGACGGACAGCGTGTCGCTCTCGCGGTTGGCCACGTACAGCCGCGCGCCGGCCGGGTCGATGGCTAGGCCGGAGGGCGACCGGCCGACCTCGATCGCGCCCAGGGCCGCGCCGTCCCGGTCGAGGATCGCGACGGTGTTGCCGTACCAGTCGGCCACGAACACCCGCCCGTCGCTCGGACTGACCGCGATGCCGAGCGGCCCGGCGCCCGCCGGCGCCTCGCCCACCACCGCGAGCCGGGCGCCCGTGCGCTCCAGGATGCTGACGCTGTGCGCCTCGGGGTTGGTGACGTAGATGCGCCGCGCGTCCGGTCCGACCGCGACCCCGGCCGGTTTCGCGCCGACGTGGACCGTCTGCACGACCGCTCCGGCCGCCGTGTCCACGACCGACACCGTGTCGTCGCCCTGGTTGATGACGAAGGCCAGCGCCGCCCACGCCGGCACCGGCGCCAGCAACGCGACGGCGACGACCAGGGCGCGCCTCACCCCACGCGCTCGGCGAGGACCTTGATGTTGTCCAGCCCGGCCCGGAGCACGCCGGTGATCGCCTTGATCGCCGCCGCGTCATTCAGCTCGGGCGGCGGGTCGTTCAGCGGATAGCCGCGGTAGAACGCCGACCGCCACTCCACCGTCGTGCCGCCGGCGGGGTTGGCCTGCACCTCGAACCACGACGTGTAGTTGGTGACAGGCAAGACCTTAGGATCCACCTTCTCGATCCGGTACATGTAGCTGTGCTCGCCGGCGTCGTATTTGGCTAGCTCCTCCTCGAACGACGGCGCACCCTCGGCTTTCAACGTGATCGTGCGCTTGGACCCGACCTCGTTGCCTTTGTCAGCCGGGCTGGAGGCGATCATGGGATGCCACTGGGCGATCGAATCGAAGTTGCCGACGATGGCCCAGACCTGCTCCGGCGTGCGGGCGACGTCGACGGTCTGCGTGACCTTCTGCCGGGTCGGGCCGTGCGCGAACGCCGGGCGGGTCGCGAACGCGGTTGTCGCCAGTGCGGTGAGGAAGGTCCGCCGGGTCAGGTGCAGCATGTACGTCTCCATCCCGCGCATGGGTCGCGCGATGACGGCAGGTTTGCGCGGAATGACGGGCGGCGCCAGGGAGAATTATACGCCCGAGGCGAAGTGAAAGGCCATGGCTCTGCCCTGGACCCGCTGGGGCCTGAGGCCCCAGACCCGCATTCGTTTAGGCAGTTGGATCGCTAACAAATGGGTTTCCAAAGGCATCATGCCTTTGGCGGAGTTCGAGGCAGAGCCTCGACCTTCCGCTTGCCTTCTCTAGGCCAACGCCCGCCGCGCCAGCATCGCAGACCCGTGCGAGGCGCTGGCGTCGGCGCGCAGCACCGGCACGCCCAGGATGCGCGCGCGGATCGCGGTCCACACCGGGTTGGCCGCGCCGCCGCCCACCGTCAGCACACGCTTGACAGGCGGCGCGCCGTGTTCGGCGAGGCGGCGGTAGCCCAGGGCCTCGATCCGGGCAATACCCTCCAGCATGCCGTGCAGGAACAGCGCGTCGTCGGGGGGGCGGGGCAACAGGCGGGGCGGCAGGGCCGGGTCGTTGATGGGGAAGCGCTCGCCGGGTCGCGTCAGCGGGTAGTAGTCGAGGCCGCTGTCGCACGCCGGATCGATGCGGCGGGACAGCTCGTCGAGCCGCACGGGGGTGAAATACGCGGCGAGCACGGCCCCGCCGCTGTTGCTGGCGCCCCCGGCGAGCCAGTGGCCCAGCAGCCAGTGGCTGTAGATGCCGAAGGACGGCGCCGAGACGGGGACGCTGGACAGCAGCTTGAGCGTGAGCGTGGAACCGAGTGCCGTCACGGCGTCGCCGGGCGTGTCCGCTCCCGTCGACAAGAAGGACGCGCAGCCGTCGGTGGTGCCTGTGGCCACGACAGCGCCACGGGGCAAGCCGAAACGGGTGGACACCGCCGGGGTCACGGTCGCGAAGGCGGTCCCCGGCGAGAGTACGCGGGGGAGCAAGGTGCGCAGGCCGATGTCGCTGGTCCAGGCTTGCGCCACCGGGTCGTAGCCGGTTTTGAGCGCGTTGTTCGCGTCCGTGGTATCGAACTGCCCGCACAGGCGGCCGGCGATCCAGTCGGCCTCGTGCAGGATGCGGCGCACGCCCGGCGTCGCTTGCAGCCCGAGGGCGCGCGCGAGGGCCGACCCGGGCTCGTCGTACAGCGACAGCTTGCCGAGCGCGGCGGCATCGGCGCCGATCGGGATGAGCGTGCCGGAGGTGCCGTCCACCGCGAGCGCCCGGACCTCGGACAGGTCGAGCGCGTGCAGGACCGCCGCGACGCCGGCCCACAGCGCGGCTGGATCGGTCCGCTTCGCCGCCGCGATCGGCACCGCGTGGGACGCGACTTCGCCGTGCTCGTCCAGGACGACCGCGCGGACGCCCGAGGTGCCGAGGTCGATCCCGAGCGTGCGCATCGGGGCGGACTACGCGCCGGGGACCAGCCGCTCGCACAATTCGGGCAGGTCGGCCGCGCGCTGGGCCACCGCAGCGGCGCCCTCGGCCATCGCGAGCGGCCCGTAGCCCCAGGCGGCGAAGATGCACGGCACGCTGGCGCCGGTCGCGGCGAGCACGTCGTTGGCGTGGTCGCCGACCATGACGGCCCGGCGCGCATCCCCCCCGGCGGCGGCGAGGGTGGCGAGCAAATGCGCCGGGTCGGGCTTGCGGGTGGCGAAGCTGTCGCCACCGCCGACCGCCGCGAACCACGGGTCGAGGCCCAATTCGGCCAGGAGCGCGCGGGCGGCGGCCTCGGGCTTGTTGGTGCAGACGGCGAAGCGCCAGCCGGCGCCCTGCATCGTTCGCATAGCGTCGAGCATGCCGGGAAACGGCCGGGTCGCGACCGCGGCGTGCGCGGTGTAGTCGGCCAGGAAGTCGGCCAGCGCCGCTTCGTCGAACGGCGCGCCGCGGGCGGCGAATGCGCCCGTCATCAGCACGCGCGCGCCGTTGCCGATCAGCGCCGTCACCTCTGGCCGGTCAGCCGGCGGCAGGCCCCGCGCGCGCAGCACGGCGTTCAGCGCGGTGGCGAGGTCGTCCACGGAGTCCACCAGGGTTCCGTCGAGGTCGAGGATCAGGGTACGTTGCATCCGGCCCTCATAGCAGCCCCAGCCATCGGATCGGAACGCCAATGCCACTCGCCGCGCTGATTTTCGACGTCGACGGAACGCTGGCCGAGACCGAGGAAGTGCATCGCCAAGCGTTCAACGCCAGCTTCGCGCGGGCCGGCCTGGGGTGGCATTGGGACCGGGATCTCTACGCGAAGCTGCTGGAGGTGACGGGCGGGAAGGAGCGCATCCGCCACTACATCGACGCGCATGGCGGCACCCCAGGGCTCGACGCCGCCGCGATCGCGCGCCTGCACGCGGACAAGACCGCGGAGTACGCGGCGGTCGTGGCGTCCGGCGCGGTGGCGCTGCGGCCCGGCGTGCTGCGCCTGCTGGACGAGGCGCAGGCGGCCGGGTTGACCCTCGCCATCGCGACCACCACCAGCCCGCCCAACGTCGACGCGCTGCTCCGCGCCACCATCGGCCCTGGCGGCCCGGCGCGCTTCGCCGTCATCGCCGCGGGAGACTGCGTGCCTGCGAAGAAGCCGGCGCCGGACATCTACCGCTACGCCCTGGCGCGGCTGGGCCTCCCACCCGAAGCCTGCATCGCGTTCGAGGATACGCCGAACGGCTTGCGAGCAGCACTCGGGGCAGGAATTGCGACCGTCGTCACCACGAGCCTCTATGGCGGCACGGACGGTTTCGAGGGCGCGCTCGCGGTCGTGGATGGCCTTGGCGACCTGGATTTCCCCGCCCAAGCATTAGCAGGCCCGGCGCTGGACGCCACCGTCGTCAGCATCGCGCAGCTTCACACCTGGAGGAGATTGCAAAGACGCACTACGTCAGTGTAGTGTGCGCGAAGATTGAGAAGGTGAGGCTATGGGCGTTCCCATTTCGATCCGGCTAGACGACGACATCCGCGACGAACTCGATCGGCAAGCGCGTGCTTGTGGCGTCGGGCTCGCCACCCTGCTGCGCGACATCGCGACCCAGGCGGCGCGGGACGCGAGGCGTGCGCGCATTCGGCAATCGAGCGAGCGTGTCGCCGCCTACGCCGCCACGTCCCCGGACGGCACGGCGTTCTACGAGGATTGGGGCACGCCGGGGGCCGATGCCGGCTGATGCAGCAGCCTTAACCCTCCGGGCGGGCCAGATCGTGCTTGCGGACTGGCGGGGCGACGCCCTCCCGAAGGAGCCGAACAAGCGCCGGCCCGCGGTTGTGGTGGAGGATGACGGGCTGTTCGCGCCCGCCTATCCGAACGCGATCCTCGTGCCGCTTACCGAGGATGCGGGCCTGGTGATGCCGGACCTCGCCGTGCCGATCACGCCAAACGCCGAGAACGGCCGCAGCAAGCCCTGCTGGGCGGCCTCGCACCTGGTGGCGACCACGTCGAAGCGGCGGCTCACGGCGACGCTGTCCCACATCACGCCGGGCCAACTCGCGACTATTCGGCGGCAGGTCGCTCTCGCAATCGGGGTCGAAGCGTGAGGTCGAACCTCGCGTAGCCCCGTGCGGCGATGTCCTCGATCGTCATGGGCTGGTTCGGCGCGTGCAGGACCGCGGCTTTCATCGGCTCGCTTCCTCGTGTTTTGCCGGTATCCGACCAGGGGACGCCGGCTGGCTCAAGCCTTCCGTTCGCCGCCGGGTTGCGCTCCGCCGCCGATGCGAATTGGATAGCCCGATGTCCGCATTGCACCCCGACGCCGAACGGCTGCTGGACCTGATCCGCATCGCCGGCCGGCCCCTGTTCGAAACCCTGTCGCCGGCCGAGGCGCGTGCCGCCTACGCCGCGGGCCGCACCGTGCTGCAGCCGCCGCCGGATACGGTCGCCGAGGTGCGGGACGTGCTCATTCCCGGCCGAGCAGGGCCCTTGGGGCTACGGTTGTACCGGCCCGCCGGGAGCAGCTACGCCGACGTCCTGCCCGGGCTGCTCTACCTGCACGGCGGCGGCTGGGTGCTCGGCGGGCTGGACAGCCATGACGGCGTCTGCCGGCGGCTGGCGAACCTGGCGTTCTGCGAAGTCGTCGCCGTCGACTACCGGCTGGCGCCCGAACACCCCTTCCCCGCCGCGGTCGAGGACGCGGCGACCGCCCTCGTCTGGATGTCCGGACAAGCGGACGAGCTGGGCATCGATCCCGCCCGGATCGCGGTCGGCGGCGACAGCGCGGGCGGCAACCTCGCGGCCGTGGTCGCCCTGATGGGACGCGACGGGGCCGCGCCGGCCACGGTGTTTCAGATGCTGCTCTACCCGGCGGTCGACCTCACCATGGCGTCGGGCTCCTACGCGCGGATCATCGACCGTGTGCCGCTCACGGCGGCGACGATGCGCTACTTCATCGACCATTACGCGCCCGGCGCCGAGCAACGGCTGGACTGGCGTGCTTCCCCGTTGCGGGCGGCGACGCTGGCGGGAACGCCGCCGGCGCTGGTGCTGACGGTAGCGCACGATCCGCTGGCCGACGAGGGCCGCGCCTACGCGGAGCGGCTGGAGGCGGACGGCGTGCGCGTGGCCGTGCTTCACCTCAGCGACCAGGTCCACGGCATCCTGACGATGGGGCGGGTCATCGGCGCGGCCGACGCGGTGCTGCAGTACGCCAGCACGGCCCTGCGGGACGCCTGGCGCGTCGGGTAGCGGGCCTGTGGAATGCCAGTTCGAGCAGCTGGCATGAAACGCCACCTCCTACCTCGCCACAGCACTCTCCATCCCTCCATACCGCATCCGCATCTCGCGCTTCAGCAGCTTGCCCGCGGTGTTGCGCGGCAGGCTGTCCGCGAAGATCACTCGCTTCGGCGCCTTGTAGGCCGCCAACGTCGCGCGGGCGTGGGCGTGGGCGATCAGCGCCTCCGCGGTCGCGTCCATCCCCACTCGCAGCACCACGATGGCGGCGATCGCCTCGACCCACACCGGGTCGGGGACGGCGATCACCGCCACCTCCGACACGCTCGGGTGGGTGAACAGCGCGTCCTCGACCTCGCGGCTCGCGACCAGGACGCCGCCGGTGTTGATGACGTCCTTCATGCGGTCGACCACGGTGATGTAGCCCTCCGCATCCATCACGCCCACGTCGCCGGAATGGAACCAGCCGCCGTCGAACGCGGCGCGGGTCTCCTCCGGCTTATCCCAGTAGCCGAGCAGCAGCTGCGGGGAGCGGTGGACGATCTCGCCCGGCGTGCCCGGCGGCACGTCCGCGCCGTCCAGGCCGACGATCCGTGTCGCGACGTTCAGCACCGGGCGGCCGACCGAGGCGGGCCGCGCGTCGTGCTCCTCCGGCCGCAGCACGGTCGCGAGCGGGGCGATCTCGCTCTGGCCGTAGCAGTTGAACGGGCGGATGCCCGGCAGCCGCCGCCGCAGCTCCTGCAGCACCGGCACCGGCATGATCGCCGCGCCGTAGTACGCGTGGGTCAACGACGACAGGTCGCGGCGGTCGAAGTCCGGGTGGCGCAGCAGGTTGATCCAGACGGTGGGCGGGGCGAAGAAGCTCGTGATCCGGTGCGTCTCGATGCACTGGAGGCAGAGGTCCGGGGCGGGCGCTTCCAGCAGGAACGTCTCGCCGCCCCGCAGCAGCAGCGGCATGGTGAAGCAGTGGAGCTGGGCCGTGTGGTACAGCGGCAGGGCGGCCAGGGCGCGGTCGCCGGGCGAAATCTCCAGCTCGACGATGTTGGACAGGTACTCGGCGATCATGCCGCCATGCGACATCAGCGCCCCCTTCGGAGCGCTGGTGGTGCCAGAGGTGTAGATGATCTGCGCCGGCGCCGCGTCGTCCAGCGACACCTCGGCCGGCACCAGCGCCGGATCGTCCGCGGCGTCCAGCATGTCCAGCCCGGTCCTGCCGTGCAGCGTGCCGAGCGCCGCCCCGCCGCATGCCTCCGACGCCACGCCGGCCAACGCCGGGTCGTGCAGCAGCAGGGCGGCGCCGGATTGACGCAGCACGTAGGCCAGCTCGCCGGCGGTCAGCGCGTAGTTCGCGGGGACGTGCACCAGCCCGGCGCGGCAGCAGCCCAGCCAGGTCAGCAGGTAGGCGGCGGAGTTGCGGCCGAACGCGGCCACCCGGTCGCCCGGCTGCAGGCCGGCCGCCTGCAGCCGGGCCGCGATCCGGCCGGACGCGGTGGCCACGTCGCGGTAGCTCCATGTCCGCCCGCCGAAATGCAGCGCGGGGCGGTCGCGGAACTTGGCGGCGGCGCGCTCGACGGCGTCGCCGATGGTGTTCCGCCGGGCACGCCGCACGTCCGGCAGGGTATCCATGCCAAGGTTCCGCCCCATGTCGATGCTGAAGCCTGCTGTAGCGCCGCCTCGGCAACAAGAGCATCTTGAAGGACTTGGCGGAAACTGTTGGGGCGCCTGCCCGTATTCACTGCACGCCCGAGGTTTCGTGAATGCCTGACGCCGCACCGACGCAAGCTGTCCGCCGCCGCGCCTTCGTCGGCATCGGCGCATCCGCCGCCGGGATCGAAGCGATGCAAGGCCTGTTGCGGACCATGCCCGCCCAGGCTGGCCTCAGCCTCATCATCGTCCAGCACCTGTCGCCCGACCGGCCCAGCATGTTGGCGGAAATACTGCAGCGCTGGACCGACATGCCCGTCCGGCAGGCGTTGGAAGGCATGGAGGTCGAACCGGACGCGGCCTATGTCGTGCCGCCGAACGCGGTCATGACGATCCGCCACGGCGTCCTGCACCTGCGGCTGCCGGCCGCGTCGATGCGCGAGACGACGCCGATCGACATCTTCTTCAGCTCGCTCGCCGAGGACCAGGGCGCGCGGGCCATCGGCATCGTGCTGTCGGGCACTGGCAGCGACGGGACGCTGGGGCTGAAGGCGATTCGCGACGTGGGCGGGACCACGCTGGCGCAGGGCGTCGACGGCAGCGCACCACAATTTGATGGCATGCCGAAAGCGGCGGTCGCGGCCGGGTCGGTCGACCTGGTCGTTCCGGTCGAGGAGATGCCGGCGGTCCTGCTCACGCTGCTCACGCGCGAGCGGGACCAGGCGCCCGCCCAGCCGGCGCTGGACGCGGTCGCGGCGGTCCGGCTCGATATCTGCGCGCTGCTGCAGCGGCAGGTCGGGCATGATTTCAGCCATTACAAGCAGCCGACGTTCCTGCGCCGGGTGCATCGCCGGATGGAGGCGCGGCACCTGGACGCGCCTGCCTACGTCAGCCGGCTGCACGCCGAGCCGACCGAGGTCGGGCTGCTGTTCCGGGATTTGCTGATCGGCGTCACCGGCTTTTTCCGCGACCCGGAGACCTTCCATAAGGTCGAGCACGACGTGTTGCCAGGGTTGTTCGCCGGCAAGCGGCCCCTAGAGACGATGCGGGTCTGGATACCGGGGTGCGCCACCGGCGAGGAGGCCTACACGCTGGCGATGCTCTGCCGCGAGCGGATGGACCTGCTGCCGCACCCGCCGCGCGTGCAGATTTTCGCCACCGACATCGACGAGCCCGCGATCGGGATCGCGCGCGCCGGCCGCTACCCGCGCCAGATGCTCAAGGGAGTGTCGGAGGAGCGGCTCGCGCGCTTCTTCACCCAGGCTGGCGACAGCTACGTCGCCCGGAAAGAAATCCGGGATCTGTGCACGTTCTCCTCGCACAGCGTCATCCGCGATCCGCCGTTCTCGCGCATGGACCTGGTGTCGTGCCGCAACTTGCTGATCTATCTCGACTCCGATCTCCAACGGCGCGTGCTTCCGGTGTTCCACTACGCCTTGGCGCCCGGCGGCTACTTGCTGCTCGGCGGCTCCGAAACGGTCACCCAGTACGGCGAACTGTTCGACTCCGTCGACAAGCGGCACCGCATCTACCGCCGCCTCGACGCGCCAAGCCCTCCGCTGCACATGATGGCGATCACCGCCAAAGCGCCGAGGCGGAGCACGGCGTCCGACGGAGGCCTCGCCCCGGTGAGCCCGTCCAGGATCGCAGCCTCCGCCACGGCCTACATACTCGACCAGTTCGCACCGGCCTTCGTGGTCGTCGGCGCGGATGGCGACGTCGTCCACTACTCCACCGGCACCGGGCGCTTCCTGGAGGCGGCGCCCGGCGTGCCGAACCGGAACCTGGCGGCGATGGCACGGCGCGGCCTTCGCACCGAGTTGCGGGGGGCGCTGCGTCAATGCGTCGACACCGGTGAACGGGTCGAATGCCACGGCATCGCCATGGAAACCGGCGAGGGAGGCGTGCAGGTCATCACCCTGACGGTCGAGCGGCTGCGGCGGCGCGATCCCGACCAGCTTTATATCGTCGTGTTCGCCACAGGCGCCGCGAAGGCCGGCATCGTGGTGGCGGAGGCGTCCAGCCAAGCCGCGCACGATGCTACGGTCAAGCAGTTGGAACGGGACCTGCGCGACAACAGGGAGCAGCTGCAATCGATCGTCGAGGAATACGAGACGGCGGTCGAGGAGCTGAGATCCACCAACGAGGAGATGCACTCCGTCAACGCGCAGCTCACGGAGATGGTCGAGGAGCTCGACCGCGCCAACAGCGACCTTCGCAACCTGTTCGACAGCACCGCCGTCGCTACCATTTTCCTCGACCGCGACCTGCGCGTGCGGGGCTACACCCCGGCGGTCACGGCGATCTTCAACCTTATCCCGACCGACCACGGCAGGCGGCTGACGGATATCGTGAGCCACGTCGACTACGACGCGCTGCGCGGCGACGCCGCCAACGTGTTGGAGGGCCATGCCCCGTTCGAAGTCCGGGTGACCCACAGGGATGGCGGCGCCCACTACCTGATGCGGCTCCTGCCATACCGCGCCACCGACAACCGCATCGACGGCGTGCTCGTGACCTTCGTCGACGTCACCGGCCTGGTGGCGGCCGAGCAGCACCAGCGCCTGCTGGTCGACGAGCTGAACCACCGGGTCAAGAACATGCTGACGGTGGTGGTGTCGATCGCGACCCAAACGCTGAACCGGGCGAAATCGCTGGAGGTGTTCTCCGAGAGCTTCCTGGGGCGGCTGCGCGCGTTGGGGACCGCCTACAGCCTGCTATCGCGGGAGAACTGGACGGAGGTCGCCATGCACGACCTGCTGCTGGCGGCGGTCGAGGCGCACATGACGCGCGAGCCGAACAACTTCTCGTTCGAGGGCCCGATGGTGTTCCTCAAGCCCCGCGGCGCGCTGGCGCTCGGGCTGGCGGCGCATGAGCTGGCCACCAACGCCGTGAAATACGGCGCGTTGTCGGTGCCGGACGGGCGGGTGGACGTCGGCTGGCGGGTCGAGGACGGCCGCCTCGATTGGCACTGGGCCGAGCATGGCGGCCCGGTAGTGACCCCGCCGTCGCAGCGCGGCTTCGGGACGACCCTGCTCGAACGCAGCCTCGCGCACGAGCTGAATGCGAAGGTCGAGATCGGCTTTCCGCCGACCGGGCTGCGCATCCGGCTGGCCGTGCCGCTCGACCCGGTGCTGATCGGCCGCAGCGGGGACCGGGCGTGATCGGACAATCCCTGCGCGGCCGCCGGCTGATGATCGTCGAGGACGAGTTCCTGGTGGCGATGCTCCTGGAAGGCATCCTGGAGGACGAAGGCGCTGTGATCGTCGGGCCGTTCGGGCGTGTGCCGCCCGCCATCGAGGCCGCCGAACAGGCCGAGCTGGACCTCGCGGTGCTGGACGTGAACGTCGCCGGCGAGAAGGTCTATCCGGTGGCGGAAGCGCTGGCGCGGCGCGGCGTGCCGTTCCTGCTGCTGTCGGGCTACGGCGACACCGCCGCGCCGGACCATCCGGACTGGCCGGTGTGCAGCAAGCCGTTCGAGCGCAAGGTGCTGCTGGAACGGCTGTCGCTGCTACTCGCGCCGGTCGGCTAGCTCCTGCAAAATCTCTCGCGTGTGCGCGCCCACGCCGGGCAGCCCGCGCCGCTGCGGCAGCCGCGCGCCGTCGAAGGCGAGCGGCAGCGCCGGCAGCTTGGTCTCCGTCCCGTTCGGCAGGGTCAACGGCACCAGGCCGCCGGACGCGTTCAGGTGCGGGTCGTCGAACAGGTCCACCGGCCGGGTGATCGGGGCGAACGGCAGGCCGAGGCGTTCGCACTCCGCCATCAGCGCCGGGGCGGTGAAGGCGCGCAGGGCGGCTTGCACCAGCGGCACCACGCGCGGGCGGGCGGTGACGCGCTCGGATTGCAGTTGCAGCGCCGGGTCGGCGGCGAGGCCGGGCAGGTCGAACGCGGCGCAGAACAGCCGCCACTGGGTGTCGGTGACGACGCCGACGAACACCTGGCCGCCGTCGGAGGTCTCGAAGATGTCGTAGATCGGCCAGGCCACCTGTCGCTCGCTCATCGGCGGCGCTTCCTGGCCGGTGATGGCGTACTGCGCCATGTGCTGGGCCATCAGCAGCACGTTGTTCTCGAACAGCCCCGACTGCACGTGCCGCCCGCGTCCGGTGCGGTGCCGCTCCTCGATCGCGGCCAGGATGCCGATGGCTGCGAACATGCCGCCCATGATGTCGTTGACGGAGCTGCCGGCGCGCATCGGACGGCCCGGCAGGCCGGTCATGTAGGCCAGCCCGCCCATCATCTGCACCACCTCGTCCAGCGCCACCCGGTGGTCGTACGGACCCGGCAGGAACCCCTTGCAGGAGCAGTAGATCAGCCGTGGGTTGTCGGCCTGCAGCGCGGCGTAGCTCAGGCCGAGCTTGTCCAGCGCGCCCGGGCGGAAGTTCTCGACCAGCACGTCCGCGGTCGCCAGCAGGCGGCGCACGGCCGCCATCCCCTCCGGCGTCTTGAGGTCGACGGCAAGGCTGCGCTTGTTGCGGTTGGCCATGGCGAAGAACCCGGTGCCCGAGCCCGTCAGCCGCCGCGTGTTGTCCCCGTCCGGCGCCGGCTCCACCTTGATGACGTCGGCGCCGAGATCCGCGAGCACCAGCCCGCAGGCCGGCCCCATCACCATGTGGGTGAACTCGACGACCCTGATGCCGTCGAGCGGCCCGGCCGTCATGCGGCCACCCGGAACGTCTTGGGCAGCCCGGCCTTGGCGACCCCGCCGTGCAGCGCCTCCCCGGGCAGGCCCTCGGCCAGGATGTCGCGGGCGGCGATCAGCAGGCCGAGGTCGATGCCGGTCGAGAAGCCCATGCTTTCCAGCATGAACACCAGGTCCTCGGTCACGATGTTGCCGGACGCGCCGGGCGCGAACGGGCAGCCGCCCAATCCGGCCAGGGCGGAGTCGAAACCGCGCACGCCCTCCTCCAGCCCGGCAAGGGCGTTCGCCAGGCCGAGCCCCATCGTGTCGTGCAGGTGCAAGTTCTCGAGTTTGGAGCCGATCTCGCCGCGCACCGCCCGCACCAGGCTGCGGACCTGGGCCGGATGGGCGTAGCCGACCGTGTCGGCCAGCGCCACGCCGTCCACCCCCGCCTCCGCCAGCCCGGCGGCGATCGCGAGCACGGCCACCTCCGGCACCACGCCATCGAACGAGCAGCCGAACGCGGTCGAGCACGCGGCCTCGACCTCCATCGGCCGGGCCTGCGCGCGCGCCCAAGCCACGATACGGGCGACCTCGGCCACTTGCTCGTCCGGCGAGCGGTTCAGGTTCGCCCGGCTGTGGCCCTCGCTGACCGACACCGGGATGCTGACCCGGTGCGCCCCGGCCTCGTACGCGGCCTTTGCCCCCCGCAGGTTCGGCGCCAGCGCCACGACCGTAAGGCCCTCCAGCCGGACGCTGGCCCGCACCACGGCGTCGGTGTCGGCCATCTGCGGGATCACCCGCGCCGGCACGAAGCTGCCGACCTCGATCTCCTGCAGGCCGGCCCCCGCGAGCGCTGCGATCCAGCGTATCTTGACCTCGGTCGGCATCCGGCCCTGTGCCATCTGGAGCCCGTCGCGCGGACCGACCTCGCACACCATCACGCTTTCTGCCACGCTGCGTCCTCCAGCCCCTAAACCCCCTCAGCGTGCGGCGAGGTTGACGGCGGTGCAAGCGGCTCCGTATTGCTGGGCCGCCGTTGCGCTTCGATCCCGCCGTTCCAATCTATGCGCGATCTGCCCGATGCAACCTGCAAGGTGACAACGACGATGCGATTGGCTCTCGCTCTGCTCATGCTCGGCCTATGCCCCCTCGCGGCGCACGCGCAGCCGGGGCCATCGGGACCGCCAGCCGTGGGCGTCGTGAAAGTCAGCCAGCAGCCGCTCACCGAGACGGACGAGTTCGTCGGCCGCGTCCAGGCGATCAACCGGGTGGACCTCGTGGCCCGGGTGACCGGATATTTGGACAAGCGCCTGTTCACCGAGGGCAGCGAGGTGAAGATCGGCGACCTGCTTTACCAAATCGAGAAGCCGCCGTTCGAGGCCGATGCCCAGGCCAAGGCGGCGGCCGTGGCGCAGGCGAACGCCGTCCTCCAGAACGCGACCATCACCCTCGGCCGCGCCACCTCGTTGCTGAACACCCCCGCCGGGCAACGTTCCACCGTCGACGACGCGACCGCCACGCAGCGCAGCCAGGCGGCGCAACTCATGGCCACGCAATCGCAGCTCCGCAGCTCCGAGATCAACCTGGCCTACACCGACATCCACGCCCCGATCGCCGGCAAGATCAGCCGCACCCTGGTCACCGAGGGCAACGTCGTCGGTCTCACCACCGGCACGCTCGCGACCATCGTCAGCCAGGACCCGATGTATGTCATCTTCCCGATCTCGGTCCGCACCGCGCTGGACCTGCGGGACCGCTACGCCGGCAAGGGCGGCGCGTCCGCCGTGGTCGTGAAGCTGAAGCTGCCGAACGGGACGGCCTACGACCAGAACGGGCACATCGACTACATCGACCCGACGGTCGCACCGAACACGGACACGCTCGCGATCCGCGCCGTGGTGCCGAACCCCGTCCGGCCCGGCAGCAAACCCGGCGAACCCGGCGATCGCGAGCTGACCGACGGGATGTTCCTGACGGTTCTGGTGGAAGCGGTGCAGCCGATCAAGGCGCTCGCCATCCCGCAGGCGGCGGTGCTGTCCGACCAGCAGGGCAGCTACGTCTGGGTGGTCGGCGAGGGCAACAAGGCGAAGCGGCGCGGCGTGACCCTGGGGCAAGCGGTAGGAATGATGGCGACCGTGTCCGCCGGGTTGAAGGAGGGTGAGACGGTGGTGTCGGACGGCGTGCAGCGCGTGCGGCCGAACCAGCCGGTCGATCCGGCGCCGGCCGCCCCCGGCCCCGGCGGCGCCGGCGGCCCACCCGGCGGGGCGCCTACCTCCGGCAGTGGCACGTCCGCGTCGTCCGCGTCGCCCCAGCCGTCGCCGTCTGGCGGCGCTGGCCAGGGCAGGAACTAGGCCATGATCTCCGCCGTCTTCGTCGACCGGCCGCGCCTGGCGATCGTCATCGCGATCATCATCACCATCGCGGGCGCGATTTCGCTCACCCGCATCCCGCTCGCGCAGTTCCCCAACATCGTCCCGCCGCAGGTCCAGGTCAGCGCCAACTACCCCGGCGCGTCCGCCGCCGTGGTGGAGGCGAGCGTCGCGCAGCCGATCGAGGCGCAGGTGATCGGCGTCGACAAGATGCTCTATATGAAGAGCACCAACGGCAACGACGGCAGCTACAACCTGACCGTCAGCTTCGCGCTCGGCACCGACCCCGACATCAACACCGTCAACGTCAACAACCGCGTCCAGACCGCCCTGGCACAGCTGCCCCCCAGCGTGACCCAGCAGGGGCTGACGATCCAGAAGCGGTCGTCGGCGATCCTCGAGTTCGTGAACCTGTACAGCGAAGGCGCCAAGCAGGACCCGCTGTTCATCACCAACTACGCCACCATCAACATCCTGGACGAGATTTCGCGCACGCCCGGCGTCGGCCAGGCCAACCTGTTCAGCAAGCTGAAGTACTCGATGCGGATCTGGTTCGACACCAACCGCCTGACCAGCCTGAATCTGTCGCCGACCGACATCATCACCGCCATCCAGGCGCAGAACGTGGTGGCGCCGATCGGCCGCATCGGCGCGCGCCCGACGACGGAGGACGTGCAGTTCCAGTTCAACCTGCAGACCCAGGGGCGCCTGACCACGCCCGAGCAGTTCGGCGCGATCGTGGTGCGGGCGAACCCGGACGGCTCCGTGCTGCGCGTGCGCGACGTGGCGCGGCTGGAGCTGGGGGCGCAGAACTCGGACAGCGAGAGCCGGCTGAACGGCCAGCCCTCGGTCGCCATCGCGATCTATCTGGCGCCGGGCGCCAACGCGGTGAACACGGCGCAAGCGGTGAACGGGCGGCTGGCGGCCCTCAGCCAGCGCTTCCCGGAGGGGCTGCGCTACCAGGTCACCTACGACTCCACGACGTTCGTCACCGACACCATCCGCGAGGTCATCAAGACGCTGCTGGAGGCGTTCGTGCTGGTGGTCATCGTGGTGTTCCTGTTCCTTGGCAACCTGCGCGCGACCATCATCCCGACCATCGCGGTTCCAGTGAGCCTGATCGGCGCGTTCGCGGTGCTGCTCGCGGTCGGCTACTCGGCCAACACCGTGTCGCTGCTGGCGCTGGTGCTCGCCATCGGCATCGTGGTGGACGACGCGATCGTGGTGGTGGAGAACGTCGAGCGCGTGCTGGAGGAGCGGCCGGACCTGATGCCGGCCGAGGCCACCAAGGAGGCGATGCGGCAGATCACCGCGCCGATCATCGCCATCACGCTCGTGCTGCTCAGCGTGTTCGTTCCGATCGCGTTCATCCCCGGCATCTCCGGCACGCTGTTCCGGCAATTCGCGGTCACCATCAGCGTGTCCATGCTGATCTCGGCGGTGAACGCGCTGACCTTGTCGCCCGCGTTGTGCGCGCTGTTCCTGCGCCATAGCGGGCCGCGGCGAGGGATCATGGCCCGGGTGCTGCGCGGGATCGACCACGTGCGCGACGGCTACGCCCGCATCGTGGCGCGGCTGGTGCGCCTCGCGGTGCTGGGCATCGTGCTGGTGCTGGTGTTCGCCGGCGGCATCTTTGGGTTGTCGCTGCGCACGCCGACGGGCTTCCTGCCCGAGGAGGACCAGGGCGGCTTCTTCGTCTCCATCCAGTTGCCCGACGGCGCGTCGGTGGCGCGCACCAGCACCGTGGTGCGGCAGGTAGAGGCGCTCGCGAAGAACCTGCCCGGCGTGTCCGACACGTTCGCCATCATCGGCTTCTCCTTGCTCGACAACGCGCAGGAGTCGAACAGCGCGTTCATGTTCATCAAGCTGAAGCCGTTCGCCGACCGCGACCTCGCGACGCAGTCCGCACAGGCCACCATCGGCCGGATGTTCGGCGCCTCGCAGCAAATCCGCGCCGCCACGGTGTTCCCGTTCAACCTGCCGCCGATCATCGGCCTGTCGACCACCGGCGGCTTCGAGTACCAGCTCGAGACGCTGGAGGGCCAGGACGCGGTCGTCCTCGGCGGCGCGATGCAGGGACTGCTCGCCAGCGCCAACCAGGACCCGCGGCTGACGCGCGTGTTCTCGACCTTCACCGCGACCAACCCCTCCCTGTTCCTCGACATCGACCGCGAGAAGACGCAGTCGCTCGGCATGAGCATGCTGGACGTGTTCACCGCGCTGCAGGCGACCCTCGGCGGCATCTATATCAACGACTTCAACCTGTACGGGCGCGTCTGGCAGGTGAACATCCAGGGCGAGGCGTTCGACCGCACCTCGGTCGACGACCTCTGGAAGATATTCATCCGCAACCGGACCGGGCAGTCGGTGCCGCTGCGCTCCATCGCCTCGCTGCGAATCGTGCTCGGGCCGCAGGTGATCACGCGCTACAACAACTACCGCTCGATCACCATCAACGGCGGCCCGGCGGCCGGCGTGTCGTCCGGCACCGCCCTGGCCGCCATGGCGGAGGTGTCGGCCAAGACGCTGCAGCCCGGCTACGCGTTCGAGTGGACCGGCACCGCGTACCAGGAGGTGCAGGCCGCCGGGCAGACCGGGCAGATTTTGGCCTTGGCGATCCTGTTCGCCTACCTCTTCCTGGTGGCGCTATACGAGAGCTGGGTCATTCCCATTCCCGTGCTGCTGTCGGTGGCAGTGGGCGTGTTCGGCTCGTTCCTGGGCATGATGATCGCCGGGCTGTCGCTGGACCTGTACGCGCAGATCGGGCTGGTGGTGCTGATCGCGCTCGCCGCCAAGAACGGCATCTTGATCGTGGAATTCGCCAAGGACCAGCGCGAGGCCGGCTTGCCAATCCGCGAGGCCGCGATCCTGGGCGCCAAGACCCGGTTCCGCGCGGTGATGATGACCTCGGTCGCGTTCATCCTGGGCCTGGTGCCGCTGGTGATCGCGACCGGCGCCGCCTCCGTCAGCCGCCGCGACGTCGGCACCCCGGTGTTCGCCGGCATGATCGCCTCCAGCAGCATCGGCATCTTCCTGATCCCGATGCTGTACGTCACATTCCAGACGATGCGCGAGAGCGTGAAGCGCCGGTTCGGTGGACGACGCGAGGTGACCGTGAAGCCGTTGGAAACCATCCACTAAGCAAAGGGGTCTGGGGCCACCGGCCCCAGTGGGTCAGGGCAAGGCCCTGCCCTTTCCTTCCTTACGCCGCCTCCACCAACGTCAGCGCCTGCCGCGACAGCAGCTCCCGGAACGGCCCTTTGCTGCGCTCCAGTTCCCCCGGGCGGCCGTCCTGCAGGATACGGCCATTCTGCATCACCACGATGCGGTCGAAGTCGCGCAGCGTGGACAGGCGGTGGGCGACGGCGATGACGGTGCGGCCCTGCATCAGCCGGTCCAGCGCGCGCTGCACGGCCTGCTCCGACTCGCTGTCCAACGCCGACGTCGCCTCGTCCAGCAGCAGGATCGGCGCGTTGCGGAGGAAGGCGCGCGCGATCGCCAGCCGCTGCCGCTGCCCGCCGGACAGCTTCACGCCGCGGTCGCCGACCTCGGTATCGTAGCCCTCGGGCAGCGCGTCGATGAAGTCGCGGCAGCACGCGGCTTCGGCGGCGGCGCGCACCTCGGCATCGGTCGCCTCGGGCCGGCCGTAGCGGATGTTCTCCAGTACCGAGCGGTGGAACAGGGAGACATCCTGCGGCACCACGCCGATCGCGTCGTGCAGGCTGTCCTGCGTCAGGGTGGCGATGTCCTGCCCGTCAATCAGGATGCGCCCGGACGGCACGTCCCGCAGCCGCTGCAGCAGCGACAGCACAGTGGACTTTCCGGAACCCGAACGCCCGACCAGCCCGATGCGCGTGCCGGGCTCGATCCGCAGGTTGAAATGTTCCAGCACCGCGTGGCTGCTGGCGGAGTAGTTGTAGGTTACGTCCTGGAACTCCACGCCCCCACGCGCATGGCGCAGCGCGCGGGCCTCGTCGCAATCCTTCAACTCGTGCGGCAGCAGCAAGGTGGACAGCGCCTCCGACAGCCGCGCGACGTGCTGGATGGTGTCGACCAGCGCCACAGCGAGGTCGCGGGTGCCGTGCAGGACGGTGAAGCCGAGGCTGGTGACGAGCACCACGTCGCCCGAACTCGCCTGCCCGCTTTCCCACAGGGTGATGGCCCAGGCCAGCAGCCCGGCGGTCAGCGCGGCCGTGGTCGCGGCGTGGAACAGGCGCAACTTTTCCAGGTAGCGCAGCGAGCGGCCGCGCGTGCTGACCTCACGCGCGACCCGGTCGGCGAACCGGTCCCGCTCGCGCATGGTGGCGCCGAACGCGCGCACCAGCGGCATATTGTTGATGACGTCGACCAGCTCGCCATCCACCGCCGCCGCGTCGGACGCGTACTGGTGGTGCAGCGGACGGCCCCGCTCGGCCAGCTTAGTGAGCAGGAACGCCAGCACCGCCGACACCAGCACCAGGACGATAGCCATCAGCGGGCTGACGGTGACCATGACGGCGATGGACCCCAGCACGGCCAGGCAGGGCGGCAGCACGTTCCAGGCGAAGGTGTTCTCCACCGTGTAGATCGCGTTGCCGGTGGCGGTGATGCGTCCGGCGAGCGTGCCGGGCGGGCGATCGGCGAAGTAGGCCGGGCTGTGCCCCGTCAAATGGTGAAACAGGTCGCGCCGCAGGTCGCCGGTGACGGCGACGAAGCAGTGGGTCGCCGACCAGCCGCCCAACCGCCACGACATGTTGTCGGCCGCGATCAGCCCGGCCAGCATGCCGAACGCCGTCCAGACCGGGCCATGCGACCCGGCGGTCAGCATGTCGACCAGGTGCTTGATCGCATACTGCGAGGCGATGGCGCAGCCGACGGCGAGCACCACGGCCACGAAGACGACCGCATGCCCGATGGGATGGCGTCGCACGTAGCGGAACATGAAGGTGAGCGGGCGATGCGATAGGTCGGTCAAATTCGGTGTCGATCCAGCCATAAGGTGTCTCCCGCCGCCGCGTGTTCAAAATTCGTCGTCCAAGCCCAGGCCGGCAGCCCGCATCGTCGCTAACGCGCTGCTGCCGAAATCGGACGATGGAATCATGAAGCAGGACGTATTTGGCAATCTGATGGCAGCACCGCCCTAATCGTGCCGTGTTCCCGGTGATGATGAGGCGGATCGAACCAGGAGTTACCGGACGATGCGCATTGCCCAGATTGCTCCCCTCCACGAAGCCGTCCCGCCGAAGCTGTATGGCGGCACCGAGCGGGTAGTGTCGTTCCTGACCGAGGAGCTGGTGGCGATGGGTCACGACGTGACGCTGTTCGCCAGCGGCGACTCCGTCACGTCCGCCCGGCTGGAGGCGATATGGCCGCGTGCGCTGCGTCTCGACCCGGCGATCCGCGACCCGATCGCGCCGCACATGCTGCTGATGGAGGCGGCACGCCGCCAGGCCGACGATTTCGACGTGCTGCACTTCCACATGGACTACTGGCCGTTCAGCCTGTTCAGCCGCCATCGCACTCCGTTCGTCACCACCCTGCACGGCCGGCTGGACCTGCCGGAGCTGCAGCCGGTGTTCAACACCTTCCCGATGGCGCCGGTGGTGTCGATCTCCGACAGCCAGCGCCGCCCATTGCCGCAAGCGAACTATGTCGAGACGGTGCACCACGGCTTGCCGGCCGACCTGCTGACGCCGCAGGGCGGCACCCCGGGCTACCTGGCCTTCCTCGGCCGCATCGCACCGGAGAAGCGGCCGGACCGTGCGATCCGCATCGCCAAAGTATGCGGCATTCCGATCAAGCTGGCGGCGAAGGTCGACAAGGTCGACCAGGACTACTTCAACAGCCGCATCAAGCCGATGCTGGATGGCCCGGGCGTGGAGCTGGTCGGCGAGATCAACGACGCCGACAAGCCAGCCTTCCTATCCGGCGCGATCGGGTTGCTGATGCCGATCGACTGGCCGGAGCCGTTCGGCCTGGTGATGATCGAGGCGATGGCGTGCGGCACGCCGGTGATCGCCTTCAACCGCGGTTCGGTGCCGGAGATCGTGGAGGACGGGCTGACGGGCTTCATCGTCGAGGATGAGACGGGCGCCATCGCCGCCGTGGACCGCCTGGGCCAGCTCTCGCGCGCCAAGGTGCGGCAGCGGTTCGAGCAACGCTTCACGGCGCGGCGCATGGCCGAGGACTACTTGTCCGTCTATCGCAGCCTCGCCGGCGAGGAGCGGTCGGTCCTGCGCGCGATCCGGTAAAGGGGTCGAGGGGCGAGTGCCCCTTGCCTTCGCTCGCTATTTAATCTGGTCAATGCCGGCTGAGTGACTATACTCAGTCACAGTGGCCTGGTCGGCACATGGTTGACGATTGCCGTGTTGTGCGATGAGCAGTGCTCGATTTGGGTCACGTGATCAATTTCAAGGCTCACCCTACAGGCGAGTCGTCGACACGCGATTGCATCGCCAACCTGCTTGAAAGCACAATGCCAGCATCATCCGACGCGCTTTCCCCCGACTCCCAAAGCCTCGACTCCGTCGAGGCGCGCATGCGCCGTGCGCTCGGCCATGCCCACGAAGCGCCGGCATCCGAGGCGCGCTCGTCAGACCGGCCGTCCGGCGACCGGCCGCGCAAGCGCTTCGTGCAGGATGGCGATGTCGCGGTCACGATCGTGAACCGGCAGGGACAGCGCGATCAAGGCGGGGCCGCGGTGCCGGAAGTAAGCCGGGTCAGCATCGTGCAGAAGGCGCTCGCGAATGAGCGGGTGGCGCGCGAGCGGGCCGAACGCTCGCTGCAGGAGGCCGTCGCGACGATCCACGACCTCCAGACCAAGCGTGGCCACGCGGAGTTGGCGCGGCAGGAAGCAGCCGCGGCGATCGAGGCGCTGCGGGCCGCGGCACAGGAGCGGGACGCCAGGCTAGCCGATGAACTCGCGGCCGAGCGCACCGCGCGCGCGACGGCCGAAGCTGCCTTGGCGAAGGCGGTCGCTGCCCAGGAGCTTGCCGAAACGGCGGTTCGCCCTGCCCTCCCTGCCCCGAAAAAAGCCACGTCCGCGCCCGCGAAGGCGCCCCGGAAAGCGGGGCCGAAGCCGCGCGAGCCGCAGCCGGTGAAGTGGTGGCTTAACTCGGCCAAGAAACGATAGCAGTCACCCTCACCTCAGGCGGCTAGCGGGTGCTTCACGAGGTGCGGCATGGCTTGGCCGCTCGTGTCGAATAGATGGCAGGCGGCGGCATCGATCGACAGGCGCACCTGCTCATGCGCCCGGGTCGGGTCGCTGCCGTCGAGCTGGACCGTAAGCTGATCGTGGCCCTCGGCCGCCATGTGCAGCAAGGTCAAGCCGCCGAGCCGCTCCACCAGCGTCACCGTGCCAGCGACAGCGCCGTCCGGGTCGATGCGGAATCCCTCGGGGCGGATGCCGAGCGTCACGGCGTCCCCGGGCCGGGGCGTAGCCGTCGTGCTCGGCGCCACGATGCGGGCGCCCGAGGGCAGCGCCACCGTGACGCCCGACTGGTTCGAGTCGACGACCTGGGCCTTGAGCATGTTCATGCGCGGCGAGCCGATGAACCCAGCGACGAACAGGTTGTCGGGACGGTGGTATAAATCCAGCGGCGAGCCGACCTGCTCGACCCGGCCGGCCTGCAGCACCACGATCTTGTCCGCCATCGTCATCGCCTCGACCTGGTCGTGCGTGACGTAGATCATGGTCGCGTTCAGCTCCTCGTGCAGCCGCAGCAACTCGATCCGCATCTGGCCGCGCAGCGCCGCGTCGAGGTTCGACAGCGGCTCGTCGAACAGGAACACCTTGGGCTGGCGGACGATGGCGCGCCCGATGGCGACGCGCTGGCGCTGGCCGCCCGAGAGGTCCTTCGGCCGCCGTTCCAGGTAGGGTTCGAGCTGCAGGATGCGGGCGGCGTCGTTCACCTTGCGGTCGCGCTCGGCCTTCGACACCCGCGCGAGCCGCAGGGCGAACCCCATGTTCTGGCGCACCGTCATGTGCGGGTACAGCGCGTAGGACTGGAACACCATCGCCAAGCCGCGGTCGGCCGGACCCACCTCGTTCACCCGGCGGTCCTCGATCATCAGGTCGCCGGAGGTGATCTCCTCCAATCCCGCGATCATCCGCAGCAGGGTCGACTTGCCGCAGCCGGACGGCCCGACGAACACCACGAACTCGCGGTCGGCGATGTCGAGGTCGATGCCTTTGATGACCTCGGCCGGGCCGTAGCTTTTGCGCAGGCCGCGCAGTGTCAAGGTTGCCATGCGGAATCTTCTATTTCACGGCGCCAAACGTCAGGCCGCGCACGAGCTGACGCTGGCTGAACCAGCCGAACACCAGGATGGGCGCCACCGCCATCGTGGACGCCGCGGACAGCTTGGCGAAGAACAGTCCCTCGGGACTGGAGAACGAGGCGATGAACGCGGTCAGCGGCGCGGCGCTGGAGGAGGTCAGGTTCAAGCTCCAGAATGCCTCGTTCCAGCACAGGATCAGCGACAGCAGCCCGGTGGACGCGACGCCGGGCAAGGTCAGCGGCATGAGCAAGTACCAGACCTCGCTCCCGGTCCGCGCCCCATCCATGCGGCCAGCTTCGAGGATTTCGTTCGGCACTTCCTTGTAGAAGGTGAACAGCATCCAGACCACGATTGGCAAGTTCATCAGCGCGTAGATCGCGACCAGGCCGCTGCGGGTGTCGAGCAGGCCGGCGGTGCGGAACAGTAGGTAGATCGGCACCAGCACGCCCACCGGGGGCAGCATCTTGGTCGACAGCATCCACAGCAGCGTGCCGCGGGTGCGCGCGGTTGGGTGGAACGCCATCGAGTAGGCAGCCGGGATCGCGAACAGCAGCGCCAGTATCGTGCCGCCGACCGAGATGACGATGCTGTTCAGCGCGAAGTTGAAGTAGTCCGCGCGCGCCAGCACGTCGGTGTAGGACGCTAGCGTCGGCGTGAACGCCAACCCGGCGTTGATCGCCTCGGGCTCGGACTTGAAGCTGGTCAGCACCATCCAGCCGATCGGGAAGAACAGCAGCAGCGCGACCGCCCAGCCGACGACGGTGGCGAGCAGGCGCTGGAGGGGGGTTTCGCGCATCCCTAGACCTCCAGCCGCCGGGCGATGCTGCGGACCAGGAAGAAGGCGACGACGTTGGCCAGCAGGATCGCGACCACGCCGCCGGCCGACGCGCCGCCGATGTCGTACTGCAGCAGCGCGCGGGCGTAGATCAGGAACGCGAGGTTGGTGGTGGCGTTGCCAGGCCCGCCGGAGGTGGTGACGAAGATTTCGGCGAACACCGTCAGCAGGAAGATGGTCTCGATCATCACCACCACGCTGATGGCGCGCGACAGGTGCGGCAGCGTGATGTAGACGAACTGCGCCAACACCCCGGCGCCGTCCATTCGCGCGGCCTCGCGCTGCTCGTGATCGAGCGACTGCACCGCCGTCAGTAGGATGAGCAGCGCGAACGGCAGCCACTCCCACGACACGATGGCGATGACCGAGGCGAGCGGGAAGTCGGCGAACCAGTCGACCGGCTCCATCCCGAACGTCCGGGCAACGGCGCCGAGCACGCCGTAGATCGGGTGCATCAGCAGGTTCTTCCAGATCAGCGCGCTGACGGTGGGCATGACGAAGAACGGCGAGATGGCCAGCACCCGGGCGATGTTGCGGCCCGGGAACGGCTGGTCGAACAGGACGGCGAGCAGGGTGCCGAGCCCGACGGTGATGACCAGCACCGACCCCAGCAGCACCATCGTGTTGCGCAGCGATACCCAGAAATCCGGGTCGGTGACCAGGAAGCGGTAGTTGTCGATGCCGGCGAACCCGGCCGTCTCCGGGTTGATCAGGTTGTAGTACTGGAACGAGAACCACAACGTCATGACCAGCGGCACGATCATCCACGCCAGCAGCACCAGCACCGACGGCACGACCAGCAGCGAGCCGACCTTGCGGGGGGCTTGGGACGCCGCCGTCTCGGCGCCCCGGGTGAGAGTGGCCGACATGCGCGCCTACTTCTTCGGGTAGCCGGCCTGGCGCATGGTCCGCTCGGTGGCCGCCTCCGCCGTCTTGAGCGCCTGCTCGACGGTGCTCTGGCCGGTCAACGTCCCGGCGATGGTCTGCCCGACTTGGGTGCCGATGCCTTGGAACTCAGGGATCGCCGCGAATTGTGCCCCTTCGTACGGGCGCGGCTCCTTGGTTTGGCCATTCGGGTTGGCCGATTCGATCGCCCTGAGCACGAAGCCGGCGAACGGCGCGGCCTTCTGATAGTCGGGGTTGTCGTAGGTGGACTGCCGCGTGCCGGGCGGCACCGACACCCAGCCATTCTCCTTGGCCACCAGCTGGATGTACTCCTTGGAGGTCGCCCAGGTCACGAAGGCGCGGGCGGCGTCCTTCTGCTTCGACGAGGCGGGGATGCCGAGGTTCCAGCTCCACAGCCAGGTCGGGCCGCCCTTGAAGCTGCCGGTCGGGATCGCCGCGAAGCCGACCTTGTCGGCCACGGTCGACTGCTTCTTGTCGAACAGCAGGCCGCCCGCCACCGTCGCGTCGATCCACATGCCGCAGTGGCCGCTGCTGAACAACGCCAGGTTCTCGTTGAAGCCGTTCGACGTGGCGCCGGGCGGGCCGTCGGCCTTCAGGATGTCGCCGTAGTAGCCGACCGCGGTGCGCCACGCGGGGGTGTCGATCGTCGGCTTCCACTGCATGTCGAACCACTGGCCGCCCTCGGCATTCACCAGCGAGGTGAGATAGGCCATGTTCTCGCCCCAGCCTGGCTTGCCGCGCAGGCACATGCCGTAGACCTGGTTCGCCTTGTCGGTGATCTTGTCGGCGAAGCCGCGGATTTGCGCGTAGGTCGGCGCGTCCGGCATCTTGATGCCGGCCTTGTCGAACAGGTCGGTGCGGTAGTACGTCATCGCGCTCTCGGCGTAGAACGGCAACCCGTACAGCTTGCCGTTGTAGGTCAGCCCCTCACGCACCGGCTTCAGCAGGTCGTCGACGGCGAACGAGGCGGGCAGGTTGTCCATCGGCTCGAGCCAGCCCTGCTTGGCCCAGATCGGCACCTCGTAGTTGCCGATCGTCATCACGTCGAACTGGCCGGCCTTGGTGGCGATGTCGGTGGTGACGCGCTGCCGCAGCACGTTCTCCTCCAGCACCACCCAGCGCAGGTGGATGTCGGGGTGCAACCGCTCGAACTGCGCGGATAGTTTCTGCATCACGACCATGTCACCGTTGTTCACGGTCGCAACGGTGATCGTGGAGTCGGCCCACGCCGGGCCTGCAACACCGATGGCAAGCGCGGCAACGGCGGTCAAGCCGCTCCGGATGTGATGAGCGATGGCGCGTCTCCCTAAATAGCCTCGCCGCCCACGACCGAATGGAGCGGCTTTGAAGGTAGCGTCACACCGTTGGGCAAGTCCGTCAACAAATTCTGCCGAAGCCGGTTTATGCCAACTGCCGAGGCATCAGAACTCCAGCTCTTGAGAGGCTTCGGCAAGCGTCTGCCGGCTTCCTCTCCCGTACAGCGAGGCAAGCCAGCGTCCAACCGGCGCCACCAAGCGTGGGTCGGCGCCGGTGTCGCCAAATAGTTGGGTGATGCCCAGCAGCGGCCTCGGGTCTGCGCCACCCTCGATCGCTCGCTCCCGCAACAGCCCGGCCAGCGGGTGGCGGATGTCGATCGGCTCGCCCTGCTCGTCCTCGCCCCGCACCCGGCGCAGCCACGCGGCCAAGGCGAGCCCCAGCAGTTCCACCGGCTGGCCCGCGTGCAGCCGGTCGCGGATCGGGTCCACCAGGACGTTGAGCGGCGCGTCGCTGTTCACCCGCTCGACCGTGTCCTTGATGGCCGGGTTGGCGAACCGCTCGACCAGCGTCGCCTTGTAGGCTTGCAGGTCGATGCCCGGCACCGGCGGCAGCGTCGGCCCGGTTTCGCGGTCCATCAGCGCCGTCATGAACCGGGTCATAAGCGGATCGGCCATCGCCTCGTCGATGGTCGCGTATCCGGCAAGCCGTCCCATCCCGGACACGGCGAGGTGGCTGGCGTTGAGCAGCCGCAATTTCATGAACTCGTACGGCGCTACGTCGTCGACGAATTGCGCGCCCACCTCCTCCCAGGCCGGGCGGCCTGCGAGAAAGCGGTCCTCGATCACGAACTGGGTGAAGGTTTCCGAGAACACCGGCCAGCGGTCCACGACGCCGTAGCGCTCGGCCAGCATCGCCACGTCGCCTTCGGCCGTCACGGGAGTGATGCGGTCCACCATGGTGCTTGGAAAGCTGCCGTTCTGGGCGATCCACTCGGCCAGCGCCGGGTCGCGCAGCCCGGCCAGCGCGAGCACGGCGTCCCGCAGCACGGTGCCGTTATGCTGGATGTTGTCGCAGCTCAGGGCGGTGAAAGGCGGCGCGGCGCGGTCCCGGCGACGGCGGTACGCCTCCACGATGATCCCGATCGCGCTGGACGGCCGCTCCGGATGGGCCAGGTCGGCGACGATGAGCGGGTGCGCCGGGTCGAGGCGCTTGGTGGAGCGGTTCAGGCAGTAGCCGTTCTCCGTCACCGTCAAGCTGACGATACGGATTTGCGGCCGGTCGACCGCGTCCAGCAGCGCGGCGCTCGACTCGCCGGCGAACACCACGGCGGCGAGCGAGCCGATCACCGTCACAGTCTCATCGGTGAAGCTCCGCTCGACCAAGGTATAGAGGTGGTCCTGCGGCGCCAAGCTCTCATGCATGCGCCGATCGCCCGGCAGCAGCCCGGCGCCGACGATGCCCCAGGCGAGCGCATCGGGTCGCCTTTCCATCAAGTCATGCGTGTAACGAGCCATGTGCGCGCGGTGAAACCCGCCCAATCCGAGATGCACGATCCCCGGCGCGATGCGGGACACGTCGAACCGCGGCACTTGCACTGGCGGCTGCAAGCGAGTGAGGTTAGCTCGGCTGAGTTGGATAGGTGACATGATGTTCCTCCCGGTCGTGAGACGATGGCCAGCCATCATGCCCCGGCAATAGCGAAACCCACTGCAGGAATCGGTCGTTAGCAGCTGATGGACACAAACGTCGTCTCCAAGGTGTTCGAAACGAACATCCCCGCGCGGCTGGATCGCCTGCCCTGGGCCAAGTTCCACTGGCTGGTCGTCTGCGCCCTCGGCGTCACCTGGATCCTGGACGGGTTGGAAGTCACCTTGGTCGGCTCCCTGTCCGGCGCGCTGAAGGAAGGCGCGCTGCAGCTCACCGACCGTCAGGTAGGGTATTCCGCAAGCTGCTACTTGATCGGGGCGGTCGTCGGGTCGCTGTTCTTCGGCTGGCTGACCGACCGGGTCGGGCGCAAGACGATGTTCACCGTCACCGTGCTCACCTACCTGATCGCCACCATCGCCAGTGGCCTGTCCTGGAACTTCTGGTCGTTCGCGCTGTTCCGCGCCATCACCGGCGCGGGCATCGGCGGCGAGTATTCGGCGGTCAACGCCACCATCCAGGAGCTGATTCCGGCCCGCCGCCGCGGCTTCACCGACATGGTCATCAACGGCAGCTTCTGGATCGGCGCAGCGCTCGGCGCTGGCGGAGCGTTGGCGATGCTGAACCCGGCGTTCATGCCTCCGGCCTACGGCTGGCGCGTCGCCTTCATCATTGGCGGCGCGATCGGCTTCATCACCCTGCTGATGCGCCGCTGGATTCCCGAAAGCCCGCGCTGGCTGATGACCCATGGCCGCCTCGACGCCGCCGAGGCCATCATGTCAGATATCGAGCGCACCGTGTCGGCCCAATGCGGCGCGCTGCCTCCGATCCCGAACCAGACGTTGCGCCTGCGCCAGGACGTCGACCGTTGGTTCATCGAAGGCGTCAAGTCGCTGTTCGTGCAGTACCGGCGGCGAACGATCGTCGGCATCTCGCTGATGACGGCGCAGGCATTCTGCTACAACGCCGTGTTCTTCACCTACGCGCTGATCCTCACGAAATTCTACCAAATCCCTTCCGGCCGGGTCGGCCTGTTCATCTTGCCGTTCGCGGTGGGCAACTTCGCCGGCCCGTTGATCCTTGGTCCGCTATTCGACAGCCTTGGCCGCAAGACCATGATCAGCGGAACCTACATCCTCTCCGGCGTGCTGCTGATGGCGACCGGGTGGCTGTTCTCCATCGGCGTGCTGGACGCCGTCCAGCAGACCGCCGCCTGGACGGTGATCTTCTTCTTCGCCTCCGCGGCCGCGAGTTCCGCCTACCTCACGGTGGGCGAGGTGTTCCCGCTGGAAGTCCGTGCAATCGCGATCGCCATCTTCTACGCCGTCGGAACCGCGCTCGGCGGCGTCTGCGGCCCGGCGGTGTTCGGCCGCCTGATCGAGAGCGGCTCACGCGACGCGATCTTCATGGGATACTTGCTCGGCGGCGTGCTGATGGTCGGTGGCGGATTGATCCAAGCCTGGCTTGGCATCGACTGCCAGCGCTGCAGCCTGGAGGACGTGGCTCCCCCGCTCTGCCAGGCAGGCCGCGTCAGGACGAGCGCCTGACGGCTGTGCAACAACGCCCGCCGCGGCCGGACCGCCGCGAGCAGTCTCAATTCATCTCGATCTTCGCCTTGATGGTGAGCGTCCTGCTGTTGACCGCTGGGACCAACCTGCAAGGGGTGCTGCTCCCGATCCGCCGCCAGCTCGAGGGATCGAGCATGCAGGACGTGGGGCTGCTGTCGTCCGGTTGGTCGTTCGGCTTCGTGGTCGCCTGCCTGGTGGTGGGCCGCTTGATCAGCTCGGTCGGACACGTCCGCAGCTTTGCGGCGCTGGCGGCGGTCAGCGGCGCCACGTCCCTGCTCCTGCTGCCGCTGAACGAGGAGGTTACCTGGATCGTCCTGCGCATCGTCATCGGCTTCTGCTTCGGCGGCCTGTCCCTCATCATCGAGAGCTGGCTCAACGAACGCAGCGGCAACCACCAGCGTGGCGCCATCTTCGCCGTGTATATGACCGTCAGCCTAGTGGCGTCGCTGGCGGGGACGTTGAGCCTGGCCTTTCTCGATCCCCAGGATACACTGCCTTACACGCTGATGGGGATCGCGGTGGTGCTGTCCATCGTGCCGGTGGCGCTGACCCGGGCGCCGCTGCCAAAGCCGATCGAGCCGTTCTCCATCCAGCTCAGGTTGCTGTATCGCATCTCTCCGACGGGGGTGTTCGGCTGCTTCGCGGTGGGCGTGGTCAGCGGCGCCCTCGGCGGATTGCTGCCGGCCTACGGCTTGTCGATGGGGCTGTCGACGCACGCCGTCGCCACCCTGCTGGCCATGGCCCTGGTCGGTGGCGCGCTCGCATACTACCCGGTCGGCGCGCTGTCGGACCGGGTGGACCGGCGTGTCGTCATCATCACGCTGGCTTGCCTGAGCGCGGCCTTGTGCGCCCTTATCGTGCTACGCCCGCACTTGCCGCCGTTCGGCCTGTTGCTGGCCATCGGCGCATTTGGTTTCTGCCAGTACCCGCTCTATGGCGTCTGCGTGGCCATCACCAACGACCGGGTGCGCGAGCAGTCCTTCTCCGAGGTGGCAAGCGAACTGCTGATCGTCTACGGCACCGGAACCGTGCTCGGCCCCCCGCTCGCTGCGGCAATGATGCACTACGGCGAGCGCTTCCTGTTCTTGTTCATGGGCGCCGTGCTAATGTTGTTGGCCGGCTTCACGGTAGCACGCATGCAACAGACCCCGCGTACGCCGCGAGAGCTGAAAGTCAGAAGCCATCCGTTGGGAACGGCCCCAAATTCCATGCAAAGGTTCCGGCCACGCCGGGACCACGAGAAGGCAGACATATGATCGATCCGAAATGGCGGCAGGCGGCACTGCTCGGCTTGGCCGTCGGATTGGCCGGATGCTCCCAGCCCACGGGCCCAGTGTTCGGCGAATGGCAGGGCGGGACACCAAGTCGGAGCACAGGCTATTCCAAATCGGTCGACCTAGTGCTGGAGGGCACGCCGGACGTGCAATCCGGCGCGTACCGGATCTCCTCCACCGAGCAGAACGCAAATGTATTCAGCAACCACGGCACACGGCGCTGGGGTGGCAAGTGGACGCGCAGTTCACGTGTAGTGGACGGCCGCACGCTGACGGTCATCACCCTGCACGACCATCTGCCGGACGATATCGGCGACTACATTCTGGCGCCTGATGGGACGCTGCACGCGCTCGATCCAAACGGGAAGATCGATACCAGCCCGGCGGACGCGCTGTACACGCTCTCGCCGGTTCGGCCACCCCGGGCGGGGTAGCGCGAAGGCCGGCCAGGTGAGCACCCGGCCGGCCCCTGTGAGGCTAGAAGTTAACGACCGACTTGAAGCCGAAGATCGCCGCGTCCTTGATGTTCTTCTGTGCATTCGGCCGGAAGTAGTATTGGAACACCGGCTGGAAGTTCACGCCCCGATACACGTGAGCATTGTAGTTGACTTCGATGATCTGCTGGTGCGACTGGACGCCGGTCGCGCCGTTGGCATACGGAAGGCCGAACGCCGCGTCGAGCGCCTGCTCCTTGCCGAGCGGGCCGCTGACGCTCTGGTAGTTGAACAGCAGTCCGATCGTATCCTGTGGACGCGCGGGCCAGAAGTCGCGGTCGAGCAGGCCGACGAAGAACTGGTCCGCGTAGGCGGACAGGCTGGGGTCGGCGTGCGCGAAGCCGGCCAACAGGATGATGCCGTCCGTGGCGCCCGGGCCGTTGCGCACGAGCATCTGGTCGGCGAGCGCCCAATACGCCATCTTTTGGCCGGTGTTGCGCACGCCGTTTGGAAGGGTGCCAGCATTCGTCAGGAATTGGGGGTAGGTCGTGCTGTCGTAAGCAAAGCCGAGTTTGTAGTGCCCAGGCATCTTGCTCGCCCCGACCTGCGGCTCATACGCAGCTTCGATCGGGATGATGTAGCCGCTGTCCTGGGAGCCGTTGAACTCGAAACCGCTCCGGAAGTACCTGTTGTTGTACAAGCCTTGGTTCACTTCGTAGGCGCCGGCTTGGATGTATGTGTCTATCGTCGGGCGCACCCGCACCCGCCCGCCCCAGGCCGCGTCCGGATAGGAGCTGATGCCGATGTCGGAACCGGGCAGCGTCTTGGGGTTGCCGCAGAGCGAGTTGTTCATGAAATTGCAGTAGAGCGGCGAGGCGGAGAAGTCGTTCAGCACCGGCATCCGCCCGAGCGCAATATCGACCCGGCCATTCGCCAAGCTTTGTTCGAGATAGGCAAAGACAAGGTGGGCGACGGTGTTGCCGCCGGCGCCATAGATTTCCTGGACCTGGTTCAGGTTGTCGCCGATAGTCCGGCCGAGGTTGCTGCCCTGGCGGTTGACGATGACGGTGTGGAACGACAGTCCCTGGACGCCCGCCATCTTCTCGAAATCGACGTCGGCCTGGAAGCCGACTTGGCCGGCATAGACGGTGCCGCGACGCAAACCGCCCGAGACGTTGCCCGCGACCTCGGCGATATAGTTGAGGGTGAGATCGATGCCGACCCGCGACAGCTTGCCGCGTAAGCCGCCCGGGTCTCCGAACAGATGCTCGGGTGCGGCCGCAGGCGTTTCGGCCGGCGAAGACAACGCTTCGCTAGGCCCGAGGCTGAAGCCGCTGGGGACGTCTTGGGCGTAGACGGATGGGACGCCCAGGCCGAGGGCCAGCACGGCGAGCGCGGCGGTTGAACGCACCCGCGCCGGGCGTGATATCGGATATTCGGACATGGACGGTATTCTCCCTTATGATCGAACTGCCGCACTGGGCTTCGGCCCGTTCGCGCGGCAGCAGCGGTGGCAAGCTACAGAGACGCCGGAATACATAACCACACGTATTTTGCAGAAACCCGGGCGAATTGCGCACGGCGCCAAATTGCCACGGTTTGTGACATTTTGATCGCAGCCGCTCCTGCCGCGCTCGTGGGCCTCCGAGCTGCCCGGGAGTAGTCCCGTGCCGACATCGGAACCTTAGCGCGTCGCGCTTGACAGGCAACAAACCTCCAGCGCAGCCTTGATACGGTTGACAGAACAAATAAGTCGGCAGGGGATACGACGTCATGACGGATGCAGCGGACGCGAGTGGCCTGGCAACGATGTTACGGGCAAAATCCGCTATGGCGCGCCGCGGCGTGCTGCAGGGGGCAGCCCTGGGCTCGGCTATGGCGCTTCTGGCTGGCGGCCGGGCCGCGCGTGCGGCGGCCACGGATCCGTTCCCGGGCCATCCGCGCTGGCGCTTCGTGTTCGTGAACCATGTGACGACGAACCCGTTTTTCGTGCCGACCCAGTATGGCCTGGAGGACGCCTGCGACCTGCTCGGGTGCGACCACCAGTGGACAGGCTCGGCCAACTCCGACGTCGCGGAGATGGTCAATGCGATGAACGCCGCGGTGGCCGCCAAGGCCAGCGCCATCGCCATTCCGATCATCGACCCGAAGGCGTTCAACGGCCCGACCGAGCGTGCGCTGGCGGCCGGCATCCCCGTGTTCGCCTACAACGCCGATTCGCCCCCTGGCAGCGCCAACAAGCGGCTCGCCTATATCGGCCAGGACCTGTATCAGGCCGGCGCGCTGATGGGGCAGCGCATCGTCAGCATGGTCGACAGCGGCACGATCGCGCTGTTCATCGCGACGCCGGGCGCGTTGAACATCCAGCCACGCATCGACGGCGCGCAGGACGCGATCAAGAAGTCCGGCAAGAACTACGACGTGCAAGTCATCGCGTCGGGCGCGACGGTGAATGAGGAGCTGTCGAAGGTGGAGTCGTTCTACCTTGGGCATCAGGACGTGAAGGGCATGTTCGCCGTCGATGGCGGCACCACGCAGGGTGTCGCCGAGACGATGAACAAGCACGGGCTGGCGGCCAAGGGCGTCAAGGGCGGCGGGTTCGACCTGCTGCCGCGCACGCTGCAGCTCATCCAGGCCGGCGCGATGGACTTCACCATCGACCAGCAACCCTATTTGCAGGGCTTCTACACGGTCATGCAGATGTTCACCTTCCTTGCCTCGGGCGGCCTCGTTGGGCCCGGCAACTGCAACACCGGATTGAAATTCGTCACCAAGGACAACGTCGGCGCCTATCTCTCCACCGCGACCCGCTACGAAGGCAAGACGGACAAGCACGAGATCGTTCCACGCTCCGGCGCGATCGCAACCTAGAGAGTCCCATGAGCGGACCCGACCGGGCCTCCCGGCCCAGCTTGCTGGACACCGTCCTGCGCTGGCAGGAGCTGAGCATCCTCGTCGTCGCCCTCATCCTGGTGGCGTATTTCGAGTATGCGAACCACGACTTCCTGCTCACCGACGCCAGCTTGCAGAACCTGTCGCAGTTCGTGGCGCCGGCCGCGATCATCGCGTGCGGCGAGATCATGCTGATGATCGGCGGCGAGATCGACCTCTCGGCCGGCATGGTGTTCGCACTGGCCCCGTTCGTCATGCATTTCGCGAACCAGGCCGGGGTGCCGTTGCCGGTCGCGATTGCAGCCGGGGTCGCGGTCAGCGCGCTCGTCGGCCTGTGCAACGGGTTCATCACCGTGGCGTTGCTGGTGCCCTCGTTCATCACCACGCTCGGCACCAATTTCCTGCTGAACGGGCTGACGCTGACCCTCTCGCGCGGCACCCCCGTCGAGGCACCGGAACATCCGGTGTTCGCCGCGATCTTCGGCAACTGGGGCTACAGCGAGATCATCTGGGCGGTGGCGGTGGTGGCGGTGATGCACACGGTGCTGCGCCGGACCCGGTGGGGCCTGCACACCATCGCCGCCGGAGCCAATCCGGTCGGCGCGGCCGAGGCAGGCATCCGCGTCAACCGGCTCAAGATCGGCAACTTCATGATCGCGGCGGCGCTCGCTGGGTTCACCGGCATATTGGAAAGTTTTCGCATCTCCTCGATCGACCCGCAGGCGGGCGGCAACGGGATCATGTTCCTGGCCGTGGCGGCGGGGGTGATCGGCGGGACGCCGCTGGCCGGCGGGTCCGGGACGATCGTGGGCGGCCTGATCGGCGCCTTCGTGCTGGGCGTGCTCAGCGACGGCTTCACGCTGATCGGGATCAACGCATTCACGTTCAACATCATCCTGGGGGCGGCGATCCTGGCGGCGATGCTGTTCAACATCCACGTCGGCCGCCTGCGCCGCAGTGGCCGCACGTCGTGAGCCAAGCTCTGAGGGCCGACGGGATCGTCAAGCGCTTCGGCGCCGTCACCGCGCTGCGGGGCGTGTCGCTGCACCTGGAGCAAGGCGAGATTCTCGGTATCCTTGGCGACAACGGCGCCGGCAAGTCGACGTTGATGAAGATTCTGACCGGCTACCAGCCTCCAACCGAAGGGCGGCTGTTCGTTGGCGGCGAGGAGGTAGCGCTGCGTTCGGTCGACCACGCCCGCAGCCTCGGCATCGAGTGCGTGTACCAGGACTTGGCGCTGGCCAACTCGCTCAGCGTCTATCACAACCTATTCCTCAACCGGGAAATCCTCTATCCGGGGCCGTTCCGCCTGCTCAACAACCGTGAAATGCGCCGCCAGGCCGAGGCGTGCCTCGAAAGCATCGGCGTGCACATCCCCTCCGTCACGTTGCCGGTCGAGCGCCTGTCGGGCGGCCAGCGCCAAGCCATCGCCGTGGCGCGAGCCGTCAACAGCAAGGCGCGCGTGCTCCTGCTCGACGAACCGCTCGCTGCCATGGGCGCGCGCGAGGCCGGGCTGATCATCGACCTGATCCTCAGGCTGAAGGCGGCCGGGGACCTCTCGATCGTCATGATCATGCACAACTACGCGCAGACGCTGGAGATCGCCGACCGCATCATGCTGATGCAGCGCGGCGAAGTGACCTATGAGAATCAGGCGCAATCGACCTCGGTCGCCGAACTGATGGAGATCGTGCGGCGCGAGTACCGCGCGCGGCGCACCGGCTGACACATGGGAGGCCATCGATGACCGAGTTCGCCCGCTATCCCAGCCTGCAAGGCCGGGTGGTTTTCATCTCCGGCGGCGCGACCGGCATCGGCGCGTCCCTGGTCGAACATTTCGCGCGTCAGCACGCGCAGGTGGCTTTCGTGGACCGGCAGGAGGAGGCGGGCCGCGCGCTCGCAGCCGGGTTAGCGGCCGAGGGGCTGCCCGCGCCGTTGTTCCTGCCGCTGGATCTACGCGATATTCCGGCACTGCAACAGGCCATCGGTGCAGTCGGCGAGCGCTTGGGCTCCGTGTCGGTGCTGCTCAACAACGCGGCCCACGACGAACGCCACCGTATCGAAGACGTGACGGTGGACTTCTGGGAAGACCGGATGCAGGTGAATCTCCGCCACCAGTTTTTCGCCGCCCAAGCCGTCCTGCCGATGATGCGCGCGGCTGGCGGCGGCTCGATCATCAATATGGGGTCGGTCAGCTGGCACATCGGCCAGGGTGGGATGCCCGCCTACACGACCGCGAAGGCAGGGATCGAGGGCTTGACCAGGGGCCTGGCACGCGATTTAGGGCCGGACCGCATCCGCGCGAATTGCATCATCCCAGGCTGGATCATGACGCAGCGGCAGATCGACCTGTGGCTGACGCTGGAGGCCGAGCGGGAGTTGATGCAGTCGCAGTGCTTGAAGGAGAAGGTGTTTCCGGCCGACGTCGCCCGGATGGCGCTGTGGCTGGCGGCCGAGGATAGCCGGATGTGCACCAGCCAGACATGGGTCGTGGACGCCGGGTGGAGCTTTTAACCGCAGCAAGGGGAACGTCGCATGACACAGCCCGGAAATCTCGTTGGAGCCGCGCTGCTCGCCGCCCTGGCCGCCGCCCCGGCCTCGGCTGCGACGCTGAGCACCGCGCCGTTCGGCGCCACTGCCGACGGCAAGCCGGTGTCCTTGACCACGATGACCAGCGGCCACGGCGTGACCGTCAAGTTCATGAGCTACGGCGGGATCATCACCGAAATCATCACGCCCGACCGGCAGGGGCATCCGGCCAACATCGTGCTCGGCTTCGCAAGCCTTCGCGAGTACGAAACCAAGAGTGCCGAAGGTGGGCTGTACTTCGGCGCGCTGATCGGCCGTTACGCCAACCGCATCGCCAAAGGCCATTTCAGCCTCGACGGGCAAGACTACTCGCTGGCCGTCAACAACACGCCGAACGCTCTGCACGGCGGGGTCAAAGGCTTCGACAAAAAAGTGTGGGACGTGCAGCCCGGCGCTGCGTCCGGCCGTAGCGTCAGCGCGGTGCTGCACTTGACCAGCCCGGACGGGGATGAGGGATTTCCGGGCACGCTCGACGTCAGCGTCACCTACACATTGTCTGATGACAACGCGTTCAGCATTCAGTATCGGGCCACCACCGACAAGGACACGGTGCTGAACCTGACGCACCACGCTTACTTTAACCTGGCGGGCGCCGGGTCGGCGAACGGCGTGTTCCAGCAAATGTTGACGGTGAACGCGGACCAATACACGCCGACTGACAAAACCTCCATCCCGCTCGGGCACAATGTTCCGGTACAGGGCACGCCGTTCGATTTCCGCAAGCCGACGGCGATTGGCGCCCACCTTCGAAGTGACGACGAGCAGTTGATTTGGGCGCAGGGCTACGATCATAATTGGGTCCTGAACAAGCACGGCGACACGGCTGTGCCGCAGCTTGCCGCGCGCGCCTACGACCCGGCGAGCGGACGCACGCTCGAATGCCTGACGACGGAGCCGGGCGTTCAAATTTACACGGCGAACTTCCTCAAGGGCATCTACGCTGGGAATGGCGGCGTCTATCGCCAGACCGATGCGTTCACGCTGGAGACCCAGCATTTCCCCGATAGCCCCAACCAGCCAAGCTTTCCCACGACGGAACTGAAACCGGGGCAGAGCTTCAACAGCACGACGATCTTTCGGTTCGGGAGGCAGAAGTAGCACAGCGCGACGAGGCAGCCCTAAGCGCTCAAGGCCAGCGCCCTGGGCATCAATTTATCCTTAAGTCGGCTTCGGTTATGACACTCGCTCAGGCGTGACGGCGAGAAGCCTGTCGACGTCCAGGATGATCATGAGGGCATGTTCGAGGCGGCATACCCCGTGGCTGAAATACGCCCAGGCGGACGATAGCGTCGGCGGATTGGCTTCGACCTGATCGCTATCGAGCGTCAGCACCTCTACCACCTGATCCACCAGCAAGGCATATAGTTCGGTTTTCTGCTCGGTCACGAGCGCCATGCGGGTACGGTCCGACTGCCCGGGCGGCAGGCGAAGCCGGCGTCGCAGGTCGATGGCCGTCACGATCCTGCCCCGTAGATTAAGGCTGCCCGCGACCTCGGGCGGCGCGAGCGGGATCGGGGTGATGACCTGTTCGCTTAGGATATCCCGGACGGCACTGACAGGGATACCGCATAGCTGGCCCGCCACGCGCAAAGTCACGACCACCAGCGCGGCTTCGGCCGCAGCGGGAAGCGCTGCGCTCATGCAGCCAACAACAACCCAGCCTGGGGCGCCAAGCAGCGCTGCAAGCTGGCCAGCAATGGTTCCCGCTCGAACTTGGCCACGTAATCGGTGAAGCCGGCAGCGCGGCCACGCGCGACGTCGTCGGCAGTCGCCCGGCCGCTCAGCGCAATGAGTGGAAGACTGGCCCATGGACCACCATTTCGCACAAGCCGTGCGAACGCCAGACCGTCCATATCCGGCATCTCAATGTCAGACACGATGGCGTCAAACATCGCGGCCTCAGGCTCGCCCGCTTGCAAGGCCAATGCCTTCGCCGCACTGTCGACTGCCACCACGTGATAACCAGCCGCCGACAACGCTGGGACGACCAGCTGGCGAAAGAAGGCGCTATCCTCGACCACCAGCAGTCGCGGCCGCGCAGCGTGGGCTGGGCCGCGCACGGTGTCGCGAAACCAATCCTGCCAGGCCTGGGTCATCCAATAGCTCGCGTCCAGAACGTCGGTGGCCCGCCCGGCAATTACGGCGGAGCCGAGCATTCCGGGGAAGGAGGCGGCCAACTCGATCGTCAGCCGCGCTTCGACCACGTCGATGATTTCCGCAACCATCAAGCCCATGCTTCGGCCACGGTCGGTGAAGACGAGCACAGGCTGAGCCCTGGCAGACGCCATTTCAGCCGGCTCCATCTGCAGCAGCGGCATCAGCTGCCCTCGGTACTGCGTCATCAGACGCCCCGAGGATTGCTCGATCATCTCACGCGGAATGTCCTCGATCCGCGCGACCAAGCCGAGCGGCACGGCGCAGGGCGGTCCGCCTGTAATGGGACAGAACAGCAGCATGGCCGTGTTGGCGCCAGTCTGCTCGGGCGCAGCGGCGGTTGGGGCTGCAAGCCGGGCCACAGCCGTCGTGCTCAGGCCGATAGCGCGCGCAATGCCGTTAGGGTCTAGGATCATGATGACCGAGCCATCGCCCAGAATGGCATTGCCGCTAAACAGGGTGATGTGCCGAAGGATAGACGCGACCGGCTTGACCACGATCTCCTCGGTATCGAACACTCGATCCACCACGACGCCCAGCGTTGCCGCGCCGGCTGCAATGACCGCGACGACGACGTTCGGTTCTGCGCCGGAAATTATCGAGGTCGACGGTTCGAGGCACAGCAACCCGCCGAGGTCAATCAATGGCAGCAGCCGTTCCCGCAGGCGCAGCACCGGCGTGCCATTGATCATTTCAATGATCGGGCCGGTCGCTGATGCCCCGCCGGAGCTTCGCATGATCGGGCGAACCAATTCCAGCACGCTGAGCTGAGGGACTGCGAACCGTTCCCCCTGGGTCTGCACGATCAAGGCCGAGATGATGGCCAGTGTCAGGGGAATCTTCAGGGTAAAAGTGGCTCCCTGCCCCGGGGCGCTCGCGAGGGCAATCGTGCCCCCGATCCGCTCGATGTTGTTTTTGACGACGTCTAGGCCCACGCCGCGGCCCGAGACGGACGTGACAGCCGATGCCGTCGAGAGTCCGGCGTGGAATATAAACTGGCCGATTTCCCGGTCGTCCATCGCGGCCAGCTCTGCTTCGGTCGCCAATCCTCGCGCAAGCGCTTTCGAGCGGATGTGGCTTATCGGGAGTTCAGCCCCATCGTCAGAGACTTCGATCAGGATGCAGCCGCCCTCATGGTAGGCGTTGAGCACGATGGCGCCGGCAAGCGGCTTGCCGGCAGCCCGCCGGGTTGCGGCGTCTTCGATGCCATGATCGGCACAGTTGCGCACCATGTGAGTCAATGGATCGCGGAGCAGCTCCAGCAACTGACGGTCGAGCTCGGTGTCCTGCCCACGCATAACCAAGTCAATCGACTTGCCGAGATCACGCGCGAGATCGCGCACCAGCCGCGGCAACTGATTCCAGGCCTGGCCGATCGGCTGCATGCGCGTCTGCATTACACTTTCTTGCAGATCGGACGTGATGTGCGACAGGCGCTGAACTCGACTTTCCGCATCTCAAGCTGCAAGCGAGAGAGTCTCCACGAATCGTTTGAGCAAGCGTAACGGCATTACGACGGTGTCGGTCATCGTCCGGGACATCGAGAAATCCGGCGGTGACCATAGCA
>JAABUV010001066.1_pt1 | contig 40298 bp, 51 predicted proteins | sample 5559971 | NCBI WGS metagenome assembly JAABUV01 (sample SAMN10711881, study PRJNA513362) | rock metagenome | isolation source: Antarctica rocks | place: Antarctica: Victoria Land, Knobhead nord | collected 2015-12-19 | reverse complement strand
GGCTGCACCATCGCCGGGCGCGCCCACGGCCTCCGCAGCGCGCGGCTCAGTGCCCACGCTTGCGGCGGCCGGCGCGCCACTGCCATTGGCGCCGGGCGGGGTCGCGGGGCCGGGCGCCGCGCCCGCCGCGGGATCCTCGCGGCCGGGCGGCGCGCGCAGCGAGTCGACCCCTCTCCTCACCTGCGGGGCGTGCTTGGTCACACCGCTGTGACCACTTGCATGCCCGACTGACCCCATGCGCAATACGATCAAGGCCCGGCACAGGACAGAGGCGGCGGAGGCGTAAGAGCGCGGGGGCGGCGTGTGGCGCGGCCGCAAGCCGGCAGCTGCATGGACGGGGAATCCAGAGGAGCTCACCCAATAGGCTGCATACTTAAGAGCTATTGCTATCTATTTGCCCAAAGTCCCGTGCATCTACACCCGAGTGCCGTTCGACCTGCTGTGCGCATGGCGCACCTCTTCTGACGTCTGCGCGATGCGTCCATGAAGAGCACTGGTCACCTGGCAAGGAACGACCATCTGTCACAGGCATGTGGCATGCAAATTATCAATATAAAAGGCCGGCTCACCGGACATGGCAGGTTACTGTTGACTCTGACGCGTGCGCAGCACCAGCAAGGAGGATGCTAGACCCCCAGGCATAGCCACTCCGACACAGCCTCAACACAGCCGCGCTAGCACGCAGTGCAGGCCGACCTGCGCGCTGAGCCATGCAGAGCCGGTTGCGCGCAGAGCCGGGCGGCCTACCTGGCTGGCCTGCTGCCGCACGCGCTCGCCGGCGGAGCGCGCGGCCTCCGCCGACGCGCTGGCCGCCTTCTGCAGCCCTTGGGAGGCCGTGCGCGTCCTGCAGCCCAGGCGGCCCGTCACACACGCGGGCCTCGCACCGCGGCCCATGCCCTGAAGTCCTCGGTTGCGGAAAGCCCCAGGCCGACCGGCTGGTCAGGGCATGACTTGGAAGGCGGTCAGTTGCGCCATGCGCGTTGCCGGGGCGCGCCTGGACAGCACGTCCTCGCCCTGCCGCTTCAGTTCCTCCACACCCTTCTTCAGCTCCGGATTGCTGCGCCGCTTGCGGCGTGAGTCAGTGCGGCGCTCCGAGCGGGGGCGCGGCTGCACGTGTGGTGCAAACCTATGGCGGCAGCGCATGCGCACCTCTCAACCTCGCTCTTGAACTGGTCCATGAACTTCTTGAAGACGCTGTAGCGCCGAGGCGCCTCCGGGCCGCGAAGCAGCGCCGCCTGCAATTGCGGACCACACACCTTACTGTGAACTCTCTGATAAGCGAAGTTATGCACTATTATTAGACAGCGTGGCGTGCAGCAGGTGCCCGCACATAGCGCTCGCTGCACTGACGTACGCCAGGTGACAGGCAGCGCTGGGCAGCGCGACGCATGTGCACAGCCGCTATGCTGGTGTGGCCTGCAGCACTTGCTCTGCTTGTGTTGAGTCGCTTGCACGCGCGGGCCAGCCTGACTCGCTCCCGCCATCAGGGCTTAGGTCCGTTTGAAACCAGGGACCGCAGCTCTGGTCCCTGCACGGCTCTGGCCATGCACAGGAGCGATGCTGCACCTGCGATCAACTCATGAGCGCACAGACGTGCCGCTGGCCGCCCAACCCTCACCAGGTGCTTGACGTGAGGTTGCGCTGCACATGTTACAAAAAGTGTGCATGTGCACAACAGGCCGCTGCGTGGCGCCCTAGGCAGCGGCGCTGGCGCTTGGCTGTGCGCTGGTGGCAGGCTACTACGCCCTGGTGCTGCCATTCGTCGGCCGGCCCACCGTGTGCGTGGCTGCCGCGGCGGTCCACACCGGCCTCCTTGTGGTCACTGCGGGGCTGTACATCGTGGCCGCGTGCGCCTTTGCCACAACGTCCCCTGCGTCTGTGCCCCACGGCGCAGCGAGCGCAGCAGCACCCATTTGCGAGGCCAGGCAAGTTTACACACTCACGCCGTGCGATCAGGCTGTCCGTCACCTCAGACCCAGGCCTGGCACGCAAGCGCGATGCAACGAGCGTGGGCGCGGCGCCCGCTCCCGGCACGGAGTTCTGCCACCTGTGCCAGGTACGCTGACATACAGCCAGGCGCGCGCGCTGTTGCTGTAGACGCCCGCGCCCGGCTGAACTGTTGTCGCGCGCAGGCGCAGGTCTTCATCAGCAGCAAGCACTGCCGGCGCTGCAACCGGTGCACCGCGGGCTTTGATCACCACTGCATCTGGCTGAACAAGTGGTGCGCCCGCCCCAGCAGGAACGCAGCCGTGCAGAACGTGCGCCCCTCCGCAGCCCGCACAGCCGTCAAAGCCACGCCGGAGTGCACTCCCGCCCCCGAAAGTGCACACTCTCAGCGGTACAGCCAAAGCTACCTTGCATGCAGGAAGCCGGCTGCTGCCAGACCCGCCGCTGCCTGCGCCTCTGTCGCGAGCGATGCGCTGCGGTGCATCCAGGCGCCCGGGCTATGGTTGACCTGTGATCAGCAGTGAGTAATGCATGACAAGCGCCCTGCCTGCGGCAGCATCGGCGGCGCCAACTACCGCGCCTTCATCGCGCTGCTGGTTGCCGCGCTGGCGCTGGCGGCGTGCCAGGCCGCGGTGCTGGCGCTACAGCTGGCGGCCAGCGTGCGCGCCGAGCCGCGCGTGCACATGGCGGGTGCGCCTCCTGCGCACATGCACTGGGCGCGCCCGCGTGCAGCCCGCCACGCCTGCCGCGCATGTCGTCGAGCGGGTGAGCGTGGCAGGGCGCGCCCGGCACGGAGCAGAGGGTCGGGGCACAGGCACAGGCGCCGCTGCGCCTCCAGGCGGCGGAGCGCTGGGCGCGGCGCGCGCGCCGGCGCTGCGCGCGGCCTGGGCGGCGCTGCTGGCCGGCGCGGCGGGCGCGGGCGGCGCGGTCGCCGAGCTGCTCGCGTTCCACGCGCGGCTGGCCTGCCTGGGCCTGAGCACGTACGAGTACGTGCTGCGCCAGCGCGCGGCGGCCGCCGGCGCCGCGGCGCGCGCCGGCGCCCCAGAGCGCGCGCTGAGCAGCTGGGGCGGCGCCGCGCCGGCGGTCGTGCCATGCTGGTCGCGCAACCCCTGCGGAAGAGGTCTGCTTCGCGGCGGCGGCCGAGAGGACCCGGGGTCGTTGCAAGGCAGGGCCTGGGGCGTCGGGCGCGCCTTGGGTGCGGCCCTGGCGACCGCTAGGTCGAGCTGCAGCATGTGAACTTTTGCTGTGCTGCATGATCCACATCCACCTGGTGCAAAGGTCCTCCTGGCTGCTCCACTTCTAGGCATCGCGGCCACGGACCGCTTGCATGCACATTGACAAGCATGCCTGCATTCGGATAAGCTGCCGAGATAAGCTGCATGCAAAGTCTGCGGCCCGGCATGCGTGACAGGGCTTACCACCGACTCGTCGGCGCTCCTGGCGGCGCAGCCCGGCCAGCGGCGGGCCGGCGGCAGGCCCTGGGGCAGCAGGGTCGCACCCGCGCCGGACGACGCTGGTGCCAGCACGGAGCCTGTCACTGCTGCAGGCGGCGCCTGCGGCGCCGCATGCCCGGCCGCGGGGCCTCTCTTGCCTGCCAGCAGTCATCGCATGGAAGCAAGCGCGAGTCCACCACAGGCCGCGCTTGAGCTTCTGCCGGCTCACGCGGAGGTGGCAAAGGCGGGTGATGAGGATGGCAGGCAACGCGATGCCGCCGGCGTGCTAGAGTGTGGTGTCATCCCGGGTGCCAGGGTGCTTGCGGCTGTTGAGTTGCGGCGCTCCTTGCCAGAGCCGTGGGGCGCAACACGCCCGGGAAGCGCGGCGCATGCCGCACGGCGCCCGCTGCGCTTGCCCCTGCTCAGCCGCAGCGACCCCAACATGCAGCTGGCCGGCCTGCTTTTCTGAGGCGTTGATCTTGCCAGAAAAGTATGTTGTGGGTTGTGGGGGTAACGCAGGGTCGGGGCTCGAGAAACAGGCCGAAGTGACGCTTGCGGAATTCAGTGTGTGAAACGAGCCGCAGAGCGCCCGAACGTTCAGCTCTTATACCCAGAAGCAGTCATGGCGCTGTACGACCCGTTCTTGGCCATAAGCGACATCTTTGACGCTGATGTCTTGTACACGGAGGGCCCCGGCGGGCCTGGGCCGCGAGGTGAGCTCTCTGGTGCTCCAGAAACAGCACAAGCTGCTTGCAAGGAGACCTCAGCTGAGTTGTGTCAGATGCTTACAAGGCACTGCATTGCAATGCAGTCACCTTGAGCTGACAGCCAGAGCACCCACCCCGGGCGTGCAGGCGGCCGCCACAAGGCTCCCCGGCGCCGCCAGATACCGGTTGATATCATCGAGGTGGCCGCGCTGCTGCATGCTGCCCACATTGCGCGCTTATGTCATTGACCAATGCAGCAGCAGAGGCAACAGTCTGAGAGTGACAGGCCTCGTTGAACACCTGTGGCTGTTGCAAAAGGCCCAGCATGGGCAGTCAGGTTGGCACTGCAGAGCAGCCTGCATACTGTGCGCATCCAACGCTGAGACCCGGGCGCTGTGACAACAGCTGAAGGACAAGTACGAGATCAAGGCAGACATTCCCGGCGTCAGCAAGGAGGTCCGCTCAAAAGCACGTCTTGCTGCGCGTACATATTGCTGCAAAGCACTTGTTTTGTAGCTTTCTCACTGACTGCAGTGGTGGCGGCAGGCGCTCCAGGCAAGGACCCTCAGCAGCCCAACGCGGCCGTCGACCGCTCTGTCAGGCCTCTGACTAATACTGCCTCGCCTTGGCTCCACTGCGCAACTCCGACGCAACAGCCTGCCAATCAGCATGAAGTTTGTTGACAGCGCCTTCTAGTGCAATAGATGCACGACATATACATGTTTTGAGTGCGCAGGTGCATGTGCATGACGAGGACACGCTGACGATCGGGCTGAGCGTGGAGCGGCATGAGCCCGAGAAGGACGACCCAGACGCCAAGTACATCTGCGGTGTGCACCGCTGCTGCTGCACCCCTGGCGCGCTGACAGCATGTGCTTGCTTACAGGCTCACCCTTCCAGCATGCACCGAGTTCAAAAGCACCCTGCTGATCAGGCAGCGGCACTGGCCGTGCAGGCGAGCGCCCAAGCGGCTTCATGAGCCGCACCCTGCGGTGCGCCACCCCTGGACGCGCATGTGTGCCTCAACAGAAGCGCAGCGCTGCTCTGCAAGCACACGCAGGCCAACTGTGCTCCCTGCCCATGCCCCCGGCGCCTCAGCGCGCCATGCGGGTGCGCGGCTGCATGAGCCTGCTCCCTGAACCTGGCACGACTTGAGCATATAACATGCCACGCTTCAGCCGCTCGCTCTGCTCGGCGCACGGGCCTGTTGCTGGCACTCTCTGTGGTAGAATGCTTGCAGTGCATGCGCGGTCAGCGCAGGCTGCCCAAGGACGCCGACCCCGAGAACATCCAGTCCAAGTACCAGGACGGCGTGCTCATCATCACCATCGGCAAGAAGGCGGTGCGCCAGAGTCCTCACTAAGAGTAAAGGACTCTGACTTCATCTAATGGCCGGCACATTAGCGTGCACCCTTGTACCATGCATCAAACAGCCTGCGTAAATACATTTTGAATTAATATATGAGTCCTACTGCTGCTGCGCACTGAGCAAGCTGTACTGCTGGTCAGCGGCTGTCGGCCAGACCTGCTGGTGAGCGGCAGGAGGCGGGGCAGAAGGGCCGTCCCATCCCTGTGGAGTGACAGCCAAGCACGGGCACCCATGCTCCACTGATCAACCCCTGTGCATTGCCAGCCGGGTGCAGGCATCTGTATGAGCTCTGTTGGTGCCCCTGAGTACAAACTGGTGGAAATGGCTGCGTAGATGCGAGCCTGGAGTGACGCAAGGACTGCTCATGTCTGCAAAGAGTGTGTTGCGGCTATGTAGTGTAGTTGAGTGCACAATGGTAGCATAACAAGCGTACACATATATAGGTCACCCTGATCGTGTACTGTCCATGCATGTGTAGCTGTGCATGTCTCATAGGCACGCAGCGGAGCAGCCACCATTGCACTTCACAACGTCTCCATAGCTAGGGGGACACAAAGAGGACACTGGACAAGGGGACACTGCGCACAGCACTGGCGCAAGTCACTGCAGCAACCGCAGCTCGTCGGCCACGCGATGCCGCGCATGTTCCTGCCGCGGCCGCCCCCCTGCACGCGTCACACTCCACACATCAGCTGACTGGCAGGCGCAATGTCATACGCTTCACAGAGGCGGCCCATGCCGGGCGTGCACAGGGCAGCCGACTGTCGCGAAGCACAGGCGCGCTATGCTCACCATCTGCTGGTGCGCGCCGGACCGGTCGCGCCAAGTCGCGGCGGGCTGGGGCATCAGCACAGCCGGAGGCAGCCGCGAGCATGGGGAGGCAGCGTTCGTGCGCCGGCGTGCCACGGCCGTCGGGCGCACTGCGCTGCGCGCCAGGCCGAACGGGCTCTTTCGCAAGCGCGTCGAGGTCCGCCTGCGGCAGCCCAGGAATGGCCTCCAGGCGGCCGTGCTGGCCCGCCAGCCGCGCCTCCAGCATCGCCGCGCCCGCTGCGTGCAGCGCGATGTCCATCGCGTTCAGCTCCCTGCCCCGCAGCGCGACGTGCCTTGGCTGGGCAGCCCCGCAGAGACGCCCCTCGCTGGGCACTTGTTGGGATGGCTGTGGCTGTGCTGCGCAGGCCAGCCTTGGCCTTGCAGCTTCACCACGATGTATGTTGGATACGGAGGGGTCCTTTCCAGCTCTGCCTCTGGCGGGGCAAGGCCAGCGCACGGCGCTCTCCTCGGGAGCCGCCAAAGCATGCCAAGCGCACTGCTCGCGCTCTGCTAAGCACTCTGTTTGCAGTGATCTTCAGGTCTGGCGGCAAGCGCAGCATGGCCGGCGCGGGCCGCGCCGGATGCGCTCCAGCAGCGCGGGTGCGATGCGCGCGCGCGCCTCCCGGCTGAAGCGCGGCCCCGCGCCCGGCCAGAGCGCACGCAGCGACGTCTCCCGCCGGTGCACCGCGCGCCTGCGGCGCACAGCCCGCGCATGCGCACGAGCCCAGCGCAGGCCGCGCAGGCGCCGCCTGCATTCTGCTGGCGCGCGCCCGCGCTTGCGAGGCCCAGCGCAGCGCGCGAGCGGCGGACCCAGCTTGGGGAGTCCGGGCTGGAACGGCATGCGCGCCCCCAGCACACCCCCAAAGACGCCACAGACACTGTCATTAGGCAAGCGCTTCGGCGGGCGGGCGGGCGCGGCGCGGCACCTGCGCGCGCGCGCCACGCACTGGCCGTACGCGCGCCAGAGCGGCAGCGGGTGCAGGTACTCCTCGTCGCCGCGCGTCTGCACCACCGTCCCGTTCTCCGCGGCCGCAAACGCGTCCAGCGCGGCCTGCGCCCCGGCCGGGCCGCGTTGGCGTGGCAGAGCCGGGCGAGGTGCGCCCCGCGCTCACAACAACCGTGCATCCTGCACCTACACAGCATTCGCGCGCCCGCGCGCGGCGCCCGCCTGGTTTGGCCGCGGCCGCGCAGCAGCCACAGCAGCCCCCGTGTGCCAAGCAACAGGGGAATGCTGTTGCATGCGTCACTGCCGCCGGCGCGCAGCACGCCCGGGCAGCCGGGCGCGCCTTCCAGGCGGGCCCGCCCATGCGCAGGTCCATGGACGCGGCCAGCGAGGCCACGCTCTCCTGCAGGCGCTCGGTCAGGCCGACGTGCGCCAGGCCCGCCAGGCGGCCGAGCGCGGCCGCCAGCAGCCGGCGCGCCGCGCCGCCGTCGGACGCCGCGCAGCGCCGCAGCGCGCCCGCGTCCGGCCAGCGCGAGTAGCTGGTCAGGCCCAGCACCTGGCGCGCGCGGGCCGCGCTGGAGCGGGGGCGGCCCCGGGCGTGCGCTGCGCTTGAGCCATTTGACGCAGCCGCGCTCGTGACCAGGCCCAGGTTTGGGGCCCTATGCTGGCCCGCGTACCCCGACACCGGATGCAGGCCAGCCGTGAGGCGGGCCAGCTGCTATGTGCCCTGCAAATTGGGGAGCAGCATTCCCACCAGCGCTCCGACAAAGCATGGACGAGGCATGGAAGCATGCTTTCATCATAAGCGGGCGGCGCGCTTCGGCGCGCGGCCCACCTGCAGCGCCGACCCGTTGTGCACCAGGTCGCGCACGAGCGGCGCCTCCAGGAACTCCGCCAGCGGCATCGCGACGGCGGGGCAGTCGTAGGGGTCGGCGTGCGCGGGCAGCTCGACACCCGCCGGCGCGGCCGCCGCGCGCGCGCGCAGGTCGTCCTCCAGCCACGGCACCAGCACCGACCAGGGCCACACCTCGCGCGTGCTGACCTGCGCCGCGCGCCGCGCCCGCGTGGGCCCGTCTGGCTTGCCAGCGCTTGATGCAGCGGGCCGGGAGCGGGCGCCATGCACACATGGCGCATCCAGCCGGGGCCGGCTGTGCCCAGAGCCCCCTCCCGGCGCATGCTGCTCTGCTGCATGCGCATGCACGGCCACCCCAACCTGCAATCCGCGAGGTGGGACAGCTTCCAGAGCGGTACGGCGGCGCAGGCAACGTCGGCTGGAGCTCGCCCACACAGGTGTCTGCAGCAGCCCTGGCTGGCTCCCTGAGACAGCCGCGCATGCGGCGCCCCGGCGGCGACGGGGAGCTGGGCAGCTGCGGGGGCGTGCGCGCAGCACGCGGCAGGCGCGGCTGGCTGGGCGGCGCGCGCCTTCTTATTGTCGGGCGGCCGGGACTGGGGGATGCGCACGGCGCGCACGGCCACCTCCAGCGCAAACTCGTATGCGCTCAGCACGCGGTCGACCGGGTCCCTGCCGCGCCGGCGGCGTCGCGTCGGCGGCGCGCCCCGCATGCGGGCCGCTGGACAGGCCCGATTCGGACGGCTGGCTCAGCGCAGGGCTCGGCATCCCTTAGAACATTGCGGCGATGTGTATGCCTGGGCGCGGGCTTTGGCTGCCACGTGCCGCATGGGACTACGAGGGCGACGCCGGCACGAGTGGGGGACGCTGGCAGGCTGGCATGCAGTGACAGACAGCGAGTTGCATAGACACCACAGCCGTGCTGGCAGCGCCGGCCTGGTGCTGACACTCGGCCTGACGCGGCTGAAAGAGGCGCGGATGGGGCTGCACCGCAGCTGCGTGACGACGGCGGTGTCGGCCGGCAGGTGGCTCGTCACGCTGAAGTCGTCATGGCTGCCCAGCAGCCCGCAGCCCGGCGCGCTCTCGTTCAGGCGCAGCACATCGTAGCTCCGCTCGCAGCGCCGGCTCGGCGGCCGCGCCAGCTGCGCGCGTGCAGGCCTCTTTCTCACGCCATGTCATCCCTGTAGTGGAAGGCAGCCTGGAGGCGCTACTCCGTAGCGCGGGCTGTCTGTGCGCCGTGTGCTTGTCATCATCCGCATGACTCCGTGTGGAGGGGTGAGGTTCAGCCTCCCGTGCTCAAGTTGCTCCCAGCCGTGCGGCGCTGCCCGCGCCAGCCACCCCCACACACCCTTTCGTGCAGACGCAGTCAGGTTGCAAACGCCGTGGAAGTGGCTGCCAGTGTGCTGACTGAGCAGGCCGATTTGAGGGATAGGTTGCATGTGTGGAACGACGTGAAACGTTCAAGGGCGAGCAGTGCTTGCTGGACCTGGCTCTAGGGGCACGAGTCAGAGCCTCTGTGCATAACAAGATACACGGAGCTTGACCTGGCCGGCAGTCTCAGGGGGGTGGCGTGTAGCGCAGGACTTGCCACACCTTCAGGAAGCAGGTGTGGTATGTGCGTCCGGCAGTGCGCGGTATATGCAGGAAGAAGAGCATAGCGGCTGCATCCACGTGCGGGCTTGTTGTAACATTGCCATGCTCCCGCTGAAAGGCATCCACCAGGCTGCTGCAGCCTGCAGCTATGTCACACCATCAGCGACGTCGACGCTTTGCTGGACAGTGCTTGCTGGTGTCAAGGAGCGACAAGCTGCAGCTCTGCCACGCACACCTGAAACAGCTCCTGAAGCGTCTGCAGCACAGATCGCGAGGTGGTGTGCACAGATCAGCGCACAGGCCGCAGTGGCAGCAAATGTGCATCGCGTCGCAGAGTGCATCCTGCTGAAGCGTGAATAGGGCACCGGCGTGTCCCTCACAGCGTTCAGCTGCCTGGCGAGGATGACCTCAGCTGGCGCCCCAGATCAAATGCTTGTGCGTGCACCGTATACCGCATAACTAACAAGATGCGTGCTTGGGGTTGCTAGGTGCTGCTGCAAGTGCGCGGCTAGTGGATGCTCAATGACTCAACTCGGCCTTTGACTGTTGTGCACCACACTCCCGGCACTGTTTATTCAGGCACATAGCCTACCAAGAATATATATATAGGGCTTGGCCTCCCACCTCAGAAAGGAGGGAGACGGGACAGGGGGCGCACACTCGCTGCAAGTACACGCACTGCCAACAGGTGCTGGGGCGTTGCGCAGGCGCAGTCATGAGCAAGGCACGGGGTGCATTCAAGTTTGTGTATGTGCCCGCCATACCGTCTGAGCCCCTGGAGGAGTGGGAGCTGAGCTATGGAGACGAGGAGGAGGCCGTGAGGTGCCTCCTGGACCGCCTGAAGGTGTCGCGCCTGCTTTCTTGCACCATGATGATGAGTCTGCATACAATGAGAGCACGCACAAGAAGTGGGAATTGCAGTACTTCTGTGAGCTGGTGTGCTAGAGCATCTGCGCTATAATGCCATAGTGAGGAGGCAAGCTTACGCTGTGCTCCAATGCAACCTTGCAGCACGTGCAGCTATACCGCTTCAAATGCTGTGCAATGGAAGTGTGCCGCGCCCTGCAATAACTCGCTGTGCTGGAATGCGCAGGAGCACTTCCGCAGCCAAAAGCCGGAGAAGACTGCGGCGCAGCGCGCGCGCCAGCAGGCGGCGCTGCTCGCCAACGTGCCAGAGGACCAGCGGGGCAAGCTCAGCGCCGACATGCTCAACGCTGCGACCGGGCTGGGCATGGTGACCACCCGCAGCCCTCAGGCTGACCGTGCACCTGCTGTTCGGGGATTCCTATCGCCCGGTGGCCCTGGAGCAAGGGCGGTGGCTCAGCACACGTGCAGGTTGCGCAGGACAGGAGTGCTGCGTGTAGCTTACGCATGTGTCCAGCAGGCTGTGTCTGCACGCCCGACAGGTAGCCAGGACATGAAGCTTGTAGGGCTCGCTGAGACGTCCAGTACAGGGGCCTGTGGGCAGGAAAAGGGGCCTGCAGCGCGCTTACGTATAATGCATCCCACGGCAATGCTCTACCTATGCATGAGCGCGTGCAAGTGATGTTGTCACAGGGAGGGACAACAACTCTCGCTTGCAGCGCTCCCCCTTGCAGCGGTCCTCCCGCCTGAGGCGCCACGGCGCCGGCAGATCGAGATTGTGGCGCTGCTGGCCAACGCACCCGACAATGAACCCTCGCATGCAGCGGCCCGCCTTGCAGCGGCCCCCCTGCAGCGGCCTCCCCGCCTGAGGCACCCAGGCGCTCGCAGGTCGAGAACGTGGCGCTGCTGGCCAACGCGACCGACAACGACTTCACCGGCGTCAACATGTACTGCGACGACGAGGCGGAGTTCGTGCAGGCGCCGCTCAACCCGCGCGCCTCCGAGATCGCCGCCTGCTGCGGCCGCGCGCTCCAGGCGCGCGCGCGCCGTGACCCGGCCTGCGCGCTGGGGCGCCGCCGAAGCACCTAGGAGGTTTGAAGTGCTCGCATGCTGAAACGGCAGACACTCCCACTGAATGCATTACCCACGCTCGTACGAGAAACAGCTTCATGGGCAAGAATGTAGCCGCTGGACACATGGGTGGTCACACCTCGCTGGGCCGGTGCATCCAGCTGTTGGCGCCGGCTGCGGGCGCGCCGCGAGCGCATGCGGGCGCCCCAGAGGCTGCGCTCCCGGCTGCCAGGCGGGATGGAGTGCGCACTGCGTCGGCCCGCCCGCGCGCGCGGCCGTCAGCAGGCCGCGACGCCCGGCGCTGCGGCGCGCAGGTGCGCGGGGATGCCTTCCTCGCGCGCGTGCGCGACAACGAGCGCGAGTTTGAGCGCCTGGACTTTACGCTGGGCGAGGTCGCCAGCTCGGCCGCGTGGGTGAAGGCGCGCGCGGCCCGCACGGCAGCGCCTTGGCCGCGCTTGTGAGCCGACCTCGCCCTGGATGGCTGCTCCTGCGGGCGCGCGCAGTAGTCTGCTGTCATGTGCTCTTGCCACGGGGGCACGCCCGTGGGGGCCGCGTCCTCCATGGGTGGCGCCACCCCGCGGCCATCCACCCTGCAGGCGCTGGTCGACCTGGGCGGCGGCGCGCGCGCGCAGGAGGCCGCCGCGCAGAACGCGCGCAAACGCAGTGCGGAGAGCGCGCATGCGGCTTTCACACGCATGCAGGCCGCGCCGGCGCCGCCGCGGGCGCCGCCCCGCGTCGCCGAGCTGTCGCCCGCAGAGGCCGCTAAGGAGGACGGCAACGCCGCGCTCAAGCGCGGCGATTTGGCCCAGGCGCGCCGGCCGCAGCACACAGAGGACTCTGCAGGGCTGGTGAAGCAGAGGGCGCCCATGTCCATCATGTCAGAGCGCCTCGGCCTGTGTGTGGGCCGCAAGCATACAGGCAGTCTGCTCGGCCGCGCATGGTGCAGTCGCGGGCCGGTGTGCATAGCCGGTCGCTGGACGCTCGCCGCGGCAGCCCTTCTGACACCAGATTATGGCAGCACAGGCGGAGGAGGTTAAACCTACCCTACCGTATAGCGTGTCGCAGCGGCGCAGGCGGAGGAGCGCTACAGCGCCGCGCTGGCGCTCGACGCCGGCCTGACCGCGGCGGCCAACAACCGCGCGCTGGCGCGGCTGCGCCTGGGGCGCTGCGCCGACGCGGAGGCGGACTGCAGCGCCGTGCTCGCGCGCGAGCCCGGCAACGTCAAGGCGCTGCTGCGCCGCGGCGCCGCGCGGCACGCGCCCCTGCACTGCCTGACATGGACGGTGTGACAGGGTCCCGCGCGCCAAGCCCAGGCGCCGCGAGCAACAGTCATGTCTGTGTCCCGCCGGTGCGGGCACATGTGACTGCAGAGTGGTTGGCGATGCGGAGCAGTCATGGGACCTCCTGTGCCTGTAGTCCGTCCCAGCATGAGGTCCCAACCAGGACACACACGTGTGTGGCGCAGTGTCCCGCATGCACAGGACAGACCAGGAGTTGATGGCCGCATGAGGGTATGATAAATGTGGTATTCTACCCTGACCAGCGCCTTGTGGGCCAGGGAGCGGCTGGGCCGCGCGGACGAGGCGCTGCAGGACTTCCGGCGCGCCGCCGATGCAGAGCCGCACAATGCCGAGGCGCGGCAGGCCGTGTCGCGGCTGCAGCAGCCGCCGCCTCCGCCGCCGCCGCCGCCGCGGCGGAGGTGTGACCAGTGTGGGGGCGCCTGGGCGGAGGACCGCTGCACCGGCCAGTGCGGGGCGGGTGCAGCCTGATGCCGACAGCGCGGCTGGTAACCAACCAGACATGATGCCTACATGGCTTGGAGTGTGCCTTGGAGTATGCCTTGAAGTATGCCCTGACAGAGTGTGCAGATTGAGAGCTTTGAAAGCTGGTCCGACCTGACTTCTTATGGCTGCTTGCATCTTGCGTGCCAACGCCCAGCATGCAGACATCGCTGTGATTTTTCAGAGCCTGAGACTGCTTGGATCACTTCCTAACACAAACTGCACTCTTGTTTAATTCCCGGCAACTCCCCCCTATGCAGCAGCAATGCGGCAGATCGCCATCGCCAACCCATGCTCAAGCAGGGCTTCCCATCTGTGCTGGCACCTTGCAACTCACCCGCGGTCTGCCAGGCATGGCTTATGACACGCATGCACCGCTGCGACGTCCACTCACTCGGCTACTCGTTGCCGATGCTGCGCGTGGTGAAGGTGGGGATGAGGCGCTCGATGTCGGCCACCAAGCCGTCCACGCCCTCCTTCAGCAGCTGCACGCCCGCCATGCCCAGCCCCTGCGCCACGCGCGGCCGCCTCTCGTGCCGGCCGGTCTGCATCCCACAGTGTGCTGGCTCGCAGACCTCCGCCCATCGCTGCATGACAGGCAGGTGCGGCCCCGACTCTGGTCAAGCAGGCGTGCCAAGCAGGGCGTGAGTGAGCGCTGGCGTATATCCGGGTGCTCGCAGCAAAGGCTCAAAGCGCCTGCACAGGCCCTCATCACAGGCTCGGCAGGCACAGTGGACCCCCGGCCCGCCCTTGACTGTAAACCGTCACGGGGCGGCGGGGCGCGGGCGCGCGGGGCCGCGCCTCCTGCAGCAGCTGGTTGGTGACGGGCGCCAGCTCGCTCTTGTCGAAGCTGGCGGCGGCCGCCGCCTCCGGCGACAGCGTCGGCCTGGGCTCGTTGGCCGCCGCGGAGTCCGACGACAAGCCATCATTGTAGCCCTGCGCAGGCAGCGGGGCAGCCCTGTTAACGCGCCCGCCCTCCATCATGACATCCTGACCCAAGCAGGAGGGCACAGCCCGGTTCTGGGGTTGCGGCAGCGGCGCAGTCGCACGCCCGCTCCGCAGGGCAAAGAGCGCGGGCTGGCAGCAGGCGCCGGCGCCGACCGTGCCCGCTGTACACGCAAGGGGCGACGCGCGCAGCGCGGGCGGGCGCGCCTGCATCGTGGGCGCGCCGCGCAGGGTCGCGAGCACGGCCGGGCTGAGTACCATGAAGTCGACACCCGCCAGCATGCGCGCCTCTGCGCGTGCGCGAGCGCGCCGGCCGTCCCGCAAGCGCCGCGAGCAGTGTGTGGTGCCGCCGCCGTGCGATGTTGAGCAGAGTCTCAGGGCAGTTGCAAGGGGCAAGGGGTGCACGCAGGGGGAGACATTCAGAGGGGATGCCGTCCAGAGCGGACAGTGCGAGAGGCGCATCCGGCGCCGGCCCAGCTTGCCATACGGAGAGCTGCGCACCCTCGGGCTTGCGGATGCCGCTGACCATGACCTTGGTCTTCGGGAACGCCTGGTGGCACAGGTTGTAGATGCGCTCCACCATGGAGATGCCGGGGTTGGTGTCGCTGGTGAAGCCGGTGTCCTCGCGCGGGCCCTGCGCGGGGGCGCCCGCTGTGGCGGGTGAGGCCGTATGCGCGCGGGCCCTGCTCGTGGGCGGCGCGCTGTGGCGGGTGACGGCGGTGGACGGACGAGGGACGCTCCCACAGGCGTGGACGCGGGCCGCGCGTGCGCTGTGGCTGCGACTCGCGCCCATCTCCGCGCCCCTGCTCGCGCCTGCCGCACAGTCTGACCCGCCGCATGCAGAAAGCTTCCATGCCAGCGCACGCGCTCGGGCGGCTAGGCGCCAGGTCACCCACCGGCGCGACATGCGCCTGCAGCGCAGCATCGCGGCCGCGCCGCAGCGCGGGCGCGGGGCGCCGGGCGCGCGCCTTGGGGTCGCGCGGGAACCCCGGGTGCTTCACGTACCAGTCGTGCAGGCGCCCGATGTTGGGCTGGATCACGCTCACGCCCGCCTGCGCCGCCGCGATCGCCTGCGCGAAGCTGCGCGCGGCGCACGGCGCGGCATCACCCGCGCGCCTCGCCTGCCCGGTCCACAGGCCATGCGGCACATAGCCAGCCCGCCATGGAGCACCGCGCCCCCCTGACGGAACGCCCCGCCGCGAGGCCGCAACACCGCAGGCCCTGCTGCCAGGGCGCGGCCATCGCTCCTAATCCTACCGGCAGGGCGGCGCCCGTGGCAGCAGGACCCGGCCGCGCGCGCGCGGGGCGCGCCGCACCTGTACACGAGGATGAGGTGCGTGGCCACTCCCTGCGCCTCCAGCGCCTTGGCGGCCTGGATGCCCTCCCATGTGGCCGGGATGCGGATCAGCACGCGCTCCAGCGGCACGTCCATCTCCTCGTATAGCCGCAGCAGGCTCTCCCCGCGCTCGATGAGCGCGCCTGCGGACCAGCACGAGCGCTCGGCGCCCGCCGGCCGGGAGCCTGAGGTCGGGCGTAGCTGTGGAGGACGCACATGGGCTCCGGCAGAGTGCGCACAGGGGGCCCTGGCATCTTGTCCGAGCAGGCAAAGGGGGAACGGAGTGGCGTCAGGGGTGCAGGCGCGGTGGCGGCGGCGAGGAGGTGCAGGCACCTGTGTTGTACGCCAGGCGGGGGTCCACCTGCGCGCCCAAGCAGCCTGATGTGGTGAGGGCCGGGGCGGTGCTATGCCCCAAAGCCTTGGTGTGGGCCAGGCCCGCGGGCGCCGTGGGCACACCTCCGTGGACACCCGACCCTCCACCTGCTGCGCGAACATGGCCCCAACGTTCACCGTCGCCTTGTCGAGCTGGCACGCGAGCTTCTTGTCGCCGGAGAGCGCACTGCGCGACGGGCACACTATTTGGTAGAGCTGGCAGGCTGCAGCTGTGTGCACCTCGCACGGCCTGCACGTCGGGCAAGTGGGCTGCTGCGTCCGCCTGTGTATGCGGGGACATCAGCGCACCTGCAGCGGTCGAAGGTTATCGCGTGCTCGATTGCCGCCTGCAGAGCACACTCACTCACGGTCACACACCTGAACGGGTGCACCAGTGCTGTGCACTCAGCAAGCAGGACGCTCTCAGGCGGCGGGAGCAGCGCATGGCAGAGCAGCTGCAGTTGGCTACACGCGCCTTCAGCTCCTGCTGCCCGGCGGGATTGCGCAGGATGCCAGTCAGCACTGCTGACGACACCGTGGCTGCTTTCGGGTCGTCAATCTGCTGAATCTCCTTCAGCGCTCCAGTGTCGGGCACCACTACCGAGTAGCGCTCCAGCACGTCCAGCTCTGTGGCTGCCGTGCGGTAAGATGGCGCCTGGTATGTCGTCTGCTGCGCCCTGCAGAGCAGTTGCCGCCGCGGGGCGCTGCGGCAGCGGACATTCTGATGGCAATGCCCCAGCAATGCCCCTTGCCTTGCGCTGAGCTTCATCGGCCCAGGCCAGTGTCCGGCACCGCAAGGAGGGACAGCGCTCGCTCCCTGCTGACCGTCCCTCTCAGCTTAGCTCTAGACAGCAGCAGGCTAGGCCCTGAGAAACCCCTCTCTCGGATGGTCCGCCTGCTCCTGCAAGTCCTCTTTCTGCAAGCTCCATAAGCGCGGTGTGCGGATCCAGCAACAGCGCGCACGGCGGCCAAGCCCTGTCGCGCTGCGGGAGTATGGCGGGTATACCTGATGAGCTGAGTGCCCTGCAGAGCGCGGTCGCGGCTGAGCAGGCTCGCCTGGAAGCAGCGACGGCCGAGGCAGAGTGTTTGCGAGTGGACAACGCTGCGTTGAAGCAGCGCTGCCAGGCACTGGTGCGCTTGTGAAGGGTGCACACGCTGCCCGGCCGTGCTTCCACTGGCCGTGCCTCCACCTGGTTGACCTGCACAAACACGCGCGCAGGCTGCCGACGCAGAGGCCATGCGCAAGGTGCTGACTGCGTACCACGACAGCGCGCACGCACAGTTTGACAACTCGAGCGCGCTGCGCGCTGCAGTGTCCGACCTGGCCAAGGTGCCGGCGTGCTTGCAGCTCCCGGTCCTGGAGCGCGCTTGCAGGAAGGCCGCGACAGCAGGTGGTGTGCGGCAGGTCCGTCACGAGCTCGCAGAGGAGAGCCAGGCGGCCGCGGCGGCCCGGCGCAGGCAGCAGGAAGTGCGGGACGAAGCTGCGCGCGAGCGCGCGGCCTCGCAGCGCGCGCTGTCCGAGCTGGCCGACCAGCTCAAGGCGCGCGAGGCGGCCGCCGCGGCGAAGCGGGCCGAAGCGGCCGCCGCTGACAAGGCGCTGCGCGCGCGGCTGGCCGCCGCCGAGGCGCGCCGGCGCCGGCGGCTGGCATGCGCCTGAGCTCACGCAGCCGCGCTGCGCCCCTGGCTGACGCGCCTGCTGCGCAGGCGGCCTGGGCGGAGGCGGAGCAGCGGATGGAGGCCGAGCGGCGCGCCTTCCAGGCCAGCATCTCCAGCCTGGGCGGCGGCGGCGCGCAGGCGACGGCCGCATGGAAGCAGCGCGTCGCGGCGCTGCGCGCGGAGCTGCAGGCCGCATGCGCCGAGCGGGACCGCCTCAGGCTGCAGTGCCAGCCGCACTAGATGCAAACGAAGTGCACAGTGCACATGCTGGTGCTCACATGCAAATTATGCTATGTCCAGCGCCTCGCAAAACTCAAGGTTGCCATGCAGCCAGCACTGGGGCTCATATCATGTGTTTTTAACAGGCAGCGTGCCTCCTCTGTCACTGTCACATGCACCAGGACAATTCTACAACGTTTCACAGGACCTGCTACAATGCGTCTGTCGCCATATGGCATGCTACCCATCCGCCTGTGGCGCGCTCGGGCAGCCGCCTGCCTCCTCCTGCAGCAGCGCGTCGACGCTCTGCGCGGTAACACGCTTGTGCACCTGCAACGTCCCAACCAGGCGTCACCAGGCAGGCGTCGAGCAGCCGTCCCTGCGGCAGCCCCCGCCGCCGCGCTCACCTCTGCGGCGAGCGGCAGCCAGCCGAGCGCCCGCTGCACAGCGTCGGTGGGCGCTGGGTCCGCGTCGTGGTTCCAGTATGTCAGGGCCTGGAACCTGGCCACCTCCTGCTGTGGCCGGCCCGCCGCAGACTCGAGCACGTAGCCGGCATACGTCGGCGGCAGCTGCAGCTCCGTGCCTGCTCCGGCGCACCTGACATGATTGCTTGTCTGCCTTTCAATGTGCAAGATGGGTCTGGTGAGTTTGCCGCACCCCGCAGCTGCCGTCCCCGGAACGTTGCGTCCAGCACCGTGGCGCCGTCGGCGGCGTGATCTGAGCGCGGATCACTTCTTACTGTCAGTGCCTGAGAACCTCTTCACCAGTTCATGCACTTCCAGTAGGAGCTGATGCTGGGGGCTGGCCTGTAGCTGTGGGCCTGAAGTATGCGTTGACGTTTGCAGGGCCAGTGTAGTCGACTGCGCAGGGCAGCAGATGCATGCGTGTTGCAGAGCTGGGCGGGTCTGTGCGCTCCGGCTCGGCCATGCCACTATGTCGCGTGAGCCCCCAGCACCCGTGAGCTGGCGCAGGGAGGATTAAGGAGGCGCGTTGCCTGTATATATGTTGCGCTGTGCTGAGGAGTTCGAATACATTCATGCACACTCCTTCCCTTCAAAGGCAAGGAGGGTCCCCAGGCCAGACCACAGCAAAGCACAAGACTTTCGCAAGCTCTGTGACCGCCTGCATTGCTGTTGCGGAGGTATGCCTCTGCTGCCTAACCTTGCAGCCATCCAGCGGTGCGGCGCAGCTGCAGGGCTCGCACACAGAGCGGGCGCGAGCATTAGGTCGCTCTGTGCGGCCTCGACCAGCGCGGGAAAGGCTGCCGAGGCTGAGGGTGAGGACTGTGTTTCTTATCACCTCTGCTGGCCGCCCGCAAACGACTGCCTTCTGTGCTGGCGTCTATGCCCATCTAGCCAACTGTATGAACACGCAAATGCACGCCCGCAACCACGCCTGTGTGCCGGCGGCAGTGCTCGTGATAGACCCCCAGCTGGTGCTGGACGCCGCGCAGCCGCCTGGCGCGCCGGCGGCCGTGCGCCTGATCGTGCCCGCGGCCCTGGTGCCGCGCCTGAGCGCCGGGCGCCTCGAGCTGAGTGACGCGGACGACCCCGCCAACTCGTACGTGTTCGGCGAGCCCGCCGAGGTGTTTGAGTACACCTTCGTCGGCCCCGCGTCCACCCGCTCGGGCTTTGTCAGCCTCATCACGCGCGGCGCGCGCCCGCCCCACCTGCCCCCCGCCACCCGTGGCCCCCTCACCAGTGCGCAGCTAGGCTGTTGCTCTGGGGTGTTCATACACGGATATGCAAGTCAGCACGCAGGGCCAGCCTGCCCCGGCTGAAGCCGGGAGGCGCGGACGCATGGTTGGCGCACCCGGCGCCAGGCGCATACGACGACCTGCAGCGGGTGCAGAAGGCCGACGCCAGCGCCTGGCCGACGTGAGCGGCGGCGGCGCGCCTGCTGTGTAACCCTAACCCTAAGTCTCAACCCCCATCCGGCGCCAGGCGCGTACGACGACCTGCGGCGGGCGCAGAAGGCCGGCACCAGCGCCTGGCCGGCGTGGCCGGCGGCGGCACGCCTGCTGCGCGAGGCCGCGGGCGCGCCGGCCTGGCCGCGGCCCGACCTGCCGTTCCTGTTCGCCGGCGCGGTCGTGGAGGCCGACAAGGTGCAGGTGTACGTGAACAACGACGCGGCGCGCGACGTGCAGGGCGTCATGCTCGCCTCCGATGCGGAGGCGGTCGACTGAGTGCCGGCCGCGCGCGCAGCCCTGCGCGTGAGCTGAGGCCCTGTCTATTGTGCGAATCTGACGAGCGGTGTGCTGCACGCGTTGTGACCCCATGCTTGGCACTGGTATGCAGGCCAGGTTGCAGGCCCTGTTCTGTTGAGTGTCCCGTGCATACATCTGCGCACATGAATGCAGGCACAGGGAGGTTTTGCCATTAAGCTGCCTTGCATCTACTGAGTGGGGCATACAGCGTGCCCTGCCATTGTAGCAAGCCTTGAACCAGGCGCACATGGTGGCAAGCAGCGCGGCCCAAGTGGTGCATGTCCAGCTCTCAGCCCGTATTCCGCATGGACCGGCACCCTGCAGTGTGCAAAAAGCTCTGCTGAATGGCTGCTCCGGGGCGCTCACCGCAGACGTTCCATCAGCCAGGCAGCCGAGGGCTGTGCAGTGCAGGCGTGACTGTGCATCTGGGTCTGGTCGAGCAGCGTGGTGTGCGGCACGCCTACGATGACCGTGGTGACTACCGCGCTGGTCAGACAAAGACAGAAGCAAGGTGTACTAGAACAGGCAGGAGATGTTAGGCTGGTCATCTCCCTGGGAGCTTTGCACAGGCGGCTGGGATCAAAGCCCAGGTGCACCTTCGCCGGCGGTGTATCTTTTGCCCAACAGTGCATGCGTGATGCTGACATCTCCTGGCATCTGAGCCCCAAACTACATCTGCACACAAACGAACACACCATGCATGGTGTGCTGCATGCACCTGATCACACATACCACTGCTTTTAACACACATACCGCTGCTCCTAGGTGTTGTACATGGTAACATACACAGAGCGGTGCACAAACGGGCCGCTCAGGGCTCCACCATGCCATGCATGCATCAGCACGCTGCATGCCCAGGGCATCGGCGGCGGCACCAACGCCTCTGCCTGGCGCAGCTCCAGCCTCGCGTCGAGCATGCCCTCCAGTGCGCCCGGCCCCCTGCTGGCAATGCAGAAGCTTATTCAATTGTTTGGTGGAACAATTGAATGACTTAATATCGCCAAACCAAGTCCTTTCTTTCGATATTTTTGCAAATAACACATTGCCAGCGATGCGAGTCGGGGCACGGCATGCCGGCCGCAGGCGGGGCGGCCGCGCCCTGCTGCGGGTCGCGCGCGCCGCCGCGCCCGCCCGAGCGCCAGCGGGCAGCGAGCGCGCGCGGCTGCGCGCGCAGGCGCCACGCCCTCGGCCGCCATGGTGGACGAGGAGAGCATCAGCATCTGCCACCACGAGGACGGCTCCGACTTCCTGCTCGGGCAGGGCTCCTTCGGCGAGGCGCGCGTATACCCTAACCCCGCCCGTCCCCCACCGCCCGTGCCAAGGTTTCTAGTGCCACCCCGCACTTGCACATGGTAGGTCATCAAGACTGGAGAGCATGTGGCCTTAGACCCTATTCTAGTGCTAGAGACCCTCCCCCTACCCCGATCCCTCCCAACAGTGGGCTGTCGAGCTGTCTGGTCGCACCCCGCACCCGACGTGAGCAGGAGGGCCTGCGTCCCTGGCGCCCCGTCGCGCACGCCGCGCACGCTGCCCACTGCCCAGAGCAGCGCTGCCTGTCGCGCCCAGACGCGCGCCGCGCCCGCGCAGGTGTACAAGGCGCTGCGCAACAACGTGCAGGAGTGCGCCGTTAAGCGCCTGCGCAACGTCAACAAGACCGAGCTGGCTAATTTCCAGCGCGTGCGCGCGCGGCCCGCCCCCAGAAGCGGGCCCTGCATGCGGGACCTGCAGCAGCGTGCACTGGGCGTCCACGGGCCGGTGGGCTGGCAGTCAAAGCAAGCCTGACCCTAACCCTAATGCTGACCCTAACAACCAGGCGCCCCCGCCAGCCGCCGGCACGCCAGCTTGCCAGCATGCGAGGGGCGGCTCGGGGTCCGAGCGAAGGGCCGTGCGAAGGGCAGCCGGGGCGCTAACGCGGCCGGCCCGCGCGCGCCGCGCAGGAGGTCCAGATCCGCTGGGCGCGGGGCTTTCCCACCTACAAGCGTTACACGTGACTGTGTGCTACTTCCTAGGTCCTACGACATGCCTGTTTCCCATCTACAAGCACAGACTCTCGTCCACGCATGCCGCTTGTGCAGCTAGAGCAGCAGCGGACAGACGCCATGCTACCCCATGTAGTTCTCAAGTTCAACTCCTCCATGTACTTCCCCATGTGCTCCCCCATGACCTCTAGCGAAAAGAAGCTGCTGACAGGCTAGTCCGGCCACCTATGACTGCGCTGGTCGGCGGCACGGAGTGCAGGGCGCACCCCGCAACTTGCACAAAGCGTTGCACAATCCTCCGGACAATCTCCCTGACAATCAAAGTGCTTGCAAATGCTGAGCATCAGGCAGGGGCCCAGGACTGGCATGCGAGCCCGACAAGGTGTCGATGCCCGGGCCCCTGACTGCTGGTGTGGTCCTGAACGCCACAGGCGTGGGGCAGCCTGGGCAGCGAGAAGCAGAATGCAGAGCTGCGCGGCAGGCATGCCCGCCGCCGCAGCTCCGCTGCGGGGAACACATGCGGCACAGCAACAAGCCTCTGAAAAAGCTGCAGATTTAAAGCTAGATCGTGGCGGGGCCCATGCTGGCGCCCCGCGGGTTCATCCATTGTCCAGACCCACTGAGCGTCCCGAGGTGGTTGCTCGCCAAGCCCTTCACCTCCTACTAAATGCCTGACATCCCAGCAGTGCCGCTTGAAAAGACTTCATGGTGGTAGCCTCCACCCTTACCTGCTTGCGGGAGGGGGGCGCGCCGGGCACATTGCTTCCGCGCCCAGCTGGCTCCTAACATGACTTCTGGCCGCACTTGATTCTAAGACACAAGCCCCAGGCCGCATGCCGCTCGGCGGCCTCGCGCACGCGCCGCGGGGCGCGCGCGCGGCTTGCGCTGCTGGCAGCCACATCGCGCGCGGGTCGCGCGGCGCGCCTCACAGCGACGCGCCGCTGTCGTCTGGCGCGCGCAGCGGGCTGGTCGTCTGAGGTCGCCCCGTCAGTGTCGCTGGAGGGCGGCGCTGGCCGCGTCACCAGAGTCGCGCGCGAGCGGCCTGATCAGCGGCCTGCCAGCGGTGGCAGATGCGTCAGCGGGTGCCGCAGGCGCGCACGGCGTATGCTGTGTTACGCACCGGCATGGCATGCACATGTGTGGCTTTCTCCTAAAGCGGCAGCTCAGGAGGTTGGACTCATCGGGGATAGAGCGCACTGTGTGGGACCACGCAGTGCAGCCAAGCAGACGCTGTCGTCCCCGCACTGATGATGGCTGGCAACCGCGGCTTGTGCCAGGCAGGCACACACGTCCTCGATGCAGATGACATGGTGGCAGAGCAGTGCGCTCGCACCGTCTGCCGGGCCGCACTGCCGCATGACGCGGCCGCGCTTGCAGCTGCACGTAGACGCCGGGCGCGCCGGGGCGCTCGCGGCGGCCGCGCTGCCGAGCGGCTCGCTGCGGCTGCGCTTGCAGGCGCGCGCGGGCACCTGGCGCGCGGGCGTGGGCGTGGCAACCGCGGCCACGCCGCTGCTCGCCTCGCCGCGGCTGCGCTGGCTGCCGGCCGCAGACAGCGGAGTCGGGGCAGCGCTGCTGGCCGCGGACGGCGAGCGCTCGCTGCCCGCCTCTTCGCCGTCGCCCTCGTGCGAGGACTGCGAGCGCTCCTCGGAGCCCTCGCCGGGCGGGTAGGCGTCCTCGTCGCCGTCGTCGTCGTCGTCGTCCTCGTGGACGATGATGTCTTCGTCGCCCATGGCCGCCAGCGCCGCCGCCGTAGCGGCCGCCGCCGCCTCCAGCGCCGGCAGGCGCTGCGAGGACAGCAGGCCGAGGTCGATCACGCCGTGCGCGGCCGCTGCGGCGTCCTGGACGCTCATCTGGCCCTGCGCGCGGCCGGCTGGCTCAGGATGCGCGCAGGGCGCGACCGGGCGGCAGGCGCGGTTGCCGGCCTGCTCCGCGCGCATGCAGCACGCTCCCAGCGCCAGCGGCATGGCTGCGGCCCTGGTGTGCCGGGAACGCAGGTGGTCGGGGTGCTGTGCGGGCAGGGGCGCACCGTGGACTCCATGCGCATGTAGACGCGCCCGGAGTCGCAGACGTACACGCGCTGGATGCTGCGCGGAGTCGGGGCGGCGGCGACGCCCGCGGACGGCGAGCGCTCGCTGCCCGCCTCCTCGCTGTTGCCCTCGAGCGAGGACTGCGAGCGCTCCTCAGAGCCCTCGCCGGGCGGGTAGGCGTCCTCGTCGTCGTCGTCATCCGGCAGCGGCAGCGTGGCCGGGTCCAGCGTGTGCAGCCGCTTGGCCGGCGGCGCCGCGGCATAGAAAACGAGCCTGCGCTTGACGGGCACGGCAGCGCACTCGACCTGCGCCGCCCCCCACGGCCTGCTCAGGCTCTGGTGTGGGGGCCGCGTTTGAAGCAACGCCTCCTGAGGCTCTGCTGTGCTGCGACGCTGCGACGAGCGCGCCAGACGCGCGTCAGCAGCCATGAGCAACACCGCAGGCTCGGTGCACCGGTATGCTGCACAGCAGCACACCAACACTGCACACACCGCAGAGCTCGCCACCAAGGCTCGGGGTGCGCAGCGCACAGGGCGTGCTGGTGGCTGTTGTGGAGGTTCTGCACCCTCCACTCACAGGCGTTGGGGGGCATCGACTTGCATACGCGGCGCGGGAGAGTTGCTCACCTGCCGGCGCGGCGGGCGTCCCGGCGGGGACGTGGCCATGCTATCGGCCAAGTCTGTGGTTTCCGAGTCGGCTGTGTACGAGTAGCTAGCGCTGCTCCAAGGCAGCATGCTGGCGATGCTCCTGCGCAGCAGCGCCGCACCGCTCAGGTCATCTGACCTGATTGTGCACAGGCACGCACCGCGGCGGAGGTGCCTGCAGCGCTTGGGAGGCGCGCAGCGCCTCGCGCGAGCCGTCACTACCCAGCGTTGCCTTCACAATGCCAGACGCGGCGCCAGGCCCCACACCAATGGGCTCTGAGACCGGGCCAAATCACGTCAATTGAGCACCCGTGGAACCTGCATCCAGCGCGGAGAGCGGAAACTGCGAATGCCGTGCGGGCCGTTGCAGGGGTCCTGGCCTGTGCAGCACCGTGCCCGCCCGGGGCAGCACGGAAACAGGTCAGGCGGGGTGCCCACCGTGTCCGGGCTCCTCCTCTCGCGCTTGGCAGCGCCTGCAGGGCACAGGTTGGCGATCGGCTGAGAGCGCCCGACCTGCCACTGCTGTCACACACCGCACAGGTATGGCTGGGATGTTGACCACACGCCGCCAGAAGGAGTCGCTGCGAGCAAGAGAAGGCTGCTGGGACTGGACGTCTCTGTACTTCTGCTCCGCTGATGGGTCCCGGGGATGAAGGGTTTTAGGGTGAGCTTGGTCAGCAAAGCGCTGTGGCTGTGTAGGCACGTGCGCACGTGCCACGTGCCCAGAGCTTGCCCACACCCGCGCATCTGCACCCTCCCACCAGCAGCCTGCATGAGCGTGCCCTGTCAGAATCCATGCTTCAGCAGGCAGAGCCTCAACACCCCCACATCAACCACTGCGCCTGAGCAACAACCAGGCGCAGCACGGCTGTGTGTGCGTGCTGTTGCGCAGCCAAGCCTACGTGTGTGCAGTTGCGTGTGTGGAAGTAAGCGCAGACGTGGCATGATACAGGGCAACGCGCCAGAACCATGGGGACTCCCGAGTCCAGCTGGGCCCCTGGTTGCTAGAGGGCGTATCAGGCAAAGATTGCCCACACTCCCAGAAAAACCGGGGTCGTCAAAACTGGGTCTGTTGCACGTGCGGCGCGGCACGCGCGCGCGCATCAAACGCCTAGCCCTGCCAGAGGAAGGGCTCCCGGATGGGCAGCACGCCCGAGTCCCTGATGACTACCGCCTTCAGCGGCTGCCCGTACTTGGCACACACCTGCGCCGCCCAGCACCAATGAGTGAGGGGCCTCGGGGCCAGCCCTGCTGTGCACGCCAAGCACGGAGCCTTGAGCGCGTGAGGACCCAAGCGGAGTGGGTGTGCTAGTTAGACTTTGCCTGACATGCTTGCGGACGGTGCGCACAGCTGTGGGCGGAGCGCGCACGAGCACGCGACTTCGCAGCAGGGGGCGCGCGGGCGGGGGCGCCGCGCCTTGGCGGCGCGGTCGTCGCCGATGAGCGAGGCCACGCGGTTGAGCGCCTGCAGCCGCTCGCTGGGCGTGAACGTGGGCACGGCGGCCACCTGCGCGACCGTGCCCAGGCCCTCCAGCACGCGGCCCATCACGATGTTCTCGCCGTCCAGCGACGGCACGGGGCCCGGGCCTGCCGCGCCGCCCGCGGCGCCGCGCGTCAGGCCGCCGCGCTCGCCGCCCCATCCCGACGCGCCGCGCCCCTCGTCAAGCCAGCTGCACTCAGTAGCAGGATGTCTTGGTGTTTCTGGCGCGGCTCGCCGACGCCAGGCCCCGCCCCCGCAAAGCACCAGAGCGCGCTCAGTTGGCCTGCAGCGCCGCCGAGCGCGAGGGCGCGAGACCGTCCTCGGCGTGCGCAGGCCGCACGCGGCCGGCTACAAGCAGAGGTCTGCACTGAGCGACACCCCTCTGCTCAAAAGTGCCTGCATCACCGCTGGCACTGGAGAGAGACAATGGGCAGCGCGCGGCGGGGCGCGGCCCCCCTGTCGCATGGGCGCCAGCGGGCGCGGCGCGCCTGTGGTGACGAGGAACTCTGCGTTGCGGTAGTTCCGGCCGCCCTTCAGCCGCGCGTCGTCGTCGTTCTCGGCCACCGCCAGCGACACCGTGCCGGGGCTGCTGTGCCGCAGCCTGCTCCCGCCGAGCGCCCGCGCCTCAGGGCGCGCCTGCATGCAGCGCTCGCACCGCAGCCAGTCTACGGGTTTGACCCAGCACTTGCACGCTGCCTGGCTGACGCATGCCATGGCGCAGCGCCGCGCTGTCCGCACAGCTGACACAAGCGTCACGCATGCGAGGCCGCGCCGCGCCCTGCTGCTGCCCAGCCCTAACCCTAGCATGAGACCCTGCCAGCCGGGCAGCGCGCCGGAAGGCGCGCGGTGCGGTCAAGTCGGCGTTGGGCGGCAGGTCGGGCGGCAGCGCGAGCGCGCCCATGCGCAGCGAGCCCTGGCGGCCCGCCTGGATCCAGCGCCCCGGCAGCACCTTGCTGAACGTGGTGCCGTTGTAGGCGCCCGCGCGCACCAGCGCCAGGAACGTGCCGGTCGCGCCGGGCGCCTGCCGGCCGAACAGGCCTGCGCCGCGCGCCGCGGGCCGCATCGGTGACACGCGGCGACATGCGCTTCTGCACGCGGCGGCGCCCGCGCCGCGGGCTGAGAGCGCACGTGCGCGCCCCGCACGCGCTGCCGGGGGCAAGGAGCGCCGGTGCGACGAGCGCGCGCAAGCTCCAGGGTGCTGTGCCATGGGCCAGGGAGCCGCGGCGCCTGGGCCCAGGCCGCGGCAGGCAACGGGCGGTGCGCGCCCGCAAACGATGCGGCCCTCTGGGCCAAGGGCCAGTGGGCTAGGCGCGCCGCACAGCGCGCTGTTGCCGCCCAGGCAGCCCGAGCAACGGCCGGGCGCGGGCGGCGCGCACCCACGACGATGCGGCCGAGCGGGCTCGGCTCGTCGCACAGCGCGCTCTTGTCGCCCAGGCGCCGGTCCGGCCGCAGGCCGCTGTCGCACACGCCCACGTCCAGGAACACCTGCGGCGCTGGGGGCTAGGGCTAGGACTAGGGCTAGGGCTAGCTCGCGGCGGCTCGCGGCTGGCGTCTGCCGCGCTGTGTCAGGCGCGCAGCCTGGCGCGCCCGGAGCGCGCTCGCGGCAGCCGCAGCTGGCGCCTGCCGCGTCGTGGCAGGCGCGCAGCCTGGCGCGCCGGATCTATGGCGTCAGGACGAGCACAGCAGGCATTGTTGTGGCAGGCGCGAAGACTGGCACGCGGGTGCGACCGTATCGGCGCGACCGCGTCCCCGACCAGGGCTGCTCACCCCGCGTCACAGCAACACGCACAACATGGTTTGAGGCACAGCGCGCCTCACCACGTCTGTGATGGTGAGGTCATCCTGCTCCTCCGCGGCCGCCCGCCCGGCCGCGCCCAACAGCAGCGCGCCCGCCGCGGCGAGCACGGCGCTGCGGCGGGACGCGTGCGCAGCAGCGGCGTCTGCACGCGCCGCGCTCTTGCAGGCAGTCGGCCTCTGCTGCCTGCATGGCGCACCAGTTGTCGGGATGCCCGCAGATGACATACCAAGATGGTGAAGATGGTGAGGCTCCGCCCGTGTGTTGCAACTTTTCCGCGCACCTGGTGGCGCAGAGCGTCCCTGCCCCCGAGAAGGGGCGGCGAGCGGCGGCGTGGGGCGCGTGCAGGGCGAGCATGGCGACTCACTCGCGCTCAAGTCAGCATGCCAGGCAGGCTGGTGGTCCACCAGCGTCCCGTAAAGCTTGCGGGAGGACGCTGCACGCTTGCGTGACAGCCAGCTCAGGGGCACACAGCTCGCTGCGTGCAGACTACTGTGACAGCGAGCACTTCACAGACCCTGATGGTCCTCACTGCTGCAGTGCAAAGCTTGGCACCAAACTCAGCAGGCTTGATCGCTGGTTGCCAAGCGTCCATCAGACTAGTCCTAGTACTACCACTCCGTTCCAGTACTGGGACAAAGCCATCCGATGGTCTGCACCATGCGGTCAGCATGCTCCCACGGGCAGCGAGTGCCCTTCACTGCATGTGCAGGCGCTCGCCCGGCGCCCAGGCTGCACGCTGTTGCCAGCGCCGCTGGGCCCAATGCTGCATGCTCCAGGCGAGAGATGCTAAGGGTGAGCCACTGCGCAAAGGGGCAGCATTTGCTTCTTGTCCGGGCGAATGCAAGCGACATACAAAGCGGGCTGTCCTGCCTTCACCTATCTCACCCATCTCGCGACACATGCCTGGACCGCAGGACGCCGCCGTGCTGGCCGCTGCTCTGACGCTGAGCGCGGCCGCGGGGCCCGCGCGCGCGCTGCCCGCGAGCAAGGGCGCGCTGCCGGAGGCGGGGAGCTACCTGCCGGCCGCGGGCGTCGAGGACTTTGTCGAATTCGTCCCGGCCAAGGGCAAGACGCCGGTGCGCGCCCCGCGTCCGCGAGCACACCGGCCTTGCGCTGCCGGCGCCCTTGCGCACCCCCAGCTGACGCTTTGCCCGGCCGCCCAGGCCATCCGCGCCGGAAACATCGACATGAGCGAGCCGTACCGGTTCGCAGTCCCGCCCACCTGGCAGGTGCGAGCGCGCCGCCGTGCAAGCAGGGCCGCGCCCGTGTGCTGCTCGCGACTCTCTCGCGTGGACATTGTTGCAGAGCTGCTCCAGCCTGCCGGACCCTGGCACTCTGCAGAGGCGGCAGCGCGTGCTGACCGGACGCTCGCTGCCTGGCCCAGGAGGGCAAGATTGCCAACATACAGAGCGGCAACTTCTGCCTGGTGCGGACCCGCTGGCTGGGTGCTGGCCGAGAGGCGGCGGGCGCAGCCGGGTAGGGCCGCCTTGACGCGCCGCCTGTGCGCGCACGGCGCAGCCGCGCTGCGACGAGCCGTGGACGGAGTCGCTGTGGGTGTCGCCGTCGGAGGGCAAGCTGACGGTGCGGCCGCGGGCGCCACATCCTGCACGACCACCAAAGCCAGGATAAATCCGATATATAACGGTGTATACTTACTATGTATATTTACTACCACAGAATGTCGACTTGGTAGCATGTCTGGTGGGACTGCTGTCCTCCCCGACAGAGGTTACGCTGTTCAATATGGGCGCGCGTGTGCATGCGGGCGCCGCCTGAGGCGCGCGGCGCGCCGCAGCTGATTGTGTCGCCGCTGCGGCGGCTCATCAGCAAGAACAACGCGACGATACGCGACGTGGGCCCGCCTGAGACTGTGCTGGGCTCGGTCGGGGCCTTCATCACGGGCGCGCCCCAGCGGCCCGATCCTGCTCACCCCTTTTCCCGCCGACACGGCTCAGAACAGCAGCGCTAGCAGAGCAGCTGCGCGACTGCTCTTGCACGCGCAAGGGCTCTTCCCACAGCCGCTGATGGAGCTTGGGCGGCGCATGTGCAGCTGGGGCTGACCAATGCGCCCAACATCCTGCGTCTCCGCCGTTTTGGCGCATGCTCACCTCTGCCCATGAACGGCTCATCCGCATGCTGCGGCAGCATGGCGAGAGCACCATCGCATGCATGTTCCTGCGCCGGGGGGTGGTATTGCGCTGCGCTAAGCATGCGCCGCGCCCTGCAGGCACCTCGCCGCCGGACGATGAGGACGTCGTGCGAAAGGAGGCGCGCGACGTCGACGGCCGCACGGTGCGGCCCCCGTGTTACAGCCAGCTGCCATCTTGCATGGCCAGCGTGCCCTGCATCGCCGCCAGGCGTGCGAAGCGGTTGACGGCACGCAAGCCCAGGACAGCACACATGGCTTCCAGCAGACACAGCGTGCTCTGTGGAGGCGCCCCAGGGCCGCGCCTGCTGTCTGCGCATCCGCTGCGGGTGTCGCCAGTCTCAGAGGCGCAGCGTGTGTGGTGGCGCCGGATGTGACAAGCTGTGTGGCGGGGGCCGGCCGGCAGTACTACCTGTACGAGCTGAACGCGAGCGACAGCATCGACAAGCCGCACAGCGTCAGCACCATCACGACCAAGGCGCGGCGCCCCGCACGGCCGCGCCCTTGGGCCTCCTCGCTTCTCTGGCTGCGCACCCGCGCATGCTGTGCCGACCGGGTGGGCATACCTGCTCAGCCGACCAGGAGTGGCTCGTCTTCCGCTGCCGAGCAGCCCAATGGGCCTTGTGCGCCGTCATGACAGACACAGCGGATGACAGAGGCTCCCCGGCAAGCTGGTGAGTGCGGATGCGCGCGGACAGGGCGACCTGGCATTCCTGTTCATCGCGAGCGCGACCGACAAGCAGTGGGCGAAGTCCGCGCCCAAGCTGCGGAAGGTCGTGGAGACGTTCAGGGCTTAGGGGCCGCTGCAGCAGGTCCGGATCAAGTTTTGCAGCCGCACTGTGTAGCACGAGCATTTTGCGCTTGTGGATGCTGGTGCACACCCACAACCGCGCAGTTTCACCCTCACGCTCACCCAGCAGCGCTACCCACATGCAGTTGCGAGCGCTAGTGCCGTGAGCTAATGTCACTAGACATTCCGAGAGCAATCATCTCTGTGCTGTGGAGCCACCTGAGAGGACACATACAGACCATGACACACTGCCAACGCTGCTCTAGTTCACTCTGACTATGCCAGGACACGGCTTGCACGCCGACAGACACTGCTCACCCTGCCAAAACCTGTTTAAAACAAAGGTATGCCCTACAGGACTTGCGCACACAACGCCCTTCAGCGGTCCCACTACGCCCGCACCCAGCCACGCTCGCGGAACCAGCGCCCCACGGCGTGCCTGGCCACCACAGAGGCGCCACTGTGACACACACACACAGGTGCCCCCTTCAGGCCTCCTCAATTGCGTCCTGGTCCTCGCCGGCGTCCCCCTCCGCAGCCGCGCCGCTGTCCTTGTCGCCACTCGCGTCCGGGCCCAACGCGCGCGCATCAGGCCCGCCAGGCCCCTGTTCGGTCAGGCGCCCGTCCCAGAGGTACGCCCAATGCGGCGGCAGCAGCGCGGCTGCGCCGGCCACGCCGGCTGCCGCCAGCACGCGCGCAAAGGGCAGCACGCCCGCCGCCAGCTCCGCCGCGCTGCCGCCCGCGCTGCCGCCGCGCGCGCGGATGCCCGGGGTCAGGCGGGCGGTCCCGTGGGGCCGCGCACACGTGCGCCTCGGCGCTCTGCTCGAAATGCAAGCATCCGGGCCCTTCTCGGTTAGGTTTGCAGCTGTCAAGGCCCGGCAAGACAGAGTATTTCAGAACATGTACAGCAGCCTGGGACAGGCTGCACCGGAGGCCGCATGCGCATGCGGGGGTGCCTGGTGCAGAGCCTTCAGGCCCAGGCACATCAAGTCCGCCCAGGCTCCTGTTGCAGGCCGCAGCAGCGCTGCCGCACGGCACGGGCGGCCGCGGCAGGCGCGCAGCAGCGCGCGCCCCGCCACCAGGCCAGGCACAGATCGGTCACGAGACCGGCCGAGCGAAATGCATGTGTGCACCTGCCCCTTGCAGCGGCGCGCAGCCGCGCAGCATTGGCCGCCGCGCCGCGCCAGGCCGCGCCAGCGGCCGGCCCGCGCAGCGGCAGCCAGCGCCGCGGCGCGGGGTGCGCGTTGGCAAAGGCCAGCCCGCGCGCCGCGAGCGAGCCGGCCGCCGCGTCCGCCAGCGAGGCCGCCGGGAACGCGTCGCCGTCGTACTCGGCCGCGCCCGCGCCGCGCGCGCGCAGCAGCAGGTCTGCGCGCGGCGGGCCGGCGGCGTTGGATGCATGAAATTAAGAGCCAGGCTCTGAGTGCGCGCGCGCTTCGGCGCACCCAGGCGTGTCAGGTTGAAAGCCTGTTTCAGCCAGCTAGGGCTGCTTAGGCCCCGAGAACCCCTCGGGCATCTGCAGGGTATAAAGCCCTCATGCGAGTGCAAGGCGCCTGGGGACGTGCTGTTTGTTAGTGACTGCCGGAGGCAGCGGGCGCGGGCGTGAGCGGGGAGCGCCCGCGCGTCCACATACGAGCGCGGGGAATGAGCCGCCGAACAGACCCAGGCGCGCGCAGGCGCATCCCATGGCACGGACTGGCGCGGCGCTGGCGGCCGTGTGCGTATCAACTCACGACGGCGCGTGCGCCAAGCTGGCGTCAGGCGCGCGCCGGCGTCGCTGAAGTAGGCCAGGATGTCAGCCGCGTCGGCGATGGCGGCGTCCGCGACAAAGTGCAGCGCGTTCTCGTGGAGGAAGGCCGCCACCGTCCCCGCGTCCAGCCCGCTGTGCAGCAGCACGGCCTCCGGGTCGGCCTCCTGCGGCGCCCGCCGCAGCCTGCGCCCGCCCAAGCGCCCAGCTCTGCTTGCATCCTCCACAGGCTGTTTGCGCGGAGAGAGCGCCGCGCGCTGCCGCTTGTGCTTGGGCTGCGGGTGTCCTCTTGAAGGGTGCGCACAACCTGCAGCCCCTCGCTCTGCAGCCAGCAATCTGGGCGCATGGGCTGGGTCCCGGACTCGCCAGCCACAGCTTTGCCGGCTGAGAGGGCACGCCCTGGGGAACGAGGAGCGCTGCCGCCCGCGCACCGCTCTGCCAGGGGCGGCACGCGCGCATGCGCGGCGGCCGCGGCGCACGCCCTGGCCAGCAGCCCGGGCCCCGCGCGCGGCTTGCGCGCGCTCACCGGCGCCGCCCCTGGCTCCTCGCCCGCCGCGTTGTCGAGCGCGGTGGGCGGGTCTGCGGCAGGGTCGCCGTTGCGGTCGCCGCCGCCCGCCGCCGTGGCCTCGCCTTCGGCGGCCGCCGCGGGCCGCTCCGCCTGGCACGTGGCGGGCGCCCGCCCCCGAGTCGCTGCAGCACAGAGTGACGGAGACTGTGGACCGTAGGCGCGGCTGAGCTCTGCCGGGCCATCCGGAACGCCCACAAGCACTCAATGTGCAGTGCGAGACTGAACGCCAGCTTCACAGACAGCGTGCCGTCGGAGGCGCTACCTGGGGAGGTTGCCTTGCAGACCCTCCTGCCCAAGGACCAAGCTCCGACCCTCGCATGAAGCAGGGGTATGCGCCCCGACCGCACGCCCGCGCCACTGGGCCGGGTGCGCACCGCGTCGCCGGCCGCCAGCCGCTTGTTGTACAGCAGCTTGCCCAGCGCGTGGAAGGGCCCCAGGCCGACGTCGCGCCCGCCAACCGCGGCCTGCAGCGCGGCGCCGAGCGCCGCCTCGCCCGCGCCGCCGGACCCCTTCGCCTTGGCTCTGCTCCGCGGCGCGCGCTTGCCTCGCGCCGCCGCCTGCGGCGCCCGCCGTGGCGACGTCAGGCATGGAGCAGGTCTGTCTGGACAGGGTGTGCAGTCTCAAAGAGCTGCGCCACTCGGCCCAGGCCCGTGACGCAGGGCAGGCCTCCTGGCGACACCGAGCATGAGCCCAGCTACGCCCGTGGCACAGAGCGCCTCCCGGCACGCGTAGCGGCGCCAACCCAGCCCAGGGCACCAGCCCCTACTCGCATGCCACACCTACTCGCATGCCACACGTAGCACGAGGACATTACGGGCCTCGACGCCGCGCGCCCTGCCTCTAGTGCGTGCGCCGCGCCCCCACACCCCGTCCCAGGGCCACAGGCGCGGCCCGGCGACCTGCGCGCGCACCCGCGGCCGCGGCGCGGGCGCCGGCGCGCCCGCCGCCGCCAGCTGCAGCGCCTCCAGCGCCGCGCGCAGGTCGCCGGCCGCGCGCTCGGCCAGGCCGCGCGCGGCCTCCGGCGCGAGCGGCAGCGCCTCCGCCTCGGCCGCGCGCGCCAGCGCCTTGGCCGCGTACGCCGGCGCGAGCGGGTTGAACGCGATGCGCGCCGCGCCGGCCGCCTCGACCGCCTCCGCCAGCTCCTGCGCGGCGGCTGCCAGCTCCGACCAACAAGAATGAAATAGGGATAGGGTAGGGTCAGAGCGTAGCGGGCGCAGGGTCTGGGAGCAGGCCCTGCCTCTGGGCTCTGCCGAGCTCAATACACAGGTGGAGGGGATGTGCAGCAGGCCCCTTGTACTTGATGAACTCCCCTAAGGAGGGAAGAGAGTCCGGAGCGCGCGCTGGGCAGCCCCCTGGCGCGCAGCGAGTGCGGGCTGTGCGTGTGCTGCCCGGCCGGCGGCGGCCTCCTCATGGCGGCCGCGGCCGACACAGGCTCTGTGCCCACAGCACAGCTGGAGCCTGCATGTGACATTCGTACTTGCTTCAGACAGCAGCTGCTGTCTACTGTCATTCATGTAGAAGAACAACAGGAGCTGGACAGCAGGCCCCGGCGGGCCTTGTGCAGGCCGCCAGGCGCGAAGCTGCCGGCGCCGCCGCCGTGCCCGGCGCCGCCGCGGCCGCCGCCCGCGCCGCCGCCGCCGCCGCCGCCGGCCTCGGTGGCCACCACCACCACCGGGAAGCGCGCCGTGGCTGCCAGCTCGCCCAGCGCGGCCGCCAGGCGCACCCGCGCCTCCGGGCCGGCCGCGTGCGGCAGGTCGTCCACCACGACGAGCTTCGGGCGCGCCCACCCCGCCTGCCCCACAGCACCTTAGGGTTTAGCAGAGCCGCCAGGCGCGCCCGCGCCTCTGGGCTGGCCGCGTGCGGCAGGTCGTCCACCACGACGAGCTTCGGGCGCGCCTGCCCGGCCTGCCGCGCAGCCCCTATGGTTAGGTTTACGGTTGGCTGCAGCCTCGACATGCACGCACACTGCTCGCTGCACTGCTTTGGGATGGTCGCACACGGCAGTCCCTCTGACCGCTGCCGCCAGCCCTCCGTCAGCAGCCCTCCCGCCTGCCGCGGCCGGCCGACTGCGGCCCCTGGGGCGCCGCGCACTGCGCGCCTTGCCAGCACAGCGCCAGCGCCTGCTTGACCCCCCTCCCAGATGGCTGCAACACGCTGTTTGAGACATGGCTTGCTCAGTGTGCCGGCTTGCCGCCATGACGGACAGCGCTGCGCGGCTCATGCCTCTGCATGAGCAAGCCAATAGCACCACTGTCTCTGAGGTTCATATGCCACCGGGCAGACCTGCTGCCCCTGCGGGCCCGCATCGCTGCGGCCGCCAGCGGCAGCCGACGCCGGCACCAGCGCTAGCGTGGCCAGCTTGGCGTGCGCGACAAAGCTCTCAAAGTCGTCCAGCTTGGACGCGTATGCCACGCCGCGGTCCGCCTGCAAACGCAGCCCCACGCCTGCCCTGGGTGGCACTGCCTGCCTGCCCAGCACAGGGCAAGTTTGCACAGTTCACAGGTGTGATCATGCCTGGTACGGCTGTCATGTGGCCAGGCTCGACCAGGGAGCACATACATACTGACATGCACCTCCCGGTCATGGCCGATTGGGTAGGGGTCGTGGCCAACAGAAGTGATGCTGAACCGGCGCATAGGCCTTACACGCTGTCGGTGTGTGACCGCGCACACCCAGCATAATTTCCAGACTGCGTTCACACGCACGCCGGCGCCTGCTTGTCTTGCGGGCCGCGCATGCCGAGGCAGCTCTGGCTGGATATGCTGAGGCTGCTCCGTTTGGACATGCAGCAAGGGCTCAGGTCCCGAGCGCGCCGCAGAGCGAGCCAGGCGCGGCGCGCCTGGTACAGGTGCTCGTCCCACAGCGTGGGCACGGGCGCGCGCCACTCGCACAGCTCAAAGCCCAGCTCGCGCGCCAGCACGGACAGCACGGCGGACTTGCCGCACCCCGGCGGGCCTGCCGCGCGCGGGGCCGAAGGTCACGGGCGGCAGGCCTCTCTGGCCGCGGCCCTGACAGTGCTGCTGCATCCGCCGCTGGCATGTGGCGCCTTGGATGCTGAGCACCGACTGAAGCTGCATGCAGATAAAAATAACTCCTCCCGCATGTCAGGGATGCATGCGCTGCTCAAAGCGTGATGGGCAAAGGCGTGTGTGGATGCACATTAAGACGCAGGCAGACGGAACAAGTCGAGGTTATGACTCTATGGTAAAGGGTAAAACCTGCCTGGGGGCACACACACTGACACTGTTAATGCGCTGCATGCTGAGGGCGACCTGGGGAGCTGAGCAGCTGCATCGGCAGCACCATGGCGCAGCCTCAGGAGCGCACCGGTGACAAACAGCAGCCGAGGCACGCCACGCGCGGCGCCCGGCGCGGCCTGCGCCTGCAGCCACGCGCGCACCTCGCCGACCTTCTTCTTGTGCACCACCAGGTCCTCCGCGCACGTCGGCGCATGCTTCTCCACCCACAGCTCCCTGCCTTCGCAAAGGTTGCAAACGTTGCGCGTCAGCGCGTCAAAGGGCACACCAATAGCATACCACTAAAACGCCTGCCTCAGAGCGAGCGCAAGGGAGCAGCCGGGAGCGACAAGCAGCACGCCTCACCTCTGCAGGCGGCACGTGCGCCGCCGAGAGCCGCGGGCGCAGGCGCCGCGAGGCCAGGGGCGCCGGGGGCGGCCTTTGCGGGCGACTGGGATGCCTGCAGAGGCAGCGGCCCGAGCTTGTGCTGGTCGCAAGGCTGGGAGCTCTGCAGCGGCCTGCTGTGCCTGTCGTCCTCTGCAGGCTGCGACAGGCAGAGCTGCAGCTGCCCTCTCCGCTCCGGCGCAGCCTGCCAGAGCCCCCGCTCATTTAGACTTGCGACACTGCACAAGGACCCGGTGGTGTTGCCTTGTCGGTCCAGAGCTATGCAACACTCCTTGCAGCAGTGGCTGTGCCAGCCAGGGAGCAACGGGGCTGTACATTGGTGCGGCGTTTGTTCCTTGGCTGCGGTGCGGCGTCCTCGTCATCGGAGCTTAGCACAATGACCTGGGGCTTGCGCTTGCGTGACATAGTAAACTTTCATGCAAGCGCTCGCCGCGCATCTGCTGCAGCCTGCAGATGCCGCACTCACGTCTACGGAAGTCTGTTACTACGGTAACAAGTTGACACAGGAGGACCACGTACTGAAGCACTCGATCATGTTTGTCAGGAGACCCTGCTCAGCACGGTTACTCAGCACGAGTTACCAAGTAACCTCTGTTGGCCGGAGACGCAGAAGCTGAGAAGCTCATATAGGACAGCCACTCTTGCAAGCTGTGCCTCCGGCTCACTGCATGAGGTCCACCACACTGCACGTGTTCGCGGCTGCAGCACTGCTTCGCATTGCTCTGATTGTTGCGGGGGCCTGGCAAGATGCACACCTGCCTGTCAAATACACTGACATAGACTATGAGGTGTACAGCGATGCGGCGCGCCTCGTTTCAGCCGGCCGCTCGCCATATGAAAGGAGCACATACAGATACACCCCGCTACTAGCCGTCGTCCTCACACCGGTGCTCATATGCAAGCCTTGGGGCAAGCTGCTGTTCTCCGCGGCCGACCTGCTCGCGGGGCGGTGCGTCTGCGTCATACCCTGCATTATAACTGTGCCGCTGCTGACCACCCGCGCGCCCTAGGCTGGTCCAGCGCCTCTTGTTGGACGCGGGTGTGGCGGCAGGCGTGGCCAGGGGCTGCGCCGCTGCCTGGCTGTTCAACCCCTTTGCGGTGATGATATCAACCAGGGGGAACGGCGAGAGCCTCGTCGCGGCGATGCTGCTGCTGATGCTGCGGTGCCTCGGGCCAGGTCAAGCCCGCAGGCCTCCTGTCATGCATAGTGTGTACCATCATGAGCTTGCATGTGGCTGAAACCTGCGTTAGACGCCAGGCGCCCCACCTCGCACCGCTGCCGCGGGTGCGCTCCTGGGCCTGGCGACCCACTGGCGCGTATACCCCGTCATCTACCTGCTACCCGTCCTGCGCTCCCTCCACCTGGCTCGCGCGGCAGTCGGCGCGGAGCACCAGCGCGGCGAGCCCGCGGATTGGCACGGGGAGGCCGCCAAGCCAAGCCGCAGCTCACCCACGGAGCCTTTTCGGCTCGCGCGGTCGTGCATGGGCATGCTATGGCCCACGCGCGGCATGGCAGAGTTCACGGCCGCGTTCGCTGCGGCCTTTGCTGGCCTGGCTGCGCTCTGCTACGCGGCCTATGGCGACAGCTTCCTAGAGCACGCCTACCTGTACCACGGCCGGCGCGTGGATCCACGCCACAACTTCTCCCCGGCACGCTTTTGAGTTGCCATCAGCTGGTGGATTGCGAGTGTTTCTCAAGCACGCAGGCTAAGTCAAGCTGCATGTGCAGGCATTCTATCCAGCCTACCTGGCGCTTGGCCGTGCATCCTCCTGGCATGACCGGTGCGGCACACGTTGCAGCACTGGAAGGGGACATCGTTGCATCCTGTCTGCATGCCACAATGATGGTGTGTCTTAAAACAAGTGTTTCGGAGAAAACCTGTTAGCCATAAATAGGCTCTAGTGCTCGCAGTTGCGAGATGGCTCGTTGTGTCGCGCAGCAAAGGGCGTCTGCCCTCAGAAAGCTGCACTAGTGGTCCTTCACGTCGCCAAACGAGCACGTCTGGTATGGCAGTGTAGCGCAGCTGGCGCAGGCGGCCGCCGTGGCCGCGCTCGGCTGGCGCCTGGCGCCGAACCTGCCGCTCGCCATGACTGCTCAGGCCATGGCATTTGTAGCGCTCAACAGGGTGCGGCAACCCCCAGAGTCCCGGTCACTTGCACCGGAGCGGAACATTGAAAGAAAGACGTTAGGCCGTCAATTAAAAAAGACAGCAGGCGCACCACAACAGGTGGTGTTATGGCTGCTGGCCTGGTGCGGTGCTGACGCGGAGCATGGGGCAGCAGGTGTGCACAGCGCAGTACTTCGCATGGTCATGGGCGCTGCTGCCACTGGTGCTGCCGAGCGTGCTTAGCAGCTCCCCTCAGGCGCGCCTGGGCTCCCTTGCCGGCCATCTCTTCTATACATACTGGCTGATCAGCTTTCATTTGTGAGGGCTAGGGAGGTTGCGCATAAACATACCACGAAGTCTGTTGTCAGGACCATGGCTGCAGTGTCCAGGAACAGCCAGGTGTGCCCACATGCATGGCGCCAGCAGTCCATCACTACGTGCAAGGTCTACGCCCGCATGGTTGCATGCATCACGAGCGCTTATACGAACACTCGTGAAAGGCGTCTGAGGTGCAAGGCGCCTGAAGAGCAGTACTACATGCTGAATGCATGCTGAGAATGACAAGGGGAGCGAAAGCCCTGTGCTGCGCGTCGCGCCAGGCACAGCGGCGGCTGGCTTGGGCGGCCGCCGCATGGGCGGGCGCGCTGGGGCACTGGCTGGCATGGGCGTACGCGCTGGAGCACGCGGGCTGGAGCGTGTACGTGTGCGTCTGGGCGGCCTCCCTGGCCTTCCTGGGCGCGCAGGCGGCGCTGCTCTGCGCGCTGCTGGCCGCGCAGGCCGGCGGCGCGCGGCCGCGCTCCGGCGGCGGCGCTGCGGCGGACGGCCCTGGGTGGCTGTCGTCCCCGCGCGCTCAGCGCTGTTGTGCTGCCCCATGCTAGGTGCCTGTATGGCCATGTGCTTGGTAAATGTCTCTGTTGGGGGCGTTGTTGCATGCGGCTGCTGATTGCGCTGTTTCCTCCTGCATGTCACATGCTGGTCGCTAGATGGACACCACATGCTGTAGAATGCGCCAGCAAGGGCCTGCCCCAGGCCTTAAAGCAAAAATTGCACGCAAGTTTTTATTGCTTGATTTTTGCAAACTTGCGGAACAATACCGAATTTCGCAGTGGGCGAGTTGCAGCAGCAGCACGTACGTGCCTTCCAGTGGCAGGATGTGCCGCTCAGCACCGCCTGCGACCACGTCAGGCCGACACGCAAGCTCTGCATGCACTGGCAGTCTGTATGTAAGCGCGGCTCGTACAAGCCACCAGCAGGCCTGGCGCAACCGGTAC
>JAABUV010001065.1_pt1 | contig 40308 bp, 36 predicted proteins | sample 5559971 | NCBI WGS metagenome assembly JAABUV01 (sample SAMN10711881, study PRJNA513362) | rock metagenome | isolation source: Antarctica rocks | place: Antarctica: Victoria Land, Knobhead nord | collected 2015-12-19 | reverse complement strand
CGCCCGCTGTTTCGAGGCGCACGTCGCACTCGGCGCGGTAGCCGCTAGGAACCGGCGTGTGACTCACCAAAACAGCCAGCCCGCTCGTCGCGCCCTGCACGGCGTAGCCGCCGTTCACACAGGCCGCACCCGCGTCGCCGCCGAGGCTCCAACTGCCGCGCGCGTACCAGTTCGCGCTCAACGGCGCGCCGCTACCCGGCGCCGCGCACCCACTCGTCGTGTTGAAGTTGTCGCCGAAGATCGGCGCGGTCGACGGCGCGGCCGTCGGGCCGTCGGAGGGACCCGCCCCCCCGTTTGTGACCGGCCAGCCATCGGCGGTCCAGTCGATGCGGTCGATCAGCAACTGGCGATAGGTGATCTGCGGCGGGGTCGGGCCGGGGAAGCTATTGATCCAACCGTTGGACAGACCGCCGCTGCTCGTCTTGTCGACGCCGTGGTAGACGATCCAGTCGCGCCCGGAGAGGTCGGTGATGAGCGCGTTGTGGCCCACGCCCTGCCACTTGTTGCCATTCTGCTTGAGCGTGGGGTAGCCGCCGCCCTGGCCGCCGATGTTGGCGCTGGCGGGATCTGGCGCGCGGCGTGGCGCGGGTACTTGCGCGGTGGTCCCGTCGGCCGCCGGCAGTTCCATCGGGATACCGTTCTGATCGATGAACGGTCCCAGCGGCGACGTGGCGCGGCTGACCTCGACGCTGTAGCCGGTGTTGGGACCACGACAGCAGTCGGCGGCCGACGAGAAGTTGTAGTAGTAGGCCTTGCCATTCACATCGTGGCGCACCACATAGGTGCCCTCGTAGCGGTCCCAGTGCCCGATCTGGTAGGCCGGGCCGGTCACCTGCAGCCCATCCGTCGTGAGCCGCTGCACCACGGTCCCGCCGAAGAACGTGCCGTAGTACAGATACTTCTGGCCGTCCTGGTCGGTGAACTCGACCGGGTCGATCGTCGGGAAATGGCAACTGGGGTCCGGGTTATCTGTACACTGACGCGGCGCGACGATGGGACCGCCCGCGTCCGTCCACGGGCCGGTCATACTCGGCGCGGTGTACAGGCCGATGGCGCTGCCACCGGCCACAGTGTCCGACGCCGTGTAGTACATGTAGTACTGGTGCTTGAAGTACTGCAGGTCGGGGGCCCAGAGGCCAGCCGTCGGCGCGACCCAGGCCGGCCGGGACGGGACGGCGTCGCCCACGAAGGTCCAGTTGACCAGGTCGGTCGAGCGCCAGGTCGGCAGCAGGTGAGACGAGCCATCCTGCCAGGTATCGGACGTGGCGATGACGTAGTAGTAGCCGTCGAGCGCCTTGATGATCGCCGGGTCGGGCGCGGTCCGTGGGATAACGGGGTTCGTATAGGTCGCGGGGACTGTCGCCGCCGTGCGCGTCAGAGGCGAGGCCGAGCGCGCCACGCCTGGGGCCACGGCGACCGATACCAGCAAGAGCGCCGCCAGCAAACCATACCAGCGCGTGAAGACTCGTCGTCGGGACATGTTGCAAGGCTGTGATGACATCGCCGACTCCTTCGTCGTTACCTGCTTGTCGACAGGGGCTTTCCTCGTTCAGCCGGTACGGACGTTTCTTTTTATCGCCAGGGGTGGCGTAAAGTTCACGTAAAATCGTGCTCTTATCAGCCCCCCTCGGCGCCGGCCGCGTCCATGGCCGCGCCGGCGAAGGGCGATACCCCGCGCGATTCCTGTATCTGCCTGATCACGTCCCCCGGCATCGCGGCGGCCGGTTGGCGTGTGATCGCACGGATAGCGGCGGGGTCGAGCTTCGGCTCACGGTCCGCCGTCAGCAGACCGTTCGTTTCCTGCTGCGTGTCGGTTAGCTGGGTATAGCAGAAACCGGCGATGGCCGGGCTGTCCAGGATGGCCTCGACGAGTTCGCGGTACTTCGCCAGGAACTGTTCGCGGCTCGTGACGGTGGCGTAGCCGAACCATGGCTCGTCCTCGCCCGGCCGCAGGCTGATGCCCCCGAACTCAGTGATCATGATCGGCTCGCCGGCGCGGCGATAGCCGGGCAGCGTCACGGCGTGCTGTTGCGGCTGCACCTCGCGCAGCGTCCGCTCCACGGCCTCGACGCTGCCGTAGCGCTCACGCAGCGCCTGCCCCTCGAAGGTGTAGTCGTGGACGCCGTAAATATCCCCGACGAGGTGCTCCCAGCCGTCGTTGCCGATAGCTGGGCGCGTGGGGTCGAGCGTCTTGGTCAGGTAATAGAGGCCCTGCACGTAGGTGCGCTGCGCGGGGTCGCCCGCCAGGTTGGGCACACCCCAACTCTCGTTGAGCGGAACCCAGGCCACGATGCAGGGGTGGTTGTAGTCGCGATCCAACACCTCCAGCCACTCGCGCGTCAGACGCTCGACGGCCGCCCGCGAGAACACGTAGGCGTTGGCCATCTCACCCCACACCACCAGGCCCAGGCGGTCGCACCAATAGAGGAAACGCGGATCCTCGACCTTCTGGTGGATGCGCACGCCATTGAACCCCAACCCTTTGGCTAATTCGACCTCGCGGCGCAAGGCATCGTCACTCGGCGCGGCCAGGTGCGACTGCGGCCAGTAGCCCTGCTCCAGGGCCAGGCGCAGGTAGTAGGGGCGCCCGTTGAGCAGGAAGCGGCCGTTGGCGACGCCCACGGAGCGCAGCCCCACGTAGCTGCGCGCCTCATCCACGGTCCCCTCGTCGTCGAGGACGGTGATCGTCGCGTCGGCGAGATTAGGGGTTTCCGGCGTCCACAGCACACGCTCGCCGCTCATGCGCATCGCGCCGGGGTCGAGCGCGATATCGCGCTGCAGGCCCGCGCCCTGCACCAGATACGTGTCGTCGGCCAGCACTTGCTCGTGGAGACGCAACCGCACGCGCACATGTAGCGGCGCGTCTCCCGGCCGCGAGAGGGTCACAGCCAGCCCGAGCAGGCCGCGGTCGAGGTCGGGCGTCCAGCGCAGCGTGGCGATGTGAACAGGGGCGACGGGCTCCAGCCAGACGGGCTGCCAGATGCCGGTGGTGCGGTCGTACCAAATCCTGTGCGGGCGTTCCTCCCAGTCCTGCTTACCGCGCGGCTGGGCCAGATCCTCGGGCGCGTCCTCAGCGCAGATCACCACGACCTGCTCGCCGTTGGAGCGCAATGCCGGCGTGATGTCCGCGCTAAACGGGGTGTGGCCGCCTTCGTGGGTGGCGACGAGGCGCCCATTGACCCAGACGTGCGCGCGGTAGTCGACGGCGCCGCAGTGCAGCAGCAGACGCTCGTCGCCGTTGGAGCGCGGGTCGTCAAAGGCGCGGCGGTACCACACGACCGGGTGGAAAGAGGTATCGCCGACGCCGCTGGCGGGCGACTCAGGCGGGAAGGGTACTTGGATGGTACGGGTAAAAGGGGCGGCGCGCTCCAGCCAGCCCTCGTCGATACCCCGACCCGCGTCATCGTAGGCGAAGCCCCATTCACCGCCAAGGTCGGTCCAGCGCTCACGGGTCAACTGTGGACGCGGATGGGTCGCTATCGTATCGGCGGACTCTAGCACGATATTCTCCATACTCTTAAATACTCTAGCGCGACCCGCAGCGCTATCATTACGTGTACCTCGCGATGGCGATGTAGGCGTCGTGAGCCTGGCCTTAAAAGACCATGGCAGGGACCCGACCTTGAAAGGTCACGCCGACGCCAACCGTACTGGACGGGGCTGGCGCGGCAAGCGCCCCGATAGACCTTTTAAGGTCCGTCGTCTGCCATGACCTTTTAAGGTCAGGCCGTGTCTACCCTTTGAGCCCGCTCATCGTGAGACCTTCCACGATGCGGCGCTGGAAAATGAAATAGAAAATAAGGATGGGGACCGAGCCCAATACGCCCGCGGCCATGCCGGCGCCGGGTCCGGGCGTCCCGTAGTACTCCTGGTTAAGGAGCGAGAGACCGACGGGCAGCGTATACGTCTGCGGGTCGGAGAGGGCGATGAGCGGCCAGAATATGTCGTTCCAGACGCTCAGGAAGGTGACGACGGCGACAGCCACAAGCGCCGAGGTCGAGTTCGGTAGGACAATGCGCCACAACACGCCAAACTTGCTGCAGCCGTCGACGATGGCCGCCTCCTCCAACTCACGCGGGAAAGATTGAAAGAATTGGCGCAGCAAGAAGGTGCCGAAGACGCTAGCCAGTGGAGGCAGGATGATGGCCCAGTATGTGTTCAGCAGGTGAAAGTCGCGCATCAGCAGGTAGATCGGCAGCAACGTCGCCTGGAAGGGAATCATCAGCGTCGAGAGACAGATATAGAACAGCACGTTGCGGCCGGGAAAACGCAGCCGCGCGAAGCCATAGGCCGTGATCGTGGAAAGCGCCAACACCAACAGGGTTGAAACGCCAGTAATAACGATCGAGTTGAGATACCAGCGCCCGATGAACACGTCCTGCGCGTTAAAGATGTATTTATAGTTGTCGAGCGTCCAGGAGCGTCCCCACGGCAGCAGCGGCCACTGATCGATCAACCCCTCAGGCGTAAATGACATCGAGATCATATACGCGAGCGGCAAGAGCACCAACACACAGAACACGGCCGTGAGCAGCCATATCACCAGCCGCCCCCGCTGCGGGACCCGCCGGGCGCGCGTGCGGACACGAGTCGTCTCTGTCGCCGTCGTTATTGTTCGTTGCATGCTAATACGTCTCCGATCCGCGGCCCAGCGCTCCGAACTGGATGGCCGTGATAAGCGCCATAATCAGCGCCAGCGTTATCGCGATCGCGGCGCCGTAGCCGTACTGGAAGTGGCGCCACACCGTGTCATAGAGGAACATCAGGATCGTGCGCGACGAATCGCCGGGTCCCCCTCCGGTGATGAAGGCCGGTTGCCCAAAGACCTGGAACTGCGCGATGATCTGCGTAACCAGCACGAAGAGCAGCGTGGGACGCAGCAAGGGCAGCGTGATCGAGCGGAAACGGCGCCACGCGTCCGCGCCGTCGATCTGAGCCGCCTCGTACAAGGTGGCGTCGATATTGAGTAGGCCGGCCAGGAGGATAATCATGGGAACGCCAAAGTTCCACCACACCGTCGCCAGCGAGAGCGAGGGAATAGCCCACCCGGCGTCCGACGTCCACGGAATTTTGCCGATGCCGACGAGACTCAGCAGGAAATTGAGGGCGCCCGCGTCGGGCGCCAGCAACCATTGCCAGATGATAGCCGTGATCGCGACCGAGAGGATGGCCGGCGCGAAGAGAACGGTCCTCAGGATTGTCTGCCCGTGTATAAGTGAGCGCAGCAGCAAGGCCGCGCCCAACGCCACCAGAGTGACGCCGATAACGGTCAGGACGACAAACTCGACCGTATTGAACAACACGGTGAGCCACAGGGGGTCCGACCAAAGATCCGTGTAGTTTTTCAGCCCGATGAATGGAGGATTCGTGTCGAAGATCTTGCGATCAAAGAAACTCATGTACAGCGTGTAGACCAGCGGACCACCGGCAAGGACGAGGAACACAATAAAGTAGGGCGCTATAAACAGGTAGTTGGGCAAGACTCGCAACCAAGCCCCTTGTCTCCGCCGGCCCGAGGCGCCGGGTCGCGCCATGGGCGCCGCTTTCACGGACATCGTGATTCTCCCTTCTCCCGCTACGTCGACCTGTTGCGGCGCCGCGCGTATCGCGCGTCAGTTATTAACTATAGATGTGATGATAGGAGGATGTGAGACCTCGTGCGGTATGACGCGCCTCCCACCACTAACGACGGCCGGGGTGGCTCAGGTCGCGGTCAAGCGCCCGTGAAAAAGGCGGGCTCCCGCACCCTTGCGCAGGCGAGAGGGGCATGTACGGCTGGGAAGCGCGGACGCTCCCCAGCCGTACATGCCACGCGACACGGCGATCGCAGTACCGCAGGCATTAAGCGCGGGACAGCGCCCGCGACACGACAGACTGCGCGGCGCTGATGGCGCCGGAGACGGACTTGGTGCCGTTCAAGAGCGCCGTGAACTGCGGGTCGTACCCGTCCTGCACGTCGAAGAACACCTTGCTCGGCTGCTCGATGCGGCCAATCTCGGCGAGCTCGGGCGCGTAGGTGCTCTGCGGGAACAATTTGGTCACGGCCAGGCTCTCGCGCTGGGACGTACGCGCGGGGATATGCCCCGCGCCCGTGGTCCACTCCACACCCCTGCTGGAGAGGAAGCGCATGAAGGTATAGACAGCGTCCTTCTTCTCGCTGGGCAGGCTGGCCGGCGCGGCGATGACGTGCCCCGACATCCAGGCCACCTGGTCGGCGCCGAACTTGGGCATGAAGACCGACTTGACGCTCACGTTCTTGTGCGCCGGGAACCAATTGCGCTGCCAGTCGCCGTCCGGGACCATCGCCACCTGGTTCTTGGCGTAGGCGCTGTCCCACACGCCGATGGTGCCGTACGCCGCCGGCTTGGACACGGCATGGTACTTGAAGATGAGGTCGCTCCAGTACTGGAAGGCGCTGCGCACCATTGGCGTGTTGAACGTGGCCGTCTTGCCGTCGGCGCTCAAGGTGTTGCCGCCGAAGCTCCAGATGGTCTGGAGGAGCGTGGGGAGTTCCCAACTCGTAGCCAGGCCGTAGACCTTCACCTTGCTGCTGTTGAAGTTTTTGCTCAGACCGTTGTTGCCATTGCTGTCGATGGTCAACTTGCGCGCCCACTGCGTCAACTCCGCACCGCTGCTCGGCGTGCGCAGCGGCAGGCCGGCCGCTTGGAGCAGCTTGGGGTTCAGGTAGAAGCCCCAACCGTGCATGTCGAGCGGCATGCCGTAGATCGAGCCCTGATACTTGACGTATTTCATCGGCTGCGCCGCGAAGTCGCTCTCAGGCAAGCTCGGGCCGAAGAGGTCGTCGATCTTGGCGAAGAGGCCGTTGGCCTGGAAATAGAGCATCTCCTGAACGTGCGTCGTGAACACCTCGGGCGCGGTCCCGCCCGTCAGGGCCGGCAGCAGTTTGCTGTAGAACTGCGGCCAGGTGCCGATGATCTGCATCTTGACCTGGATGCTGGGGTGCGCCTTGTTGAATTCGTTGACGATCGCCTGCATCGTCTGGCCGTCGGGGCCGGCGAGGCCGGTCAGAAAGTTGAGGGTGGTGGCGCTACGCGCGCTGCTCGCCAGCACCGCCGGAGCGCCGGGAACCTGCGCGAGGGCGCCGGCCGCGGCGACACCGGCCGCTACTTTACCACCAGTTTTGAGCAGGTCGCGCCGTGAGATAGGAGTAACCGTCTTCTCGTCGTCCACAAAACACCTCCAAGAGGTAATAAAAAATGACCCGGCCGTTTCTTACAACGTTGGAAAGGCCGTATGATCAGCGTAGCATGCTGATCAAAACTTTGTCAAATCGTGAAGGACTCACCCTTTGACGCCGGAGAGCTTGACGCCCTCGACGATGTAGCGCTGCAAGATCAGGAAAATGACCACCACGGGTAGGATAGCCACCAGCGCGCCCATGAAGACCTCGTGTAGGATGATCGTTTGCGAGGCGATGAAGGACGAGACATCGACCTGCACGGCCCACATGCTGGTGCTCTGCCCGACCACCAGGGGCCAGGTGAAGCTGTTCCAGCTGTTGATGAAAGCGAGCACACCCAGCGCCATGATCATGCCGAGCGAGTTGGGGATGGCGATGCGACGGTAGATGCCGAAATAGCCCAGGCCGTCGACGCGCCCAGCTTCCTCGACCTCGGCCGGGAAATCGAGGTAGAACTGGCGGAACATGAAGGCGGCAAACGCGCTGAAGAGCCCCGGCGCGATCAGCCCCTGCAGCGTGTTGACCCAACCCAGACTGGAGACCACCAGATAGAGAGGGATGAAGGTGACGGCGCTGGGGATCATCAAGGTGCCCAGCACGAGCAGGAACACCACGTTGCTATAGCGGAACGGGATGCGCGCCAGCGCGTAGCCGGCCATCGACGCGAAGACCATCTGGCAGATAACCTGCGTGACGGCCATGATCGCGGAGATGCGCAGGCCGCTCAGGATCGGCACATCGGGATTACTGAAGAGCTCTGGGATGTTGCCAAACTGCGGCGAGGTTGGCAGGATCTGATAGTTCGGCGACGTGATAGCCATATCCGTCATAAAGGCGTTGCGCACCATGACGTAGAAGGGTATCAAGAAGATAATCGACAGCACGATAAGGAAACCGTACAACAGGACGCCGCGCCTGGTGATGCGCGGACGCCGCCCCCGCCGTCGTTCCCGTCTCCTCACCCCGATCGGGGCGGCGCTTACGGCCATGGCGAAACCTCCTTGGATAGAGCGTCGATACGGTAGAGACTATGCCCCTGAGCGGCCAAGGCCGAACAAACGGAGTTGCACGAAGGTGAAGGCGATGATGAGGAAAGCGACGATAAACGCGCCCGCGCTGCCGACGCCGTAGTTCTGTCCCCCGATCGCGACGTTATAGAGGTACAGCAGGGGCGGCCGGACATTCGGATCGGGGCTGGAGATACTGCCGCTGAGATTGTAGAATTCGTCGAAGGCCTGGAACGCGTTCAGGATCAACAGCACCCCGACGAAGATGGACGTGTTGCGCAGCAGCGGGAACGTAATGTGGCGAAAGGTCGTCCAGCCAGCTTCGGCCCCGTCGACGCGCGCCGCTTCGTATAGGTGACGCGGGATCTCTTGTAGGCCGGCCAGGAAAATAATCATGTAGAACCCGATCTGCAGCCACAGACGCACCGTGATCAGCACGACCCAGAGCCAGGGCGCGCCGAAGGTGAAGGGGATCGGGTCGACCGGGTGGATCGGCCCCCAGTTGGGGAGATTGACCAGGACTGTGTTGATGATGCCGTAGCGCACCCCGCTGAAAAGGCTTAGTTTCCAGATCAACGACGCCACCACGTACGAGCACGCGGTGGGCAGGAAGAAAACGGAGCGAAAAAATGCCTTGCCGTGGGCGACGCTGTCGACGAGGAGCGCCACCCCCAGGGACGCGATGAACGTCACCGGCACGATAAAAATCGCGAATATCACGCCGGTTTTGAGCGACAGCAGGAAGGCGCTGTCGGAGAGGACCGTGGCGTAGTTGGCCAGCCCGACCCAATGACCCACGCTCACCGTCCCGTGCGCGTCGCTGAGGCTGACCAGGAAGCCCCAGACGATCGGCACGACCGTGAAGACCAGCAGCCCGATGAGGAGCGGCGCCATGAAGGCGAAAAAGGTCAGGGTGGTGGCCCACTCGCGGCGGCGCCGCGCCCGTGTCTTGGTCGCGGGTACGGCTCGCGCCATCCCGCCTCGTGTGCTCATATTGTCCTCTCTAACCCGTTAGATGATAACCCTTTTGCGAGAGAAGAGAGGGGAAGGGCGTCGCCGCCCCTCCCCCGATGAATGCGACGGGGCATCCCCCATCGCGCGTCCTACTTGAGCTCGGAGTTGAGCGCGGTCTGCGCCTTCTGTGCGGCCTGGTGTACGATGGACGACACCGAGGCGCTGGACTTAACCACCGTGGTCGCCGCGTCGATAAGCGGCTGGTTGACGCTGGGGTCGTTGTAGAGGACGGGGCCGTAGTGCGCGTACTTATTTAGCGCCTGCACCGCCGCCGCCGCCTGGCCGCTCTTCAACTTGGGCGCGTCGGAAACGGCCGAGGTGCGCGGCGGGATGTGGAAGCCGTAGCTCGTGTTGAAGTCGATCTGGTCCTTGGTGTTCTGGAGCCACACCCACTTCACGTAGTCCAGGGCCTGCGTGAGGTGCGCGCTCTTGCCGTTGACATACTCGTTCCAGCCGCCGAGGAAGGTGGCGGGCTTGCCCGCGGCATCGAGCGCCGGCCACGCCATGTAGCCGAAGTCGTCGCCAACGGCCTTGCGAATCAGCGGCATAGCCCAGAGGCCGGTGTACTGCATGGCCGCGAGGCCCTGCGTGAAGGCCGAGGGATCCCACCAATCGACCGGCGCGCCGAGCAGCAGCACGCCAGACTTGTTGAGCGTACGCAGATCCTGCAACGCCGCGACCGTACGCGCGTTGTCGTAGCCGATCTTGTTGCCGCTCATGTAGTCGGATCCGGCCGACCACTCCAGGATGCCGGCGCCGACCGCGGTGGCGCCGCCGTCGTTGCCGATGAAGAGGCCTTTGACGCCGCCGGTGTTGAGCTTCTTGGCGTCGGTCAGCAACTCACTAAAGGTCTTGGGCTCACTGGTGATGCCCGCCTTCTTGAACAAGCTCTTGCGGTAGTAGACGCCGCCGGTGTCGATGACCATACTCACGCAGTAGGTGTGGCCCTGGTACGTGCATTGGCCGATCGCGTTCTGGTTGAAGTCCTTACGCACCGAGGTCGTGTAGAGGCTGTCCAGCGGGTAGACCTGCTTGGTCTTGATCGCGGTCAGCGATACACCGCCGTTCTCGTACACATCGGGGCCGTTGTTGCTCAACAGGGCCGGATTGAGCTTGAGCGGATACGCGCCTTGGCCCACCACCCAGGTGAGGTTGATATGGACGCCGGGGTGACTCTGCTCATATTGACTGGCGTAATTCTCCACCGCCTGGTGGGTGCCCGCCTCACCGTAGGCATGGTACCACACGTTCAGGGTAACATCGGTCGCATGGACCTTGGCCGCGGCGTGCCCGCTTTGGCTCTGCGGCAGGACTAAAAGCCCGCCCAGACCGAGCGCCAACGTCGCGCGCTTGATCGAACTCCGCATGATAGACCTCTCATCCCTTTCGACCGACCGTCGGCGCCTCTCCGGCTCTCATCGCATGGGCGCGGCGCCGTCTCGTCGTGTCGTCACGATACTGCTAAAAATACGTTCGTGCTATGAAAAAGACCGCGTTGTCCTACTATATCCCACCGCGTTGTCCTACTATATCCCACCGCGACGCCCTGTGTCGTGTGTCACACGCGGCGCCATGACCGCCATTCCATCCTCGCGCTATCAACCACCCCCTTCCGGGTGTCATATCACATGCTCCGTGGTCGAGAGGAGATCCCCTCGCGACGGGCGGCGCCTCATTAGAAAGCGTGTCAATAGATATAGCACATCGCGTCGCGCCGGTCAATTTTCTAACGTTGAAAATTGAAGCCCCTCCCTATAGACGCGACACGTCGAGCACGGTCACGCTGCCGTTGGTGGACGGCGGCGGCCGCCGCGGCGGCGGAACGAGTGACACGCGCCGCGACAGCCAGCGCTGCGCCGGCGCCCACCAGCCCTCCGGCGTGGCCCCGCCGACCGGACCGCCATCTGACCAACGCGCCGTGTAGTTGACGACGAAAGCATGTCTCGTCCGCGTGTCGACGGCCATGTCGACGGGGAAAACACCCACCGGCACGACGCGGCCGGCCGCGCCGTCGCGCGCGTCGAGCACGCTCACGAGGCCACGCCCCGTCGTGTCGCCCATGCTATCGGTGTGGCCAACGCTGCCGATCAGTACGGCTCCGCCCCCGGTCGACGCGACAGCGGGCCAGGGTGAATAGCCCTGTACGACCGTACGCAGCAACACGCCGCTACGCGCGTCGAGCACGACGGCGCGCCCCACGGCGCCGGCCGGGCCGGCCACGACGACGTGGCCGGTCCGCGCGTCTACGATCGGCCGGTAGCCGTCGGCGCCGATGGCGATCGTCCCCAAGATAACCCCATCGCGCGCGTCGAGCACGCTCACCGTCCGGTCGTGCGGGTTTGTCACAAAAACGCGCCCGCTCTGTTCGTCTACCGCGACCTGCCCCCATGGCGCCGATCCGACCCGCGTCGCGCGCAGCATCGTCCCGTCGCGCGCGTCGAGCACATCGACCTGCCCACTGTTGCAGCGCACGAACACCCGATCGGTCCGCGCGTCTACGGCGACGACCGAGGGCAGCAAGCCCACCGTGACCGTGCGTACAACGGCGCCCGTCGTGGCGTCGAGCACGCTCACCGTGTTGTCCGAGCGATTGGGCACGAAGACGCGCGCGGTCCGCTCGTCCACCGCCAGCCACTGCGGGGACGTCCCCACCATCGTCGTGCGCACGAGGCCGCCGGTCCGCGCGTCGAGGACACTGACCGTCGCGTCGCCATTGTTGGCCACGAAGACACGCCGCGTGCGCTCGTCCACGGCGGCGGCCACGGGGTCCGACCCCACGAGCGTCGTCGTCACGAGCGAGGCCGCGGCGCTATCTAGCACGCTCACGGTCCCGTCGCCGCGGTTGACGACGAAGACGCGCCCACTCGCCCCGTCCACGACAACGCGCCAGGGCGCCCGTCCGACGGCGACCGTGGCAATAACCGGATCCGCGCTCGCGTGGCGCAGCCCTAGCACGCCGGCCGCGGCCAGGACGGACAGCCCGCTCCCCAGCCAGAGCGTCGACTGTTTCATCATCATAATCCTCATGATCCGCCGCATACGTGTCGGTCCGCGTCGTATATAGATAGTAGCACATCACCCGGCCGCGCGGCCCAGGACGGCGCGCGGCGGGGCGCGGCCGTCGCACCGCGCACGATCAACGCGCTGATTGACAGGCTCCCGAAGCGCATGCTATCCTCTTTGTTACAACGTTGGAAACGCGAGTGGATAGCGGATACGTGCGGACAGAGGGAAAGGCCGGGCACATAGGGGCGACGCTCAAGGACGTGGCGGCGCGCGCGGGCGTGTCCATCAAGACGGTCTCGAATGTCGTCAACGAACGCCCCTACGTCACCGATGACACGCGTGAGCGCGTCCGCGCCGCGCTCGACGCGCTGCGCTACCGCCCTAATCTGTCCGCGCGCCACCTGCGCACCGGACGCCTTGGCGTGCTCGCGCTGGCTATCCCGGACCTGGGCAACACGTACTTCGCCGATATCGGCAAGACGGTCGGCGCGGCGGCCGCCGCTCACGGCTACACCGTCCTGCTCGACCATACCGGCGGCGACCGCGCCAGCGAGTCACTCGCCATCAACGGGCTGCGCCCGCACCTCATCGACGGTGTGCTGCTCTCGCCGCTGGCCCTGGAGATGGACGATCTGCGTCCCGATGTCGTCGCCACCCCCCTGGTTCTCCTTGGTGAGCGCCTGTTCGGGGCGCCGTACGACCACGTCGCGCCCGACAACGTCGCCGCCGCACGCGTGGCCACAACCCATCTGATCGCACTGGGTCGGCGCCGTATCGCCGCGATCGGCGTACAGGATACCGACGTGAGCGCGATCACCGCGATCGTCGCGCGCGGCGGACAGGATAGCACCGCGCGCGTGATCGCCGCGGTCAGGGTACATGATACCGACGCCAGTGCGATGGGACAGCTGCGCCTACGGGGCTACCTCAACGCGCTACAGGAGGCGGGGCGCGCCGTGGACCCGACTCTGCTCGCGTCAACGGCGTGGTTCCACCGCGCCGACGGCGCCCGGGCGATGCGCCGCCTTCTCGCTCTGGACGACCCGCCCGACGCCGTCTTCTGCTTCAACGACCTGCTGGCGCTGGGCGCCATGCGCGCCCTCCACGAAGCGGGACGATTGATCCCCGCCGATGTCGCCGTGGTCGGGTGCGACAACATCGAGGAAGGTCTCTTTGCCACACCGTCGCTGACGACCATCGCGCCGGACAAAGAGGAGATCGGCCGCGTCGCCGTTTCGATGCTCGTCGCACGCATCGAAGGCGGCCGCCTCGATGCGCCCGCGCGCGTCGAAACGCCCTTCCGGCTCATCGTGCGCGAGAGCACCGCCGGCTTCGGGAGTCGGGAGTCGGGAGTCGGGAGTCGGGAGTAATTGCCTGATAGGTCGTGCGAGCGATTTTACAGCACCGGCCCAGGGCGGGGGATACCATCGACTTTCGACTTTCGACTTTCGACTTTCGACTTTCGATCGGGCTATTGCGCGCCGAGCGGACATGCTGGTAATCAATAGATAGGCAGACGTGGTGGACATCCCCGTTGCCCGACCTCTGCGCGGCTGAACGCTCACTATCTGAGGAGGATTATCACTTGAGCATTGTTATGCCTATCGCATCTTGTCGTGTCCCCCTGGCCGATCCCGCCACGGTCACCGACCCGGTCGTCCATGCGGTCTTTGGGGAGATCGAGCGTGAGCTCGGCTTCGGCATCGTCCCCAACATCTTCCGGGCCATGGCTGGGCAGCCCGCCGTGCTACGCGCCACCTGGGACCTGTTCCGCGCCACCGTGCTGGAGGGTGAACTGCCGCGCACCGTCAAGGAAATGGTCGGCATCGTCGTGTCGTCCGCCAACAACAGCGAGTATGCCCTGAAGGTCCATATGCACTCGCTGGGCGTACAAGGCGTGGCCGAGGGCACATTGGCCGCGCTCGCGGCTGGGTCCGACGACGCGCCGGGCGTCGCGCCGGGCGTCGCCGCGATCATCCGGTTCGCGCATAAGGCGGCGCGCCAGGGGCCGCTCGCCGTGACCGATGGGGACATCGCGACGCTGCGCGACGAGGGGGTCACGGACGAGGAGCTCGGCGAGGTCTTCGCGGCTATCGACCTGTTCCGCCTCGTCAACGGCTTCACCGATTTGGCCCGCGTCCCCGTCGATGCGATCTAGCGCCCCCACGCTAGCCGGCGCGCCGGCGCACGGAGTGAGCCCCGACCTGGCGGTCGCGGCCGAAATCGGCGCGGCCCTCACCGCCGCGCCGAGCCTGTCAGGACTCCTTGATGTGCTGCGCAAGCGCCTCAAATGGTTGCTCCCGGCGGCCCATGTGTCGCTGTGCCTCCTCGAAGACGACGGACTGCGCTATCGCGTGCTAACCGCCGAGGGCGCCTCCGCCGTGGGGAGCCAGGCGAGCTACGCCATCGAGGAGGGCTTGGTTGGGTGGGCGCTGCGCCACCGCACGGCCCTGGATATCCCCGACCTACAGGACGAAACGCGCTACCCGCCCGGTGTCGGCGGCGTCGCGCTGCACCACGGCCAGGGCGCCCTGCTCGTCCTGCCGCTGCACGCGGACGGTCGGGAGCGGTTGCTCGGGGCCTTAACGATCGGCTCGCCGCGTGTCGGAGCCTACGTCGCCGTCGACCGTGGCATCGTCAACCTCATGGTGTTGCAGGTGACCGCGGCCGTGCGCACGACGCTGCTGATGGCCGAACTGGACGGGGCCGAAGCGATCATCACCGGCATGGCGCGGGCGGTGGAGGCAAAAGATCCCTATACGCAGGGGCACGCCGCCCGCGTCACTACCTACGCCGTGGCTCTCGCCGACGCCGCGGGCCTACCCGCGCACGTACGCGACGTCATCGCCCAGGCCGGCCCCCTCCACGACGTGGGCAAGATCGGCGTGCCCGACCATGTGCTCGGCAAGCCCGGACGATTGACCGACGAAGAATTTGCCATTATCAAACGCCACCCCGAGATCGGTGACGAGATCTGCCGCCCGCTACGCTCGTTGCGCCGTGTGTTGGGCGGCGTTCGCCACCACCACGAGCGCTACGATGGCCGCGGCTACCCCGACGGATTAGCCGGTGAGGACATCCCATTGGAAGCCCGCGTGCTCGCCATCGCCGACACCTACGACGCCCTGACCAGCACGCGGCCCTACCGCGACGGCATGCCGGCGGAGCGCGCGCTCGCGATCATCACGGCCAACGACGGTCCGCAGTGGGACCCGGCGCTAGTCCCCATCTTCTATGGGCTACAGCATAGCGCGCCCACTGGATAGTTTATCCAGTTGACACACGCCGCGTATCCATGCTACGTTAGTAGTGCCGCCTGTGGCGGCGCACGTACCTTGTACAAGTGAATACGGCGCTCTTATCCAGAGAGGTGGAGGGACCGGCCCTACGAAGCCTCGGCAACCGGCGGCGCGACGCGTCGCAAGGGTGCCAATTCCGGCAGATGTATTCTGGTAGATGAGAGTCGCGTTTATGTCGCACCGGCATACCTTCGCGACCTCCCGCATGCGTGACGCACGGGGAGGTTTTTTGTCGCCGGCGCATGGCATCTCCGCGTACCCCTCATCATACCAACGTGATGAGGGGTTTTTTTGTAGGGGCGTATTGCATACGCCCTTTAGAGGAGGAGATTGCATGACCAGCGCACCCGCGCATGTTACGTCCGGCACGGCCACGACACGAGAGACATCCCGCTTCTACGCCACCGGCCTGCGCTGCCGCGTCTGCGGCGAGGGCTACCCGCTCGACCCGGTGCACGTCTGCGAACGCTGCTTCGGCCCGCTCGAGGTCGCCTACGACGACGCGGCGCTCGCCCGCGACGTGACCCGCGCGACGATCGCGGCCGGCCCGCCGACGCTGTGGCGCTACAAGCCGCTCCTGCCCGTCGCTACCGACGACGTGATCGACCTCGGGACCGGCTGGACCCCGCTGCTGCGCGCGGAGCGCCTCGGCGCCCTGCTCGGCCTCGACAACCTCTACCTCAAGAACGACTGCGTCAACCCGACCTACTCGTTCAAGGACCGCGTCGTGGCCGTGGCGGCCAGCCGCGCCCGCGAACTTGGCATCGACACGATCGCCTGCGCCTCGACCGGCAACCTGGCCTCGGCCACGGCCGCCGCCGCCGCCGTGGCCGGCCTGCGCTGCTACGTGTTCGTGCCCGAGGGGCTGGAGGAAAGCAAGATCATCAACGCCGGCGTCTACGGCCCGACCGTGGTCCAAATTAAGGGCAACTACGACGCCGTGAACCGCCTGTGCGCCGAGCTCGCCGACAGCTACAACTGGGGCTTCGTCAACGTGAACCTGCGTCCCTACTACGCCGAGGGCTCCAAGACGCTCGGCTTCGAGGTCTGCGAACAACTCGGCTGGCGCGCTCCCGACCATGTGGTGGCCCCGATCGCCTCGGGCGCGCTGATGGTCAAGATCGCGCGCGGTATCCGCCAGTTCGGCGATGTCGGCTTGATCGACGCGCCGCGCACGCGCTTCTCCGGCGCCCAGGCGGCCGGCTGCGCGCCGGTGGCGACGGCCTACGCGGAGGGGACCGACGAGGTACGGCCGGTGCGCCCGGACACGATCGCGCGCTCACTCGCCATCGGCAACCCTGCCGACGGCCCCTTCGCCGTGCGCCTGGCTCAGGAGAGCGGCGGCGCCATCGGCGCGGCGACCGACCCCGAGATCGTCGAGGGCATCCGCCTGCTGGCGCGCACGGAGGGTATCTTCGCGGAAACGGCCGGCGGCGTGACGGTCGCCGTGCTCAAGAAACTGGCCGCGCAGGGCGTGCTGCGCCGCGACGAGACGATCGTAGCCTACATCACCGGCAATGGACTCAAGACGCCCGACGCCGTCGCCGGCAGCTTGCCCACCCCCACGCTGATCGCCCCGACCGTCGAAGCGTTTGAACGAGTGTTTAATGTTTAGTTAGGAGGAGACATGGCAACCACCACGACCACCATCCGCATCCCCAGTTCGCTCCGCGCCACCGTCGGCGGCCAATCGCGCGTGACCGTGGAGGGCGCGACCGTCGGCGACGCGCTCGACCACCTGGAGCAAACGTACCCGGCGCTACAAGGACGCCTGCGCGACGACAAGGGGACCGTCACCCGCTTCATCAACCTCTTTGTCGGCGGCGAAGACGTGCGCCTGCTCGATGGATTGAAAACGCCCCTCGACGGCTCCGAACTCTCGATCGTCCCCGCCGTGGCGGGAGGCTAACGCGGGGGGCTGTGGGCGCCGCGTACAGCGCAGCTGCCGGAATACGTCGCCGAGGTCGTACCCACGCCGGGTCAGCGGACGGCGCGCCGTGACGTGCGGGTAGAGGGCGGCCATGCACGCGAGGAACCAGAGCAGCGCGCAGACGCGCGTCGCGGCCGAGGGGAGTTGGCCGGGCGCGTGCGCTGCCCCGGTGGCCCCCATGATGAACAACAGGCCCGCGATATAGTCGGCCGGCCGGACCACTTGCCGGCTGTCACTCAGGCGTCTCCGACCGTGCCACAGGTAGGGGCTGCGCCCCGAGGCGTAGACGACGAGCACGAGTATGCAGGCGGCGACATATATGCGCATGCCGCCGTTGACGCCGGCGACCGCCAGGGCGCCGGCGCAGATGAGGCACAGGCCGAGCGCGGCCGGGAATTCGTAGCGATCATCGCGACGCAACTGCCCGATCCGCCATCGTAGCCAATGGATGCAGGCGACCACGGGAGAACTGATCGCAAGCACCGCAAGCGAGCCGGCGCAATCGAGGACGTAGTGGTTGCCGCTGGCGACGACGACCACGAACATCGTCAAAGGGTAGCAGAGCGCCGTCATCCAGACCCACATCTTGCGCGAGCCGATGGCGAGGCAGAGCGCGGGGATAAACGCCCACAGTACGTGCACGGACGGGAAAGCGGCATAGGGGTTGAAGCCGGCCATATGTACGACATGCGCGTCGATCGATGTCCCGCCGTAGGTCCAGTCGGCGAGGTAGTACGGAGCCCCGTGCAGCACGAAGCGCGGCGGGGCCGTCGGGAACGCGCGGTAGCACACGACCGTGAGCAGGATAGACACGATCGTTAGGTCGCGCACCACAGGGAAATGGCGTTGCTTGTAAAGGTAATTCCAGGCCAGGGCCGCGAACAACCAGACCGGCAGCGCGTTGAGGTAGATCCAGACCACAGCGCGGCGCAACGCCGCGGCGGGGACGACGCCGAGTGGGGTATATATAGCCCGCGACAAGAGCCGCTGCACACCGGGCTCAATGGCGAGATGCAGGTGCTGCTCGAGCGCGAAGACGCCCGCCCCGCGGCGCAAAGCCGGCAGCTTGTCGAGCGGCGCGTCGATCGCGAATGCGTGGTAGAGGTTGATCGTCTGCACGATCAGCGCCGCGTTGAAGAGCGCCAGACCAACGGTGACGAGCACGGCGACGAGCAGGCTGAAACCCGTCGGCGAAGCGGGCGTGACGAGCGCGCGCCACGTTTGCGCGCGCTCACGAACGGCGAACGAAACATTCATACTACGGCGGTATAAGCCATCCAGGCGGGGGCGCCCTATAGCCTGTTTGGGGGACGTCCGTGTTCGCCAGTATAGCGTCGGGTATCTACTGGGCAGCGCAGCGAGCCGCCGCCGCTCGCTGCGCTGCCCAGTAGATACGACGCGCTATCGCGCGGCGCCCACCAGCAGCCACGGCACCCGCGCCTGGCTTGCGCCCTCATACGCGACGATATCATCGGCGTGACGCAGCGTGCGGCCAATGGGGTCGAGCCCGCCGAGCAGGCTCTCCTTGCGGAAAGCGTCGATGTCGAAGTGGAATGTTTCCCCGCGCGGAGTCGTTACCGTCTGGCCCGGCAAATCAACGCGCAAGCTATAGCCCGATGTCTCCGCGACTTCATCGAAGAGCTGGCCGACGGCCGCCGCGTCGAGTGTGACGGTCAGGATGCCGTTGTTGACGCAATTGTTGGCGAAAATATCGGCGAAGCTGGGCGCGATCAGCACGCGGAAGCCGTACTGCCCCAGCGCCCACGGCGCGTGCTCGCGCGAAGAGCCACAGCCGAAGTTGTCGCGCGCCAGCAAAACGCTGCCGCCGGCGTAGCGCGGATTGTTGAGCACAAAGTCGGGATTGGGCGTCTTGTCATCGCCGAGATAGCGCAGGTTAGCGAAGAGGTCGGGACCGAAGCCGGTGCGCGCGATCTTGCGCAGAAAGCGCTGCGGAATAATCTGGTCGGTGTCCACGTCGCGCCGGTCCAGCGGCACGACGATGCCCTCGTGAGTTGTGAAAGGTTCCACTATTCTCCTCCAAAGCCGTCAGCCGTCAGCAAAAAGCTGACGGCTGATCGCTGACAGCTGACGGCTGATTACCACTCCCTAATATCGACAAAATGCCCCGCGACGGCGGCGGCGGCGGCCATGGCCGGCGAAACGAGGTGGGTACGCCCGCCGTTGCCCTGGCGCCCCTCGAAGTTGCGGTTGCTGGTGGAGGCGCAGCGCTCGCCCGGCTCCAGGCGGTCCTCGTTCATGGCCAAGCACATCGAACAGCCGGCCTCGCGCCACTCCACGCCGGCGTCCTTGAAGACGCGGTCAAGTCCTTCGCGCTCGGCCTGCCGCTTGACCAGCCCCGAACCGGGCACGACCATTGCCGTCACCGTCGCGGCCACGCGGCGCCCTTCGAGCACGCGCGCCGCCACGCGCAGGTCCTCGATGCGCGCGTTGGTGCATGAGCCAATGAAGACACGGTCGACGGGTATATCCGTCATCGGCGTGCCTGGCCGCAGGTCCATGTAGGCCAGGGCGCGCCGGACCGACTCGCGCGCGCCGGGCTCGGCGTACTGCGCGGGGTCGGGGACGCGCCCCGTCACGGGGACGACCTGGCCGGGATTGGTGCCCCAGGTCACCTGCGGGGCCACGTCATCGGCGCGCAGAACCGTGGTCTTGTCGAACGTGGCGCCCTCGTCGGTCGGCAACGCGCGCCAGGCCGCCCGCGCGCGCTCCCAGTCCGCGCCCTTGGGGGCATAGGGGCGTCCCTCCAGGTAGGCGTAGGTTGTGTCGTCGGGCGCGATCATGCCGGCGCGCGCCCCGGCCTCGATCGACATGTTGCAGAGGGTCATGCGCCCCTCCATACTGAGCGCCCTGATAGCCGCCCCGCTGTACTCGACGACGTGGCCGGCCCCGCCGTCGGTCCCGATAGCGCCGATAATCGCCAGCATCAGATCCTTGGCCGTGGATCCAAACGGCAGGCCGCCGTCGACGCGCACGTTCATGGTCTTCGGCCGCGCTTGCAGCAGCGTCTGCGTCGCCAGCACATGCTCGACCTCCGAGGTGCCGATGCCGAAGGCCAGCGCGCCTAAGGCGCCATGCGTCGAGGTGTGCGAGTCGCCACACACGACCGTCGTGCCGGGCAGCGTGAAACCTTGCTCGGGCGCGATGACGTGCACGATGCCCTGGCGCGGGTCCTTCATGTCGAACAAGGTCAGGTCGAACTCGCGGCAATTTTCTTCGAGCGTCGCGATCTGCAAGGCGCTGTCGGCTTGGCGCACGGGTAGGGCGCGGTCGTAGGTGGGCACATTGTGGTCGAGCACGGCGATAGTGGCGTCGGGCCGCCGCACGCGCCGCCCGGTCAGGCGTAGTCCCTCGAAAGCCTGCGGCGAGGTCACCTCATGCACCAGGTGACGGTCAATGTACAGCAGCGCGCGGCCACCCTCAACCTCGCGCACCACATGCGCGTCCCAGATCTTCTCGAACAATGTTTGTGGCATCGGTCCCTCCTCTTAATGAGCCATCAGCTATCAGCTATCAGCTTTTGGCTGTCCTTGGCCGCGCACCCAGCAGCGCGACTTGTTGCACGCGATTAGCTGACAGCTGACGGCTGACAGCTGTTCGCTCCTTTCAGCAGCGCCACCTGTACGGTGAACGAATAGTCCTCCTCCACGGCCAGCGCGGCGCGAATCCCGGGCGCCGCCCTGTCGAGCAGCGCCCGAATCTCCGCGACCGCGGCCGGCGGCGTGTTCATGCGCGTCACCCACGACGCGAACTCCAGCCGCAACGGCCACACGCCTACCATCTCCGCCGTGAGGCCGGCGGTGGCAAGCATATCCGTCCACTGCGCGACAGTGTGGTTTCGGACGTGCGACGGGTCGCGCAGTGTCTCGATGCGGTTGAGGAACACGTCGGCGGCGGGGTCATCAGGCGACACGACATCGCCGAGCAGGAACGCGCCACCCGGCTTGAGCACGCGCACGACCTCGCGCATCGCTACGAGTGGGTGCGGGTAGTGGTGTGCGCTATAGCGCGACGTCACGAGGTCGAAGGACGCAGCGGGGAAGGGCGAATTCTCGACGTCGCCCCGCTGGAAGACGACGTTGCCAATGCCGCGCTCGGCGGCGAGACGACGCCCTTGCGCCAGCATATCCTCGGTCAGATCGACGGCCACGGCCTCCCCGACGCGCGGCGCGAAGGCCAGCGCGGTGTGCCCCGGCCCACACCCAACATCCAGCGCGCGCTCGTCGCCGCTCAACGGAACCGCGTCCAGCATCGCCCGCAGGTCCGGGCCACCAGCGTGGATCGCGCTCGTGGCGTAGTTCGCCGCGACCGGCGCGAATTGCCGCCGTACCGCCTCTTTGACGTCCATGAAGCTCAATCTCTCCTAAAAGAACCTGCGACTGAAGTCGCATGGCAAACAGACGGCGACTAAAGTCGCTCCAACGCCTCGCCACCACCAAGGCACTTCAGTGTCCGTGGTTTGCCATGCGATTTTAATCGCAGGACGCCGACTATCCGCTTGCTTGCTACTCTAGCACCACTACGCGTATTATGCAAGTGCATATCTTCTTTACTAGCGATGCATTTCTTGCATATTGGACGACGATGGACACAGATTTACTGCGCACGTTCGCCGAGGTGGCGCGACAGGGCTCGGTGACGCGGGCGGCGCGGCTGCTGCGGCTGCAGCAGCCCACGGTGAGCCACCGGCTGGCCGCGCTCGAGCGCGCGGTTGGCGCGCCGCTCTTCGAGCGCCTGGGCAACGCGCTGGCCCTGACCGCGGCCGGGGAGGCGCTGCTCCCCTACGCCCGGCAAGTCCCCGCCGTCGCCGGCGAAGCTCTTGACGCGGCGCGCGCCGCCGCCGGCCTGGCCGCGCGACGCCTGCATATCGGGTGCGCCGAAACACCCGCGACCTACCTGCTGCCTAGTTACCTGCGCGCATTGCGCCAAGGCTACCCCGACCTACAGATACGCCTGACGGTGGGCAACGCCGCCCGCGTGCTGGCCGTGACGGTCTCCGGCGAGGTCGACGTAGCCCTGCTGACGGAGCGCGAGGAGCACTCCGCGCTGCACGGGGAAACGTTCCGGCGCGACCACTTCGTCGTGGCCGTCGCCGTCGACGACCCCTGGGCGACGCGCGAAAGAGTCGACGCGGCGGAACTGGCGACGCGGCGGCTGCTGCTGCGTGAGGTGGGCGCGGGGACGCGCGCCTACGTCGACGAAACGCTGCGCGACGCCGGCGCCGCGCCGTCCGAGACGCTGGAAGTGGCCAGCCTGGAGGCGATCAAGCGCATGGCCGAGGCCAGGGCCGGCGTCGCAGTCGTGCCGGGCATCGCCGTGGAACGCGAAGCCGCCGAGGGGCGCCTGCGCGTCCTGGCCCTCGACGCGCCCGCCAACAGCCTGGCCTATCGCTTGATGTGGCACAAGGACAAAGCGCCCGTGCCCGGCGTCGCCCTGCTGCGCGCCGTCATCGGGCTATAGGTGAAGCAACTCCAGAAGGGCGTTGGTCACGGCCGCTGGATCGACGAGCATGTGGAAGTGCCCGGCTTCGAGCTCGCGGTAGGCCCAGCTAGCGCGCCGCGCGTGCCAGGCAGCCCGCGCATAGGGGGCGCTGAATTGGAGGTATGCGCACGGAGCGTCAGGGCCGTGGGCGAAACCGGGGATCGGCTCCTGGAAGAAGGCGAGGGGCCGTGGGCGCAACTCGGCCACCATTCTTTGGCGCAGCCGATCATCCGGGATGACCGCGCGCAAGTCCTCCGCATTCCATGTGGGGAAGCGGCCGCCGGCGGCCAGGCATCCGCGAAGCTGCGCGGCGAACTCTGGGTCATCGGCCTCCATGCCGTCGAGGCGGCTCTTGCCGTCGAGCGGGAGAGCGGCGTCGACGAAGATGTAGGCGCCGACACGGTATCCGCAACTCTGTCCAATAGCGGGCAGGAGCGGTCCGGCGCCGCTGTGGCCCACCAATACCAACGCTCGATCCTCCGGCAGCGACGTAACCGCCTGTGTCACCGATGCGACATGCTGCCGCCAGCAAGGCGCCTCGCTGCTCTCCGTATCATGGAGCACCGGGACCACTGTGTCGATCTCGCGCTGTCGCAACTCCTCGGCGACGAGAGACCAGGTCAGGGGACCCACGAGGGGACTATGGACAAGCACAAAAACGTCCGTCCTTCTTGCCGTCATCACATCACCCGTGCCAGAACGGCGTCCTCACCGACGTAATCGAACCGTTCAGGCGAGATGTCCTCGGGTGGATTGGCGCGCTCCCACGCGATCGTGCGGCGTAGCGCCTCGTCGCGGGGGACGGACTCGGCGTCGTCTAACTCCGTGCGGATGCGGACGGTATCGGTGACCCAGTCCTGCCCCGTGTCGACGCTTCCCCACCAACGTAGCCCCAGAGGCAACTGATCGCGCGGCAGGACCACGACCTCGCCGGTCCAGCCGGCCGCACGACCGATGACGCGCACCCACGTAGCCTCGGGCAACGCGTCCGGCTCGCCCACGTTGTACACGCGGCCGGCGGCGCGCTCGTCTACAACCGCGAGCGCGATAGCCGCGGCGACATTCTCAACGTACCCGCGCGTCCAACGCCAGCGCGCCATCCCCTCGTCGAGCAGGATAGCCGGGCGATGGTCGTCCATCCGCTTGAGATAGTAGAACAGGCGGTGCTGGTAGTCATGCGGGCCGTATACAGCCGGTAGCCGCAAAATGGTGGCCGGAAGGGCTGGATCGTCCATGGCAGCGCGCTCGACGAGGATATTGTCGTAGTCCTTCGCCTCCGGGACATCGGCGGCATCGGGGTACAGCGACACGCGCAGCGGGGCGTCTTCCGTCAAGGGCACGGCGTCGGGAGGGCCGGACTCGCTGCCTTTCACCCGTCCATAGGCGCGATACACGTCCATGCTGCTGAGGACGACGATCCGCCGCGCGACCCCCGTGAGTGTCGCCATGACCGTCCGCGCGTCGCGCTCCGTGTAGGCAACAGTATCCAGAACGACATCGGGCGCGAGGCGCTTGAAGTCATCGGAGAAATCCGCGAGGCGACGCCGGTCGCCATGCAGATGCGGGACATCGGGTAGCTCGGCCGATTCGGTGTCGCCGCGGTGGAACACCGTCACCTCATGGCCCATCCCCCACAAGCGTTTGACCGCCGCGAGGCCAATAAACTTTGTGCCGCCAATAACCAAGATACGCACGACGCCGCCGCCTTCTGCTATGACGATAAGGGGACGTCGATGCGTCACACGACGCCCGGCGCAACCTTACCTCCAGCATATCCAACTCTAGGCCTGTATTTGGCGCCTTAAACTATGCTCGTAGCGTATCTTTACCATCACCATGAGGCGCGGCTCCATAAAAAGCAGCGGGCGAGACGTGGAAAATCTCGGCGAGCCGGGCGACGTGCTCGTACGTCAGGCGCCGCTTGCCGTTCAACACCTCGGAGGCGATGCCTTTGGTGGGGAACACGCCCCCCACGAGGTCGCCCTGACGCATCCCCCGCGCGTCCAACAGCGCGCGTATCGTGTCGGCGGGAGACGCCACGGGTAAGTCATACCTGTCGCCCTCCCACGCCAGCATGAGGTCGCCCAGCAGGGACAAAAGCTTGCGCTCATCCGGCGAGAGCGCGCCCCGGTCGATCAACTCGTCGATCTGGCGCTGCACTATGCCCGCTTCATCCTCGCTCGTGATAGAAGAGGGCGCGAAGCGCACAAGCAGGTCGGCGTAGGCGTCGGGCATATCGGTCGTACTAGTACCACGGGTCATTTTTCCACTTCTCCTCGTCGTACTCGGCGTGTGTCAGGATAGCCCTGATGAACACTTTGCCGTAGGTGTAGTCGATGAAGGCGACGAGCCTGTATTTGTTGCCGCCGATATTGAAGACGGTAAGGTTTCCGACGAGATCGGCCGCCGGATAAACGGCGTGGACATCCACGATGCTATGCCACTGCTGCGACTCCGTGGCCTTCACCCACGTCGCCAAGGTCGTCTGAGCATCCACATGTCCATCCGCGAACTCTTTGAGTCGTCGCTTAGTGATAATGTGCATCAGACTGCTCTCTTTATCCCTACCGCCTACATTCATGTTCTCTTTCCGAGAACATTTTGTCAAGGGTGGATGGGCCGGTGCTGTACACTGACGGGGATAGACTCGACATAGGAGAGACGGGAGGGTCAGGACATGGCGATTGTATGGATGGCGCCGAGGCCGGGTGAGGAGGGGTCGGTGGGTCATGTGCGCGTGACAATTATAGTCACGAATCGGGCGGACCGGGTGCTGGTGGAGCGCGGCCTGATGGACGCGGGCGAGGTGCGCGCGGTCACGCTCGACGACGTGATGGTCGATACGGGGGCGACGCAACTCGCCCTACCGATCGACATCATCGAGCGGCTGGGCCTATCAGTGGGACGCGAGGTCGTCGCGCGCACGGCCGCCGGTCCACGCACGATCCGTCAGTTCCGCGACGTCGAGCTGACGGTGATGGGGCGGAGCGGCACCTTCGACTGCGTCGAAGTGCCGCAAGGGTCGCCCTGCCTGCTGGGGGTGACGCCGATGGAGATACTGGGTCTCGAGCCGGACATCCACAACCACACCCTGCGCCTACTGCCCGAGGGGCCGGACGACAGCCACATACTCCTGCTGTAGAATAATGGCCGCGCCCCCTGTGGAGTCGTTCCGCGCAATATTTGTGTTACGGGGCCGTCTGCGCAAGGGCGACCCGGTTCAGCGTGTTGGCGCCGTCGTTGCCGAAGTAGACGGTGTGGCCGCCGTTGCTAATGGCCAGATCGAAGAGGTTGCCGGCGCCGGCGGGCTTACCGATGCCGTCTACGAGCACGGACTTCACCTGGCTGCCGTCGGGCGTGGTCCGCACCAGCTTGCCGTCGCCGCCGTTGGCCGTCAAAATATCGCCGTTGGGTGTCATCGTCAGCCCCAGCGGCGCGTTGAGGTCCCCGCCCGCCGTCAGATCGCGCCCCGTATAGGCGTCCATCATGCGCGTCAGCGCGTTGGGGATCGCCGCGATGCGGTTCTCCACCGTGTCGGCGGCGTACAGCGTGCCGTCCTTTTTCAGGGGAAACTCCGCGTCACACCTCACGCGCTTTGACGAAGAACTCATGGAAGGAGACATCGACGTACCCATCGGATTGGATGAGAGTATGGATCTCTGCCAGTTTGTCGAAGTACAGGTCAACGGAGAAGTCGGGAATCTCCCACGAGACCGCTTTCAGGTAGTACACGATGGCGCCCACATCATAGAAGCATGTGACAGGGAACGCTTCACGCTGCTCGATGATGCGGAAGCCGGCCGCCTCCAGGTCGCGGACGGCCACGGCCAAACTCCAGTGGCCGACGGGAGTCTTGTCGTCCAGAAGCTCGTGAAGACGCCGGTTTGTCTGGCTACCCACTTGTTGCGTGATGAAGAGGCCATCCGCGGCGAGCACGCGCCGGACCTCGCGCGGCTCATAGGCGCCGTGCCGGTTCGTGACCACGTCGAACTGGCCGTCCGCGAATGGGAGGCGCGTGACATCGTGGGCCTCGACGACCTCGACGCCAAGCGGCGCTAGGCGCCGACGCGCCACCGGCACATTGGGGCCGTATCCTTCCGTTGCATACGTCTGTGGAGGACGTTGCGGCAGAGAGGCCAGGAACTCACCGCCGCCCGTGTCCATGTCCAACAGTGAGCGAGCGTGACTAATCGCGGCGCCGACACTCTGTGTGTAATTCCAGGCGTTGCGCGTCCCAAGCATGACGCGTCGCTTGGTGAGGTAGGAGAAGTCCCATCCGGCGAAAGGCTGGTTGTATTCGGCGGTCCACACCGCGCGGAGATCGTCATGAGTCGAAGGCATAGTAATTCCCTCCAAATGTACGGATCATGTACTGTGCCGCGCTGGACGCGAACGGCACGAGGTACGCCGGTGGAGGGAATGGGAGAGGGCTATGCGGCGCCGAGGGCAAGATGCGCGACAAACAATACCACCCCACCTCGCCGTAGACTGGCGAGATGAGGATACGTAGTCGCCAAAGGCGACGATCAATAGCCGCTACAAATCCCCTTCCCTACCCGGCGGATTGAGGGAAGGGGTAGCTACGCTCAGTCATTGTGCCCACTCCGCTATAAAGGGTTCACGTTTATCGTACCACAGAGCCGGGACCGAACCGTGAACGATCTCGCGGCGACCCTCGCGGTGGCCGCTCGACAGACGAACGACGCGCCTGTCACGCCCACGCAGACCTTTCAAGGTCCGTCTCCTGCCATGACCTTTTAAGGTCAGGCCGACGCCCGGACAACCGATCAGTTGCCGCGGATCGAATTGCGCGAAGACGCTACAGCGTCATGGATATTATGTCCACTACAAAGAGGGCGACTTACGTTTACCCTGTCCACTATGCTTGCGCCATCGTGACGGGCTACAATGAGGGTGTCCATACAAAACGTGTCGCCGCGGCCCGCCGTGTCGCCGTATGAGTGGATTGGCTGTGACGAGAAGTAGTAGGCAGCGCGGACGCTACTAGAGAGCCGGGGATGCTGGAAGCCCGGTAGAGTCCACCGCCGAACTCACCTCGGAGCCGTTCTCTGAGCAAACAGGCCGTATAGCATGTAGCGATACGCCTCTGGATGGTTAGGAGAGCCGGGACGCACCGTTAGCGCGCAGAGTGGGCCGGACAAGCAGACCGGCCAAAAAGGGTGGCACCGCGAGAGGTCTCTCGTCCCTTGGGGATGAGGGGCTTTTTTGTTTGTGGCCGAACGTGACCGATCGCCGTGTGTGTATGCGCACGTCGCAGGGTCTGTGACGGTCGCGGCCAATCTCGTCCCTTTGTCCATATCGTGGGCAAAGGGATTTTTCTGTTTTTGAGAGGTAGTGGGGGACGCAAGAGGTAGGAGCAATGGACAAGGAGGAAGAGGCCGTGGAAACGATGAATGGGGCGCGCATCCTGTGCGCGAGCCTCGTGCGCGAGGGCGTGGAGACGATTTTCGGTCTGCCGGGCGGCGTCACGATCCCGCTCTACGACGTGCTGCCCGAGTTCCCGATCCGCCACGTCCTGGTGCGCCACGAACAGAACGCCGCCCACGCCGCCGATGGCTACGCCCGCGCGCGCAACTCCGTCGGCGTCTGCCTCGCCACCTCCGGCCCCGGCGCGACCAACCTCGTGACGGGCCTCGCCTCGGCCTATATGGACTCGGTCCCGGTCGTGGCGATCACCGGACAGGTCTCGACCGCGGTCATCGGGACCGATGCCTTCCAGGAGACCGATACGACGGGGATCACCCAACCCATCACCAAGCACAACTATCTCGTGCGCGACGTGGCCGACCTCGCCCGCACTATCAAGGAAGCGTTCCACATCGCGCGCAGCGGCCGCCCCGGTCCCGTACTCGTGGATGTCCCCAAGGATGTCTTGCAGAACCTCGCGCCGTTCGTGTACCCCGAGACGGTCGATCTCCCTGGCTACAGGCCGACCTTCGGCGGCAACGTGCGCCAAATCAAGGAAGCGGCCGCGCTACTCGCCGCGGCCAAGAAGCCGCTGATCGTGGCCGGACACGGCGTGGTCGCCGCGGGCGCCTACGACGAGTTGCGCCAGTTCGTGGAGACGGCGCACATCCCGCTCCTCAACACGCTGCTCGGCATGGGCGCGCTGCCACAGAGCCACCCGCTCAACTACGGGTTCCTGGGTATGCACGGGTGGGTCCACGCCAACAAGGCCGTCGACGAGTGCGACGTGCTCATCGGCCTTGGTATGCGCTTCGACGACCGTGTGACCGGCAAGTTGAGCCGTTTCGCGCCCAACGCCAAGGTCATCCACATCGACATCGACCCCGCCGAGATCGGCAAGAACGTGCCGGCGGACGTGCCGATCGTGGGCGACGCGCGCCAGGTGCTGGCCGAACTCAATAAGCACGTCCAGCCGGCCGAACACCAGGACTGGATCGCGCGCATCGAGAGCTGGCGCACCGGCGAGGGCGTGAGCGAGTCCTACTACCTCAGCCGTCCCAGCATCTCGCCGGCCCACCCCGTCGAGGAGATCTACAAGCAGTCGCCCGCCCCCCTGATCGTCACCACCGACGTGGGGCAGCACCAGATGTGGGCGGCGCAGTTCTACAACCGCGACGAGCGCAACGGCTGGATCAGCTCGGGCGGACTCGGCGCGATGGGCTTCGGCCTGCCCTCGGCTATGGGCGCCAAGATGGCCTGTCCCGATGCCGCCGTGTGGACGGTCTGCGGCGACGGCGGTTTCCAGATGAGTATCCCCGAGCTCTCCACGCTGGTGCAGGAGGGCATCAAGGTCAAAATCTGCATCCTCAACAACGGGCACCTGGGCATGGTGCGCCAGTGGCAGGATTTCTTCTACAACAAGAATTACGTGGCGACGCCCATCTATAGCCCCGACTACGTCAAGCTCGGCGAGGCCTACGGTATCAAGGCGTGGACGATCAAGCAGCCGGGCGACGTAGCCGGCGCGATCGCGGCGGCCCTCGCGCACGATGGCCCCACGCTGATCGACTTCCATGTGACGCAGGAGGAGAATGTGTTCCCGATGATCCCCTCCGGCATGACGGTCAACGACATGATCGAGTCCGAAGAAGGAAGGCTGGTAAAGGTATGACCGCGCGCTCCGTACCCTCCAACGCGCAACATCACATCCTGGTGGCACAGGTGCAGGACCAACCCGGCGTACTCAATCGGGTGACCAGCCTGTTCCGGCGGCGCATGTTCAACATCGAGAGCCTGACCGTCGGCCACACCGACCAACCGGGCGTCTCGCGCATGACGGTCGTGGTCGACGGGGCCAGGACCTCCGTCGAGCAGGTCACGAAGCAGCTCTATAAGCTGATCGAGGTGACCAAGGTCAGCGAGGTCACGCAAGAGAGCGTGGTGGCGCACGAACTCGCGTTGATCAAGGTCAACGCCGGCGCCGGCCACCGCCCGGAGGTGTTGCAGCTCGCCAGCGTCTACAACGCCACCGTCGTCCACGTCACGCCCGACGCCGTCCTGATCGAGGCCACCGGCCCCGAGGACAAAGTCGACGCGCTGGTCAGCGTACTGCGCAGCTATGGCATCAAGGAGATGGTCCGCACCGGCGTTATCGCGATGACCAAGTAGCAATCAGCCGTCAGCAATCAGCTGTCAGCTTCGTGTGGCGGCAACCCGTCCCGCCACATACAACCGAGGTAGCGCACAACTAAAAAGCTGACGGCTGATTGCTGATCGCTGACAGCTTAGCGACGAAGGAGCTTCAATGGCCCAACTCTACTACGAATCCGACGCCGATCCGCAGCGGCTGGATGGGAAGACCGTGGCCGTGCTGGGGTACGGCAGCCAGGGGCGCGCGCACGCGCTCAACCTCAACGACAGCGGCGTCTCCGTCGTGGTCGGCCTGCACGAGGGCTCAAAGTCGCGCGCCAAAGCCGAGGAGGACGGTCTGACCGTGCTCCCAGTGGGAGCCGCCGTCGAGGCGGCCGACATCACGATGGTGCTCGTACCCGACCACATCCACGGCGATCTGTTCAAGCGCGAGATCGCGCCGGCGCTGCGTCCCGGCCAGACCCTCATGTTCGCGCACGGCTTCTCGATCCACTTCGGTCAGGTTAAGCCGCCCGACGACATCGATGTCAGTATGATCGCGCCCAAGGGGCCCGGCCAGCTGGTACGCTCGGTCTACGAAGAGGGCGGCGGCGTGCCCGCGCTCATCGCCGTGGCGCAAGACGCATCGGGCGAGGCCACCGGCAACGCGCTCGCCTACGCCCAGGGCATCGGAGCCCTGCGCGCCGGCGTGCTGGCGACGACCTTCCGCGAGGAGACCGAGACCGACCTCTTCGGCGAGCAGGCCGTGCTCTGTGGCGGCGTCAGCGCCCTCATCCAGGCCGGCTTCGAGACGCTCGTCGCGGCGGGCTATCAGCCGGAGAGCGCCTACTTCGAGTGCATGCACGAGCTCAAACTCATCGTGGACCTCCTCTATAAAGGCGGGCTCTCGTACATGCGCTACGCCATCAGCGACACGGCCGAGTACGGCGACTACACGTCGGGACCCAAAGTCATCGGGCCCGAGGCGCGGCAGGCCATGCAACAGATCCTGTCCGACATCCAGGACGGCAGCTTCGCCAAGGCCTGGATCCTGGAGAACCAGGCCGGCCGGCCCGCGTTCGACGCCATGCGCCGCCGCCAGCACGACACCCAGATCGAGGGCGTCGGCCGCGACCTGCGCGATATGATGACCTGGCTGAAATAGTCGTGAGTCGGAAGTCGTGAGTCGTGAGTTGCTGGTAGTGGCTCCGATAATGTTTGTCGGTCACTCGCCAGTCTCTTTACTGATGACTCACGACTCACGACTCACGACTTCCGACTCACGACTTCCGACTCACGACTTCCGACTCACGACTTCCGACCGAAGGGAGGCCCAATGGACTACATACGCATATTCGACACGACCCTGCGCGATGGCGAGCAGTCGCCGGGCGCCACGCTCAACCGCGATGAGAAGCTGGAGATCGCGCGCCAGTTGGCCCGGCTCGGCGTCGACATCATTGAGGCCGGCTTCCCCGTCGCCTCCCCCGACGACTTCGCCGCCGTGCAGCAGATCGCCCAGACGGTCGAGGGTCCCGTCATCTGCGGGCTGGCCCGCGCCGTCCCCGCCGACGTCGACCGCTGCTGGGACGCCGTGCGCGTCGCGCCCAAGCCGCGCATCCACGTTTTTATGTCAACAAGCGACATCCACCTGCAGCACCAATTCCGCACCACGCGCCAGGGCGCACTCGACGCGACGCGCGCCGCCGTGGCGCAAGCCCGCGCCCACACCACGGACGTGGAGTTCTCGCCGATGGACGCCACGCGCACCGACCGCGACTACCTGCTGGAGGTCATCGAGGCCGCCGTCGCCGAGGGCGCGACGACGCTGAACATCCCGGATACGGTCGGCTACGCCACGCCCGATGAGTATGGCGCGCTGATTCGGGCCATCCGCGAAAATGTGCGCGGCATCGAGAAGACGGTTATCTCGGTGCACTGCCACGACGACCTGGGCATGGCCGTCGCCAACTCGCTCGCCGGTGTCGTCAACGGCGCGCGGCAGGTCGAGTGCACGATCAATGGCATCGGTGAGCGCGCCGGCAATGCCGCGCTCGAAGAGGTCGTGATGGCGCTGCGCACGCGCGGCGACGCCTATGGCTTCACAACGGGGATCGAGACGTCCGAGATCCACCGCACCAGTCGGCTGGTCAGCGCGCGCACCGGCGTACTCGTGCAGCCCAACAAAGCGGTGGTCGGCTCCAATGCCTTCGCCCACGAATCGGGCATCCACCAGGACGGCGTGCTCAAGGAGCGCTCCACCTACGAGATCATGGACCCGCGCGCGGTGGGCCTGGGACAGAACCGCCTGGTGCTCGGCAAGCACTCCGGCCGCCACGCCATCAAAGCCCGGCTGCGCGACCTCGGCTACGACCTGACGCCAGAGGACCTGGGGCGCGTGTTCCTGCGTTTCAAAGAAGTGGCCGACAAAAAGAAAGAGATGGGCGACCTGGACCTGGAGGCGCTCGTGGCCGACGAGGTGCGCACGGTCGAGGAGGCCTTCCGCCTCGACGGCCTGCAGGTCACCTGCGGCGAGCCCGGCATCCCCACCGCGGCGGTGCGCCTGCTCGACGCGGCGGGGACCCTACATCTCGTCGCCGCCACGGGTACGGGGCCGGTCGACGCCGCCTTCAAGGCGATCGACAGCATCGTAGGGCCGGCGCTGCCGGACTCGTACCGGCTGGAGCCGCCGCGCCTGGCCGAGTACGCCGTGCAGGCGGTGACGGCGGGGATCGACGCCATCGGCGAGGTGCATGTGCGCGTCGAAGCCGGCCCCCGCGCCTATATCGGCCGCGCCGCCAACAACGACATCGTCGTCGCCAGCGCGCGCGCCTACCTCGACGCGCTCAACCGCGTGATCGCGGTCGGCGATCAGCGGCCGGCGACGCCCTACCAGCAGGCGGCGGCCGTGGGCGCGCCGTGATGGTAAATAGTTCCATCGTCGTCCTACCCGGTGACGGCATCGGACCCGAGGTGACGGCCGAGGCCGTCAAGGTCCTGCGCGCCGTCGGGGAACGCTACGGCCACCACTTCACCTTCGAGCAGCGCCTGACCGGCGGCGCCGCCATCGACGCCGAGGGCGCGCCGATCTCCGACGAGACCATGGCGCGCTGCGCCGTCGCCGACGCCGTGCTGCTCGGTGCCGTCGGCGGCCCCCAGTGGGACGACCCTCACGCGTCCGTGCGCCCCGAGCAGGCGCTTTTCCGCCTGCGCAAAGACCTGGGGCTCTTCACCAACCTGCGTCCCGTGCGCCTCTACCCGCCGCTGCGCGACGCCTCGCCGCTGCGCCCCGAACGATTAGAGGGCGTCGACCTGCTCATCGTGCGCGAGCTTACCGGCGGCCTCTACTACGGACGTCCACAGGGGGTCACCGAGACGCCCGAAGGGCGGCAGGCCGTCGACACGATGGCCTACGGCGAGGGCGAGATCGAGCGCGTGCTGCGCGTCGGCTTCACCGCCGCACAAGGACGCCGCAAAAAACTGACCTCGGTCGATAAGGCCAACGTGCTGGCGACCTCACGGTTGTGGCGCGATGTGGCGACGCGATTGGCCGCCGATTACCCCGACGTGAGCCTGGAACACCTGCTGGTCGACTCCGCAGCGATGCGCCTGGTGACCAGCCCGGCGTCGTTCGACGTGATCGTCACCGAGAACACCTTCGGGGATATCCTGAGCGACGAAGCCAGCGTGTTGACGGGCTCGCTGGGCCTGTTGCCCTCGGCCAGCCTGGGCGCGGACGGCCGGAAAGGGCTCTACGAGCCGGTCCACGGCACGGCGCCCGACATCGCGGGGCGCGGCGTCGCCAACCCGCTCGGCGCCATCCTCTCCGCCGCGCTACTGCTGCGCCACTCGCTCGGCCTGGAGCGCGAGGCCGCCGCCGTCGAAAAAGCCGTGGCCGGCGCGCTCGACGATGGCCTGCGCACGGCCGACCTCATCAGCTATCAGCAGTCGGCGGTCGGCGGTCAGCCTAGTAGCACGAGCGCCATGGGCGACGCGATTCGCGCGCGGCTAGCGGCCGCCTCTTCGAGTAGTCAGTAGACAGTCGTCAGTAGTCAGTAGTTCAGATACGACCGCTGACGGCTTGGTCTCCTGACTGCCAACGATTTTCTGACTACTGACGACTGATTACTGACTACTGTGGAGGCTCCCATGACCCGCATCGCCATCTACGACACCACTCTACGCGACGGCACGCAGGGCGAGGGCATCTCGCTCTCGGCCGCCGATAAGATCAAGATCGCGCACCGGCTCGACGCGCTGGGCGTGGACTACATTGAGGGCGGCTGGCCCGGCTCGAACCCCAAGGACGCCGCCTTCTTCCGCCAAGCCCGCGCCGAGACCTGGCGGCACGCCACGATCACGGCCTTCGGCTCGACGCGCCGCCCCCACGCCCCCGTCGCGGACGACCCCAACATCCGGGCGTTACTCGACGCCGGAACGGCCTGCGTGACCCTGGTCGGCAAGAGCTGGACGCTGCACGTCGCGGAGGTGCTCGAAACATCGCAAGCCGAGAACCTGGCCATGATCGCCGAGTCGATCTCCTACCTGCGGGGGCAGGGACGCGATGTGCTCTACGACGCCGAGCACTACTTCGACGGCTTCAAGGCCGACCCCGACTATACCCTTGATACAGTGCGCGCCGCGCGCGACGCCGGGGCCGCGTGCGTCATCCTGTGCGACACCAACGGCGGGACGCTGCCCGAAGAACTCGCGACCATCGTCGATCGCACGCGCGAAGCGCTGGGTCCGGCGGTACAGCTAGGCATCCACACGCACAACGACGGCGAGTTGGCCGTCGCCAACACACTGGTGGGGGTACGCCACGGCGCCACGCAGGTGCAGGGCACCATCAACGGCTACGGCGAGCGCTGCGGCAACGCCAACCTGTGCTCCATCATCCCCAACCTACAGCTCAAGATGGGCTACGAGGTGTTGCCGCCAGAGCAACTGGGCGCGCTGACCGAACTGGCCCATTTCGTTGGCGAGACGGCCAACGTGGCGCTGCACAACGCCGCGCCCTACGTGGGCCGCTCCGCCTTCGCCCACAAAGGAGGCATCCACGTCAGCGCCATGCGCAAAGTCGCGGCCTCGTACCAGCACATCGAGCCCGCGGTCGTGGGCAACCACCAGCGCGTGCTCATCTCCGAACTCTCGGGACGCGGCAACGTGCTCTCCAAAGTCGAGGAAGCCATCGCCTCCCGCGTAGGCGGCGCCGTCGTCACCGAGCAGGACGCGCGTACGCTGGTGCAGCGTATCAAGGCGATGGAGAACGACGGCTACCAGTTTGAGGGAGCCGACGGCTCGTTCCACCTGCTGATCAAGCGCATGGAGAAGGGCTACCAGCCGCCCTTCGAGTTGATCGACTTCATCGCTTTGGTCGAGCGGCGCGGCAGCGCGGCGCTCGTCTCCGAGGCTACGGTCAAGGTGCGCGTCGGCGACGAGGTCATCCACACGGCAGGCGAGGGCAACGGCCCGGTCAACGCGCTCGACGACGCCGTGCGCAAAGTCCTGGCCGGCTTCTATCCGGCGCTGCGCGAGGTCCACCTGCTCGACTACAAGGTCCGCATCGTCGACGGCTCGGCCGGCACCTCGGCCACGACGCGCGTCACCATCGAGTCGGGCGACGGGCACGAGTCGTGGACGACAGTGGGCAGCTCGGCCAACATCGTCGAGGCCAGCTGGCTCGCGCTCTCCGACAGCCTGGAGTACGCCATCCTGCGCGGGCTCGACCCAACGCTTACTGGTGCATAGGGGTGTATCGCCATACAGCCCGATCTGATTAAACTATGGCATGTGTATCGGGGCGTAGGGGCGTATCGCATACGCCCATGCGGATTGGTCTCTCTTCGCTTCGCTCCGACAGCCCAACCGACGGTCGCGGTCGGGTGACTTGACGGCAACCGCTGCGCGTCGCGTTAATCGGGCTTGGGGCACAGGCCGGGCGTATGGCGATACGCCCCTACATTCCGCATAGACGCGTATAGGGTAATCGGACAGGGCGGTAGAGAGAAGGGTAAAAAATGCAAGAATCAGCGCCTCCCCCCGAGGACGGCTTTCCCGGTGGGACGCCAGACGAGCGGGAGTTGTTCTTGCGATGGCTGCGTTACCTGCGGGGGGCGGTCATGCGCAAGGTCGCGGGGGTGAGCGACGAGGACGCGCGGTGGACACCCGACGGCGCCCTGCTCTCCCTGCTCGGCATCGTCAACCACCTCACCCACGTCGAGTGGCGGTGGATCGAAGGCGGGATGCGCGGCCAGGAGGTCGACAGGAGTGAAGAGGAGTTCACGCCGGGGCCTGAACTGACCGTGGCGGCCGCCCTTACCGCCTATCGAGAGCGGGCGGCGGCGACGGACGCCGCCGTCAGAGCGATGCCACTGACCGAACCCTGCCGCTGGGGCGACCAAACCGATCTCCGATGGGTGCTCATCCACTTGATCAACGAGACAGCGCGCCATGCCGGGCACGCCGACGCGACACGCGAACTGCTCGACGGCGCCACCGGAGAGTGACCATCTATTCTTAGCTAGCGGCAGTGCTGTGCCCACTATTTCGAGGCGCACCCCTGGCTGCCGCCATCGAGTGGCCGTGCGGCGGCAGCGTGCTACACTACGTCTAGTCTACTAATGGGAGGGCGCATGCGTCAGGTCAACATCCACGAAGCTAAAACCCACCTCTCGCGGCTCGTCGAGGACGCGGCGCGGAGATGAAATCGTCATCGCCAAGGCAGGCAAACCGGTCGCGCGTCTAGTCGCGGTCGATGGCGCCCGTGCGCCCCGTCACCGGGGGCTGCTCGAGGGAAAGTTCAAGGTGCCCGACGATTTCGACGCGCCGCTCCCGGAGGATATCCTCGACCTGTTCGAGGGCCGTGCGTGATGCGCCTGCTCCTGGACACGCACATTCTCCTATGGTGGCTGACCAACGATCAAGCGTTGCCGGAGCGGGCCGATGCGTTGATCGTCGATCCAGCCAACGAGGTATCCATCAGCGCGATAAGCTTGTGGGAGGTCGCGATCAAAGCGCGTCTCGGCAAGCTGCCAGCCGACGTCGACGAGGTTCGCGCGGCGGCGCTGGAGAGCGATTTCACTCCGCTGCCATTCACGCTCGATCACGCCGCCGAAGTAGCGCGCCTGCCCGACCATCACCGCGACCCTTTCGACCGCGCCCTGGTCGGGCAGGCGCGGTTCGAGCCGATGCGCCTGATCACACACGATCAGATTGTAGCCATGTATGGCGACAGTGTTCTGTTCGTCTGACGAACGCCGCTTGGCACGAGCATAGGGAGAAATCACATGCAACCACTGCCAACCATCGAGACCGAGCGCCTCTTGATCAGGCCCTTCACGCCGGATGACCTTGCCGCCATCCACCACATCCTCGACGTCGAGTTGGCCGACGCGGAGGTCGGGACCGAGGGGACGCAGACGCTCGACGCGCGTGAAAGTTGGCTGCGCTGGACGATCCTGGGCTACGAGCAATACGCCGCGCTCTACCAACCGCCGTACGGTGAGCGCGCCATCGTTCTCAAGGACACGGGACAGGTGATCGGCGCGTGCGGATATGTGCCATGCCTGGATCAATTCGATCGGTTGCCCTCGTTGCGCACGACGACCGGTGAAGATAGCGCCGGTCTCAGCACGACCAAGTTCGGCTTGTACTGGGCCGTCTCTCCAACCCAGCAGCGGCAGGGCTACGCGACCGAAGCCGCCAAAGCATTGATCGACGACGCCTTCACGCGGCTTGGCCTGCGCCGGATCATCGCCACGACGACCTACGACAACACGTCATCTATCCGCGTCATGGAAAAAGCGGGGGTGCGGATCGACAAGAACCCGGACAAGGACCCGCCGTGGCTACAGATGGTCGGAGTCATATATCACCCCGAGCTTCAACGGTGACGCGCGACGACCTGCACGCCTACTACGCCGGCTCCGGCGGGCACGACGAGTGGGCGCGGCTCGCGATACAGCCTGGCGCGGTGGAGTGGGCCGTCAACACCGACGCCATCGCCAGGCGCCTGCTACCGGGGACGCGCGTGCTCGACATCGGCGGCGGACCGGGGCGCTACGCGATCTGGCTGGCCGCGCGGGGCCACCGCGTCACGCTGGCCGATCTCTCGCCGGACTTGCTGGATATCGCCCGCGAACAAATTGCCGAGGCCGGCGTGGGCGCGCTGGTCGAGGACATCGTCGAGGCCGACGCGCGCGACCTGGCGCGTTGGCCCGACGGCTCGTTCGACGCCGCGCTGTCGCTTGGTCCGTTCTACCACTTGCCGGACCAGGCGGACCGCGAGCGCGCCGCCGCCGAGTTGGCCCGCGTGCTAAATGCTAAAGCCCGGCGGCCTGGTCTCCGTGGCGCTGATGCCGCGCTACGCCCTGCTGCGGCGCACGCTGTCCCTACCCGATGAACGCCACCGCCTGGCACAGCCCGCGCTCGTGCGGCAGCTGCGCGACGATGGCGTGTTTGTCAACGACGTGCCAGGCCGCTTCACCGGCGCGCACGGCGTACGCGTGGACGAGGTCACGCCCTTTTTCGCGCGCCACGGCTTCGCGCACGTCGCGCTGCTCGGTTCGCAGGGCATCCTGGCGGGGCTGGAGGACGCGCTCACCACGCTGGCGCGCGACGACCCGGCGGGCTACCAGGCCGCGCTCGACCTCGCCATCCAGACGGCGAACGATCCGAGCATCCTGGGGCTGTGCTACCAACTGCTCTATATTGGCTATACGCCATCGTAGCGGAGATACTCATATAGCGGGCGCGAACCAGGAGTTATGCACGCCGCGCTGCCGCCAGTGTACGCCGTCCTTATACAGGCGCTCGGCCTCCTGAGAATATTCATACTTCCTGGAGATGCGGCCTTGATCGCCGTCGGGGCCGGCCACTCGCACCCCGAACCGTAACCCTTTCTTTAGTATCTTCTTGACACGCTGGAATAATAGTCGCGCACCGTCATTGGCCGACTTGAATGTAACGCTCGTGAGATATAGATTGTTGTTCTCATCGTCCACTGGCCCGGGTAGAATATAGACCCACCCCTCTTCGAAGGCTAAAGGCCCTAAATCGTTGAACGACAAACCGTCGACTTGCGGCTTAGACGGACTAAGAAAGATAGCATCTGGAAAAGAATCTAACGTGCATTGCTCCTTCGGGGCGACAACCTCGACCGCCGCGGCAGACCTAAAACGCGCTAGAATAAGGTATAGGTTCTCTTGTTGACGGACCTGATCTATCCGCGATTTCAACTCGGCAGAAGTTATGAAGCACAAAAATATGCCGGTTTGCATTTGCTACTCCTACCATCTTCTCGCAATAAGCCTGTCGACGAATAATTGGCCCGCTTCTATGGAAGCATGACATATTGGATGTCACTTCCATCGGGAAGCGTTTTGTTATACGCAGTCCAATACACAGGTTCACCCGTTTGTCGAGCAAGGTCCATCAACTCCAAAACCTCTCTGTTCACCGGCAAGCCCTTAGCATTGGCCAGCCCAACATTCTCTCTGTAAACCTCTCCGTCGGGCAACTGGAAAGTTATATCTGGTCTACGCGCGCTAAATTGCCGCTTACCCACGGGAATAGCAGGGTTTGGACTGGTAATCTCAATGTATTCTTCCGTTAGCGTACCGCCATTCGTATGCGCCCAACCCGGCTGTGCGGCTTTTATTTGATCGATTAGTACTACAACGTTAGGTGGTCAGGATGAATCGAGGAGGCGACGGAGGATACGCTTGCGATGGGAGCGGTAGGCGTTGTGGTTCTGGCGCTGGGTGGCGCGCAGCAGGGCGAGCGCGCGCTGCG
>JAABUV010001064.1_pt1 | contig 40315 bp, 40 predicted proteins | sample 5559971 | NCBI WGS metagenome assembly JAABUV01 (sample SAMN10711881, study PRJNA513362) | rock metagenome | isolation source: Antarctica rocks | place: Antarctica: Victoria Land, Knobhead nord | collected 2015-12-19 | reverse complement strand
CCTTCTTTGTCCAATCCGATCCAATCCAAAAACGATATCCCACATCCCACTCCCGCAAACCCATATCCGTTACCCCCGATATCCCATATCCCACATCCTCACTTTACAACTCCCCAACCCCATATCCACAACTCCCCAACCCACCCATTCACAACCCCTACTCCATATTCCGCACTACAATCCCAAAAAGCATCCTTACCTGATCTTCCTTTCATATATCAAGTATTCGAAAAACGGCGCTGTATGATATACGTTTCATGCTGGGTCTCTTGAGGAGATATGGGTATGATTTCTTTTTTTGGGAAGAGGGGTTGGAGAGGTTTGGCGGCGAGGTATGTTGTATGCCAGGAACTAATTATATGTTTTGGGGGGGGTGGGTAGCTTGTTCTTTTGTTCTTTGTTCTTCTGGGAGGATTTTAGGGGGGAAGGGTTGGGGGTAGGGTATAGGCGAGGGGTTTTTGAGGTCTACTCAGGGGTTGTGGGTTTGGTGTTTTGGTATGGCATGGTGTATGTTTGTCGCTGGGGTGTTGGGAAGGGGTGGTATGTGGTACATGGGATATTTGTGTGGAGGAAGGGCTGTGATTTTCTTGAGCGTTTAGTATGTGCGAGATTGGATGGTTGGGTGAGAGATCTTGTGGGGAGTTGGGTTTGCGCTTTTAGGGGATGGGGGGCTTGTGGAATGATATGGGTTGGTGGGTAGGGTACCGGTTGAATGGCAATGAGCAAGATAGGTTGGGTACGGGGTGGATTTCGTGCTGGTGGAGGTGTTGGAGAGGGGTTGGAGATGTTTTTATGAGGTTCTTGTGATTTCTGTGAAAGAGGCATTGGCTGGCGAGTTACTAAGAGCACGCGGATGCCTGGGCATAGTTCAGGATGAAATATCACGCGTAAGCTGGATGTGAGCTGGATGCGATTCGCAAAATATTTAGCCACAGTGGTTGGGTGGATAATTGGAAGTCTCAGATTCCTTGCTGGCTCCACTAAGGCTGCGAAGTGTAACAGGATGAAACAGTGTTAGCCTGGCATAGGTTGATGACAGAGGCAGAAGACGAAGTCTGTAATGCGAAGATACTCCAGAATCCTATGAAACATCCTCCAAGTCAATACTTGAAAACAATGGTCTTAATGCCTATCTAGGATTTCTTGAAGGGATCTCTGGGTTTGAGGTTAAGCTTTAGCAATCCCACAAACTCATAGATATGGAAGGAGAGAGAATCTTTTGAACAAAGTAAGAGACGGGGTGCCCTTCATGTACAATATGCCAAGGTCTAGTCAGGCAAGACATGATCTAGTCCAGCGATGGATTTCAAAACATCTTTTTCCTCATGCTGTCCGAGTTCGGGGAAGCGAAAATCAGCAAAAAGGAAAGAAAGGCGTTACAGTTCGAGCAAATTCATGGTAGCGACATCTCTGTAGCTCAGTTGCCAAGGCCCCCGGCGCAATATGGATACCGGACGCCCACTCGTGACTTGAGAGAAGAAGACGAAAATTTAATAGAGTTTTTTCATGTGGTTGCAGATAAGAGGACCAATTTTTCCCCATCACAATTCCAAAGACCATTGATCATTCAATACCTGCGCTACCTGTACGAGCACTTCGTTAAGAACGTCAGCAATTCTTCTAGCTCCTCCGATCTCGCGTTTCGGCCATGCCTCCAATGAATAGGTCGTTGATAGATTTCTCCCGTCCAAGTTCGTCGCCGACACATGCGGCAGCGGCAGCGCCATCGAAGAGGCATCTCCTTGCGCACGAATCTCCAGGCACAAACAAGGGGCCGAAACACCCTGGGCAGCACTATCCTGTTGTTCCTCGAGGCATGAGAGCCATATCAATTTCCGAGGCAGTCTTCAGAGTCGGCCACACGGCTTCCGAGGTCTACAAGCGATTTGTCGCCGCTTTATCAACACACATACGGGCGACCAGAGATGTTCTGATCACATACTGTTGACGCAGACTCGCGCGCTGCTTCTGGTCATTGGTGATTGTTGGTAGAAGTAGGAGAAAGGAGAGTGTTGGAAGAAAGAAGGCGCACGCGGGAGAAATTGGAAAGCCAACATGCCATCAATCTCAGCCAATCAGCCGCCACCACTCGCGCTAAAGCAAGCGAGACAATGTCATTGAGCCTCATCCTCTGTCAGTGACCAGTATGGAGACTGTTCCTTGTGCAAAGGCCATTTGTTGCATCGGAACGTGTTGAGGAAACGCTTACTACACACACATCCATCTGAGCCAGGCAATTCGATTTTCATACCCTCCGTCTGCAGCACTACACCGACGCGCTTGCTGATTGGCCCATCCGAAATCGAGAATACAAGCGACGTGGGCAGACGCTCACTTTGTTGTTACCCTGGTCGCCACTTATCTCACTCTGTTGAATCGATCAAAATCCCCAGTCACGAAGACTACCAGCCCCACTACGGCCTTCACGACGAACGTGTCCCTCTCCTCGACAGAACACCGCCTATATCGTACCCCACGCTTGACAATGTCCTATGTCTTCACGGCCCCCCAATATTGCCACAAACGACTCCCGTTACCCGAGAGATCGAACACCACCCAGAGCACTTGCTAGGCGTCCATCAGCATCACTCAATGATGCGCCCCTTAAACCCAATGAGTCAGGATACCGGACGAACGATTCCCACGGCTATCAAGGTCGTGGCCGTGAACCTCCTAGAGAACCCCCAAGAGGGCCGAAGGCGCTTATAGACGGAACAAGAGGAGGGGGATATATACCCAGGGGACGGGGTGGAGTCCCTGGTCGTGGAGATGCAAGAGACAGAGATTACCGGGATACCAAGGACGAGCCATTCGCAAGGAGGGGAAGAGGTCAAGATTGGGGCGTAGGGCGCGATAGGTCCAGATCGCCGCCCATAAGAGACTTCAGGGATCCTAGAGATCAAAGGGATTATGGACCAAGGGAAGATTCGCGAAGAGAAGCAAGAGAGTCTCTACCCCCAATCGCCTCAGACGCTTTCCCACGTGGTCGAGGTGGGCTTCGCGGTCGGGGCAGAGGCAGAGGAGATTGGGATTACAAGAGAGGTCATGAGCACATAGCCGAGGAGCGAGAACTTCCTGGCCCTCGCAGCCGCTCTCGCGAACGTGATTGGAAGAGGAAATTTCGAGATGATCGAGACCGTGAACGCGACCTCGATCTCAGCCGTCGGGATGATGAGATCAGGAGAGAGCGCGAAGATCGTGATCGTGATGATCGGATCAGAAGAGAACCGCCTCCTTTCCGTCCAGATTCCAGGAACTCCACTGGTGGAGCGCCAACCCCAAAGACCTCTCGCTCGACATCGACAACCTCAGTCCATCTAGCTAATTTGGATCGGTACGCCCACAACAACCGGGAATCACGAGATGCATTACACGAACCAAAATCGAGATATTCTGTCCCGAATGTCGATGTAAAACCCTGGAGTGTAGAGAAAGGTCCAGAAAGAGATCTGGAAAGGGGCGAGATACTCCTGAAACGCGCAGAGACTGAAAGGTATGACGACCGAGCGGTCTCTCCTCCACAAGCGCCTCCAGTACCAGCTTTTGGTTCCATACCTCAGCGGGCACCTCCAGCGGCTCATGAGACAGTGTCGAAACAAGCTTCACCTACAGATCGATCTCCCTTGATCCACCCATCTCGTCTAGGCTTGCTGGAGCCCCCAAGAGAGGCACCATCCGCACCCAAGGCACGTAATCTGAGCAATGCGCCCACTGCGCCAAAAGCACAACAAGTCTCGGAAAGGTGGTCAACGAAGGATGTATCGGACTCCATAAGACGCCTGACCGAGAATGACAGCAAAAAGTCTGGTATACCAAAAACAGTGACGGGCCAAGTGAACAGTATTGCCAAAGGACCTCCTTTTGACCAAGTCCGCAATATATCCAAGCGCTTTTCGAATGGTGACGTCGATACTCAACCTCCTCGGTCCATATTGCCCTTGCACGGATTTCAGGATCCTGCGAAGCCATCTGTGAGGAAAGCGGTTGAAGAGCAGGGTCGCAATGGCGGAGCTTCCCTCGCTGGACCATCTGTGTCCATACCTAGAGCGCCATTGGGTGACATGTCGAATCAGATATCTCCAGTGAAGATTCCGACTGGGCCTCGAGCGGAACGTGCTCCCTCCTCAATCAATCAGCCTCCCCCTCCTCTCCTTCGGGGACCTCCAAACAGGGGACCGTCCATGATGCAACGTGGAGGGCGTGGAGGAGCTTGGTCCTGGGTGAACCCGGATTTGCCCAAACATACTCCCCGTGGTCCTTCCATAATGAACAAGGTACCAGCCAAGAGGGATTCGCTTGGGGAAGAGAAGAACAAAATTGGTCCACCAAGCACTGAGTCAGCGGCCTCTGCCATTGCCAAGTGGCATCGAGCCCATGCACCTCCCACCATTACAGCTAGCCAGCATACAATGAAGGACATTGCCCCGTCACAGCCTTCACCTGGAATTATGGATGGATTGATCAATACACGCAAGAAGCTTGAAGAAGAATCCGACGATGACTCAGAAAAGGATTCGTCCACAGCCTCAGATAAAGACAAGGAAGATGAGGAATCTATCGAGGGCGTCATCGAACTGGGAGAGGAAGACTATGCAGAAGCCGAGAAGAAATTTGACCGTGAACTGCAAGCACTTGAAGCAAGAAGACCACCGACCCCTCGAAGTCACCCCCAACTCCTAGAATTGCTTGAAGAATTGGATGCTCTTGCTAGCGCCTTGGAAGAGAAGATGAATAGAGGATCAGTGGATCGAGAGGCTATTCCTGCACCGGTGCCTACAGGATTACCATCTCCTCAGGTGGACGACTACGAGGAAATGGACTACAAGCAGGAGACTAGCATTTCTCCTATTTCAACTAGTGCGCGACCACTCACGCCGACTGTTGAGAGTCTCCCATTCTTGGTCGATGGTCCACCGACTCCATTCTCCGAAATCGAAGATCTACAAGAGGATCTTGATCGACAACAAGGGGTAGAGGCTATAATCATCGAGAAATTAACGAGGCGTCATCAACGATTGCAATCTGAAAATTACAACATCAAGGGAACATTTGCGGAACGCTATAAGTTCTGGCGAATGTCTGTGGAGGATTTCGAGGACGCGAGGAGAACCGAGGATAATTTAGCTGATCCGTTGGTGATGGATGACATACCTTTACCTGCACCAACGCCTTCAGTCGTCGGTAGGCGTGGGAGAATTATCAGCGAGGAAGGCTTTGAAGAGGTGATCAAGATATCTCAAGAGACGGCTGCCCGGGAGGAACAGGCCAGACGGGAACGGGAAGCGCCAGTCTACGTCCCCCCCGAAACTTTCAACCCCGAGCGAGAGGCCGTCGTACCAGATATGCTCAACATGTATGAGGCCCGAACTTGCGTGTATAGAGATACAAACAACTTGGTTGATCCCGAGCTTGCATTGGAAGCTTTATGCTTTGTGCCAAAAGCAGACGACTTCACTACTGCAGAGCACGAAACCTTCCTATACAATTATCTTCTGTACCCCAAGAGGTTCGGCATGATAGCTGAAGCACTAAAAGATCGTGACTTCAGAGATTGCGTACAGCATTACTACCTCACGAAGATATCAGTGGGATACAAAGACCAAGAAGCTGCGTTCATGAAGACGAAGAGGGGCAAAAGGCTAGCAAGCCAGTTGCGTGGGATGACACGTCCTAGAGCAAGCGGCTTGATGTCTACATTTGACGGGATGGTGGAAGTGGACCCCCAGAGTATCGCACTGACAGAAAAGGGCCGGCCAAGGCGCGCTGCAGCACCAACATTTGGAGATGTTCCAGAAGCCGAGACTACTGCGGTAGCAGCAACACCTGTACGGCGAGGCGCCGCTGCCAGCAAAGAAACTCCAGGTGGAATCATGAGTTCAGAGAAGCCGACTGCCACCAGACGAACAAGAGCACCTGGCAAAGAAAAGCCGGGCAGGAAACCAAAGAATCAACTGCTTGCCGCAGCTCCTCGACCTTCCCCTCAGAAAAGCCTCACGGAAAATGTGCGAGGTGTGAGCAGAGAGCCTGCTTTGGAAAGCGAGCCTCGCATTGATGATCTTGAAAGTGCGCAATTGCTGGCTGGGCTCAGCAATGGACAGCCATATAAGATGCAGGCCTTCCCAAAAGCACCCCCTGAATGGTCCACCAGCCAATCACAGCCTATAAGTATGGATCAAATACCACAGCATGTTCCGCTACCTAACCAGGACCAACTGCCTCCGCCACAGCCAAAAGCCGGAACCCCACAAACGTCCAGCTATTGGTCAGTGCCTGAGCAACAGGACTTTCACAATTTAGTTCGTCATTTTGGAACAAATTGGCAAGCCATCGCTGCTACAATGAAGACCAAGACGCACATCATGGTAAACAGGATTTCGTGACCTTCGGTATTGACTACGCTAACAATGTTTTCAGATCAAAAACTTCTACAGCCGAAGGATCAAAGATGGAACCCAGGGCCAGCTGTTAGAGCAGGATGCTCAGCAAGCTGATGCCCGGATATCCAATGGAGAAGACATGGGGTCTTTGCCGGCTCCGGCGCCTACAGGGGAAAAGAGACGATATATGTATAATATACTGAAGCAGGAGCAGAGACCATTAGCTCCAAGTACACCAGAAAATTTCGAGGTTGAGATCGATTCTCCTAAACCTCAAATAGCAGCAAAACAGTCGAATCCAACACGGTTCAAGCAAGACCCCCCGAAATTCACGGCATTGGCTTCAGCCGAGCAAGGTGCGGCGCAAACATCAGAACAGATGATCGCGCAGGGTCCTTTCAGCTTGGAAAATCGCATCACCATACCTCTACAGACCAAGACTCAGCAACATGTCATAGGTCCACACCTAGGCACCTTTGTCCCTTCAGAGCGAGATCGGGTTCATTTCTCGACAAGGGATACGATAAAAGAACAAGAACAGCGGGAGATGCAACAACGGCAGCAGCTGCATGAGACTCAAGAGCGAGAGGTACAACGGCAACCAGATCGGGAAGACCTTTCGCATCATCAGCCTCGTGTATCCCAACAGGAAAATGAGCAAGCTCCTCTTGCTTACCAACCGCGCGGTTCAAATCTAATGTCTTTACTTGGTCAGCCACCGTCTACCGCTCACTCTGGATTAAATAACACCATCGAAATCAAGTATGATGAGAAGACTCTAGAGTACATTCAGTCGCGGCAGAGAAAACAGCAAGAGCAGCAGGAACAGGTTCACAAGCAACAGCGCGAACAGCATCAAAGACAGCAGCAGCAACAGCAGCAATTGATACAACAGCATCCCCTCCAACAATTGTTGCAACGACAGGCGCCTATCGATACATCGATGCGTCGGCTGGGCTCTGGTGCTTTTGGTAGTACCGCCAATCACTTCACCCCAACTCAGTCACCTGCGAGTGCAAGTCTACCAATGCCAATGTCTCCTCCAGGCGAGGCAATAAGACCAAGTTCAGTGCCTGTCAATGCGTCTGCCCAACTACCTCCGCCGGCTGCCCCGCCGAAGAAGTCTAGTATCATGGATATCTTAAACAATGACAGCGAACCGCAGCCTCGGAAGCGGTTAAGCGATCAACAAAGGCCTGCTGCTCCTACCCCACCGCCTCCACCAATCATCTTTCCGTCGGCACCCCAACCAATGCAACAACAGATGTCAAGACGAGAAACGCCATCGGAGCCTCTCGCACTACTGCAGCAACAGCAACAGCAACAACAGCGGCCAGCGTTCGGTCAGCAGATCCAACAGCAACAACAGCTTCGGGAACCCATACGCAACTGGGCCGCTGCAGCGCAGCAAGTGGGACAACCACGTTCATGGATGGAGGAAAGACCCGCTCAAGCACAATCGGCGATCTCGCCTCCAGCACAGTCCTCATATCTCGCAGCATCGACGCGACCGGCTTTCCAAGTCTTACAGCGTAACCACGTGCCAAGTCCTCCACCCTTTGCACATCCATCACACTCGAGAACCTCGTCCTACTCCAGTAACGTGCAGTCGTCTCATCATCATCAGCAACAGCAACAGCTACAGCAGCAGCAGCAGCAGCAGCAGCAGCAGCAGCAACAGCAACAAGCCTCCATGCCGTCGACGCCTGCCGAACCCAACCTTCGTCCGTCACCGTACGCCTCGCTCAATCTATCACAGCAGTCTCAACAATCTCACCAACATCACCGACAACAGCAGCAGCAGCAGCAGCACCAACACCAACAGGTGCAGCAACAATTGCAAATGCAACAAACGGCACGCGAACAGCAGCAGCGACATGCTCAAAGGCAACAGCAGGAGTATCTCCTCCAGCAACGGGAAGCGCAACAGCAGGGAGTCATGCGACGACAGCAGCAGGAGCAGCAGCAGCAGCAGGAGCAAGAACCGTATGAAGTCATGATGAGGCAAAGACAAGAACAAGCGAGGCGCGAGCAAGAGGAGAGGGATGGACGGTTCAATAGACCTGCTTCTGGATATTATGGCGATGGTGGTGGAGGGGGTGTGGGGAGGGGTGTGGGCGGTGGGTTTGAGGAGAGGAGATGATGAGATGGGATAAGATGAGGTGGCTATGTATGAGGAGAGAGGGGGGGGGAAGTCCTGGATTGTAGATACGACACGTTGCGCTCTTTTAAGCGGGGTGTGATTTTGTGGATGACGGCCTATGATTGACGATGTCTCGCGTACAACCCAATTAGGTTTGTGGGCGGTTGTGATACCCGGTTTGTTTTGTAAAGTAGGATAGCATAGGTGGTTGTTTAATGTTCCTATCTATACATGGCGATGGAATGATAGCATGTTATGAATCTCTCATCCTTCTTCAGTTCACCACCGCGCTGCCTCGGGTTATGTATCTTAAACGTAGTTGGGTTTTGGGGGAATGGTTGGTTGATGGTAATATGTTGTATATATAGGTGGGCAGGATATCGTTCCGCAACACCATTTACTAGATTATATATGCGCCACATATTCAAGACAGCGGCCTCATTCATTTGAAGCCATTTCATCCGTTCTTCAATTTCGAGTCTTGAGAGAGAGAAAGAGTGAAAGAAGGAGAGGGGAAGGGTTCTGGATAGGTCGTTGTGGAGTTATTGTGCTTTCTGGTCTAATGTATGTAGGTGTAGGTGTAGGTGTTCTAGATACTCACGGAAAATAAATTTTGGCTAGCTTTTATAGTTCCATGTAGATTCTTACTATTACAATAAATACCGGCCAGAGATAACATCTCAATCCTAAAGAGCCTACTACTAATCGATGCTGCTATCTAGCTATCCAGTTATCCATTATCTACGCGTTATTTGTATTTAGATTCGATTCCAGACTATTTGGCGTAAAAGAATCAGTGTCTGGATTTGGGAGATCTGGATGGATGAATATGAATAATGTATGAATGTATGATGGATGATGGATTGATGGATTGATATGACAAAATCCTATAACATTCGGAGAAGCAGATAAGACTATCTCGGCGAATGTACACAACACGACATGGCGTGATACAACATGATCGGTAGGAAAGTATGAATGGGATGGATTGCCTGAGGTGGGTGTTGAGAGTATGTTGTAGAGGGGTGGCTGAATATGATGGATGTGATGGATGGGTTGGTTGGTTATTTGGATGGATGGATGAGAATGTGAGCAGATATGATTGAGATAGTCAGATCGACTACGCAAGCAAGACACCAAGCATACATGCATGCATGCATGCAAGTGACCGAGTGGAAACACGCTGAAACAAAAAAGTCTCAGACCTTATCGATCTGTCAGTCCCAGCCAACATCAAATCCTCACCCCCAACTCCCCAAAACCCACACTTCCCCCTCTCACCCTCTCACCCTCTTCCTCCCCCCCTCCTCACCAGCTCCACCCCTCCCCCTCCCCTCCCCCCCCACCCGCTTCCTTCCCAAATATGCCTCCATCCCCCGTCCCGCTTCCGCCGCGCGATATGCCTTCAACGCCGGCGCCCACACCTCAGCCTCGCCGCTCTGCCACGCTTCGTCAGTCACGACATATGCGAGGAAGAGGGATTTGGCTTCTGTGACTTTGGCGCTGAGAGCTGGGGCGTTTTGGAGGCTGTTGGGTTGGTTGGTTAGCTCATTTGGAAAGGAAAGGGTTGGTGCGGTTGGTGGATTTAGAAGGGGGAGGGGTTGCTCACAGGGCTTGGATTTTTGAGGTTTCGAGTTGGAGGAGCATGCCGGTGAGTTTGGTGGCGAGTTTGGGTTCTAGGGCTTGGACCTTGGTGTAGAGGGTGTGGGATAGGATTTCGGTCTCTGATACTTCTTCGTCAAAGACGTCGGTCATCTCTTGGTCTTCGCTTTGCTCCGCTCTCGCTCTATCCTGAGCAGCCCACATCTCAATCTCGATATCCCATAGACACTCTCGCTCTCGCGTCCCAGATAGTCTTTCCTTGTCAGCCAATCGCTGCAGCTCTCTGTCTTGATCTTCCCTAGCTTGTGCACGCTCTTCAGGCGTCCCAGCTATGAGCTTATGATTCCATCCCGCCTGATTCCCAGGAACAAGATCCATGTCGATGGCGCAATTCTCGACTTCTTTGCTGGTAGCGGTACCTTGTTCGTCGCGCTTCCACAGCAGACGACGGCGGCCTACTGCTCTAGCTTGCTCTTCGGTGCCCCCTTGGTCTCTGCACATCTGCATCAACTTCTGCAAGCCTTGCTTTGCGGCTTGTCTCGCTTCCCGGCGTTCCCTCTCTGCCTCGACCAGCAAGCGTGATGCGTTGTCCCTTACCTTTTGGCGGCGATCCGTTTCGGCTTTGTCAATCGTGGCCTGATCTTTCACATTATGAAGCTCGAAGAACTTATCGTATGACATGATTTCGAGGAAGTTTCGCTCCCATGCAGATTCGATCACTGCCGAGTCCGGCGATCGTAGAAGACCGAGCTTCTGTCTATCCGGCTCCTCCAGTCCGTGCTCGAGGTAGCCGTAGCCCTTTTCGTAGCGCTTGGTCACACGGTCGCCAACTTCATGTGCTTTCGGATATCCAAGTACGACATGGAATTTGCGATGCTGATGTAGGTGAATCCCGGCCCATTCAGAAAACCACTGGATGATCTCCTCATCATTCGACCGTATGGCCTTATGATCTACCTCAGCAGATGCGAACGTATCGCCTGTCCATTCCTTGCGACCTCTTGGGAGATGTGATGCCGAGATAACAGGGGCCTCACGAAGTGGGACTTCAGAATCCCACACCTGGACCATCAGGCCATAGGGCTCCTCAACTCGAGCAAGAAGGGCCCAGATCTCGGTATAGATGTCAGCAAAAACCTGCATAGAGAACCCAAACGGGGTCTGCCCGGATTCTTCGCAGCTTAGATCCTGGATGTCCAGAAGCCATCCTCGAATTCGTGGACGCACTGCAATCTTCCAGATTCCAGACGGTTTGCTAGGTAGGTGGAAGAGTCGGAACCATCTGAGCATCCTCAGGGCTTCATGCGGGTGATACAGAATCAACGATGAGGTGAGGCAGATGACGCCACCATGGGGAAACAAGCGTACTAAATGAGGATGATCTTCAATCTCCAGATCCATGGGTGAAAGCGATATCTTCCAGACATTTATTTCGCCCTGGTAGCGAAGGAATTTGGCAAGGTGGGGGAGCTGGTCCGGACGTCCACAACAATCGTGTAACTAAGGTATATGTTGGTCTAGTCAGAATTTCAAATGGAGGCTCTCATTTCGATGGACTTACAATGATTGCGCCGGACTTGACATTGTTGCGGAAATAGTCCCATGAACCGTTCTTTTTAACATCACAAGAGCCAATGTCTTGCATGCTGTAGATGGCATCTACTCCGTTTTCCCTTAGGAAATCGACGAATAAATCATGCTCTTCAGAGACCCGCCAACGTACTGCCAGACATTTTGACTCGTCTGGCTTGTAATTCTCGCAATTAGCGCAGTGAAAACAGAGGAAAAACTTCTTCGCAAGTGGATATCTTTGGATGCCGTTCGACGCAATGAGGCGGTCGAAATCAATATCAAATATATCTCGAAATACAGCGCTAATTGATCTCCCTTCCTCGACCGATGTGTCGTTAATCTTAGCCTGGAATGCCTCGTATTGTTCAAGGTCCTCAACGCGTCGATGATTAGCCACGGTAGGCTCAGTCTCTTCTACCAGCCGCTGAGGCATTGGGTTTCGGATCGCAAACCGGAGCACTGCTCCAGGAGGGACCGTTGGAAGGTCGTCTTCAAGAAATCCCCAAATCGACGAATGAGCAGGCCAGATTATCATGGAAAATTGGTTCGCAAATGATATGGCGGTTGACAGTTGGCATGCCAGCAAATGTGCAACGGCATCATACTCTTCTTGAGCTTCAGGAGAGGGTACAATATACCCCGAACCAATATACTCCGTTGTCTCCTTCTAATCGTCAGTGACAACGCTTGTAGTACATACATGAGCAACGTACGCGATGCAAGTGATTCTGATACTCTACAGCTGTGCAGATTGTCTTGAAATCAAGACCCATATCATTAGGATAATTCCGATTTCTGTTTGCCAAGAGTAACCTCTTGATATGCCGGCTGGACCCTAATAGCTTCATCCTCCCGAGGTCCTTGAGCGCTGGACCAACCTTTATATTACCATAGACTTGGTCACTCTCACTCCTTCCCCATAATTTGCGCTTTTCTTGTAGAGTAGGATTACCCATGAGCGTAAGAGGGTGGAAGGAGCTAGCCAGTTGCTGTGCATGCGTGAGTGACGATATCACATCATCCGCGGCAATTGACGTAGGCGTGGGTGATATATGAGATTCGAAGAGATGAGGCTTCAGATTAGACGGGGGCGGTGCTGATACTTTCGCATCTACTCGAGTGCCAGCAGGTGCTTCTAGCAGAGGGCCGGTATCCTCAAATTGTTTACTTGTAGGCTGAGGTCGAGGTCGAGGTCGAGGCCGTGGTGTTCTTTCTAACCTTCTATCGACCGTGGAATTCGTTTCATTTCGACATGGAAATCTTACGGTACTCGCGCGGACGTTCGGTTGCTCATCAGTCTCGGCTTCGGTACTCGATTCGTGGCTGGTGATGGGTCGAGAAACGCTCTCTTTGATACCCGGACGCTCACTGTCTGCGGCGTGGTATGCCCCAACTTCTTTTGCAGCAAGTTCTTCCCGAAATTGCTGGAAAGGAGTCCTCGTCGACGTTACCGCCGAAGAAGTGGGCAACGGCTTGGGAGGCCTATTAGTCTTTGGGTCTAGTAAGACCACTTCAGCAAGCTTAGGTGCAGGCTCCTCTCTGCGTCTTTTGAATACAGAATTACGCCTACTCAGATTGTACAGCTTTCCTGCAGGTATTGAGCCTGTAGCGGCATCGGCCGTTGGTGTTGCGGCTGTCTTTCTTAATTTTGGATCAGTGGTTGTGCCCCAATCGGCAGTCCCATCGATACCGCCGATTTTGGACAGCGGACGTGGTCCGCTTGCTTGAGCTTTTGGTCTAGATAGAGGAAGGGGTGCCGGTCCACTACCCACGACACCAATCAGAGACTCTTGCGGCAGCATGGGCTCGTCCGCTGTCGTCAATGACGGTGTAGCTCTAGCTGTACCAGAGTACTGCTGTCTCTTTGGTCCTGCAAGTGCACTTGGCTGCTCTGTGAACCCAGGGAGAGCTTTCTCAAGTACAGAGTCACTCTTAACCGCTCTCGAAGGTTCACCAGATGTGGGAGTATCTAATTTCGAGATTCCTGGGTCGAATGAGCCAGCCTTTGAACCATTTTTGGGGAGATCTGATAGCTCCAATGAAGGAGGACCCTCTTTCTCCAATCCTGTCGATACTACTTCAGGGTCGTTCCCCGAAGGCTTTGAGATACCCTTCGTCAATGACACCTTCTCTTTACGAGGTCCATTGAAATGTTGTACGTCGAGGGTTCTCTTCGTAGTCTCTTTCTCCAAGGTCTCCGTGGACATTGAATCGATGATACTGCTACTGTCAGAACCGCTGCTGTCAGAACCACTTTGCTCGTGTGATTCCGCCATACTGTGGCGCTTGCCTGCCATGCTTGATCTTTGTAAAGCCTTGCTGGATTTTCGCGATATCGGCAAATTCATATAATCTGGTGGGTCTCTGCCTGCCTTTGTGAATTCTTCTCTCAGTTGCTCTAGTCGTACCTGCATATCTTTTCTCGACTTTTTCTCAAGTAATTGATTTATTGAGCCTCGATAGCCATACCATGCAAGTATGCTGCTCCAATACGGTCCCTTCGCCTCCTGAAGGCCCCTGATGAAAGCCTTCTGTTCTTCGTCTGTCCATGAAGCTTTGGGGACATTATTTCTAAGAGGCCCACGGGCAGAGGATGGAGAATCGTCATCTTCAGAGCTAGAATTTGGTGAAGCTCGAGCTACAAAGATCATCTCACGCTCCTCCGATGTTTCCCCAGAGCCTCTGGCTCCCTCATCCTCCGGGTCTGAGGGTAGCAAGTCAACATGTTTATTCAATCGGGCCTTTTTCTTCGCACGCTTGTTCCTGCGACGCTGCGATTTCTCATCCTCCTCTTCACATCTGTTTTGCCAGGCGTCAATGTTGAAAGCTGGCTCATAACCTCTAGAGATCCGCATCTTCTTCTCCTTCCAGCATTTGAAGACATCGCTGCCCTCTATGAAATCATCGATTTCCTGCAGGGTAGCTTTAGTCTCGGGATAGCCAGTCCATTGAGTAAGATACTTGGTCACTCCGTCGATTATCGTTTCGGCTAGAATACAATCAACTTCGAACTCTTTGCCTTCTCCATCGCTCTCTTGAGTGGATGTGAGGGATACGGAGTCACTTTCACTTGACTCCGCCTCACCAATGTCAAATCTATCGGCCATTGTATCTCAATGCTACGTCTGGCAATAAGGATTGATCTTTGATAGTCAGAATACTATCCTTCGAGCTGCATATGAGGTTTCAAAGACATTCCCAAGGAATACTCTGATATCCTGGCGGACTCCAGATGAAAAGACGTTGAATGACAGTACCTGAGCTCAGATTCAACAGAAGAAAAGAGACAGAGTCTCGGTGAATAAAGCCCTTTCCCAAATTCCAAAGCAATCAATCAAGCCCTTTCCCAAATTCCAAAGCAATCAATCCAAACCTTGAACTTGCTGTTGCAAGTTGAATCATCTGGATTGCAATCTTTGTCGTAGCGGGGCGTTTGATCGCATCCCAGCGATCGATCGTCCTATTATTCGTAGAGCTCACAAATCCTGATGTCAGCTTTGGGTCTGATTCACGAAAATTCATTGGATTATGTAGCGAGAGGAAGTGAATGCGTGTCAGGTCTTATGTAGTGACCCTCGCAGTTTGCCAAAAATTCCTTTGTAACCCTAGCCGAGAATAAGGACTCTAAATCAATGGTTTGGATGGATAACGTGATCATAACTGTCCTGAATACTTTAGTGAGGTAAGAGTAAGGTACATCAATCAATCGCGGTATAAGGTACTTTAATTATTGGAGCCAAGACGCTAGTATGATAAGGGCTAAGTGCCTATCTCTAGCAGGTATAGATAGATCCAAGTTACCTTACTTTACTTTACAAGTGCTATTCCAATCCTAGGTGGTCTTCTTATTGATCTCGAATGTATCTCAAGACTCCAACTACAAGCTTGGCTACAATCCAATGACCACAGCTGTGCATTATGTATTGCTGTCTGCCGGACAACCATAGTCCATGCCCCATTCTATGTAGGCATTGCTCGGACAAAAACATGCTGTATAGGGTATATAAGAATGTTCCACTCCCGAATGATCAGAAATGCTTTTGACCAACACGAACCGTTTGTGTTCTTTCCACAAATCTGCAAATCACGGTTCCTCTATAGCCAGTACCTCCAAGACCCAAAGAATACCTATTCCGGTTCAATTCAAATATACTGTGATCGCAGTCATTCCCACGAAAAATTCCCAACAAGCTCGAGTCGTTTTATTGTGGACCACTCCTACTAGCTCGACGACGGATGTTGTTGTCGTCAACTTTCTCGTCAGTGTTGGTGTCCGAAAGAGACTGCCTCTTTCTCTTACGCTTCTGCAACTGCATGATGGGTGCATCTGACTCGTCGTCAGAAGTTGATTGAAGTCCGTTACGCGCGCTTTCCTTGTCTTCTTGGTGGTTTGAGGACACAGGTGCTACTGGAGTACGGAATTTTATCCCTTTCGCTCGCTCGATGCTCTGCGCGTCCTTTGTTCCGCCAAGGTCGTCGAGGTCATGCTTCATCAGACCCGTATACTCCATTGATTCACGTAGTTTAGCTTGCTTGTGGGGATTGCCCGCGGCCTCGGCGTATATTATTTGATTGAGGTTTTGAACATCTTTACGAAGCTTGCCATGTCTAGTCATGACCACGTCTACCAGCTCTGCGTGCTTCACCTTCATTTCTCTTAGCTCCTCACGGAATGTAATCACATCTTCATGTGTTCTAATATCATGGGGTCCCTGTTCACGAGGAATCGTGACATTAGCAATACTTGCAGAGACGTCTTTTCGAGTCTGAAAGGTATATGAAACAGCCTCCTTCAGAGTCGCCTCCAAAGACTGCACTCGCGTATTGAGAATTTGGAGAGCATCCATTCCCGCACGACCACTAATACGCGTGTCGATTTGAGCCAGCCTCGGCTGAAGGTTGCTTGTAATGTAAGTGTCGACAACACGCTGCTGCTCTTCTATTGTCCTCAGCTTATCCTGGGTGTGACCAGGATGTTCATTATAGAGTCGTTTCATTTGATATATGATGTTCCGGGCCAGCTCCTCTGTTGTTAGATTGTCGAACCTTAGTTGCAGGCTGTTGGTGAACACACCAAGAGCCTGGAGACTATTCTCAACCTTTTCAAGCCTTATAGGAACCCGATCCTCCAGGCTAGCGGGAATGTTTGCGAGCGCTGGAGCAATGGCTTTGACCTGGAGCTGGGCAGGCTGAATAAGCTGTAGTTGTTGTTTCTCTAGCCCACTCTTGGACCTGTCAAACTCATCTCTAAGGCCAATGAGACCTTGTCGGAGCTTGTCAACATCAACCACTATTTCGTAGAGCTCCTGCTTTAGCTCATCCGTAGCGCCTGTGACTTCCGCGAGATGCTGTCGAATGCTGTCAATATGTCTAGTCGAGTCCGCAATGTCCCCAATAGGCACTGATTGCTGCTGTGGGGAATCCTTTTTCGCTCCTTCTTCGAGCTTGGCGATCTTCTCTTGAAGCTGTTCCATCAGAATCTTCCATTGAGAGTTTTCTTCCAAGGTCTTCTCGGTGAGCTGGCAAAGGCCGGATTCGCCGTTGGTAGACTCTCCATGAACGACGGCTTCAAGACGTGTTTGAGAAGTATGAATCTGCTTTAATTCTTCTTTGAGTAAGACAGAGTCTTCTTTCCAACCATCGATACTCTTCTCAAGAAGTCCAGCTTGTTTCGTCTGCATACTCGAGCCTTCCTTTAAGGTACCAAGATCACCCCAAATCTTAGCTAGCTTTATCTGTGTTTTTGTATATTTTTCTTGCCCCTTGTTTCTTGCAGCTGTCGTCTCGACATCAAGGTCTTTCAATTGTTTTTCAACCCGATTTTGGGTTTCTTGAGCCTCACGGTGATGTTCGTTCGCAGAGTGTGCAAGATCGGAGACCTTCGTGTGAAGACCTTCCAATTCTGGAGGGCGTGCGGAAGGCTTAGACATAACATCGAGGAGCTCTTCCTTCGTGATGAGGTTTTTTAGGTCGTCAAGACTAGCATAGTGTGCAAATTTTTCAAGATCTTTCTGCGTTGCGCCTATATTCCTCTGCTCTGCAAGTTCAGTCCGAACTTTTTGCAGCTCCTCCTGCAGCTTGGCAATTTCATTAGGAACATCCAAGTCAATAGTTACAGCCGCGACGTTAGAGGGGACCGCAAGAGCTTTCGCATGATAAGCTTGAAGTGTGTTCGCTATCAAGTCCTGATCTGTATTACAACGTTCGCATTGCTTCTCAAGTCTCATCGATGCCTTTTGGATTGCCCCATAATCTGCACTGGTAAGCTCAACCAATGAGGCATAGGCAATGTTGTGCTTTTCTAACCGTCGGGACTCTTTGACGTTCTCAAGAGCAACTCCTCTCAGATTTTCGAGCTTCATGTTCAGGGTAGTCGTCGACACGATTGATTGCGCAAAGCTCATGAAATTATGGGCCTCGAAGGGTTGGACTCGGGGGCTGGCAGCCATTTGCACTGTGATGTCTTTGCCATCGGACGATATGGTATGGCCCGTTAGCGTTGAAGTTTTCTTGTCAGGTGATCTAATAGGTCCGGCACTGGTTGAATCCATCGGATTCTTGAGGACGGTTGGTGTAGTAGTTTTGGTGGCGGTCGTAGAAATCTCCGCCTGAGGTAGTCTAAAGTCCGCACTGGTCGGAGGTCGCATAGTCCTGGATTTGCGCCGCGTTGGAGGGTCTTTAGATGACCGAGTTGCATTATGAGAGCCTTGCTGATAACTGGAAGTTTTGTCTGAGGGGCCCATGTCAATTCCCCGGGACACCAATCGTCTCCAGATTTGTACTCGGACTGACCTCTGTTGTCTTTAGATGCGTTCTGGCGGATTGCGTAGCCTGGGCTTCTCGGATCAAGGTCGCTCATGGCTCGTGCTGTATCGATCTGCAACGGCTTAGGATGACTCGATCCAGTTGACGATCGCCGCGATTCAGCCTTCGAGCTCGAGTTTCGATGGTGCGCTGCGGATGCTGCTGATTACATTCAGTATGAAGTTTAGGATTGGCGTCGCGAAAGGGGGGTCGACTTAGTATGCTGTGAGGCACTCATGCTGGTCTGTGTCATGGAAGCTCTACCTACATTCTGATTCTTCAGCTGCATACACGTTCGAAGTATGTTCAGGACTCCTTGAAAGGGGACTGGGTGGATGTACTTTGCTCGTTGCTGTGTGAGAGACAGGCGCGCGAGCAAACGGTTGTGAGCTTTCTGAGTGGGCCGGTGGTGATGGAAGGGAGTTTCGGGCCATCAGAGACAACTGCGGATCAATTGAGGATGGCGAGTGAAGTGAATTTTCCGAGTCTTGACGATTGTTATCGTCTCTTAACACACCACCATCCTCTGGCTTGAATTTCTTACTCCCCTTCCCATCGAAAGGTGACGCTGATCCTTCATGTTTCCTCTTCACTGACGCGGCTGACCGGTCAGGTGGCCAGCTGTTCTTGCCAGTGAAGAATTGCATTACAGACTACGGAAGAGATAGAGACATTACATCGATTCCGAGGCAGAATCTGATCAATTAAAGGTGTTGTGGGTTTGTTTTCTACCTGCACGAGGAAAATAGGTATTGATCGAATAAACGGTTGACGCTAGTTACCGGAAGTTCGGGTGAAAACATGTCGCTATCGACTATTTAACGTATCCGGCAGGTTGAATGTCAGCGCGACAGGGGTTTGATTGGTCAGAACTTCAAATCACCACCAAAAAATGCCAAGACGCTAACATTTAACCCCCCCTGAGACGTAGTAGGTAAGTACTTTAGACTATCACTGACGTACTACGTCGCAGGGGGTTTCAATGTAAATTTTGCATACATACTACTCTAGCGAAATGTATATTTCACATAGACTGTGATGATCTGCGTGTGGAAATTACAGGAATAGGCTATATAGGTAAAGAAGCTTCCAGAAATACTGATCGTAATTTGGCTAGCGTCTGCCAAGACGGAACATTTAATTCGGTGGAGACCATAGTACATAGTAAGTCTCTTGTACATATCCAATCGCTGCTCCGGAAGGTACTTACATAATCAAATACTACTCCACCTTACTAATCTAGCGTCATGCACGCTTTCACCGATCGTCCATGTGTGATGTGACTGCTCAATTTATAGATTAGAAGCCGCTCGACCTCTCCTTTACTACGAACTCATCTTACGTAACATATCAACCAAATGTGCAATCATATCATGATTATTGATGGCTGATCAGGAATGAGGGTTTAGTCATTCTAAGATGCTGATCGCTTGATGATACTTATCTAGCGGCCTCAACAACGGCTCTCTTGGACGCAGAAGGTGCATTGGATTTTGGACCTTGGGGGCACAGCTACTATCACACTTTGCTGTAAGTGTTCGTGCTCAAGTAGGCAGGATTATTCTACCACTTAACAGGGTCACACTTATCATTCGAATGCCGTGGTAGGTTGAGAGCTGGTTTCCTGCCATGCCAGCTCTGAGCCACTCATGAACATTTCCTTGGCAAGATTCACGATGTCAAGGTTATACGATGCTTGTACCCGCGACGAACAGGGTCGGAAAGTCCAGTACTATACTGCGATTTTGTATCTTACCAATGAACCTATCTGCTGCTTAAATCGATACGTTCCCGGGAGATGGGCTGCTACATAGATTCTGCATGGCTTCTTATCTTGTTTGTCCGAACAAAAAACCTTAGATATAGACTGTTACTGTAAAATAATGAGACTTGTGCGATGGAAATTGTACTTACGTTAGCAATACAAATCTCTGAAGATGTTCAGATTCTTGTACGCAGAAGGAGTGGAAGTAAATACGAATGCACGATGACGACTGCCGCGAAGGTCCGAGAGATGACCCCACAAGCCCGACCATGCCTCAGTCTCCTAAACTCAATTGCGAACCTCCACCATCCACCCAGCGGAGTTTAGTCATTCTCCCAGTAAGCATTTGATGGTCGAACAATACCAACTTGATCCTATTGCATACGCAAGAAGGCCAGAAAGGCTCTGCAAGACATGAGTTTAGCCTTGGGCGATACGGGAGGTAACAAAGTACCTGCAGACGGAACAGGTAGGAATTGTAGAAACCTTTCAAGGCCTCAACTGATCGCCTCAGGTGTTGTACAACTCGATCCCTGGCTCTCCCCATTCAAGGACGCCCTTCGAAGCAGATACAAGCACGCCCAAGAATGGATCAAAACGATCGACAATACGGAAGGGGGTTTGGAACATTTCAGCAGAGGCTTCGAGAGGTTTGGCCTCAATGTCCATGGCAATGGAGATATCACCTATCGTGAATGGGCACCTAACGCTTTACGGGCGTATCTTGTTGGCGACTTCAGTACGACTTGCTTTCTGGACGCTTCTATTGAACCTTGGCTGATTGGGTTACATACAAGATGGCTGGGATAGGGAGGGTTTGCAGATGACTAGAGGTGAATTTGGCATTTGGGAGGTCACATTACCTGCAAAAGACGGACAGCCTGCAATATCACACAACACGAAAGTCAAGGTACGCCAGCAAAGCTCGCAATCCCCTCCTACGGGAATTGACTGCCATACAGATATCCATGGTCATACCTACCTCACAAGAGCGCATCGAAAGAGTACCAGCATGGATTACTCGCGTCAGGCAGGACTTGAACTTCTCCCCTGATTATGACGGAGTGTTCTGGAACCCCCCTCAGCATGAAAGGTATATTTTCAAGCATCCTCGACCACCAAAGCCTAAAAGTGCTCGTATATACGAAGCCCATGTGGGTATTTCTTCTCCCGAACTACGAATTACCACCTATAAAGAATTTACACACAACGTGTTACCGCGAATCAAACATCTAGGATATAACATCATACAGCTTATGGCCATCATGGAGCATGCATACTATGCAAGCTTTGGATATCAGATCAACAGTTTCTTTGCTGCAAGCAGTCGGTTTGGCACACCGGAAGAGCTGAAAGAGCTCATCGATACGGCCCATGGAATGGGTATCACTGTGCTATTGGATATGGTGCATAGTCACGCGTCAAAGAACACAACGGACGGTCTCAATTATTTCGACGGGACAGATCATCTTTACTTTCACGAAGGTGCACGGGGCAGGCACGAGCAGTGGGACAGCAGATTGTTCAATTATGGCAGTCATGAGGTCTTGCGATTCCTTCTGTCAAATTTGCGATTCTGGATGGAGGAATACCACTTTGATGGATTCCGATTCGACGGTGTTACGAGCATGCTCTATACCCACCATGGCATTGGATCGTGAGTCCTCATATATCCACTTTTGTGCGAGGCGCTGGAGGTGTTGACAATAGCAGTGGATTTTCTGGAGGCTATCACGAATACTTTGGACCAAATGTCGACGAAGACGGAGTCGTATACCTTATGCTGGCTAATGAGATGCTCCACAATCTGTACCCAAATTGCATTACAATCGCGGAGGATGTTTCTGGAATGCCTGCGTTATGTGTGGCGTTATCACTCGGAGGCATAGGATTCGATTATCGTTTGGCTATGGCCATTCCGGATATGTACATCAAGTGGCTCAAAGAGAAAGAAGATGCTGATTGGGATATGGGCGCTTTATGTCATACCCTCGTCAATCGCAGATCTGGCGAGAAAACCATTGCGTACGCAGAAAGCCATGATCAAGCGTACGTTGAAGCCTGGTCTTTGCGTGAATAGCGCTCACCGTGATCCTAGGCTCGTCGGCGATAAATCGCTGCTAATGTGGCTCTGTGACTCGGAATTGTACACCAATATGTCAATTCTGTCTGTGTTTACGCCTGTCATTGAGAGAGGCTTGAGCCTGCATAAGATGATCAGGCTGATCACTCACGGCCTGGGTGGAGAAGGTTACCTTAATTTCGAAGGCAATGAATTCGGCCACCCAGAATGGCTCGACTTCCCACGAGATGGCAATGACAACAGCTATCACTATGCTCGGAGACAGTTCAATCTTCCGGATGATGATATGCTACGGTATAAGTTTCTCAATGAATTCGATACCAAGATGCAGTGGACTGAGGAGAAATATGGGTGGCTGCACTCGGAGGAAGCGTATGTCAGCCTGAAGAACGAGGTCGACAAAGTGATTGTCTTTGAACGAGCCGGACTTCTCTGGATCTTCAACTTCCATCCTACGCAGAGCTTCAAGGACTATCGGGTGGGAATTGAAGTGGCGGGGACTTATCAAATCATTCTGGACACGGACGATCCGGCGTGTGGAGGATTTGGCAGAAATGCCAAAGGCACTAGGTTCTTTACTACGCCGTTCGTCTGGAATGGCCGGAAAAACTTCATACAGACGTATTTGCCGACCCGGACAGCCATTGTGAGTCACCTTCAACGTCCACACACTGAAGTCACGTAAGCTGACACATTTCTCTCGAGGTTCTTGCTCTTGAGTCTACCTTATAGATAGATCACATAGGCACTAATTTTGGTGGGATTGTATTCTAGATGTATTGGCCAGATGGTATATAGAACAATCCACCGAGACTTTCTCGTATTGAACCATCACAAAATCAGATTAGATGAGTAAGGTACTTATGTATGAGTGATTTTTCATACCAGTGCAGCCTGTCGAGGCGCTTTCAAGCTAAGCTTTTGGGTGAGACGGACTGGTCTTGGCGGGCGCTCTGCGGCGGCCACTCGGTCAGAATGGGAAACATAAAATGACGCTTCAACCCCACCATATGTTGTAAATTTTCCGAAGTCCAACAAACTTGTCGAGCTTCTCATCCACTCCACCCACACCTCTCACAACTTCTGCACATCTACAGATCCTCACTTCCACTCCATTGCACATAGTCATGTCTGAAACACTTGTTGGAATCAACGGCTTCGGTCGAATTGGTAGGATCGTGTTCCGCAATGCGTATGTGCCCCGCCATTGCTTTTTCTCCCATTGAAGCTATCACGAAGCTCATGCCAATCTTTCGCACAGCGTAGAGCATGGAGACGTCAAGGTTGTAGCCGTCAATGACCCCTTCATTGAGCCTCACTATGCGGTAAGTCCCCTTTCATCCGGAATCCTATGCCCAGCAACTCTTCAACTCCTACAGTCACTGATTCGCTCCTCCTCAGGCCTACATGCTCAAATACGATTCTCAACACGGCCAATTCAAAGGTACAATTGAGGTCAAGGGAAACGACCTCATTGTCAATGGCACGACCGTTAAATTTTACACCGAAAAGGACCCGGCCAACATCCCATGGAAAGACACTGGCGCATACTATATCGTCGAGTCCACCGGTGTTTTTACCACCACTGAGAAGGCCAAGGCTCACTTGAAGGGGGGTGCCAAGAAGGTCGTCATCTCTGCACCCTCCGCAGACGCTGCTATGTTCGTCATGGGCGTCAACGAGAAGGAATACAAGTCCGATATCGAGATTATCTCCAATGCCTCTTGCACCACCAATTGCTTGGCTCCGCTCGCCAAGGTCATGCACGACAACTTTACCATCATCGAGGGCCTGATGACTACAATTCATTCCTATACTGCTACCCAGAAGACCGTTGATGGGCCCTCATCCAAGGACTGGAGAGGTGGACGTACTGCAGCTCAGAATATCATCCCGAGCAGCACTGGTGCGGCCAAGGCTGTTGGGAAGGTTATTCCCAGCTTGAATGGCAAGCTGACCGGCATGTCGATGCGGGTCCCTACATCCAACGTTTCCGTTGTCGATCTGACCTGCCGTTTGGAGAAGGCTGTCAGTTACGATGAGATCAAGGCGACCATGAAGAAGGCTTCAGAGGGAGAACTCAAGGGTAAGCATAGATACATCTGGTATACCCCTTTCCATACTAAATTGAACCAGGCATCATGGCCTACTCCGAGGATGCACTCGTATCCACCGATTTGAACGGAGACAACCATTCTTGCATATTTGATGCTACGGCTGGCATCTCCCTTAACGAACATTTTGTCAAGCTCGTTGCGTGGTATGATAACGAGTGGGGCTACTCTCGTCGCGTCTTGGATCTCTTGGCCTACATCTCAAAGGTCGATAAAGACTCGAAATAGGAAACAGAATAGAGCGTAATCATGTCAAGGCAACTGTAAGCCAGCCACCTGGGTGGAAGGGAGTAGGCTGGAGAAAAGAGATCTGCAATGGATCCAGTACTGGAGTGCCCCATTGGGTTTTGTAGGCTACATAGAAACGAAAATGAAGGTTGTTAGAAATGTGAGCCTCCCGTATAGGCTCGAAGACGACATTTCGAGCCGAATGCGCAGGTCTAACGGTACCCTCTAGATAGCCAATTATATCAAGTACCATGGGTAGGGTACCTTGTTCCAGGTTCTGGGTACCTGTCTCAGGGGCAGTGTAACAAATTCATTGATATTCGAATATGCTAGGACGATACTTATATCCGAATATAAGTATCGTACTAGGGTATTTAAATTTAAATAAATATCCGAATATATTTAAATATATATTCGAATAAATTATAATAATAGTACTCCTTATAAATTAGTAGTATTAGTAATAAATTATACGCTTAGAAAGCTAGTCTAGATTACTAAGAGTTATAGATAGTACTTTATTATATAATCTAATTATATATACTAGAAATATATACTATTTTTAGTATATAACTATTCTTAGATATATTCGAATTTTATTTAATTATCTTAAAGTAGCGTATTTATATTCGAATATCCTACTAGTATATTCATACTCGAGTTTATATTGTTGTTACACTGCTTAGGGGACAGTGCATGGACCAGATAGGGCTGAAAGCCTGTCTTGCCGCCTTGGCTCTAGCAGGTCGCTCTATCAAATACACATCGTATACCAAGTATGGAAGGTATCTGAGCTTGAATTCAGGGCAACCCGCTCGCATCCTTTGAACTCTCCTTTGATCTCGTCTTAACTTTATTGTACTTACAACTCACCTGTCACTACCGTACCTTGGTGAGTTTCTTCGTCCCAGTATTGTTTCGCTGCTTTCCTTCGTCGTATAGTTTTATGAGCATCTTCATTGCAATTAGTATCCAGTCTGCGAGTGAAACCCGCCATACATGAAAGCATATCCCTAGTCATGATCCCATTAGTCAGAATTTAGACCTCGTGTATATCATTTCTCAAAATTGCAAAATATCAGCGTGCTAACTTGAGTGCGCGGTTGTGCCAGGAGGACTCTCATGCTCATTTTGGTCAAGCACAAAGAAGATATGTTGGTACAACCCGGCCGTTTCTGAGAACCAGACTATGCTGTTGCGGAAAAGGTTTCATATTAAGGGAATCTTGTGTACGCGAAGCCATGGATTCCAACGATGACGACTTGCAAATGCTTGATGTTCAGGGTACATCTCCAAGAACTTTTGCGCAGTCATTTGAATCGGCAAGAATTCGAAGCAACAGCTTGGTGATGCCGTCTGGCCCTATTGTTCCGCCAAGAGTCAATCGCTCCCAAGACTCTCAGCGGCGAGGTACCCCAATCAGTGACAATGGGAATCTGAACCGATCAGTCAGACGTCTCCGGGAGCGTTCACGAGACTCGTCTATTTTAGCAAACAGCGTAGCCAGCCAGCTAAGTATTAAAACTTCCAACGATATGCCCATAGCCATGCCGGGAGAGTCAATGGACCATTCCGATGGTGAACACGAACCAGTTGCGCCTTACAGATCGTCACTGCCGACGGGACTATGCTACGATGTACGAATGCGTTATCACTGTGAACTTGATCCTCCGAAGCAGAGGCTTGACTACCATCCAGAGGATCCTCGAAGAATCTTCAAGATCTACAAAGAGTTGTGTATGGCTGGGCTTGTCAAGGACCCTTTACTAAATACTGGAACTTTAATACCCAATCCACTCGTAAACATTCCTGTCAGAGAAGTTGGAGAGGATGAGGTGTGCTTAGTACACGATAAGAGCCACTTTGATTTCATGAAGACTACTGCTGGTACGTTTTGCCACAACCTGTGCGCTCATATAGAGATGCTGATGGCTTTACAGAAATGCCTCCCGAGATCTTGGTTGAGCTTGAGAAAAGTTACGACTCCATTTATTTCAACACTGTGACTTTCGGATGCGCCCTGTTGTCCGCAGGAGGAGCAATTGAGACTTGCAAGGCTGTCGCAGGAGGCCAGGTCAAGAATGCAATCGCGGTTATTAGACCACCTGGGCATCATGCCGAGCGGGAACGGCCTATGGGATTTTGCATATTTGACAATGTATCGATTGCCGCAAAAGTGTGTCAGTTGGATTTCGCGGAAACCTGCAAGAAGATTATGATTCTCGATTGGTAGGACTTTTTCCCTTACTATTAGTGCTTTCTTACTAATACGGAGATCTCTCAGGGATGTTCACCACGGTATGCCATCTTCTCGCAAGCCTGACCTCACAAGCTGACTCTCCAGGAAATGGTATACAGCAAGCATTCTATCAGGACCCTAATGTTCTGTATATTTCTCTTCACGTGCACGAAGATGGTAATTTCTATCCATCGGGACCATATGGTGATCATAATCATTGTGGTGGAGGACTAGGACTGGGAAGGTACGCCATTGCGATGTCAAAGCCCTGAGTTTGGGGCTGATACAAATACAGAAACATCAACATACCTTGGCCTACAAAGGGCATGGGTGACGCAGATTATCTACTTGCGTTTCAGCATATAGTGATGCCAGTTGCATACGAATTTGATCCAGATCTTGTCATAAGTAAGTCTCTTCGCATAATTCTACCCACGTTTTACTAAATGTCTCGCAGTTGCTGCTGGATTTGATGCTGCTGACGGCGACCAGCTTGGCGGATGCCATGTCACACCTCCTTGCTATGCCCAAATGACGCACATGTTGATGGGTCTCGCACAGGGAAAGCTTGTTGTTTGTCTCGAGGTTCGGTGCTCCGATTTTCTACCAATGCGGCATTCACCTACAAATCTGACACACAATAGGGCGGCTACAATCTCACCTCCATCTCAAAATCAGCCCTCGCAGTCACTCGAACTCTGATAGGGGAGAAGCCAGAGCGGCTGGCTGATATGAAGGCGACCGATGCTGGCATCGAAACTGTACAGATGGTCGCAATGCACCAGTCCAGATACTGGCCGAAAATCTTCCTTAGAGACGTACCACATGGTTTGTCGGATACCGTCCCCAACTATATACATACTGAATATGACCATAGATGTTTATGCCAAAAACGGCGCCGATCGCATGCACGGTAAGCCTTGAATGTCGCCCCAGGAGCTGAAGTAACTGACCCGTATCAGAGGTCGTGCGCTATTATCAGGCCAATCAGATGAGGCAAAGCCACGGAATGGCCAGTCTCACGGTGTATCGAGATAAGTTATCGAAGTCCTTCGAGAACCAGGTTATGGCAACGTCCGATATCGCACACGAATAGATTGATGGCCTACTGACATCGACGCAGACCAAATTTCGAGGCTGCTGTCCCATTGGTGGTAATGCTCCACGACCCGTAAGTACAGATACTGGAACTACGCCTTCCGTTTCGTTGACGTTGTTTAGGCCTGAGATCATGGGAACGCCCCATCCTATTTCTAAGAAGTTGGAGCTCCACAACACATGGCTCGTACGTTACGTGACTGCATCGCAGCCATCTTTTCGCTGACCAGCGGAAGGCTGATGGCTTAAAGCATTACGTGGACTGGGCCGCCAATCAAGGCTTTGGAGTCATCGACGTCAACATCCCAAAACGTCTAGCTGGTATTGATGTGTGTACAATTAGCCGTCATTCGTCAACGGGATGGCTAACAACGTTTTGCAGGACATAGATAGTTACACGGACGAAAACCAAGCCGCGCGAAGCGCTGCTACTAATGATCTGGCCGTTTATCTCTGGGAAAATTATATTGAGTAATGCTTACATGCGGGAAGCTTCGAAATTGCCATTGTTAACCAGCAATAGCTGCAATGATGCACCGCAGATCTTTTTCATTGGCGTCGGCTCCGCATACCGCTGTATCATCAATCTACTCGAAACCCGATGCGGTGAGTGCTAAACCCTTGCCCACATTGATCGATGTTTGTGATTTCGGCTTACTCTCCATCCATACAGAACAAAGTTTCCTGAATCGCGTCACTGGCCTGATCAATTTCGTATCGGAGAGCCCCCTTCTCCCTGTGTCAAATCAAGGCGTCGTATACTGGCTCACCAAATGGTACAAGCAACATTCTCTCAACTTTGTCGCCAACAATCATCTCGTCTGGGATATGGAGAATCCGAGGAAAGCTTCCAAGCGGTATGGGACTTTAGTACGCTCGTCCAAGACAGGCTTGAACGAGATGTTGACGCAGCATCAAGCTGCGGTACAAGCATTCATAATGAGTAGGATCAATGGGAGGGAGGATGGGGTGGCGGAAGCGGTAGAGCAGTGACATGCTAGTGAGTGATGGTGATATGGAGCGATGTGCGACAAATGGGTTTCGAGCGTGGTGTACTATAGCAGAAGAGGAATGATTTTGGCCCACGAGACTTCTATGTAGGACTTGGTATCCACTTACCATACAAACATCACCTTTGCTATCTAGTGGTATCGACAGTAGCATCGAAGGACACGCTATATGCTTGACTTGCTCAATAAGGGGTTGATTGGTCAAGATATGTGACTAAGCAAGTCTGTCACGCTAGCAGCTCTATCGTTCCATGACTCCTGGGCTTCCTTTTTCCTCTCCTTTACAGCAAACATGACGTCCAAAAACCCCCCCAGCCTTCAACGGCTGTCTATGCCATCAGATGCAGTGTGCCCGAGATCATCTTATGATGCATCTCAATCCATTGATAGCCCCAACGAAGGGGTGTTCGCAGGTTAATCCCCTAAGAGCGTTTTTCGGCGGAGGAGTGTAGGACAAGCTGCACGAGACCGTCTCCGATACTGTACTGTATAGACAAGACTGAACTGGTACGTCGCCTTTTATACCATATCTATAATGACTAAAGCTCACGGAGAAAGAACAGAAGAGAGGATCCATTACACCAAAATCACCCACAAAACAGCAAAAAAACAACATTCACCATATACATCAACCATTCTTTCGACCCAGCAACCATGCACATCACAGATCTAGCCAACGAAATCCTCCTCCACATCTTCCAATCCGCCCCCACAATCAGCACCCTCCACGCCCTCAGCGCAACCTGCAAACACTTCCACAGCATCCTCTCCCACCACCGCCTCCCCACCCTCTACCTCGCCTTCTCCCAGCAGTACGGCCCTCTCCCCGACGCAATCCGCATCGCAACCCACAACGCCTCCCAAGCACCCCACATCCCCCGCCCCGCCCCACCCCAATCCCTCGCCCTCCTCAAGCGCCTGCTCGAAGTCGGTCGCGTCGCCGAGGCCTGGACGTCCCTCTACCCGCGCCTCAAATGGCGCGGCGAAAACAGCATGTACAGACGCTCCTTGAGTGCGGAGGAGGAATACCGTCTCCGTCGCGCCTGCTACCGCATCTGGCTCTACACCCTCGCCTTCCACACTCCATATCACCACCGCCAAACCCGCCTCCAACCCTTAGTCATCCGCACTCGCGCACTCCTGCTGCGTCCCTGGCCGTCAGCACAACTGGCTGAGATGTTGGATCTACATACCGTGTTCCGACACGTGCTGCATTCCTATATTTGTCCGAGCAATGGCACGGTATTGCGACGGCATCGGCGGCGGTGGCCGGAGGATCCGTTTCCGTTGCTTGAGAGGGGATGTGTGCGGAAGATGGGGGTGACGAGCGCGGCGCTGACGAGGGAGATGTTTCATTGCGAGGTATATGGTGGGGGAAAGGGGGGTGGAGTGGCGGTTGAGGGGTGGGGAGATGAGATCAGTCAGTATTACGTTGTGGAGGATATGTTGAAGTGTCATCCGGGGCAGTTGATGCTTCTGCTTCGGGCTGTGACGGGTGGGGATGAGGTGGGGTTTGGTGGTGATGGTTGTGGTCGGGTTGGATTTGTGTGTGTGGGTGTTGGGGGTGGGAGGGCAGCGGTGGAGCAGTTTGTGGCGGGGTTGGGGGAGTGGTTTGAGAATAATGGGGAGACGATGGGGGAGACGGTGGGGTTTGTGGTTGGGGAGAGGGGGGGGGATGTGGGCGCTTTGAGAGAGGGGGTTGAGGAAGGGTGGGAGGGGATTGCTAGGAGGGATGAGTAGTTGGTTTGGTACGTATGGGATTTCCTACTAAAGGGTGAGATGGGTTGGGGGGATGTGGTGAGCCCTTTTTGTAGGTGATGTAGGTATGTATGTACTTGACCAAGCTTTCTTGAAGATTATCTCTTTTGATAAGAGGAAACCATATACATACTTCTTTTCTCTTCTGCAGCGGTGTTATTGTTGTACTTTGTATTGGATATCCATGGATGATATTACTTACACGACAGGTATCTCATCTCATCTCCGTGTCCACTCCTCCACCTGCATACAACATATATATCGACCAAGCTCCTCAACGATCTCTCCTATCATGAACAAAGGTACATATATTATTTTCTCTTCTGCAGCGATTTATCTTGTGCTCGTATATAAACATACGTATATACACGATTACGTTATTTATATAAAAGCTATTACACCTCATCTCCATTCATCTCCTCTTCATCTCCTCTCCACTCCACTCCACTCTTCACTCCACCCCTCAGCTCAATCCTACCTATCTCCTACCCATCTCCCAACTATCTCCACTCCACTCTTCACTCCACTCTTCACTCCACCCCTCAGCTCAATCCTACCTATCTCCTACCCACTCTTCACTCCACTCCTCAGCTTAATCCCAACCATCTCCTACCCATCTCCAACCCCATTCATCTCCTACCCATCTCCAACCCATCACCTACCCATCCCATCACCTACCCATCTCCTACCCCATCCCATCTCCCATCCCGGCACTCTTTTCTACTATGCCTACCAAGGTACAACAGCATCTACAGTCGAGTCGCGACGAGTGCTAAAATCGCTAAGATACATCATTAAATATAAATTTTCCTTTTAGAAAACGTATATCATTTGTCTTCTACCGCGATCGGTCTTATGCTCGTGGACTTTATCTTTACTCCTCAGCTTAAAAGGCCGTTAGGACATGGGATGAGATCTCTCCTTTCATAAGAGGTACATACGTATGTTCTATTTACAGCGATCGGTTTCGTGCTCGTATATATATGTATATACATACCTGTATATATACGTTATCGAAGGAAAATCATCATAATTTATCTCCGCTCCTCAGCTTCAAAGGCCGTTAGGACATGGGATGAGATCTCTTATTTTATGAGAGGTATATGGTTTTATTTTCTACTGCGATCGGTTTCGTGCTCGTATATATACGTATATGCACGCATGCATACAACATACGTTATCGAAGGAAAATCATCACGGTTTATCTCCGCTCCACAGCTTAAAAGGTCGTTAGGACATGGGATGAGATCTCTCCTTTTCGATAAGAAGTACGTACGTACTTATCTGCAGCGATCGGTTTTGTGCTCGTATACATATATATATGCATGCACGCATACGTTATCGAAGGGAAATCATCACAGTTCTTCACTCCCAGCTCAGCTCAATTCCTATTATCTCCTCGCTTTCCGTCAGGAAAGATACACATTTCCTTTTCTGAAGCGATCCTACGCTCATATACATACTTAAATACATACATTATCGAGAAAAATCATCACTCCTCCTCGTCATAATACCACTTTTCCCGTTCGCGCCTCGCTTGCTCCTGCTCCCATTCTTCCTCGTCCACGGTTGCGTCGTCGTCATAGTCATCGTTACCATCATCCTCAGCCTCTGGAGCAGGGTTGTAAGGAATACCAGCTAGTGCCAACTCTCGATGCTGAAGGCTTCTCCATGGCTGCAATATAGGGCTCTGCGCTATTTATATTTGAGGAGGGAAAGGCAAGTACATACGAGGGGTCTGGCATAGCGGACATGCGACTGGGTATCTGAATGGCGTCGTGCGTTCGATCTCGGCTAGGTCGACGTTGCAGCCGCTGCAGCGTGGGGCGAGGTTGGCGCTTGATGTGTAGGTGATTGGTGTGGGTGGGTAATTAGCGGCAGGATTTGAAAGTGGAGGGTGCTGGTGGTGGTAGGAGATTTGTGGGACGACTGGAGGGATGGAGGAGGGTATGGGGGTGGATGGAGGTGGCGGTGTGGGTTGGGGATGGGAGGGTAGGTGATGGATGGCTTGTCGTGAGTCGGGGTCGTTCGAAAGGAGAGGAGCGTTGGGAAGGATCCATGGAAGAATACCGGGGATTCCAGTGGACTTGTAGTTTCCTTGCTGGTTCGGTTGCTGGACTGCGCTGTTCAGCTCTGGATGATGCGGTTGCTTTAGAGGGGATATGTCTCGTTTCGAATTGCTCCCTGCAGCCAGATCTTGCTTGTTGCCACCTCGCGTACGCAAACTTTGGCGTTCTGCTTGTGTCAATACAGAGCGGCGAGTCTTCGCTGTCTCCTTCAATTCACTAATAACGCGATACTTGTCATTTACTTCATCCCACACATGCTGTCTCTTGGCGTTAGTGTCTCTGTTGGTCCGTTCCTTCTGATAAGGGGAGGTTTGATCGACCAGAAATGGTGACTTGAGACGGATCCTATGGTCGCGGGAATCACGCCGCTTGAAATGCGAGTAATCCAAACCTGGGTCACGAAAAATTTCGCGACCTAGATGCGTGGGGAGCTTCGGGGATCTATGCGTCAAGGCCTCTGGCACTGGGAGGGGAGTGTTGCGGCTAGAATGCTGATGAGTGGATGAGCTGTAGAGGGTACCATCGGTCAAGTTTGCACCTACAATAGAGTAGCCTTAAGAGCAATTTGGGAATCTGAAATCTCCTGTCGGCGAGCACCTAGAGGGTCTCTATTCACACCTGATCGCTTAGGACCAAGCGTTTGGTCGGCAGTGGAAATTGTCTGCTCATCTGGATGTTATTCTGTTAGCATTACGATGTCTCTGTAGGCAAAGCCTCAGCTCGTCCATCTCGTACCTTTGTCCAAATCCTCATGCAGTCGCGTCCCCTCAAATTGGCTGAATCTGGCTTCAGGACGCTGCTCGGCACACTCGCCCCACTGTGAATTAGTCTTGTGCTGTTCAACTATATCGACTGGATTCTGAAGATTAGGTATCGCTGCAGTCGGACTTGAGGCATTTAAACCTCGAGGAAGGTGAGATTCTTGTCCTAATGTCGATGTAGTCTTCTTCTTAAACATCCTGTGAGCATCGAGTCAGCTTGGCGAATCTAGAGTGATTGCTTGGTTTCAAATTGACGTATCTCTATGCTGGCTTTGTAGGGATCGTGCATGATTGCTGCGGTGCTTGCGTGCTGTGTTTGCTGTTGATATTCCAAGAAGAGTGGAGGAAATCTATGTGGTGAAAGTGATTGAAAGCAGATCTAGATTGATAAACAAGGGTCCTGGTTAGTGTAGAAAAGGCTTACCGAAACATTCAACAGCAATCCTAGCTATTTACCTTGAGTTACTGCATGCCATTCAATAGAACCCACCTAAACCGATCTTGTGCCAAATCCGTGCGTCTTGGTCACATCTCAGATCTCCCAAGATTGGGAGAACTCTCCAGTCTGTGGCTTTCAGTTCCTCTCGTACCAATACTGAACTACAGGTGGCAGAAAAGGAAGTCGTGTGTTTACATACCCTCTTCAGCTTCTCCTTCATCCGACTTCTAGATCTACTCACAGGCGTCCATTCACGCGATCTGTCCGTCCTCATCGCGCATTAGCAAAAGACTATGAAAGCGCTGCTCGTCAGTGTTCTGCTTGGTATGTTCAAGCACTACCTCAAGAACAATCATGGAGCCTCCTCACACAGCAAGGTGAAGCGGTGTGCAGTCGTTGATACCAGCGTGACTATAGTCAACGCTATACGTGATGAGAAGAAGGGCCACGAGTTCCATGTGGCCTCCCACCCATAGTGGCGTCATGAATAGTGAGGCGACATCTATCTGGCTCCCTGGTTTCAGGAAGAGGAGGGAGCGACTGAAGCTTTGGCCATTCCGAGGAGGCATTCAACGAATGTCTGTTATCGCTGGATGTACCGTATTGGAGGGCGGTGAAGCCGCTTGTATCATGTACCGTTACAGTCGACACCATGCTTAAGCAGCAGCTAGACGACTTCTGACTTGTTGTTCTCTATAGCATCCAGCTCTGCAGTCTTACCCATCTCCTCGCAGGCGTTAAGGAACCTCCTGGACGGAGCTTGCTCGGTACTGAGACAAGCTGGTTCCTAGAATCGCTCCGTCACCGACTCAGACCCTCCAAAGCTTCCAACGTGCGATGCGTTTCCAACCAGCGTGAATCTAATCCAAACCAAGGCCGTGGAACAGTTCAAGACCTTGTTTCAAATTTCAAAACCTCCATGATCCACTATGCGAGTTCCTTGCGAGCAGCAGCTGCATGTGATTCCATCGGAAACTGTTAGATACCATTCGGGCAACTGGCTGCTGGATACTATGAAAGCGCACTACAAGCTGCTCCCTTGAACAGATATGACAGTAATGTCAGTCTGCTCTCAAGCAGGGAAATAGAGCCTGACAGCCAGGTCGAATAGCAAGGAACTACATTCCAGGCCACGGTAGCTCGGGGATATATTGGCCACATCAATCTTCGACTCGAAACAAAGCCTCCAGCCCTAGTCCATACGCATGGTGGGCCTCTCGGTTCTGCCCGTGTGATAACCGTCTCCTCCGGCAATAGTGAAACAGCATAGGTCGTTCCAGGCGAGGGTGCGGATCCAGATGCAACGGTGAAAAAGAAGAACAGTTAATCACTAGAAAAAGCGGCGAGGATGGAACCTGAGAATGTCGTATCTCCCTTACCGGTCGTACAAGCAATGGCTTGCCAAGGTTCTCGCTAGATGCTGCTTCACGACCCAAATCGCTGCTCAGCATGGTATGCAAAATCTATCTGAAGAAGGTATGCGATGTGGACATGGAGAAGGTAGAGTATCTTCTAGTAGGAATCTTAGAACTCAAACGCCACTTCCGTTAGCATGTGCTCGCGACCAATTAGGGATGTTATCATGACTAAAATTCGAGCTACAGCTCTTGAATGTAGTAATCGTTCATCGAGCTTGCCCTTTGGATTGCGGATGGGTCTAGTGAAGGAGTCGTGAAGTACTTGATTGTCGAGGCATAGGAAGAAGAGTCTATTGCACCACAGATCAATGAAATTCGATACACCGATAGCCTGGGTGGCGGCACAGCTTCGGGTTGATAAATATGAAAACAGACCATTGCCTTTACTTCTCAAGTATGGCGCCGATTGGTTGCTAGCTTCAGAGATAGAAGCTACTGCGTTGCACGTTCCGTGTTGGGCTAGGAGGGCCACAAGACTGTGTTCCCCCTTTTTATGACAGGGATTCGTAACGCTGATAAGTCGCAATCCGAAAGCTTCCTTGGTTGACCGCTAAGCTGACATAAGACAGCGTTGCTTGATGCTGCCGAGATGTCAGGGCTTCTATCGTCACAAAGTTCTCGAACAGATTGCCGATCACCCTGTTACTGGCTTTAAAGGTGAAAAGCGTGGTGATAGCAAGGACTCCGCCGTCATGTTCTTCAATTTCTCGATGGCAAGGTACAATGTACTTCTTCCAGCTACACAGCATCTTTGGAGACCGTGCATCCTGCACCTATTTTGCTCCACGATATCTAGAAAACTGAAGACGATGGTTGCAAAGAGCACTGACGGTTGGTTGGCCTGAAGAGGATCCACCTTATACTGCAGTATATTCTTGACGCCAGTCCCTTTAATTAATACTCGCGCCTAAGAACATCAACTAATTACCTAATGGGACTGTAATGTCCTTGAACCGGGACTTGCGCATCATTGTTTTTATAGGGTGCCACCGATAGTCTGTGTCAACGCGGCAGATCTTTTGATAATGAAGGGGCCATTCGACCGAGGTGTACGTACAGAGCTTCTGCATCAGATCCTCGTACACCTGACTCTTTGTAGCTCTAATGCAGCATTCAAGATCCTTAGACGGCTTCGAGGTGGCACAAACCAGGGCTGTATTCCGCTCTTGCTCTCAGGTACCCTCTAATGGTGCCATGGGCAAATCCGAATCTGGATTTTCCGTCGTTAATCATTTCCCGACATAATCGGTTAATCTCGTCAGCCTCTCCTTTATCACTAATGGAGGAGACCGCTTCTGACAATGAGTCGCAGTCTAATGATCATTCTGCTTGTAGAAGGCTCTCGGGAGTATTCTCAGCAATATAGGGAACGTTTCGGCGAATCGTTTTTTCATCGTGTATGACTGCTATAACTCGATCAAATTCAAAGAGAGTCCAGCTTTCGACGTACGCTCTGTTCATCATCATCGTGGTGGTATCGATCCCAAGGCTGATTTGAGAGTAGCTTACCGTGCAAAAACGTAACCTGGACACGTCTACCCAAAGTGTCTCGAATGTCTAACTTCAATTGCATCAAAGTTCTCTGACAGAGAGAGGCTTTGCTCCAGTCTTCGAAGGTTATGCCGATGAATTCCCTGGTGTCTCCCAGATGTTTCGTGCAGTGAGCTCGAGCGTATGATCCGGCGTCAACTTATGTTCCATAGCTGGAAAATCCATTATAATATTGATGAAGCCTTTTTCTAGGTAAGTTGGTTGATCTCCTTTAGTATGCTGATCAGCAGAAGTCTGTTGTCATGACGGCGCTCGTCAAGCACTTCGATGACGGAAGTGATACGAACGTCAATTACGATAGCCAGGAACTCAGCTACACAATCGTAGCAGTCAAGAACCCCCTTGTTGTCGCTGGCTAGCCTAGACGACATGTTGATTTGTACGGCAGAAAACCGCTTCCACTGCTCGACGATCTGTGCAGCCATCGTGGCCATTGTATTACTCGCTTCTTTTGATCAGCGTTCGCCTCATCAATTTTTAGAAATATAATTAGGCCTCTTGAGATCTTGTTGCACATCGAGAGCTATTTGCTAGAGCGAGGTTGTCCATCTATGGTGGTTGTGAGCTACGTCGACTGTCTCAACAATTCCTTTTGTGTATACAGTTTCATCGATCCTGATCATAGCATCAATCATCGTGTCGCGAGAATTCTTTGCTGTCCTCGGCTGAGACTGGGCTCAACCCTGTGAGCATGCGCAAAATCTTTTGACCTGCATCGGATTAAGCATGCAGGCGTATCTCAAGAAGCAAAGGTACAACATGGAAGGTTCCAGCGAGTCACAAAGCGCGGCAGAGAGTTTCGAATGTACTTGGGTCTAGGTCCTTTGGATCACCGGGAACTGGGCAATGACAATGGCTGTACTGTCTTGCATACGACCGTGCGTCTTACTATCGCAGATGGTAGCCTGCAGAACCTCAGACCGAATGGCGTATCTAGTGGAGCAAAACCACTGGACTCAATGTGAAGTAATGCTGACTCTGCATGTGAGAAGAACAGTCGCCTACTTGTGTGGACTAACGGGGTCCACATGAGAGATATTCTGTGATGCCAAGCTTTTGACTGTCGCCGGCCCTTTAAATGAAGCTATCGCCATCGGCAACCCCTTTCTCCGCGGCCATGCCCAAGTGATCCTGTTATCATGCTCTTCTTGGACGTCAATCACTTCCTGTGCCACAGACCCACCTTTTATTCCGATCGGTAGGGATGTGCAAGAGTAACACTCGATTGCCGGCTTTGTTTCAAGTGATCTACTTTCGGATTACTTCAGCTATGCCTAAGGTGGTAATTTGGATGACGGCTTGTACGATGCAGCCCAGAAGGAGATATTGCGCTGTCTTGCGGGGTAACACTGGTCTGGACCAGTCCGCATATCCACCCACAACGATAGACATGAACATCCATGGCGTTTCGGTGCCCTCCATCCTCAACCGAAACGTATAATTAGGCGGAGATGGGAGAATCAGGATGTACGGAGGCCGATACTGGTTCTAAATCTAAGGCATCACGAATATGTGCAACGACGTCAGCAAGAACCGCTCCCGATGTATAGTCTTGAGGGGCTTCCAACTATTGGGACCGGATTGCGTTGGAGATCTACTGGATGTCTATTTTTGGGCCTTATCAGGTACCCATCTCGAACTAGTCATTCACTTGTTCACCTTGTCTATCTAGACGCTAGGACTAGTCACCATCTCAGCCAATCGCCCAGGGTGGGTCGGGCCGTGCAATCCTTTGCCGTTGACCACGCCATGGCCATATGTACTTTATCCACTTTCCTTTCCCGTACACACAACAACCACAGAACACTATTCAGGTGAGCCAATATTCCACAAGCGACCCAAAAGCCACAATGCTAATCCCCATCCAGCCCACAACGATCCAGGATAATACCTCAACCTCTCCACACCCACAACCACCATGTCCACCCCCCCAGAAATCTGGCACGAAGCCAACTGCCACTGCGCAACCATCCGCTACAAAGTCAAACTCCCCCCTCTCTCCACAATGGAGATCCGGAATTGCAACTGCTCCATCTGTTCCAAGAACGGCTACATGAACGTCTATCCCCTCCGAACCGACGTCATCTTCCACAGCGGCGAGCACACGCTCAAGAGCTATCAGTTCGGCGAAAAGAAATACACCCACCAATTTTGCCCCAGCTGCGGCTCATCCCTGTTTGTCGATCCACACCAGAAAGACCCAGATTTCATTGTCGTCAACGTGCGTTTTCACACTTTCCGTCCCAAGCCACCTTACTTCCCACAACGCTAACAATGCAAAAGATCCGCATGATTAAAGACATCGATTTAGAAAAGCTAAACTATAAGCCGTACGATGGCAAGACAAAACTACACCCCCCCTACACGCCATAGTCAGAGAAAACCGTTATCTTCCCCAAATGTGCAATCAATACAACAGTATATCCGACCTTAAAGAAACAATACGTTGATGTTGATACTCATACCCCATCCCCACCACCTACCCTCCACCACTATCTCGCTCCGCCCCTAACCATACAACAAGCAACAAGCATGAATCACCTCCCACAACCCCGAAGCAGCCCCCATCCAAGGGTGAAAACGCCAAGACCAAAGCAGCCATGGCTGTGGATAAGCCTTCCCTCAATGATCAACTCTCCTAAATTCCTCCCTCCACGCCTTCAATTATCAACTATCAATCATCACACCACAAACCTCGCAAACAACCAACACAACTATGCATCTCACAACAAGTGCAGTAGGTAGCACATGTGCAAAAATACCGCCCATACATAAACCTTTCCTAGACATGAAAGTCTCCGAGATTGCAGTCGTCCCACATGCAAGCCCGACCGAATCCTAACACTCAATCCCACCTCCCAATGATCAATCCATCTCCAAATAATCCCTCTCACGCCACCCTCCCCTCTCTCACCATCATCAATATTACGCAGTTTCCAATTTACAACAATTCCATCTCCCAAATCCCATCTCCCAATCAATAATCTATCTCCTATATCCCACCTCTTGAATCCTAGATTCCATCTCCTAATCAAAAATCATCTCCTGATATAATAATCCCTCTCCCTCCCCTATTGCATACTACAATCCCTCCCACCCCGCCACCCCCTCTCCCAACAATCCATCTCCAAATAATCCCCATCACGTTACCATCCCTCCCATTCCCTCCATCCCACCCCCAACAAATACCATATCATGACCCACAAGAACTATCCATCCCTCTCTCTCCTAGCACTCTCCCCACCCTCCCCAAACAATTCATCTCACACCCCTCCCTCCCTCCC
>JAABUV010001063.1_pt1 | contig 40362 bp, 38 predicted proteins | sample 5559971 | NCBI WGS metagenome assembly JAABUV01 (sample SAMN10711881, study PRJNA513362) | rock metagenome | isolation source: Antarctica rocks | place: Antarctica: Victoria Land, Knobhead nord | collected 2015-12-19 | reverse complement strand
CCCGGTCAGGGTTGGCCTTCAAAATGTCATCGACCTGCACGTACAGTGCAATGACGAGGGTGTCCAGATCAGCGTCCACGCGGGCCTCCTGCTCGACGTTTGGGGTTCAACGCCGATCCTGGACACCGTCGCCCTCAAATCACGTCAGCCACTCCAGTCACACCAGCAACAGAGCTTGGAATTACTCATCTAGCCGCCGGGACGTCGCTGGCTGCAGCACAGCAGACAGCTCACCGCGACGGCAAAATATTGATTCAACCACGTACTGGCGTCGCAGACTTCACCGCGCAGCTTCGGTTGTTCTCAGTAATGCACGCTGCCGGCGCCGATGTCTTATCGTTCCAAATTGACTCCCTCACCCGCAACAACGAATACCAGCGCGTGGAGCAGATCCTGAAGGGCCGATTAGACTACGACCTTAGCAAAGCTCTTAACGGCTTTCCTGCTGTCAACAGCGGTGTAGCAAGCCTAGCGTTACTCGTTGAACAGTTTGACGACACACCCTTCCAGGTCCGTCATTCCACTCGCGATCCGCGCCTATTGGCCGAGATTACCTTTGCGGCCGGAATCAGTGCGTTTGAGGGTGGAGCGCTGAGCTACAACTTACCCTACTATCGAGACTACCATCCAGCTGCGTCGATTCAACGATGGCGATATGTTGATGAGCTCAGCGCGATGTATCACCTCGAGCATGGCGTGACCATCGACCGCGAGTTTTTCGGAGTCTTAACGGCCTGCTTAGTTCCCCCAGTCATCGCCATCGCCGTCAACATCCTCGAGGCGTTGATGGCCGCAGCAGGCGGTGTGAAGGCAATCAGCGTGGGTTATAGCGAGCAAGGTAACCGAGCTCAGGACCTCGCCGCAATAGCGGTACTCCGGCGGTTGACTGTCGACTACCTCGGCGCGCTAAGCCACCCCGACGTCTACGTCGGGGTAGTCTGGCATCAATATATGGGAGCCTTCCCCACCGACGCCCGGAAGGCTCGAGAGATTCTCGTCGGATCTGCAAAGACGGCCGGTGAGAGCGATGCGGTCCGGCTTATGCTGAAGACTTGGGTCGAGGCAATACGGGTACCGTCGGAGTCTGAAAACCGCGGAAGTCTCCAATTGGTTCGAGAGGCCTGCAATGCGGCGAGGCGAACCCAGATACGCGCCGTTGATCGAGTGCAGTCGGCAGAAGAGGAGCTCTTGACCATCGAGGTCAGGGCCATCGTTGACCACGCCCTCGAGGCGGCGGACGGTGATCCTTTCCTCGCCGCTGAAATCGCAGTCGCCCGTGGATGGATCGACGTACCGTTCTCGCCCAGTCGCTGGAACGCTGGGCAGGTTCTGCCGATGCGCGACGTCGGTCGGGCAGTTCGCATGGCAAACATAGGCTTGCTGCCCTTCCCGGCTGACGTCCGGGATGAGCATCGTCGCCTGTGTGTCACACGCACAACCGCCGAGCGGTGCAGCGTAGAGGAGTTGATCGAACGTGACATCGGGAACATCATACGCGGGGACTTCGACGTGTGGCCGTTAGCTTGACCTACCGTAGCATCGCGTTTACCACTCACGGCAACTGCTGCAATGCATATACCCAGACTGACCCAAAGGGGAACGGTGAGAACCAACCTCCCGACCAATGACTGGGACACCCAGCACAACGCCTCGATATGCTCATCAATACCAACAATTAGCTGCAGTGTTGCGACGACAGCTAGAAACCGCCGATCCAGCTACGGCAACGATGGTAGTGCGTGCGGATTGCGTTGAGAACTTAGGCATGCGCGGCAGCGGGCAGGTCCACCTGGCCCAGCGTTGCTGCCTCATCGCCGTCAAGTTGGGTGATGTCAGGAATGTGGCGCAACGGCTCGAAGTGGGCGAACCCTGTAATCGGGCCGCAGGTGGCCACCGCCAGTCTCCGCAGTTGGTCTCGCCCACCTCGATCCGCCCCAGGGCCTGGTCGGCATCGGACGGCAGGCACAGCAGGCAGTCGAGCATCGATCAATGATGCCGCACAGTCGACGCATTGAAGGGAGATGTCCAGGTTATTGGCTCCGCTCGACAAGCGCCGTGAGGCGAAATTCGTCTTGCAGCGAACACGCTTTTCTTGGGAGTCGTTCTGCGCCAGGCTGGCGAAATGCAACCCGACTTCGGTGGAACAACGGCGCAGCTATACGCGAAGTACCGGCGTGATCTTCCTGCCGCTCAGGCGGCGGCACTGGCTGAGCAGATCGGGCTCAGGCCCGACGACGTCGTCGTCGATCTCGGCTGCGGCACGGGTCAACTTGCCGTACCGCTCCAGCTGCATTGTGCCGCGCTGGTCGGCATCGATCCGGAGCCGGCGATGCTGGTTGAATTCCGTGCTCGGCGGGCGCCACGGGTGTTGTGCATGTTGGGCGATGAGCACGACCTTCCTCGGCTCAATTTGGTGTGCGGCCGCCCCTTCGGCGCTGTCGTGATCGGGAACGCGTTGCATTGGATGGACGAGGCCGCCACGTTCCAAGCCGGCGCCGCGTTGCTGCGCCCCGGCGGTGCCGTCGCCGTCATCACCCAAGGTCCACCGATGTGGTTGGGCACGGCACCCTGGCAAGTGGCAGTGCGGCAGACGTTAGAAGCGTCTTCGGGGCCGGTCAGCGGCAATTGCCGTACTGATCAATCTGCACTAGACGAGCGGCTCGCTATCGCTCGTGCGCTCGATCTTGACGTGCAGGTCGTGTCCTGGCATACCGAACATGCCGTCGACGTCGAATGGGTGGTGGGCCATCTGGGTAGCGCCATGGGAGCCGACCATTGGTCGGCGGCCGTCGCCGACCTGACTGGTGCTCTGCAGGCCTTCAACGGGCAACCAATGGTTGAGCAGGTATCTACCACTGCGCTCATCGCTTCTCGAAGGAGCTGAGCCGCCAAGGTCAAATCGGGCTGGTTGACCTCGCGAGAGCCGAACGTCTACCGGGAACCACGGACCCGATAGCCGACCGCCAACCAACCCGGTCAGATCCGACGCGCGGTCCTACCTTGCCTTATGGCACCGCATCCCGATAGACCCGTCCGAATTGATTCGCGGGACCTGGGGGGGGCTATACGGAGACGGTTTGCGGGCGGTGGCGCGTGATGACGGAGCTGCGGTGAGACCGGTTAATGACCCTGGCGCCTGACGGTGACCCGGGCGTTGCCGTGATTAGCATTCGATGTCGTAGGACGGGGCGGTAGGCGGTTGCCAGTTCCCGGGCGGCGTAGTCGATGGTGTGGTCGTTTTCCTCCTGTTGGAGGAGTTCGGCTTCGTAGGCGACGGTGCGGCGTTCGTCGGCGCCGGGGTCGGGGAGGTCGGCGCGGTGCTGCTTCTCGGCGTCGAGGGTGTGCCAGCGCTGGTCTGCCTCAGCGCTGTCGGCGCGGAGCCGTTCGATGGCGGCGGCGGCGGCCCGGCCGACTGCTTCGGTGTCGCGCCGGGCGGCCTGGGCCCGGAGCTGGGGCAGGTTGCCGCGGTGCGCTTTGGCTGCGTCCAGTAGGCGTTGTTGTTGTTCGGGGGAGCCGAGTTGTGCCAGGAACGGGGCGGCCCGGTCGCGGGCGCGACGATGCGGTCTTTCAGTTCTTCATCGTGGGCCTGGAGGTCGGCCAGGTGTTCCCGCAGGTCGGCTTTGCGCCGGCCGGACAGGGCCCCGAGGCGGCTGATCTGGGTTTCGATGCTGACGCGGTCGCCGGCGTTGTGGCCGATCTGTTGGGCCGCGGCTCGGGCTTCTTCGGTGGCGGCTTGCATGGTGCGGACCTGGGTGACCCGTTCGCGGTGCTGGACGTGGACGGCTTTCAGTTCGGCGGTAGCTGGGCCGTCGCCGGCGGTCTTGATGCGTTGATATCTGGCTTCGGCGGCGGGTAGGTCCAGTTGGGCGACGCCGCGTTGGGCGTAGGCGATGTTCAGTTCGTGGTTCAGGACCGCGTCGGGCAGCTCCACGTAGGGGCGTGCGTTCCACCGTTGGCGCCGTGACCGCAGCAACCGGCACGACCGGTTCGGCCTTAGCCGGGGCGGCCAGGTGCGGCCCGCGGCAGTCTCACGGTCGACGTCGGGGGCGGACGGCCCCGCGGTCGACGTCGGGGAGGGTGAGCCTCGCGGTACCGCCGCCGGCCGGGTCGGGACAGGCGGAGTCGTGCGGTTCCGGGCGGGGGTGGCGAGTGTGCAGGGTCGGGGGGGTGGGCAGGTCGCGCTGGTCGGGCCCGACGCCGGGTTCGGGTTCCGGGGCCGAGGGTGTGGGGATGTGGTGCATGACCCGGTCGATGACGGTGGCGGTGTCGATGGTGGGCAGCGCGTTAGAGACCCGTAGGACCTGCTGCATGCGCTGGTCCTCGGGTAGCGCGGCGATGACGGGGGCGACTTCGTTGAGGGCGTGGACCCGTTCGGGCCACCGGTCAGTGGGGTGTTTGGCCAGAACCCGGTTGACCGCCAGGTCGGCGAGGGGCCGGCGCCGGGCGGAGGTGTCGCGGACGGCCTGGGGTCCCTCGGCGGGTCACCGGATCCGCCTGACCGCGATGCTCACTCTGCTGCGTGGCGGGGTAGGTGGCCCGGTGGGCTTTTCGCCGGCGAACTCTCTACGCACACCTGGGGTGGGGCGCCCTGGGAGCGGATCCCGGTCACCCGCCGGCCGGGCCCGTCACCTTCGGCGGGCAGCACAATGTCGGCGATGTGCAGCTGCCACGCGGGCACGACGTGGACGCCGGCGTGGACGGTCAGCTCGGTCATGCTGGGCATCCTCCCGCCGGACACCGACAGTCCCCGGTGTCAGCTCGCGCGGGCAGACACGGTGAGGTAGTCGCTGATCGCAAGCGGGCCGAAGGATTCAGGCTAAGGGCTCGCGCAGTATTTATTTGGATGTGGTCGGCGTGTTGTGGGGGTTGAGGGTGTAGTTCCAGTCACCGTCGAAGGTGTGGTTACCAGCGGGCCAGATAGGCACCGCGGCGGGTGGGGTGGCGTCCCGGGCGGCCTCGAGCGTGGCCGATCTCAGTAGGGTCGCGGCCCGCACCATGCCCCCCCGGGGCAGGCTGCATGCCCAGCCGCGGCGAGTGATGACCGCGGCCGGCGGTGGAGGCGGTCGCGCCGCGGGTGAACGACAAGCGCGTCGATGAGGTCACCGGTGAGGGATGCGCGCCCCGGTGCTGGCGGCCCGTCACCTGCAGAAACTCAGCAGGGCCAGGATGCTGCCCAGGCGCAACAGGGGAGCGCCCTTCTTGATCGATTAGGTAGACATGATGTGCGTCACACGGTGGTGATATTGGTACAAAACCTGGAAAACTGCCATGCAACCATTGAGATCTCTCGAGTAGACCGGAGTCCGCCATTGGTAGGCATCCGAGTTGCCCCTGACCTTATCGCCGCAGTTCAGGTGGCTGAAAGGGTCTCGGGGGAGCGAGATCCTGTAAGCACAGGATGTGCGGCGCACGACGTTTGCACGGGAACGATATGCGCCTGTCGGCGTAGCGAATGCACTGGTCAAGGGCCAAGTGCAGCTCACTGCATCGTCCTCGTCGCTGAGCACCACAACAGGAACCGGCTTCCGGTCTGGTGCTGTCGCAGGCTGCGAACCCGTCCCGGGCGTAGAGCAGCCCTGTCGTGGCACGACCCTCGGTGTCCCCTGCGGGTTCACCCTCAGTCAGCGACCTCCTGGGATGATCGTGTGCCCAGGAGATTCGGAACTGCGGTCCGAGGAAATCGGGCACTACCGCCTCGCTGTGAACCAGCGGTCAGATCATTTGCCAAGCATGACGACGTGTCGGACTATGGGGGTTGACGGTGCATCATACGATATCGGTTCTGGCGACGAAGTGTCCTCCGCACCAAGCCCCTGGGCTTGCGGACCGGACCCGGCCTGATGCCCGCCTAACAGGTGCGCCTGCTCGGCGTGGTGCAGTCCGACGTGAGGGAGATCAGGCGTTGCTTGATCCGGTAGGCCATGCAGAAGCGGGTCATGTTCGACCTGCTCGACCGTCTCAGCTTCAGAGAGATCGGGTGTGGTGGTTTCCCGCCTCCTGTCAAGCCGACTGGGACTTCACTCGTCACGCAATAAAGGTGCCTAACCAGGGCACGACCACTCCCCCAACCTCACCATCGACCAAGCCGGGGATCCGGACGAGCGTCATTGGTAGGACTGTCCTCTTCTTGTTGCCTGCCGAGGATCCGACCTTTCTCACGAGTGTCTTGACGACTCACGGGACGTGCTGGTTTCGCGGCCGCCTGACGCGAATAGGGAGGTATTGTCCTTGCTGCATTGCACTGCCCATTTCAGTCGAAGCGGGCTCGACCGCCTGCACCGTCGCGCCATGACAGGAGATCGGCAATTGGAGCCGATTGAAGCGACACGCACGGAAAACAAAATAATGATCACCAGGGTTGGCTTGAAGTTTGCCAGAGCGCTCGACTATCAAACCTGGCAACGTGCCGGTCTCAAGATATCAAGGATCGCAGACGCTTCGGCCTGGTGCCTGGGAGATTGGCTGGTCTACGGGCAGAACCGCCACCCGGACAGGTATCGTGAGGCGATAGCGGTGACACATCTGGACTACCAGAGACTACGAAACTACGCCGCGGTGGCGCGCAGATTCAAATTAAGCCGCTGGCGGGACCGGCTAAGCCACCAACATCACGCGGAGGTGGCCAGCCTGCCTTCGGCGGACCAGGACAGGTGGCTGGACCTGGCTGAGAAATTGGGCTGGTCACGCAACGAACCGCGCCGCCACATCCGCGCCGATCGTGGCGGAGACGGCGGCCTGGAGCGCAGCTCCCTGCTTCGGTTGAGGTCGACGGCCAAGCACGTCGCCGCCTGGCGTGAGGCTGCGGAACGGATGAGCCAGGACCTTGAGGAATGGATCATCACCACGCTTGACGACCGTGCTGCCGAGGATCCCTCCCCCTTCACCGTGGCGGGGGACAGGTCGCACGACCTCATGCGACCCGCGCAATTCCGCTCCATCAGCCAGAGATCGTAAGTACCGCAGTGAGGCCCTGGCTCGTCCGGCATGAGACCCTTCAACACGGGAGAACAGCATGGAGGAATTCGACGTCGTCGTCGTGGGCGGCGGACCCGGGGGAGCCACGGCGGCGACCCTGGTATCAATGCAAGGACATCGGACCCTGCTCCTGGAGAAGGAGCACTTTCCGCGGTACCAGATCGGCGAGTCGCTTCTGCCGTCGACGGTGCACGGTATCTGCCGGCTCACCGGAGCGTGGGACCTACTAAAGGACGCGGGGTTTACGAAGAAACGTGGCGGCACGTTCCGGTGGGGCAGCAACCCGGAACCATGGACGTTCTCCTTCTCGGTCTCACCCAAGATGGCAGGGCAGACGTCCTTCGCCTTCCAGGTCGAGCGCATGAAGTTCGATCAGATCCTCCTGGAGAACGCCGAACGGAAGGGCGTCATGGTGCGCCAGGGCTGCTCGGTCACCGACGTGCTCTTCGAAGGGGAGCGGGCGTCCCGTGTCGAGTACGTCGACGACGACGGTGCCATCCACCAGGTGGCCGCCAAGTTCGTTGTCGACGCGTCAGGCAACGGAAGCCGCATCTACGGGAACCTCGGCGAGCGCCGGTACTCGGAGTTCTTCCGGAACCTGGCGCTGTTCGGGTACTTCGAGAACGGCAAGCGTCTTCCCGAGCCGAACTCCGGCAACATCCTGACTGTCGCCTTCGACAGCGGATGGTTCTGGTACATCCCGCTGAGCCCCACGTTGACCAGCGTCGGCGCCGTCGTTAACCGCGAGCTGGCCGACAAGGTGCAGGGCGACCCCGAGAAGGCCCTGTCGAACCTCATTGAGGAATGCCCGCTCATCGCGGAGTACCTGTCCTCGGCCCAACGCGTCACCTCGGGCCCATACGGCCGGTTACGGGTGCGGAAGGACTACTCTTACCACGCCACGAAGTTCTGGCGGCCGGGCATGGTCCTTGTGGGTGACGCGGCCTGCTTCGTGGACCCGGTCTTCTCCTCGGGCGTGCACCTGGCCACCTATAGCGCGCTCCTCGCCGCCCGCTCCATCAACAGCGTGCTGACCAACGGGATGGATGAGACCACCGCCTTCACGGAATTCGAAAGACGCTATCGACGCGAATACGGCCTCTTTTACGAATTTCTCATCTCCTTCTACGACATGCACCGCTCGGAGGAGTCGTACTTCTGGAAGGCAAAGAAGATCACAGTGAACGAACTCCCCGAGCTGGAATCTTTTGTCGAACTCGTCGGCGGAGTCGCAACCGGAGAGCGGATGGCGTCCGGCTCCCTGGAGGTCGTGCAACGCGTGACAGACGGTTCCGCAGAGCTCACACACGCATTGGAGAAGGTCGTCGGCAATGAGGAGGGGGGCATGCTCCCGCTGCTCAAGTCGTCCATGGCGGGCCAGGCACTGCGCGAGAGCAGCGAGATCCAGGCCCAAGCGCTCTACGGTGTGGACACCGAGAACGAACTTCCGCTCTTCGCCGACGGCCTGGTGCTCTCCCCTGACGGGATGTCGTGGTCGAGCTACGGCGCCGAAATTCCGGAACGGTTCGCCACCTGAGCGACGCGCCCGGTCGTCATCTCCGGCGCCGCATATGACGAGACGGCCTCCCGCAGTTGCAGCCCCGCGCCGACGCTGAACACGGGTCAACGCGAGAACGTGAGTGAGTGAGGACGATTGCTCCTTCGTCACCGACTAACCGCCGCGTGAGGGGGAGGTCGGCCCGGTGTTCTCTGACGTCGCTCAGCTCAACCGCATGATCAGAACGCCGAGGAGTTCCTAATTGCATGCCCTATAGAACGCCCGACGCAGGAGATCCTGTACGTCGGGCAGGCTCAGCGTGTCGGCGCCGGGGGCGACCTGATGGAGAAAGACGCCTTCCGGCCTGGCCAGCAGCGCGTCAAGGTTCGGCAGCGGCCGCCCTGAGATCACTGTTACCTCGCCTTCGGGGTCGGCGGGAGCGGGGCTCAGCGAAGCCCCGAGAAATCGTGCCCAGGATCGGTACCTGTCGAACAGATCGTCGACCATCTCGTATGCCTCCGAGTCTCCGCCGTACTCCGTGGCGAGCCGGTCGCGTGTGACGACCAGCACCGTCTCCCACTGTGCGAGCCAGTCGTTCCGAGCGGCGCCGTCGATGGTCGCCGGATCGAAGTTCAGCGTCGCGCACAGTTGCAGGAAGTCGCGGTGCATGACCTCCTGATCCACGACGTCCGGATCCACCAGAATCAGGCTGGCGTCGCAGAGGGCTGCGGTATGCGCGGCGAGAGCGGCACAGCCGCAATACGCGAGGACGAGCGAGGGCGGGACGCGCAACCGTTCGAGCAAGAGGTGGGACTGGCGTTCCAAGGAAAGACGCCCCGCCAGATGGTCCTCTAGCGGATCGACCTGGACGAGGCAGCCTGCGCGTTCCGGTTCGCGGAGAAAGCTGAAGTCGGCGGTCCTTCGCACCGCGTGAAACTCCAGTGCCAGCACCGCGGAGCCGGCCGACACAGTCAGCACGCCTCGGGGCTTGGGGCGCAGTCAGCGAGCCATTGCCGTCCCACCCGCTCCCACAACAGCTGCGGACTCCCGCAGGCATGTGGAAGGGCATAGGCCGAGCGGTACAGCTCGACGACGCGCTGGTCGCCCGTACCCGCCGCGCCGTGGGCCTGAACGAGCTCGTGGGCGGCCACGACGGCCGCGTGGACGCTCGACGCTGCGCAGGCGGCTGCCCAGCCCCCGGCCGGTGTGCCAGCGTCCTCGTCTGTGGCGGCGCGCCACACGCCGATCCGCGCGTCGACCAGCAGCACGGCGGCGTGGGCCAGGCGGTGCGCCGGGCCCTGGAGTTCGATCAGCCGCCGGCCGGAGATCCTCCGGTCCGCGGCCCTGGCCTGCGCCAGCTCCAGGCATCCGTGGCCGACGCCGATCGCGTAGGCCGCGCGCGTGATGAGTTCGCGGTCGGTGAGGGTATCGGTGGCCCCGGATGCCAGAGGAACACCGGCTTCGGAGCGGCAGCGCTCGACGACTGACTCCAGCCGTTGCGGGGATTCGGGCAGCTGGTGCTCGTCCGGGAAGGCGTCCAGCGCTGCGTGCACGGCCCAGGCCAGGGCCGCGTCGTGGCCGGCCACGCCGAGTTCCTCCAGCGCGAGGCACCAGTCGAGAAGCCCCCACCGCAGTACGGTGGGGACGTCGTGGCTGGCCGCCGCGGTCACTTCCACCGCCTCGAGGACGTCCCAGCCGGTGGCGCCGCCGGGTGCGGCCACCGATGCGCGGCGCAGCGTTGCGACAAGCAGCCGTTGGTTTCGGGTCGGCTCCAGGTTCACCGGAACATCCCTCCAATAGGGAACTCGTTGGCTATCAGATCCAGCTGAAGCTCCTGCGCTCCGCCGGAGATGGTGAACTCCGGCGCCTCGGCGACGGCGGCGCGTAGCACCTCCACCGCGGCCCCGCCGTCGTAGGGCCGGGTGACCGGCAGGAGTTCCGTGCCCACCCAACGGGCCACCGCCTGCGCGGCCATGCCGCAGGCGAGTTTGGCGTAGGCGACGGCGATCTCGTCCATGTCGAGGCCGTCCGCGGTACCGACGGCGTGGTACGCCATCGCGCGCGCGTTGGCCGCGCGGAAGTGCAGGCGTGCCACCTGAGATGCGAAAGCCGACCGCAAATCGGTCGGGAGGCGCCGCATCTCCTGCTCGGCGGCGGCCAGCCAGCGGACCGCCCGGGTCAGGTAGTCGAACCCCATCCGCTCGAAGCCGATCGCGGTCGGCAGGATCGGCCAGCCTCGATGGAGAGGGCCGACGAGCGAGTCCTCCCCGACTAGGACGCCGTCGAAGGTCACCGTGCAGTAGGGCGTGCCGCTCGCGCGAAACGCCTGGCTGATCTTTACCCCGGGAGCGGAGAGCTCGACCAGGAAGAGGCTGATCCCGTCGTAGCGGTGTTCGCGGGGCCGCGTGCGCACCGAGCACAGCGCCACCGTCGACCATTCGGTGAACAGGCTCCAGCTCTTGACCCCCGTGATCCGCCAGCCGTCGCCGTCCGGGACGGCGGCGGCCTCGATCCCGGTCAGGTCGCTGCCCGCGGCCTGTTCGGACAGCAGCAGGCTGGCGAGCAGGCGTCCGGCGGCGATCCCGGGCAGCCATGTTCGGCGTTGCTGCTCGGTGCCGTGGCCCAGGATGGTGCAGCCGACCCCTTGCACGCTGATCAGGTGCGCGACGTCCGGCAGGTCGCGCTCTCCCATCCGCTCGCAAACTGCTGCATGGTCCGCCAGGGTGAGGTCGCGGCCGCCGTAGCGGGCGGGGTAGTGCACCGCGAGCAACCGGTGCTCGCCCAGAAGGGCGAGCTGGTCCAGAGGTCCGAGGTTCGCGCCCGATTTATCGATCAGGCGGTTCAGTTCCGCGACGAGCGCGTTTTGGCTGTCGTTGAGGGCGAAGCGCATGGCCGCAGCTCAGCCGGCCGACGGAGCGTCGAGGGGGTTGCCGGCCGTCACGCCGGCGGCCCGGGCCGCCGGCATCGGCGCCGCCGACCCACCGGACTCCTCGGCGAGCTTCGCCACCGCGGCGGCGAAATCGCTCAGCACTGGGTTGGCGATCAGCAGGCTCACCCGCAGGCGCAGTCCGGTGGTACGGGCCAGACGGCTCACCAAGTGCATGGCGAGCAGGCTGTCGCCGCCGGCGGAGTAGAAGTCCACGCTCGGCGACAGGTGGGCGTCTCTCAGCAGGTCATCCGCGATCGCGACCACGAGCGTGGGTATGTCGGCAGCGGCAGGGGACAGGGATGGTTCGGTCATAAAAAGGCACACCTCTCATCGATGTCCGGGGAACCGCACTCGCCGCCGATCACGGCGGCAGAGCGGCCCCGAGCGTGCTGCCCGCCGCCGCCAGGTATGGCCGGTCCACCTTGCCGTTCGGCATGGTGGGCAGGACTTCGACGCGCCGCCACTTTGTGGGGATCATGTAGGAGGGAAGTCGGGCGCCGAGAAATTCCGCCAGGTTCCGCGCGCTGACGGCGCTGGCCGCGGTCGGCACCACGATGGCAACCAGGCGCGCCCCGGTCCCGTTATCCTGGGTGACCACAGCGGCGTTCGTGACGGACGGGTGCTCGAGCAGGCTGGCCTCGATCTCGGTGAGACCGACGCGGAAGCCCCGAACCTTGACGACGCTGTCGGCCCGGCCGAGGAAGTTCAATTCGCCGTTCTCGTCGACAGAACCCAAATCCCCAGTGCGGTACATCCGCTCGCCGGCGTGATCGGGGTCGGGGCCAAAACACTGCGCGGTCAAGGCCGGTTGACCGAGGTATCCGCACGCCAGCCAGGGCCCGGCTACGTAGATCTCCCCGGGTGTCCCGGGGGGCACCTTGTCCAGAGACGCGGATCGCACCGTCACCCGCATGCCCGGGGCCGCCCGGCCGATCGGCACACCGGGCCCGCGGTCCGCCGAGGTGCACCGGTGTGACGTGCACCATACGGTCGCCTCGGTCGGCCCGTATTCGTTGAAGAGCGCCACCTCCGGAAGCACCGCCAGGTGCTCACGAGCCAAGTCGTGCAGGAGGACGTCGCCGCCGACGATCACGCATCGGACGTGTTTTAGGTCCTTGGCGTGATAGCCCAGCAGAGTGGCGTACTGCGACGGAAGCGCGTCGACGTGGCTGACGCGTTCACGGACGACCAGCTCGCCGAGCAACTCTGGATCGAGGATTTCCTCAGCGGTCGGCAGCACCACCCGGCCGCCGACGGACAGCGCGAAGTACAGGCCCGCCACCTGCGAGTCGACGGTCGGTGGCGCACACGCCAGATATGTCATCCCGTCGGACGGATACACGCTGTGTCGCGCCATGGTGGACGCGACGACGGCTCTGTTCTCGACGGCCACGCCCTTCGGGACGTTCGTCGAACCCGAGGTGAAGATCACGTAGGCGACGTCGTCCGCGGCGCAGCGGGGCACCGCTGGCCGGGGCTCGGCAACGGCGTCGTCGTCGGCCGGGACGAAGGTCGCCGCTCCCGCCAGATCCGCTGTGTCGGCGGCTCCGGTCCACAGCCGGACAGCCGCCTGCTCAGCGATGAACCGCCTCCGGTCGGGAGGGAGGTCTGCGCCGACGGGTACGTAAGCGGCTCCAGCAGACAGGACGCCGAGGAACGACACGACCGTCACCACGCCGCGGTCGGCGGTGACGCCGACCTGAACTCCCGGGCCCGCGTCCGCCCGGACCAGCCGGTCGGCCAGGTTCTGCGCACGGCGTACCAGTTCGCGATAGGTCACCGACTCCGGCCCGGCGGTGACCGCGACGGCGTCCGGGTAGCGGGCGGCCGTGGCCGCGACCAGTCCGTACAGCGTGCGCGAGGCCGCAGAGCCACACACCCGTCTCACCGCGGCCCCTCCGCCAGTCGTCGCAGCAGCCAGCCCTGGAATTGCCACAGGGGCAGCTCCAGCGGTGCGAAGCGGCCGGATGCGGCCGTGGCGCTGCGCAGGCCGGCCTGGACGCCCCGGCAGGCGCGGGCGTCCTCCTGCTGGAGGACGTCGATCGCGCTCAGGCTCATCTCGGCGAACTTCGCAGCGTCACTCTCTGCCGCCTGCTCCGGCCGGACCAGCACGTGCCAGGTGACGGTGTGGTAGTCCAGCGACAGCGGTGTGACCTGCAGCCAAAAGGCCGAACTGCCCTGAGCTCCCGCGCACAGGAACGGAAAGACGGTGAAGATCTGCATGGTCGCGGCCACGTCGGCGTCGAGTCTGGGCATCACCCGAGCCTGCAGGGCCAGATACTCGCTGCTGCAGTTGATGACGCTCGAGCTCCACGGCTCGCCCTGGTTGTCCAGGCACCGTCCGCGCTTGGCAGGCAGAAACGGCTCCAGGCTGTCCTTGTGCAAACCGAGATGGTGGTAGTACTCGCTGAAGTTCTCGACCGTCAGCTTCCAGTTCCACGGGCAGTCGTAGGACGCGCTGGCGACGAGGCGGAGGTCGGTGAAGTCCCAGCCCTTCAGCTCAGCGGCCAACTGCAGGAGTTGCCGGGCGAGCGCAGGCGCGGCGCCGTCGAGATTGACCATGATCCAGCCCTGCCAGACCTCATGGCGCACCTGCGGTAGGGCCACGGCCGACCGGTCGAAGGCCGGTTGCGCCGCCATGAGCGGCGCCGCGTTCAGCGACCCGTCGAGGTGATAACTCCACAGGTGGTACGGGCAGCGCAGAATCAAGCAGTTTCCGCTGCCCTCGGCGACCGGCATGGCTCGATGTCGGCAGACATTGGACAGGACCCGCAGGTCGCCGTCGCGATCGCGGGCGATCACCAGTTGTTCGTCGAGGATTGCCGTGGCCAGGTAGTCGCCCGGCTCGGGCACCTGTTCGACGCGAGCCAGTGGGAGCCACTGCGCGCGCATGGCGGAGTCGGTCTCCATACGGTAGATAGCAGGGTCCAGATAGAACTCTCGCGGCAGCGTGCTGGCCTCGGAGAAGGGTCCCAGTGCCGCGGCGATGTCCCGGATCCGGCCGCTCAGTTCGAGCTGTGTCATCGCTGCTTCCTGTCGTCTCGGGCACCGGAGTCGGGCGAGGATCGGCCGGCCGCGCTGTGGTCCGCGTCGTCGGCGACGGTCTTCGGTGTCTGCCGGAGGAGGGCGACGGCCGCGCAGCCGGCCATGATCGCGGCCGCGGCGCCGAAGGTCCAGCGCGGGCCGATGAGGTCGACGACGTTGCCGCCGATCAGCGATCCGACGGCGTTGGCGAGGAAGGACCAGCTCAGGACGACGCCCATGATCATGCCGAGCGACTTCTTGTCGACGGTGCGCTGCAGCAAGGTCGTTCCGCAGACGCTCTCCAGGCCGTTGCCGAGTCCGGCGGTGACGCCTCCCACCAGCAGTACCGGGGCAACTGGAGCCATGCCCATGGTCAGGTGGCCGGCCGCCTGCGCGAAGATCCCCGCGCGGAAGAACACGGCCGATCCCCGATCGACCCGGCGCCACCGTGCGGCGATGAGCGAGGCGGCGAGCACGCCGCCCGAGATCGCGGCGAGGGTGAGGCCGTACCACACCGTCGGCGAGTGCAGCTGCCGCACCACGACGACGACCAGTGCCACCTGGTCCATCGAGGCAGCGAAAGCGACGCCGACAAGTCCGATGATCACCGGGGGCAGAGCGGGGTTGGCGCGAATGGCGGTCAGGCCCGCTCTCGTCTCGGCGAGGAGGCTCTGGTTCCTGTTCGGCCGGGGCTCGGGCTCGGCACGGGGCAGGCGGCTCAGGAGCAACGCGGACACGGCGAAGGACAGCGCGTTGCCGACCAAGGCCCAGCGGAAACCCCAGAACGCGGCAGCGAGTGCGCCTAGTGCGGAGCCGCCCGCAAAACCCAGGGACGTGATGGCCAGCAGCAGACCGTTGGCCGCGGTCAGCTTCTCCGCCGGTACCGTCCTGCCGATCATGGTGCGGGCCGCGGGCAGCGCGATCGTGGCCGCGCTCTCGGCCACGAACACCAGGCAGAGCAGGACGGCGTATTGCGGATTGATGGCCGCGATCGCCAGGAAGACGATCCCGCAGACGACGTCGCAGAGTACGAGCAGGCGCCGCAGCTCGACCCGGTCACCGATGGCCCCCGCGAACGGCGCCAGCGCCCGCGGCAGGGCGCGGACCAGGAAGAACGCGCCGACGGCGAGGCCGGAGCCGGTGACCGCGTAGGTGTGCACAGTGATGGCGGCGACGGCCGCCATGTCGCCGGTAATAGAGATCGTCCGGGACGCGACGAAGGTCGGATACCGGGTCCGGCGCCACCACGCGCTCGACGGCCCGTTCCCGTCGCGGTCCGCGGTGCTCGCGCCGCCCGACGTCAACGCGCTCTCCGCAGGGACGCCGGGCGTATGTCCGTCCACACCTCGGCGATCCGGTCCAGGCACTGTTCGCGTCCGGCGGGCTCGCCGATCGCCTGCCATCCGGCGGGCGGCTGCCCCCGGTCGAGCCAGATGCTGTACTGCTCCTCGGCGTTCACAACGACCACGTATTGGGGATCGCCATTCTCAGTCATCTACGTTGCCTCTCATGTCAGGGGTCCCTCCGGCCGACGCGAAAGCCGTCGTTTCGGCTCTCTCGGGTGCTCCGGTGAGTTCGGCGAGTATGTTGCGAAAGCGCGCGAGCGCAGCCCGGGCCGTGGATTCACGGAACAGATCGGTCCGATACTCGAGCCGGACGTCGAAGCTGTCGGCGCTCGCGGGGTCGATGAAGAGAGTTAGGTCCTGTGGCGACAGGGTAGTGGGCTCACGTTCGGGGCGGATCGACAGCTGGTCGCCGACGGAGACCGACGGTTCCGGGAATTGGTGCACGAAGGCCACGTCGCACACCGGAAGGCGCCCCGGGGGAGTCCGGATGCCGGTCTTCCCTACGACCGAGGACAGCGGTACGTCGTGGTAGTCATGGCCGCGCCACCACACCAGGCTGATCGGGTCCACCGCCTCGTACGCAGTGTCACTGCCGGTGAGGTCGATCGGCAACGCCACCATGTGAGCGAACCTGCCGACGAGGCCCAACGCCTCCGGCCGGGTCCGGCCGGAGACGACCGCGCCTACGGCGAACCTGCGCTGGCCGCTCCAGCGGGCCAGCAGCACGTTGAACGCCGTGAACAGCAGGGCTGACGGTGACGTCCGCTGTAGGCGGGCGGTGGCCAAGATCTTCTCGATCTCCGCCGTCGTGAGCTCGATCCGTACCTCCGCTCCGCCGACCGAGCGCCGGGCCGGGTAGGGCGAGTCCGTCGGCAACATAAGCCGGGGCGTCCCGGCGAGCCAGTGTCCGTAGTCAGTGGCGCGCGGGCCCTCCGGGTCCGCCGCAAGTCGCGTGGCGTGGCAGCAATGGAGGTACTCCACGGTGTGATCGGCGGAGACCAGGGACTGGCCAGCGGTGAGGCTTCGGTAGTTCGATTCCAGGCAGCTAATGATTATCCCGATCGACCAGCCGTCCACGACGATAGCCGGAAAGCACAGGACCAGCAGGTGGTCCTGCGCCGCAAACCGGACGAGCAGTGCCCGCAGGGCGCCGGGCCGGTCCAGCCGGAATGGCCGGGCCGCCACCTCGGCCGCCAACCGGGTGGCCGAGCGTTCGAGCTCCGCCTCGGCGGCGACGTCGGCCGCGCCGAACTCGATAGGAACGGCCGGATGGACCTGCTGGGCCGGTTCGGCGCCCGGCCCGGGTCGGAATGTTGCCCGCAGCGCCGGCTGCGCGTCCTGGACAGCCTGCAAGGACGTGGTCAGCGCTGCGCAGTCGAGGCGGCCCCGGATCCGCAGCCTCAACGAAATCACCAAATTTGGGGCTTCAGGGTCCCGCTGGTAGGCGTCCCACTTGGAGCGCTGCGCGGGAAGCAGCGGTGCCGCCGGCCCGGGGGACGCCGTCACGACCGCGCGGAGGATGAGAGCGCCGCCACCCGTTGGGCCAGCTCGCGCAGCGTGGCGGCCCGGAACACGTCCGCCAGCTTCAATTGCGGACACGCCAAGGTGCGTCGTATCCGGGCGACCGCCTGCATGGCGTTAAGCGAGTTGCCCCCCAGCCCGAAAAAGTTGCCCTCCGGACCGGCCTCGGGGATCCCCAGGACCTCGCACCAGATCTCACCGATCGCCTTCTCCGTCTCGGACGCCCCCGGCCGTGGACCGGGACTGCCCGTCTCGGCGCGACGGTCGGGCGCGTCCGGGCGGAAGTCACTGGGAGGAGCCGGCACTGTCGCCCACCTTTCTCCCCCTTGCGCGAGCGGGGGTGCGTCTGCTCGATGTGGTCCCCGGCAGGCAGGCTGCCCAGAGTCAGACCGATTCATCACCGTGCTCCATCCGCTCGGCGAGCACCGCGGCGAACGCCGCGGGTGTCGAATGCGCGTACAGATCCGCGGGCCGAAGTTCCACGCCGAACTCCCCGCCGCACGTCGACAGCAGCCGCAGCGCCGTTAGGGAGTCGCCGCCGGCGCCGAAGAACTCCGTGTCGTGCCGGACCGATGCGCCGAGCACCGCACCCCACAGTTTGATGACTCGGCCGAGCAAGCCGTTCTCGGTGCGCACTGGGATGCCGTGGGGGGTGGGGTGCTCCGCCGCGCCCAGCAGGGCGGCGACATCGACCTTCCCGTTCCGGGTCAGCGGTAGCCGGTCCAGCACGGCGATCCGGTGCGGGACCATATATTCCGGAAGGACCGCGCGCAGCTGCTCTGCGAGTCGCAACGGGTCCTCGCTCCGGTAAGCGCGCACCGCGGCGGCTAGTCGGCCCTGGCCGTCGAGACCGACATAGGCCTCGTGGACCCCGGGCCGGCTCAGCAGCATCGCTTCGATCTCGCTCGGCTCGACCCGAAATCCGCGGATCTTGAGCTGGCTGTCGGCCCGGCCCACGTAGTCCAGCGCGCCGTCGCCGAGCAGGCGCGCCCGGTCGCCGGTGGCGTACATCCGCTCGCCGGTCACCTCGATGTCGGGTAGGAACTCGGCCGCCGTCCGCCGGGGATCGCCCAGGTAGCCGAGGGCGACTCCGCTGCCGGCCAGATACAGGTCGCCGACCGTGCCGTCGGAGACCGGCCGCAGATCATGGTCGAGCACGTAGACCCTGGTGCCCTCGATGGGGTGCCCGACCGGGACCGTATTCCACGGGGTGCGGGCCGCCATCGGCCCGGCGGTCGCAGTCGTCGTACATTCGGTGGGCCCGTATAAATTGAACTGCTTGCGGTCGGCGCGCAGGATCGGCTCGGTGGATCGGGCGGGCAGCACGCTCCCGGCCACACCAAGAACGCGCAGCCCGGCGATGGCGGCTTGGCAGGCCGGATGCCGCACCAACTCGGCGAAAAGGCCCGTCGTCAGGAAGGCCGTCGTACAGTCGGCCATCAGCGCCGCGTAGTCGGCGGGCCCGGGGGCGGGGTCGACACCGGCCACCAGGGTGGCTCCGACCAGCAGAGCTCCCCACACCTCCCAGGTGGTGGCGTCGAAGGCCACATTCGCCTGATGCGCCATGCGATCGGTCCAGTTCAGGGCGAAGACTTGATTGGCGGCGGCCAGCCGACGCACCGAGCGGTGCGTGATGAGCACCCCCTTCGGTGTTCCGGTGGACCCGGACGTGAAGCAGACGTAACAAGGCACCCCCGCATCGACAGTCGGGAGGTCGACCGGGTGCCGGGTGCCGCGGTCCGCGAGCTCCGCCAGTCCCACGATGGGAGGGCCGTCGGTCGCATCCGGTCGGGCCGCGTCGTCCGGAGCGATGCTGACCACGGCCGCCACCTCGGTGAGCAATTGCTGGACCCGCGGAAGCGGCCAGGACGGATCAGTGGCCACGTAGGCCGCTCCCGCGTGCAGGCAGGCCAGCATGGCGACGACGAAGTCGATTCCGCGCCCGAGCCTTATACCGACGAAATCGCCGCTGCGGACCCCGCAGCGAGCCAGTCCGGCCGCCGCGGTCCGGGCGCGGGCGTCTAGGTCAGCGTAGCTGCACCAGTCGCGTCCCACGACGACGGCAGGATGGTCTGGCGCGTGCCGGGCCATTGCCGCCACCTGCTCGTGGATGGTCGTGTCGCCGATTTCGGTCGGCGGCGCGCTCAGTACTGTGATCTCGTGCTGGCCGAGCACGAGGTCCAGTGAGCTATCGAGCGCCCGATCGAAACCCTCCGCCAGCGCCTGGTCGTATCGGTGGACGTCGTACTCGATAACGAAGCGGGCGTCCCGCGGGTTGGTGGGGAAGGAGACCATGAGGTGGTACTTGGCCGCTGGCGCGGCCGTCCATACCCTGCGAGCCGGAAAGTCGGCGAACGAGCACTCCAGGTCGCGCCAGTCCCGGGGGAGCGCGACGGTCTGGAACAACGGCATGTCAGTGCGCGACGAGCCCTGCCCGGCGGCGCAGATGATGTCCGCGAGCGGGACGTCCTGGTGTTTGGTCACGTCGGCCACCGTGTCGGCCACTAGGCGTAGAATTGCGCTAGGTAGGATGACCTGTGGCAGCCGCACCCTGATCGGGAGCAGCGTCGCGAACGGCCCAACGACGTCGGAGTACCGGTCGTCGTCCCGGTTGGCCGACGGCAGCGCGGTCACCACGTCCCGTCGTCGCACCGACCTTGTCAAGGCCAGCACGAAGGCGGACAGGAAGACGACGTACGGCGTGACATGATTGCTTGCCGCCACGCGGCGGACGGACTCGTACCGCGGCGAATCTAGCGGCAGGAAGTGTTGCGCGGCCCGCGTCGTCACCGCCTCGCGCGGCTGCGGCCCGAGCCACGGCGGAGCCGACGACGTCGGCGCGTCCCGCATTGCCTGACGCCAGTACGCGCTCGACGCGTCACGCTGGTCCGCGGTGGCGTCGCGTCGCTGTTGCTGGCTGAACTGGCGGTAGGTCCGGGACGGCGGAGTCGGCTCCGGCCCGGCCCCGTCGGCGGCCAGGTAGAGCTTGGCGAGATCGTCGAGGAGCAGCGCGACGGACCAGCCGTCGGCGGCGATGTGGTGCAGGATCAGAGCGATGTGGGTGGCGGCGTCGGCGGTGACGACCACGGCTCGCCACAGCGGCGGCCGGTCGAGCGGGAAGGGGCGTTCGAGCGAGACGGCCGTGAGCCGGGCGAACTCGGCCACGTGATCACGATGCCCGTGCAGGTCGTGCCATTCGACTTCCACCGACGGATCGGGGTGGATCTGCTGCACAAGGAGGCCGTCGTACAGGTTGAAAGTTGTGCGTAGGACCTCGTGGCGCTCTGCCAGCCGGCGCAGTGCCGATCGCAGGGTCGACTTGTCCAGTTCGGCTTCGACGGTCAGTGCCTCAGCGGTCGAATAGGCCGCGTCGACTGCCCCGAGGTCGCGGCGCCGGAGCTGCTCGGCCAGCCAGATCTGCCGTTGCCCGACGGAGGCCGTCGTCGCGGTAGTCATCGTCACTGCCGAACCATGTCACGGCCAGCGGCCATATCGCCGGCGATATGCAGCGATAAACCTGGATTGAGGAAGCGGTCTTGACTGATTTCTCCGCTAAAATGAGCGAGGACGGCCATGCGTGGTGATACGTAGCCGCGGCCAGGTGCCGCCGCGTCGAGGGGCCAGGTCAGTCCGCGCGCGGATGTTCGAAGGACGTCCTTGGTGACCACCCGACAGGCCTGATCGCGCGCCATCAGGCCAGTCGACGCGAGCCGTTCGCCGGCCCGGGCCGACTCGAAGGTGGCGGTCACCCGGGCGCTGTGCCTGGTCTGCACCGGCACACCGCCTTCCTCGGTGATCCGGCGTAGTGCCTCGGCGCCGTGGTTGACGATGGGGAAGCCGTTGATTTCCCCGTTCTCGGCCAGGACCCGCTCAGCGTCCGCGTGGCGACCGTCGCGGGTCAGTGAGTCGACCTGGAAGGAGAGGACGTCGGCCCCGGCCTCCCGTAAGGCCCCGAACAGACGGGGCTGGTCCTCGGCCTGCGGCACGCCGGACCGCGGCTGCAGCAGAACGTCGTCCGCCTGCTGTAGTTCGGACAATTGCACGCGGTCGGCCAGGACCGGTGCGTTGTCCTCGATGTCGCCCGCCGCAACCCCGGTCGGCCAATGGTCGAGTACCGTCGCACGCCCCTGCACCGCAGCGTCGGGACTGCGGGGCAGCTGGGTATGCGCATCGCGTCTGGGCCGCGGCCGAGGGGCTACGTCGGCGAGGTCCGACCGCAGCGCGGCGACCACCCCGTCGTTAGAAGCGAAACCGGTGTAGAACCGCGCGAAGCCCAGTCGGCGGACGTCTTCCTCGCCGCTCGTCGTCGGATGCCCGCCTAGGTACCACAGGCAGGTGCCGGGAACTGAGGATAGCCCATGAAGGTAATGCCTGCAGTGGCCGTCCATATTCGAGACCAGGGCGGCATCGCAGTTCTTCGAGACGTCCGCGAGGCAGTCGAATTCGTTTTGGATTCCGAGATCGACGACCTGGAAGCCGGCCGCTTCCAGTCCGTGCTGCAGAGTAAACGGTCCGATCAAGTGTGAATCAGCGCCGAATCCGCCGACCGCGATGACCGGCCCCGCCAAATTAAGCATCAGCGCTCCTTTGGTCTCTGTCCGTCAATACGCGCGGCCCGGGGGATTCATCGCCGATTGGGATAGTTTGCGCGAACACGGCTACGCCGACAAGTGAAGCACGACGAGCGCGGAATCGACAGCCTGGCCGCCGAATCAAAGGCGCTTCGTACCGGCCGGGCATCCTGACCGGCTGGCCCCGGCCGACGGCGGGACCGCGGCCGGAACGCGGGCTCCGGTCCGCCGTCTGCGGCATTGACCTCCGTCTGGAGGCCGCGAATGTCCCGCCGGCGGGACATTCGCGGCAGTATCTGCACTGAGCGCCTTGACGGTGCCCGGTGGGCGGAATACCGTCGGCCGCAGTCCCTGCCGATGAACCAGCGCTTCACGATCGAGGGTGTAGCCGGCGAGAACAAACGTGCAATTGAGAATGGGGTAGGGCATGTGCCTTCAGGCGCTGTTTCCTGGTTTTCTTGGACCTGACAGTCTTCATGCGTCCGGCGTCGTGGTGTCGGCAGGGACGGTAGGGTCGGTAGGGTGAGCGTCACAGCGGGCGGTGCCCCGCTGGCTGGTCTCGGGCCAGGCGAGGCGACTCTGGCCACGCTGGCCTCCCGCCTCCGATCAGGCCAGCTGAGCAGTGAGGACCTGGTCGCGGACTGTCTAGAGCGCATCGAGTCGGAACGCGACCTGAACGCCGTGGTAGAGCTCGACGCCGACGCTGCGTTGCGCTCGGCACGAGCTGCGGATCGCCTGCTGAGCCGAGACGCGGCCGACGCCGGACCGCTGTGCGGGCTGCCGGCAACAGTCAAACGCACGTTCGAGGTTCGCGGCTACCCGCACCTCGAGCAGGACGTCGCTCCCGGGGCGATGTTCGGCCGACCCGCCGCCCGGGATGCGGCCGTAGTCGCCGACGCGCGCACGGCGGGCGCGATCCTGCTGGGCCGGACCAATGCGCCGCCGCGGGCGGCCGACATCGACACCTGGCACCCGGCGTTCGGACGGACTGCACACCCCTTCGACGCTGGGCTGAGCCCGGGCGGGTCGTCGGGTGGGTCGGCGGCCGCGGTGGCCGCCGGGCACACGACGTTCGACATCGCCAGCGACGACGTCGGGTCGGCGCGGATCCCGGCCCAGCTGTGCGGGGTGTTCGCGCTTCGACCGACCCTTGGAAGCGTCTCGGCGCTCGGGCACGTCCCGGGGCCGCTCACCGAGGCGGACACGCCCGAGATGCTGAGCGTGTCGCTGATCGCCCGCAGTGCGGCGGACCTTGGTTTCCTCTGGCGGGCGTTCGGGCCTGGCGACGGTGCCAAGGCCGACCGGTCCGCGAGCGCACCGGTCGCCGTGGTGCTCTCCAATGACGGGGCGTCGATGTCGTTCGAGGTGGCGGCGACGCTGGACGCCGCCGTGGAACTGCTGCGGTCGGCCGGTCACCGGATTGACGAGGTCGACCTTCCGGTGGATCTGCCCGAGAACTGGCTCCTGTGCCAGCAGTTGCTCTACGCCGAGGAGGATGGAGACGGCACGCCAGACACCGGTAACGATCTTCTCAAACCGACGGTCGACGCCATGCCCATCGAGATCGCCTGGTGGTGCGCGGGTCTGTCGCACCGTCAATGGCTCGGGCTCAAGCGCGCGCGGGCGATGCTGCGTCCGCACTGGCAGCGGTTCTTCGCCGAGTACGCCGCGCTGCTGACACCGGTCATGGGCCTCGCAGCGCTGGCGCCTCGCGACCAGCGGATCCCGCTGCTCGCCGACGAAGTCGTCATCGACGGTGCAGAGGTGCCGACCTTCTCCCTATCCGTGTGGTGCGCGCTGGCCAGCGTGGCCGGGCTGCCTGCCGTCACCTTGCCGGTCCGCGATCCGACGACCGGAACCGCCGCCGCCTTCCAGGTGCTCGCCGGCCACGGTCGCGAGGTCGCGTTGCTCGACGTGGTGGAGCGTCTATCGGCGGTCCTGGCCTGCACGATGCCGTCACGACGAGGCAGGCCATGAGCGGCCGGAACGGTACGGCGGTGATGGACGGGGCCGGCGAGGGATCGCTGATCAGGCGGCTGTGCCTGCCCGCGCTGACTTCCGGCGCGGACCGGTTGGCCGCGCTCGACGACCATCTGGAAACGGGGCCGTGTGCGGCGCCCGATGCCGGACGCGCGCTGCACGAGGCGGTCCTCGCCGTCGCCGTCGGCCGGGACTATCTCCGGAGCGTCACCGGGTGGCTGGTTGGCCGCCGCTCCTTCGGTGGCCAGATGACCGGCAATCCCGTGCTGCGACAGCGCCTGGCTTGGGCGATAATCGCCTTGGCGTCCGCAGATGCCGTGCTGGCATCGGCGGGCGAGGACGAAGGCTGCGATCCCGCGGCGGCGGTGAGCGCCGCCCGTGACTGCGTCGGAGCCTGCGAGCAGGTCCATGCCGGGGCGGCGGTCTTCGACGCGCGGCCCGGAATCGTGCACGCTCTCTTCGCACGCCGGGTCCGGCGAGCGCCCGACGCCGCCGGACTGCTCGCTGGCGCGTCCCCGGCCCCGGTGTACCGGCGGCTCACCGCCCGGCTCTCGGCGCTGCCGGGGGACGAGGCCGCTCAGGCACGGCGGCTGATCGCGGAACTGGAGCAGATCTGCCCGGTCGCCGCCGCGACACTGCCGGAAGAGCTTGCCGTGGCCGAGACCATGGCGCGGTACCTCCCGCCCGGACTCGTCGGCCGGGTGTTGGCGCACCGGAACGTCACGGCGACTTACCTGGCCGGATCTCACGTCGCCCCGGTGGCCGCGGAGCTGCTACCGGCGGCCACGGACGGGTCTGTGCTCACCGCGCTGGCGGTCACCGAGCCGCATACCGGTAGCGACCTCGCGGGGCTCGCCAGCTTCATCCGGCGCGACGGGTCGATCCGGGTGCTAGACGGGGTCAAGACGTATGTGACCGGTGGGGCCGACAGCGATGCCCTCCTGGTCGCGGCCAAGACCGACGCCGGGACCGTGCTCGTCTGGGTGGATCCCGGCCGTCCCGGCGTTACCCGAGTGGCGCTTCCCGGACGAGCCTGGCATGATGGCGGGTTCGCACGGATCGACATCCGCTCGTATGAGGTGTCGGAACGAGCCGTGCACCCTGGCGATGGGGTGAGCGCGTTGCTGCGCGGGCTCGCGCGGGAACGGGTGATGATCGCCGGCCAGCAGCTCGCCTATGCGCGACGGTGGCTGACCGATCTTCCCACCCGCCGCGACGACTTGGCGGACAGGGTGCGGGCTTGCCGAGCACTGCTGCGGCAGACGGTGGAGGTTCCCGGCATACCGTCGCTGGTCGACTGCAGCATGGTCAAGCTGGCCTGCTGCGAGGTGGCCGCCGATGTCGCCGATGCCCGGCTGGAGCTGCTGTCCGCCGCGGAGGGCGGACCCGGGGTCAGTGCCCTCGTCGACGATCAGGCCGGTGCGCGGGCCGCCACCGTCGCCGCCGGCACCACCGATCTCAACCTGGCCATTGTGGAGGGAAAGGTCACTGCCATGTTCGGTTCCGCAGAAGCAGAAGGTGGTCAACAGTGACCGCACTACGACTCGAACCCGGGATGCCGCTCGGGGACGTCCTCGACACAGTCTGCACCGAGGTGCGGAAACAGTCAGCCTGGCTTGAGGTCACCGGCGACTTTCCTGTGGAGGTGGCGCGGATAGTGTCGGCCAGCGGGCTCACGGCGTTGTGCCTTCCGGAGGCTCTCGGCGGCCGCGGGAGCGGCTTGCAGGACCTGGTGACCGCCGTGGAGCAGCTAGCGGCTGTCGACGCCGCGACGGCCTGGTGCACCTTCATCATGGGCACCGCCCCCTGGCTGCTGTGTCGGGCGGCGCCGGAACTGGTCAGCGAGGTCTACCCGGGGCCGAACAGCCGCATTGCCGGCGTGCTCGCGCCCACTGGTATCCTCAGCCGCCGCGACGGCGGGTTCACGCTCACCGGACGCTGGACGTTCGGCAGCGCCGTCAACGCCTGCGATTGGGTCGCGGTGCACGCGATCTTCGCCGAGGAGGGGGAGCACCGTTCCGCGTTCGTCCTCGTACCGACCGCCGACGTCTCCTATCGCGAACCGTGGGACGGCATGGGGCTGCGTGCCTCAGGGAGCGGAGCGTTCGGCATCACGGATCTGCCGGTTCCCCGGCACCGTCTCGTCCAGAGCCTCAGCAGCCCTCCCGTCTGGCCCGATCCGGTCTTCCGGGTACCGTTCCGAGCGACATTCGCGGCCTGCGCCGCGGTTCTGCTCGGGGTCGCCACCGAGGCGCTGGCCGTCTTCACCGACTACGCGCCGCAGAAGCGTGGCACGTTCAGCAGTGGCACGCTCTCTCAGCAGCCATATGTGCACAGTCTGGTCGCCGAGTGCTGGGGCGACCTGCATGCCGCACGGGCGTTGCTGCACTCCACCGTTGGGGAGCTGGAGTCGGCGTGTGCCGCCGGCGCTCCCACCCCTCGGCAACAGGCACAGCTGCGCATTGCGATGAACACGGTGCGGTCCAACTGCCTGAGCGTGGTCGACCGGATCCACCAGGCGGCGGGCGGAGGCGCCGCCCTGGACAGCTCGCGATTCGCGCAGCTGCTCCGCGACGCCCATACCGTCAGTCAGCATCACATGTTCAGCGGGGCCATTACGGCCTTGGCGGGTTCGGTCCTCCTTGGGGAGACCGCTCCGGAGGGACATCTGTGACAACAAACGCCATCGCCGCCGAGAGGAATCTGCCCGCCGTCAAGGACCGCCTGACCGTGCTGGACCGCTGGCAGGATGCGGTGGACCGGCTGGGCGACCGGCCCGCGTTGCGTGACAACGAGCTGACGCGCGACCACGCCGAGGTGCGCGAGCTTGCCCGTCGGCGGGCCGCACACCTGCGGGCCGGGGGTCTGCGGGATGATCAACGAGTCGCCGTCATGCTGCGCTCCGACGTCGAGCAGGCGACTTGGCTAGCGGCGGTGGTGCTCGCCGGCGGCTGTGCGGTCCCGATCGGCCTCAACCAACCGGAAAGCCGGCTGCGGACCCTCCTCGACCTGTCACGGCCGGAGCTGGTGATAGCTGACCGGGATACGCGGCGGCTGGCCAGCGCGCACAAGTGCCTCGATGGCAGTTTCACCGGGATGGCGGGCCCTGTTGATCTGCCTCGCCCCGCCCTCGCGAGGGCCGCCTACATTTGCTTCACGTCGGGCACGACCGGCAAGCCCAAAGGCGTCGTGGTGACGCACGGAGCGCTCGCCCATACGTCCGGCGAGATTGCGGCGCACCTGGGCCTCGGCGAGCGGCCCCGTACCCATGTGCTGGCGACGTCCTGGTCCTTCGACGTCGCCATGATGGATTTCTGGCTCGCGCTGACGACCGGGGGGATGCTGTTCATGCCGGGCCGTGACGCGCTGCTCGGCCCCGCCTTGCCGCTGACACTGTCGACGGTCGAGGCGCCGATCCTGCACACCGTGCCGAGCCTGTTCGCGAGCGCTTCCGCCGACGACCTCCGCCGGTTCGCCCGGGACACGACGATCATCACCGGCGGGGAGCCGGTGCCCGCGACCGTGCTGAGGCTGCTAGCCGGTGACTACGACCTGCACGTGGTGTACGGCATCACCGAGACCGCGATCATCTCGACCATCGCGCGCGCCGGCACAGGCACGACGCCGGAGTTTATCGGACGGCCGCTGGCCGGGGTGGACTGCGCTGTGGTGGACGAGGCGCTGCGGCCGGTGCCCGACGGAACGCCGGGGGAGTTGCTGATCGGCGGTCCCGTCGTGGCGCGGGGATACCTCGACGACCCGGTGGGCACGGCGATGCGCTTCGTGCCCCGCGACGACGGACAGCGGTGGTACCGAAGCGGCGACCTGGTACGGCGCCACCCGGACGGCACCCTCACCTTCCACGGCCGCATCGACCAGCAGGTGAAGATCCGCGGCCACCGCGTGGAACCTGCTGAGGTGGAGGCGATGCTGCTGAGCGTCTCCGGTGTGCAGGAGGCCGCGGTTCTGGTGCATGGCGACCCGTCCGGTGCACCCGCCTTGGTTGCCTATCTCGCTGGAGACGGCCTCGACGTCGCAACGGTCCGGCGGGAGATCAGGTCCCGCGTGCCCGACTGGATGGTGCCCCACCTGATCAGCGTCCTGCCAGTCCTGCCGCTCAGCGCAACCGGGAAGATCGATCGCCGGGCCTTGCCGGATCCGGTATGGGACGGCGGTGCCGACCCGGACTCGGGGACTGGCCAGGGCGCCGGCTCCTATACGGTGAGCGAGACCGAGCGAACCGTATGCAAGCTCTGGCAGCAGTTGCTGGGCACGGCCGACGTAGCCGGTGACGCCAACTTCGTGGATCTGGGCGGCCACTCGCTCAAGGCGGCGCAGCTCAGCACGGCGCTGCAGGAGACGCTCGGTGTCACGGTTTCGATCCCGGACGTCCTGGAGGCACCGAACCTGCGGGAGCTTTCCCGGGAGATCGACCGCCTGCGTGAGGCGAACGCACTGCCCGGCCACACGCCGGGAGAAGACCGGCCGACGGTGCCGGCGGCGGCGCGGCTGCTGTGGCTGCATCAGAACCTTGTCGGCGACGCCGGCATCTACAACCTCGTGGTGACCGTGCGGTGGCGAGGCATGGTCCAGCCCGCCGCCCTCCAACGGGCGCTGCAGCTCGCCGAGCACGCCCACCCCGTACTGCGCACATCATACGAGTTCGACGGCGATGACGTCGTGGCCGTCGAGGCACCGCCTTCGGATCGGCCGCTCATCCTTCGCAGAGGCTCTGCCGAGCAGGCGATCCGGGACGTCGGCCGCACGGCCTTGGGGACCGACGGGCGGCCGGTGTGGACTTATCAGCTGTTCACCGAGGCCCCCGACGAGGCGGTGCTGCTGCTCGCCTTCCACCACGTCGCCGTTGACGGCATCGCTGTACACGTGCTATTGCGGCGGATCGCGGCTGCTTACTCCGCCGCCGTGCGGGCCGACCGGCGGGTATCGCAGGCCTCGTCCGCGGACGCCGCCGCGTCCTGGACCGGAGATCAGGACGCGACATTCTGGGCAGAGATGTTCCGGCAGGCTCCGGAACCGACCGCCCTGCCGGATCAACGGACCGTCGGCGACATCGCGGATCTAGCCGGCTGGTGCCGCCCGGTGGAGCTGTCAGGGATCAGCGCCTCGCTGCTGCAGCGCCTCGCCGCGGCGCGGGGGGCGACGGTGCAGGCGGCGGTGCTGTCGGCGTTCGTCCGGGCGGTCGCCAGCGCGGCAGGCGAGCGTGACGTTACCGTGGGCGTCGCCCTCACCCGGCGCGGCGTCGACGTGAGCCCCGAGACCGTCGGCCAGTTTGTCAGCGTGCTGCCCATCCGGTTCCGGCTGCCCGCGGACCTGGGCGCCGTGGCGTGCCTCGAGGTGGCGGTGCGCACCGTACACGGTGCGCAGCGGCACTGCGGCACGGACCCTCAGGCTGTCCTGACGGCCGCGCGGGCCGGCCAAGGCCGATGGACCGGGCAGCCCTTCCACGTCGGGTTCTCCTGGGAGGACGATGTCCCCGCCCTGGACTTCGAGGGCCTTGAGAGTTCTTGGGCGGTCGAGTTCAACGGCTGGTCCGATTCCGCATTAACCTTCGACCTGGTTCGGCGCGGCGACGGCATCGTCGGGCGGGTGATCGGCCGGCAGGCCACCACCGCAGACGTCCGGACCGCGGCCTTCCTGGAGGCCATGACCTGGTGTTTGCAGGAACTGATCACTGAGCTGAAGCGCGAGCAGCGACATGACGGATGAGGACGTCCAGGCGCAGCGTCTCCCTGCCGGGCCACCGGCGGGGCGGGGGCCGACCGCGATCCCGGACGGTGGGCGGCCCGGGTCCCCGCCGGCTCCGCCTGTGTTTGAAAACTGGTTCCACCTGGTTTCCTCCGGCACGGGTGCCAGCCGGATCCGATTGTTTTGTTTCCCGCATGCCGGAGGGGCGGCATCGACCTTCCGGCCCTGGCGCACCGGGGCGCCGGGCGGACTAGAAATTTATGCCGCGCAGCTGCCCGGGCGGGAGTCGAGAATCCTGGAGCGGCCGATCGGCCGACTCGACGAGCTGATCGACCGTCTGACGACGGCGATCGAGCCGGCCGCGGCCGGCGAATTCGCGCTATTCGGGCACAGTGCGGGGGCTTTGATCGCCTGGGAGCTTGCCCACTCGCTGCGCCGAACGATCGGGGTCACGCCGGTGCACCTATTCGTCTCGGCATGTCAGCCCCCGTCGAATGTCAGGTCGAACTACCAAGACCTGCGCGGGCTCGACGACACGGAGCTCGTGGCGCGGGTGCGGGAGATGAACGGTACACCGGCCGAGGTGATAGTCAACCCCGAGCTCATGCGGTTGGTCCTGCCAGCTATCCGGTCCGACCTCGGCCTGTTCGCCGACTATGAAGCCCCGCCCGGCGACGTCCTCGACTGCCCCGTGACGGTCCTCGGCGGCGACCGGGACCCGTTCGTGCCTCTCGACGTGCTCGAGCTGTGGGCCGAGACGACGAGCGGCGAGGTGGCAGTCAGGGTGCTCGACGGCGACCACTACTATCTCACGGACCCGCGCAGTGACGTGCTCGGAGTCATCGGCAAGCGGCTGGCACCGGAACCACTCCCATGAACCTCTCACGGTTGGAGCACCGCAATGATTGAGCTGACGGTATCGGAACGCGTCAAGCGCGCGATGACGAGCGTTCTGGATCTCGATGTGGACGCGGAGGGCTTGCCCGACGGCACCCTGCTTTACTCCACCACGATCCAACTCGACTCGTTGCGGCTGCTGCATCTCCTCACGGTGCTGGAGAAGGAATTCGACTGTCAGATCGACGACGAGGCTGTAATGTCGGCGGAGCTGACCGACGTGGGCAGCGTGGTCTCGCTCGTGTCCACGCAGCTCGACCTGGCACGGCGTCAGGACATTGTTGTCAAGAATGGATAACCGTCGCCGCAACGGGGAGGTCGTGAAATGACTGCGGAAGAATTGTATACCGGGCTCGAGATCCCGACGGCTTGGTACAACATCCTTGCCGATCTGCCGGACTATGTCCCTCACGAGAGGCGTCCGCCAGCAGATCCCGGATCGACGGCCGACGGCTCGGCCAGGCTGGTGCCGCAGTTACCGCTGACGATGTACCGTCAGTCGGTCAGCCGAGATCGCTTCATACCGATTCCCGACGAAGTGCTCGCGTACTACGAGCGTTGGCGGCCCACCCCGCTGCTCCGGGCTCGTGCCTTCGAGGCGCACCTCGACACCCCGGCACACATCTATTACAAGAACGAGAGCGTCAGCCCATCCGGAAGCCACAAACTGAATTCGGCGATCGCCCAAGCGTATTACTACCACAGGGCCGGAATCCAGGAACTGGCGACCGGCACCGGGGCCGGCCAGTGGGGCACCGCGCTGGCCATGGCCTGCCGCGCCTTCGGCATGGACTGCACGGTCTTCATGGTTCGGTGCAGCTATGACCAGAAACCTCAACGCCGAGCCATGATGGAGGTCCTTGGCGCGCGCGTCGTGCCCAGCCCGAGCCCGTTGACGCGATCCGGCCGGGCGATTCTTGCCGATGATCCGGACAGCCCGGGGAGCCTTTCCATTGCCGGATCGGAGGGGATCCAGTACGCCTGGGAGGGCTCAGGGCGGCGCTACGCGGCGGGCAGCGCCGAGAACCACGTGCTGCTGCACCAGACCGTCATCGGCCAGGAAGCCGTCGGGCAGATGCGGCGGCTCGGGGAGTTCCCCGACGTTGTGGTAGCCGCAATCGGCGCGGGCAGCAACTTCGCCGGGCTGGCCTTCCCATTCTATCGCGAGTCCCTGGCCGAGGGCCGGGACACGGAACTAGTCGCCGTCGAACCCAAGGCGTGCCCGAAGCTGACCCAGGGCAAGTACATCTGGGACCATCATGACGCCACCGGCAGCATGCCGATGTCGAAGATGTATTCGCTCGGGCACACCTTCGTGCCGCCGGCAATCCACGCCGGAGGGCTGAGGTATCACGGCGCCGCGCCGATCGTCAGCTGGATGTATGACCAGAAGCTGTTGTCCGCCGTGGCCTACGGCCAACGAGAGGTATTCGAGGCGGGTCTGACCTTCGCGCGCGCCGAGCACATCATTCCCGCGCCCGAGTCCGCGCACGCGATCAGGTGCGTCATCGACAAGGCCGCAGAGGCGCGCAGGACCGGCCGGGAAACTGTCATCCTATTCAGCCTAAGCGGTCACGGTCTGATGGACCTCGGCGCCTATCAGCAGTATATGGACGGGAGCCTGCCGGACGACTCGGAGTTCGACGATCTGGTGACCGACTCGGCGGATCGGCTCGCCGGCCGCCCCGCCCGGCTGGGGTGAGCGCTGACGTGGAATTCGCTTGGAGTCCCGAGCAATTGGCGTTGCGTGACCAAATGTGCCGAATCGGCGCGGACATCAACCGGCACGACGAGTTGGATCGCGACTCCGCGGGCGAGGCGTTCCGCGCCGGGTGGGACCGGCTGTCCCGCCAGGGTGTCATGGGCCTGCCCGTCCCGCCGTCCGAAGGAGGGCTCGGTCACGACCCCGTGACCTGCGCCCTCGCCCTCGAAGGCCTCGGGCGGGGCTGCTCCGATCTAGGCCTGCTGGTGTCGCTCGGCGCGCACCTGTGGGCGGTGGAGCTTCCGTTGTTGCGATTCGGCACGGCCGAGCAGCGAGAACGCTATCTGCCCGGCCTGGCCGCCGGGACCCTGATCGGGGCCCACGCCATCACCGAATCCGGCTCGGGGTCGGACGCCATGGCCATGGAGACGCTCGCCGAGCCCAAGGACGGCGCGTACGTGCTCAGCGGACACAAGCGCTTCGTCACCAACGGGCCCGTCGCCGATGTCTTCATCATCTACGCAACGATCAACCCGCGGCTCGGCTTCACCGGCGTGACTGCCTTCCTCGTGGACAAAGATGCACGTGGCCTGCACATCGAACCCGAGGTCGACAAGATCGGCTTGCGTTCCTCGCCGTGGGCCCGGCTCACTCTCGACCGGTGCGTAGTCGAGCGCAGCTGCTTGTTGGGCGCCGAGAAGCAGGGCTCCCGAATATTCGCGACCGTCATGTCGTGGGAGCGGGCGTTGCTGCCCGTTCCGCTGCTCGGCGCCATGGCCCGCTCGATCGACGAGTGCATCGCGCACGCCAGGAGCCGACGTCAATTCGGAGCTCGCATCGCCTCCTTCCAAGCGGTGGCGAACCGTATCGTCGACATGACGATCCGTTTGGAACTCGCCCGGCTCGCGGCGTACCGCGCGGCCTGGGAACTCGGCGCCGACGCGTCATCGTCCTTCTCGGAGATCGCCAAGCTGCAGGTGACTGAATCGGCCGTGAGCGTCTTCCAGGACGCAATGCTGATCTTCGGCGGAGCGGGATATGCCACGAGCGCCGGGATCGACCGCGCGCTGCGCGACGCCCTGGGCACCACGCTGTCGTCCGGCACGTCCGACCTACAGCGGGTTGTTATAGCGGGGAAGTTGGGGCTGCGGTGACGCGGCGGGCGCCCATAGGCTACGGCACCGGGCTCACCGGGTATCTCGCAGCCGCAATCCGCGACCATCCCGACCGGATCGCGATCACCGATCGGAATCGTGCTGTGAGCTACCGAGAACTGGACGGCATGACCGGCGCGATAAGGGCCGTGCTGGACGAGTCCAACGTGTCGCCGGGCGATCGGGTGGCCATCTGGCTGAACAAGTCGATCGAGGCCGTCGCCGGCATCCACGGCGCCTTGCGTGCGGGCTGCGCTTATGTCCCGATCGATCCGACGGCGCCGGTCAGACGTGCGGCTCGGATGATCGCTCAGACGGCGCCGGCCTGTTTGATCACAACACCAGACCGAGCGCACGAGGTCGTGAACGAGCTCGGCGGCCGACTCCCTGGCGGGGCCCTGCTGATCCTGGTCGGTGACGATCCGGTCGGCCTGCCTTCGGACGTGCGGACCGTGGCCTGGCAAGAGGCGCTGACCCGTGGTGCCGGCGCCGGCTGGCCACGGGTCGGCCCGGACGATCTCGCCTACATCCTGTGGACCTCGGGATCGACCGGGACTCCAAAGGGGGTGATGCTCACCCATCGCAACGCGTGCGTGTTCGTCGACTGGGCGGTCGCGGAATTCGGCCTGGGTCCGGACGACGTGCTGGCCAGCCACGCCCCGTTGCAGTTCGATTTGTCGGTTCTCGACGTATTCGCGGCGGCGGCGGTCGGCGGCTGCGTCACCCTCGTCCCGGAGAGCCTGCAAGGCGTCGGAGCGGCCCTGATCCGTTTCGCAGTCCAGCAGAGGGTTTCCGTGTGGTACTCGGTGCCGAGCGCGCTTCGCCGGATGGCGGAAGCCGATCGTGGCCTGTTGGTGACGTCACGGCTGCGCGTCGTGGCATTCGCGGGTGAGGTATACCCGACGTCTCAGCTCAGGGCCTTGCGACAGCTGCTCCCGGAGGCGACCGTCCTGTACAACCTTTACGGTCCCACCGAGACGAACGTGTGTACGTACCACCGGATGACCGCGACCGACTTTGCCCCGGACGCGCCCGGGGCCCCGCCCATCGGACGGCCCTGCCCGTACGCCACCGTCATGATCGACGGTGCCGGCGATCCCGGGGCCGCGGGCACGACAGACGAGGCAGCCGAGCTCTGCGTTGGCGGCGCCTCGGTGATGGCCGGCTACTGGAACGACCCCGCGGGTACCGATCAGCGGCTCACCCCACCCGACGAGAGTGGGCGGCGCTTCTACCGAACTGGCGATCTGGTGCGGCAGGACGCGGCGGGGCGGCTTTGCTTTGTGGCCCGACGGGACGGCATGGTCAAGATCAACGGGTATCGCGTGGAGCTCGGCGAGGTGGAGACGATCATCAACCGTCACCCGGGGGTCTCCGAAGCGGCCTGCGTGGTGCGGGACCATGGAACGGGCGGGTCCACGATCACCGCCTTCGTCGTGCTCAGGGTCTGGGCGAATCCCGGCGTCCCAGAGCTGCGGCGCCACTGCAGCGGCTACCTGCCGCGATACATGGTGCCGCGGGCAATCGTTCCGGTGACGGCCCTGGCGCAGACCCCCAACGGGAAGATCGACCGGCGGTCGTTGACCGCTCTAGCCGCGGCGCTTCCGGATGGGAGCTGACGTGACAGGTCCTCACGGTACGTCGGGACTTCGCACAAGTACGCGGCACGAATTGATCACTCTCAAGCAGCCAAGTTCGGCCTTGGGGGTCGACAAGCGGGTGGACGTCCTCGTACCTCCCTCACCTCGTGAGGCGGGAAGCCCGGTCCTCGTGCTGCTGCACGGTTTCGGCGGGACCCGACGCACCTGGACAGATCAGACCCGGCTGCTCGACCACCTCCGCGGCACCGACCTCTTAGTCGTGATGCCCGAGAGCGGTCGGCGCTGGTTTATCAATGATCACGCCGGCTACCACTACGAGAGCTACCTAATCGATGAGCTGATTCCGCTGATCCGTCGGTCCTTTCCGGTGGTGACGGACAGCCGGGCCTGGGCCATCGGCGGATTCTCGATGGGCGGAGCCAGCGCATTGATCCAGGCGCTGCGGCATCCTCGGCTCTTCTCGGTCGTCGTCAGCTACGCGGGCGCCTTCGAGGGCCCGCTACGCCGCGGCGACCCCTACGCGGCCCTACGCCGGGAGTCGGAATGCCTGATGCCGTCGGCTCAGGTGCACGAACGCGTGTGGGGTCCCGAAGGTAGTCTGACCAGGAACACGTACAACCCCTACCGCCTGCTCGCGTCCCGGCGATCCGACGCGCGGTTGTCGGTCTACGCCGACGTTGGAACGGGGGACTACCAGCGGATCATCCAGATGAACCGGAACATGGCTGCGGCCCTGCGGGCGGCCGACATCAACCTCGAGTACCACGAGCGGCCCGGCGGCCATGACCTGAGTTCACTCGACGACGCACTCGGGCGCTCGCTGAAGTTCGTGTCCGAGCGGTTCCGCCGAGCAGCCGGCGCGCCGGACCATGAAGGCGACACCGGCCCGGGCGAGCACGGACCGGCCCAGGCCAGCGACGCCCGCCACCATGACCGATCGTCGGCCGGCCCCTGGTCGGCCAGCAGTCTGAGGAGCCAAAGTGCGACATCTCGAACCTGATACCGCTCATACCGGAACCGAAGGCGACACGGTCGACGCTCGGCTGGTGCGGCAGGTCGCCACGACTCCTGACTCCGTCGCCGTCGAGTGCGGGCCGGACTCGCTGACGTACGCCGAACTGAACCGACGCGCGAGCGAGCTGAGTGCCCATCTGCGGGCGCAGGGCGTGCGCGCCGAGAGCGTCGTGGGGCTGTGCCTGCATCGCGGTCTTGACCTGGTGGTGGCGATGCTCGGAATCATCAAGGCGGGCGCGGCCTACCTGCCCATGGACCCGGCCTACCCCGCCGAACGCCTCCGCTACATGCTGGCCATGGTGGACGCGCGTGCGGTGGTGACCTCGCGTGCCCTGGCCGACGTGGCCCATCGGGCCGGGGCAGGACGCGCGAAATTGCTCGTCGACGAACTGCCGGCCGTCGCCGCGTGTGCGGCGGCCGAGGCGCCGCGCGTCTCGGGTGAGAACGCCCTGTACGTGGTCTTCACGTCGGGATCCACCGGGCGCCCGAAGGGCGTGACCGTGCCGCACCGCGCCCTGCTCAACCTGTTCGACTGGTATCTGCCGGACACCGGGATGGGGCCGGGCGACGCCCAACTGAGCACCCATTCGATCTCGTTCGATCCGGCCGCGCTGGAGATCCTGTTCCCGTTGCTGAACGGTGCACGGCTGGTCGTCTCCCCGGACGGAGCGCACGCCGACCCAGATGCGCTGCTGAACGTGATCGCAGATGCCCGAGCGACGGTTATCAATGTCAGCCCCTCGACGCTGCACCGACTTCTCGACGAGCCCGACGGCGCGGACCGCATGCGCGGCCTGCGCATCGTGGTCTGCGGTGGCGAGCGCCTTTCGCCGGACTTGCGTGACCGATTCCTCGCCGCCCTCCCCGAAACCCGGCTGGTCAATCACTACGGCCCGACGGAGACGACGGTCTTCGCGACGTCATGGGACCCCACCTCCGACGACGGCGGCGTCGTCCCGATCGGGCTGCCGGTGACAGGCGTCCGGACCTATGTCCTCGATGACGAGATGACTCCGGTTCCGGAGGGGGCCAGCGGCGATCTCTATGTCGGCGGAGCCGGGTTGGCCCGCGGATACGCGAACGTGCCGCGCCTGACTGCGGAGGCGTTCGTGCCGGATCCCTTCTCCAGAGTTCCGGGCGCGCGCATGTACCGGACTGGTGACCACGCGCGGGTCCTGAAGGGCGGAGTGCTCGAGTTCCTCGGTCGAAAGGACGACCAGGTGAAATTACAAGGCTACCGGATTGAGATCGGGGAGGTCGAGGCGGCCATCTACCGCCATCCCGCGGTGCGGGAGGCGGCCGTGGTGCTGTGCGAAGGGAGCGGAGGCTCTTCGGTGCTAGCGGCCTTCGTGGAGCATGACGGCTCGACGAAGGTCAAGGCGTTGCGCGCGCATCTGCGGCGGGATCTGCCGGAACACATGATCCCGGGTCATCTGGAACTGGTGGACCGGCTGCCGCGCACCGTCACGGGAAAGGTCGACAAGACTGGGCTGTCGGGCCGGATCGGCCCGGACGCGGGCGCCGTGTCCGATGACGAGACGGAGCGAATCCTGGCGAAGATCTGGGCGAGTGTCCTCGCCCTCCCGCGGGTCGGCGTCCACGACGACTTCTTCGCTCTCGGCGGTGACTCGTTGCTCGCCACGCGCGCGGTCGCGGGCGCCAGACGCGCGCTCGGCAGGGAGGTCCCCCTCGTCCTGCTGTTCGAGCATCGATCCGTCGCCGCGGTGGCGGCGGCCCTGAAGGAGGAAGCCGACGGCTGGCCCGACAGCGGCGTCGCCGTACCGTCCGTTCGGTGACCGCCCGTCGCTGCTCGGCCGCCTCGCCCCAGGTCTGCAGCACCGGTTGGCACCGCCTCATCCCCGGGATCAGCGCGACGAGCACGGCCGTGCCGTTCGCCGCCGAACACAAGGAGGACCCGCTCTTCCATGTCCATGGCCTGCTGCGCCGCGGCAACCTTCAGCCGCGATGCCCGCGCGTCGAGCACCTCAGCGGCCGGCAGCTGGCCAAGCTCAACGCCCACTCTGAGGAGAGGTTGGTCGAGAGGACTCAGGCAGGCGGTACGATCGCCGCGGTTGCGACGAGACCGCGAGCGGCCAACCACCGGCCATCGAAGCTGGTCAATGTCCGGCCGCCGTCGATGGCGCCGTCGACCAGTAGCCGCGCCGTGAACGTACCGTTGGCGTGCAGTGCGACAGTCGCCTCGTTGAACCCGAGCCACCGCCGCGCGAGCGGAAACCACGCCTTGTAGACCGACTCCTTGGCGCTGAAAAGGAGCCGGTCGCCCGCAATACCACAGCCGCTCACCACAGCGATGCCCGGGAGATCGTCCGGCACCGTAACGAGGTCAAAAACGCCTTCCGGCAGCGGCGCGTCCGGCTCCGCGTCGATACCGACCGACGCGAGGTCGGTCGGGCGGGCGACGGCGGCAGCGCGGTAGCCCTCGCAGTGCGTCATACTTCCCACGACCCCGTCGGGCCACGAGGGCGCGCCGCGCTCGCCGGGCAGCAGCGGCGCTGCTGGCACGCCCAGCCGTGCCAGCGCGTCCCGAGCGCAGGCGCGTGCTGAGATAAATTCATGTCGACGCTTGGCGGCTGCGTGCCGCAGCGCGTCCGCTTCTTCGGGAAATAGCTCGATGTCGAGCCGATCGGCGAATGCCTCGACTCCGCACGCGGCGGCCGGCAGCAGCTGTTCGATCACGCGCCCGCTCCGGGCAGAACGAGCTTGGCCAGGTGCCTGTACACGTCGACGACCGGGCCGAAGCGTGTGTGCCAGTCGGCGGTGCGCTCGGCGCCGCACCATTGGGGGAACTCCTGCTGGATCATCACCCGGGCGGGCTCGCGGAGGAGCGGCCAGGGATTGACCAAGATCAGCGGATGCTCGCCCGCGACAGCGGCGAGTCGTTGTTTGGTCACGGTGACGCGCGCGTCGCACCAGGCATCGCGACTTGGGAACGCGTTTGGGTGCAGCAAGTATTCATCGGTGCACAAAGTGAGGATCTCCTGACGTTTTCGTGGACGGTTATCGGCCGGGTAGCGGCGGGCATAGACCGCCGCGGGTGAGCAGGGCCATGGCTATCAACGCTTCTGGGCTGTGGAAACAGTAAGACCTCTTTGTCAGGGCCCGAGGGTGGGTGTTGATGGCTTCGGACTTCGCGTTGAGCAATGATCAGAACCTGTGGATCTGCCTCGGCGGGGTGACGCGGTTGGGCGCACCTTCCCGGGGATGATCTGAAGTCCAAGTAAGTCTGATCATGGACCGGTGTTGGCGCGCTGGTTCGGGAAGGTACGCCCATGTTCAAAGTAGTCGAGGAAGAGGTGGCCGCCAATGCGGCCGGCGGTGCAGCTGGGTCGATGTTGGATGTGATCGTGCGGGACGGGGCACGGCAGATGCTGGCGGCGGCGTTGACGGCGGAGGTCGCCGCCTACCTGGATGAGTTCAGCGATCTGCGGGATGAGGATAGCCGCAGGTTGGTGGTGCGTAACGGTTTCCACGCCGAGCGGGAGGTGTGTTGCTCCTGATTTCGTGTCGCACATCTGGGGTTTGATCAGACATCATCGTTCGGGTCTCCGAGCATGTGTTGGAGGATCTAGTCATGTCAGAGAAGCAGTCCCCGGAGCCGGCGCCGAACCGTCGGGCGAAGCGGTTCTTGTCGCCGCCGCAGAAGTACGAAATCTGGTTGCAGCTGGTCCGGCAAGAGGTGACGATCGCAGAAGCAGCAACCACGCAGCAGTCGACCGCGGCACCATCCTGCGGATACGCACCGTAGCCAAAGAGGGTGCTTTAGCGGCGTTGTCAGCATCCAAACCCGGCATCGCGGCGTCGAAACGGAATGTGGAGTTGGATGCTGCCAAGGCGGAGGTCACGCGACTGTCGGAGGCGGTGAAAGAACTGCATGTACGACCTGCTCCATGCCGGACATCTTTCGCAGGCACAACCCTGGGTACGGTTGTGGGCGGAAGGACACGGCCAGATCTGGCTGGCCAACGCCGAGTACGCCCAACGACACAGCGCCGCACTGAGAAAAGCCCTGATGCACTCCTGATGACCACCCCTTCAGCGACTACATCAAGCTCCTTGCGTCGAAGGTCGCGAGCTGTCCCCCCAACGGGCCACGTCGAAGGCCGGTCTGTCCGATCCAGCTGGGTACGAATTGGATTCCCGGAAGACCCGCCCGAAAATGACCTGGGGCCCGGCTATGCGGGGCACTGAGGACCATGAGTGGACTGCTGATCGGCTACGCCCGGGTCTCGACGAACGAGCAGGACCTGACCGCGCAGCGCGACGCCCTCACCCCGCTCGGCGTCGACCCCGAGCGGGTCTACGTCGATTATGCCGACGTTCGCGTTATGCCGACTGGCGTCGCGGAGCCGTTGGTGTGCAGGGTGACCGCGTTCGGCAGGTCGGCATAACGCCTGTGGTTTGAAGCATTCTTCTTTCTCCGATG
>JAABUV010001062.1_pt1 | contig 40363 bp, 36 predicted proteins | sample 5559971 | NCBI WGS metagenome assembly JAABUV01 (sample SAMN10711881, study PRJNA513362) | rock metagenome | isolation source: Antarctica rocks | place: Antarctica: Victoria Land, Knobhead nord | collected 2015-12-19 | reverse complement strand
TTGGGGTATTTGACTTGTACCAGGGTAGAGGAGGGAGATTTCCCTTGGGAAGAATGAGTGCATTGCGGATCTGAAGAAGAGAAAGCGTGGCCCATCGGGCGTTCTTTGGCGAGTATTGGATGAGACCTCGGCGTTTTTGAAGATACCCTGTATTTTTTGGCTTTGTTTAGATGTAATGGAGAAGTACTCTTGATTTTACTGAAGTAGATATCATTGTGACATATCATGGAGTTTTCAGAGACTTCAAGACATGCCGACCCAAAACTCTTAAAGGGCAACCAGGAGAGCTTGAGATGGATGGCAGGGATGCCCTGTGCCCAGTCATTGCTCGAGGAAGTTCATCCGCGCTAAGAGCTAGGTTTCGGCTTCTGATCTTGAACCGGATGATCCTTTGAACTTCACCTGCGTAATCACACGACAGCACCTTCACGCTTCGCTTCTCCTCGTAAACCTCCTCCCTCCAACCTCACCATCTCTCACCATGACGCTCCGGTAGCACTAAACACACCATCGACCACCTACCAACCACGGCCATGCACGATCCTTTCCCATTCCCTTGCCCTCCCTTCCTCGTCCGCCTCACCACTCCCATCGCAACCGCCCTCAACCTCCCCACCTTACCCTCCCACATCCACGAACTCCTCCTCGCAGCGCTTTCCTACCACCTTATCTGCACTTGCATCTCGCCCGCGCTTTCAAGCCTCCTCTTCCCCCGCATCTACCCCCAACTGCCGGCGCGCACGCGCCTCAACTGGGACGTGCACGTTGTGAGTTTCGTACAGAGCGTGTTCATCTCTGGACTGGCGCTATGGATCATGTGGATGGATGAGGAGAGGAAGGGGATGGGGTGGAGGGGGAGGGTGTGGGGGTATACTGGCGGAGGGGGAATGATTCAAGGGTTTGCGGCGGGATATTTTCTGTGGGATTTGGTAATCTGTGCCATGCATTCGGGAGTTTTTGGGTGGGGCTTGTTGGCGCATGCTGTGGCGGCGTTGGTGGTGTTTTCGTTGGGGTTTGTGAGTTGCTCCCTCCCTTCTATGGTACTGTCTGAGAGACCCCTTGGCTTATCGATGTAAACAGCGCCCCTTTGTCAACTTCTACGGCCCGAACTTCATCCTCTATGAAATGTCCTCCCCGTTCCTAAACCTCCACTGGTTTTTTGACAAACTCCATATGACCGGCTCCAAACCCCAGTGGTACAACGGCCTTCTCCTCCTCTCCTCCTTCTTCTGCTGCCGCCTTCTCTGGGGGACCTACCAATCCATTCGCGTCTATCAGGACGTTTGGGCAGGGCTACACCCCTCCTCCGCATCTGCAGCAAATGGTAATCATACGATGGGATTGGCAGTCGATGCTGATGTGATGAAGCTTGCCAGGGAGGAGCAGGTGCCAATATGGTTAGCGGTGGTGTATCTGGGAAGCAACATTGTTCTGAACACGCTGAACTTCTACTGGTTCGGGAAAATGATCGAGACGATCCGGAAGCGGTTCCAAGGGCACGCGACGACGGAAAACCACGATCGGCCGGACAGGAAGGCATCACAGAAGGCCAAGGACAATGAAGTGGTCGTCGTGGAGGGTGTGGAGGTGACAACGATGGCGGATGGGGAGATTGTCGAGGAGAGAGTCGAGGTGGGTATAGTTGATGCTGGGAAGAAGGTTATTGGGGTGGAGAAGACGGAGGTTAGGCGGAGGAGGGGATGAAGGTGTCTAAGGGGGAAGGAGGCACTGTAATTATAATCTGGGTTCTTTGTGTATGCGTTTGAGAGAGCCGAGCGTAGATGATGAGTGTATCCCGGGTGGAGCACAATCGGGACTTAATGGAAGAACTCAACACCATTGATATACTCATTTTCTCTATTGAGATGATACATCCCATGCTCTCGTAGTTGCCTCTGAAATCTTGCATCCTCATAGTGTCTTACTTTGCTCGACTCGTTTTCGTCCCTACGAGACTTTGGCAAGTCACCGGAAAGTTAGTATTTCTATACTAGTAGAACCTGCTTGTTCGAAACCAAAGAGAGTTGGTGTACCGGAGCCCAAGGTTATTGAATCCTGGGGTGGGCTATGAGGAGAACACGATAGATGAAATCCCTACGGTAGCTTTCATCGTGAAAGTGCCTTCTATGGCCCAACGAGCACATGCCTATTGCTCGAGGACCAGGCTATTAAAGGACGTCTCCACTGCAGGCCCTTCGTCAACGCCTCTTGCTAATAACCCTCATCCCATGCATCCACGGCCATAACACCTCCGGAATCCTCACACACATCTCCCTCTCATCCCACGTATTCTCCAGCAGCGCCGCCAGAACCCTCGGCACCGCCATTGCCGTCCCATTGATCGTATGCGGAAAATCCGTCTTGCCCTCCTCCCTGGTCTTCTCAAACCTTACCCTCGTCGCCAGCCTCCTGGTCTGATAATCCGTGCAGATGGAGGCAGACGTGACTTCCCCCCAACCGTCGTCTTTTTCATGCCGGGACGGGAAGAAGGCTTCGATGTCTTGCTTCCGGACGGCGCTGGCGCCGAGATCTGATGAAGGCATTTCGAGGATGCGGCAGTGGAGGCCGAGGGTCTGGAGGATTTCCGTTTGGATGGCGAGCATGGAGTTAAAGAGGTTGGTTTCTTGGTCTTTCAGGGTCCAGCCAAACATCTCTACTTTGGTGAATTCGTGCACTCGATAGAGGCCCTTGGTGTCGACGCCCCTGGCGCCAGCTTCTGCTCTGTAGCAACGGCTTGAACCGACGATGCGCAACGGCAGATCTGCTTCGTCGACTGTCGTGTTGGCTTTCATACCGGCGAAGGGGATTTCAGCGGTTCCAGCGAGACTGAGATCAGGCTTTCCTGTTCCTTGGTATTTCTCGCTTTGTTGTATGGTATAGACCTGCTGTTCTCCGCTCTGATCGCGTGGCCTAAAGCCGCAAGCTGCGGCGATGTGTGAGTATACTATAGAAGGAGGCGACACAACGGTGAACCCATGCTTCATGGCCACATTGAGGGCATATTGAACTAAAGCTTGCTCCAACAGAGCAGCTTCATTTTTCAGATAGTACCATCCCCATCCGCTTGTTGTAGCTGCTCCTGCAAAGTCTAAAAGATCGAATTCGTTACCTATGTGGACATGGTTCCTCCATGTCCGGTCAAAGGATGATGGGGGTGGTTCAGGATGTTCGTTGATGTAGCCGACTACTCTTGGCTCACTTCCAATAGGAGTTTCTTCACTTGTTAAGTTGGGAAGCTCAGCTGCGAGGCCTTCAATCTCATCTGTCAGACGTTGTTCTTGAACTTCGATCTCGCCAATCTTCTGTTTCAGCTGTCTAGCTTCGTCGAGTAGGCTTTCTCGGTCTTGAGGTACATCCCTGCTATCACGCCCACTGAAGGTTTTGGAATGTGAGAGCTTTGTTCGGATATTGTTATTTTGTTCTCTCAAACCTCTTCCACTCTTCTGAAAAGCCTGCCATTCATCGAAAAGCTTAACGATCTTAAAAGGGTTGTCTTTCTGAGATCTGTAATTACGGTTAATGCAGTTCTGAGAGTATAATTCCGGGTTCTGGCGGATGTGTCTGATGTTAATCGAGGTTTTAGGAGCTATTGAAGGTAAAGCATCCAACCTGGAGCTTGAGGTAGCGAAAAAGCGAAGTCGACGTTTGCTTGGTGATAGAAAGTACCGTGAGGTCGAGCTTGCTGGGCAGTGGGTAGTAGCTCGCATTGGATTCGCTCTGAACTAGACGACTAAGCCGCACGCCACAAGCAACAATGGTAGATTTATTCCAGAGCTCCTCAAAGGTTTTCGAGGCTGCGTTGGCGTAGATGGATAGAGCGACCGAACGGTAAGAACAAGACTATCAGCAACTTTCGTTTATATCGTCCTTTCGGGGAGATTTGCGGCCGACGCGGCTTTCCGCAGCGAGTCCGCAGTGTCCTCTCGCAACCTTCCACTTATTCACCCAATATCATACCAAACGACAGAGAAGCCTTATCGTCTGCAGAGACGCCAAGTTACGATGAGGTAGAAGCCAGCCCGGACCCCTTAGGTCCTCTTCCAAAGCAGCATGGCAGACCCTTTGTACGAGCTTCTGACACCTTACTTGGACACCCCCCCCTCACCACGTCCCCCCCCCTCCTTCAACGACCCCGTTACCGCGAAATACCTCAACCGCCTCTCTACGCTCTCCTTAACCTCTCTTACCTCTACAGAACCCCAGTCTTTATCCCAATCCTCGCACTCCACCCTTCTCTCTCTCCAATCCCTTTCCGCCCGGTCCAACGCAGCAATAATCGCATCATCAGACCACCTCTCCAGCCTTCGCACAGCTCTCCCACTACTAGCAGCAGAAGTAGGCAAACTCCAGGATGATATCCCAAAGCTTGACTCGGAAGCTGTGGCTTTCTCGACCAAATACAGCCGGAGCACAGAAAACGAGGTCCTGGATCGCCGAAAGGAAGCCCTCCTCATGTCCCGCAATGCTGATCGCTTGTCCGATATTCTCGACCTACCCGCCCTTCTCTCCTCCGCCATATCCTCTTCAACAGCTCAAGGCGTCTCGAGTACTGCAAATTATGCCTCAGCTCTAGACCTACACTCCCACATCAAGCGCTTGCACCTGCTCTACCCCTCGTCCGCCCTCGTCAACTCCATCTATGCCCAAACAGAAGATGCAATGCAGGAAATGACTTCCAGCCTTATATCGTCCCTCCGATCCCAAAACATAAAACTCGCCGCCGCTATGCGCACAATCGGCTGGCTGCGGCGCGTTGCCCCGGACCTCGATGGCCCCAATCTCTCTAATGCCCCCAACAGCGCAGGAAGTAACAGAGATGGCGCCCTAGGCGCGCTCTTTCTGACCTGCCGTCTTTCTACCCTCACCTCGATGCTAAATGCCCTCTCGCCCCTCCGTGACCTCGCAGATCAAGAGACTGACGCTCGGCTACGCTCGCCAATGGCTACAACAGCTTCCAGCAACTGGTCCCATGGACAGCAGGCAGAACGCTACTTGAAACGCTACATTGAGATTTTCCGCGAGCAATCATTTGCTATCATCAGCATGTACAAAAGCATCTTCCCCTCCTCGCCAGACGCCAGCACCACTGGCTCCGAAGAACTGGGGTCGAAATTCAGATCTTTGGGCTTAAAATCCGCTCCTGCACCCCAGACCTTAGCACCGCAAGCTCACGACCCCCTAACGCCCCTCCCCTCAGCCCTCTCAACCTTCCCCCTCCACCTCGTCGACCTCCTAACCTCCACACTAAAAACTTACCTCCCCAACGTTCGCGACAAACCCTCCCGCGAAAGCCTCCTCACACAAGTACTCTACTGCGCCGGAAGTCTTGGCCGACTTGGCGGAGATTTCAGCTTGGTGTTAGCGTTTCTAATGGATGGGGATGAGAATGAGGATGCGGACGAGGGGGAGTGGGTGGAGGTGATGAGGAAGCATAGGGTTTTGGCGGGGAGATTGGAGGCGATGGCTAGTGGAGGCGGAGCTGGGGGAAAAGCGGCGGGGAGAGGGGGGTGAGACGAGGAAGATAGCTACTGGGTTTGGGTTGGCGTAGCCGCAGACGTAGCTTTGACGACTGCTAGAAGGAAAAGCTGCCTCTCAACGAGTGTGTCAACAAGCATTGATTCCACGCTGGAAGTGGTCTCAAAGCCTCGTCCCTCTGAACGACCACGCACGGCCGTGGGATGGATGACACCACGGAGAAGTTCTGCGGCCGGAATGAGCTGAGATGGTAAGAGTGGAGAGCATAAAAGATAGCCTAAAGAAGAAGGTACAACGCGTTACATGTTGTGCTAAAAATGATATGGGTAGGTGTAGATGGTAAGTGAACAGCCTTGGAAGACCAGGACTTGCTATGGTGGGACAAGGAGTAGCAAACTTTGGTAGGATGTCTGGATGTTTTAGACATACCTGCCTACGCAACCAAAAGCTGTCCAAACATTGCGAACAACAATACTTAGGTCTCTACTCCTCTACTGCTCATATTCACTGCAACTACCCACCTATCATTGAACAACCCTCCCTCCAGAAAACCCAATCACTTACTCCTCCTCACTCTCACTCGAACTCTCCACCACCCTCCTCTCCGTCTCCGCCCCCACGACCCCCAACCCCACCTCCACCCCCCCGCCCTCTTCATCAAATTGACTCTCCAGCGCCTCCTCCAGCGCCATTTCCAGATCCCCCTCCTCATCGTCTTCCGCTTCGCCGCCGGGCGACACGACGTCCCCTTCCTGAGCAGCAGATGGGGAAGGCAAGAGCAGCTCTTCCATTTCTTCGTCTTCGCTTTCTTCTTCGGAAGCGCTGGGCGAGCCCGGGTGGTTGGGGAGGCGTACGCCGGCGGGGCTGACGGAACTGGCGGCTGAGCGGAGGGAGATGGGGCCGTTACGCTTGTCGTGGGTGAATGCGGCGTTAAAGCGGCCGCGGGGTTTGGTGTCCGGTTCTATTTCTATGGTTAAGACGTCGGGGTCCGAATCTTCGTTATCGGCGTCGGCTTCTTCTCTGGTCGGTGGGGGAGAAGGGTGCCTTTTCTGGGGCCTCGAAGGACGGGGTTTCGGCTTTGGTTTTGTGCGGGAAGGACGCCTGGCTACTGATACTTCTGGAACAGGGAGAGATGGTTGTGGAGAGGGAGAGGATGTTCGGCGGCGCTTGTTTAGGAAGTGACGGTAATCGTAAGGGTTTTCGGTGTCGCCAGTTTGTCCTAAGGGGTCTTTGAAGAGGTCCTCGGAGTCGGAGTTAGGGGCAGAAAGGCTGGTTTCAAGTTGGGGGTATCGAGAGGCGAGAGCTTTGGGGTTTTTTTCTGTGGGAGTGGAGCGGAGGTTGAAGGAAAATTCGGCGGAGATTTTATCGAGGATGAAGGTTTGAGAGGTGGGGTCGTAGATTAGGGCGCAGGCTGAGGTTGGTTGTTGGCTCCCGGCGTAGAGGTAGCTATTGCCATCGTCCTTTCCTGAGATAGCGAGATTGTAGCTATTTTCTGTGGCATGACTTGACGGTGTAATTTCCGTCTTTTGAGCGGAAGAGAGCGTTGGCTTGTGATTGACTGCGAAGCACTCGATTAGATTTGAGAAGGATTGAAACAGGACCTGACTTACACTGAACGTTGATAAATTCTCTTTTAGGTCTTTCTTTTTGATATCGAAACTGTTCGCTGATTGTAATGGAGTGTTTGCCGTTCTTCGCAGGGTCAATCGCCAGCCTATTGCTGACTGCCGCCGCCATGATCAGACTGTCGTATGTGGACTGCTTTGTGGATCCGGCGGTTTGAAGCGAAGAGTACAAAAATTTGAGCGCACTTGCTGCTTGCGTTCGCTAAAATATCTAAAATATGAATGACTTATTCAAATCTTAAGACTGTGTTCGAAGGGAGGGCGGTGATCAAAGAAGTCGGAGTTCGGCGACCAAACTCCGACACCAAGCTAGCCGGCTCGGCCCTAGCGTTCCCGTAGAATAGAGTATCTTAGGGCTTCACAGTCTCGTGTCCTTGGAAGCTTAAGGTATAGACGGATTTTGTACATTTTCTCCTGCAAACCATACAGCGAAAAGCAGTATACTGAATACTGTCTATCTGGAAGCGAATCGGGGTATTTTGAACTTTTGACATGAGCCACCTTATTGTGTATTTGCCCATCTAGTTATTCCTCTGTCTCCCAGCACTTGGTCAAGCAGAACTCAGTAGATCGCGACTGTTTTGCAAATACCAAACGAAAGGAATAAACCACTAGAATTCCAGAGCGATGCGTAATCAATCATACTGAAACAAGACGCTGATACTCTCTCCGTGGTGGACTCTACGAATTGCCTGTACAGTCGTCAGCAGATGCTACTAGCACTGAAGGATTGAACGTACCTCAGCAAATACATGACCAATATCCAGTACCTCCAACTTAGGGCAACGTTTTTGATGTTCTTCCTGAGGGACGCTATTTGTAACTACAACCTTATCTAAAGCACTTGCGTTGATTCTGTCGATAGCGTCGCCGCTGAGGACCCCGTGGGTCAGTAGAGCATAGACCTTGGTTGCCCCCTCTTTTTTCAGAAGCTTGGCAGCTCGAGTGATGGTGTTAGATGTATCAGCAAGATCGTCGATGAGAATCGCGGTACGATTTGCTATGTCTCCTACTAACATCATGGTTGCATTCTGTCGATCCGTGATCTTGGTGGGCCGACGCTCCTGTGGGGTTGCATTAGGCGTATCTCTTAGAGAAGATAAATAATTGTACCTTGTGAATCAACGCGAATGGCATTCCAAGTCCGTCCGCAATAGCAGTAGCTCTCTTGGCGCCTCCTGCGTCGGGGCTAACAATTACAGCTTGTTGGTAATCTGGTATCTGATACTGGATATACTTCTTCAACAGCGGTCGCCCATACAAGTTATCAACAGGTATATCGAAGAAACCTTGATATTGTGGGTCATGCAAGTCCATAGTAATGACATGATCTGCACCAGCACAGGTAAGAAGATCGGCAACAAGTGTTCCAGCTTGAGCAACCCATGGCTTGTACCCAGGCCGCGGCTGGAACGAGGTGTCCTTTGAGGAGCTCGAAGACGGGCTTAGAATTTCTTCGTGGGAACCACCATTAGCCATTGATGCCGAGGAAGAATTACGTGGACGAGTAGAGTTATCGGATTTGCCTGAGTTCAAGGTGTCGCTACGTTTTGGTGGTCCTTTCGAGGCTCCATTCACGTAGTTTGCGAATCGAGCATTCTGTGGACTATTTAGGCCAGAGGCAGAGTCGTCAATTTGCACCTTTGCAAGACCCTTATGTAATCCATCAATCCCATTGGTGAGGCCCGGGGTTGGCGGAATGTCCGGGTGAGGTGTTTGAGGTTTACTCTCAAAGGAGTATGGAAAGTCTGGCTTGTTGTAACAAGTTGAGGCCTTCACAAGAGGGGCTCCAGTTTTGTTATATGGTATATCGCTTTGCCGAGAGTAAGGAAATAGCGGTAGCACGGCGGTGACCTTTCTGGCAGAAGCAGTCTTGCAGGCAGAAATGGCGATCAATAGCTCCATTAGATGGTCGTTGACTTTTCCGCCACCAGATTGTATGATATAGACATCTTTTCCGCGAACGGATTCGTTGATCTCGACTCGTGTTTCTCCGACAGCGAATTTTGAGAGCAGAGCATTTCCTACAGGAATGCCGAGATGATCGCAGATTTTTTCGTTCAGTTGTGGGTGAGAGCTGCCTCCGAGGACGACAATGTTGCGGACCATGTTGCTTCTCCAGACTGGACGGTTCAATTCGAGAAATTCGAGAATGGGGAATTGGCGGTGTGGGGCCCGAGTGGGGTGTCGTGTGAGCTAATTAATAGACGGAGGAGGTGAGGATGTTTGATATAATGTTAGGGATCCATGATAACTTGGAGATATTATCCTTGCCTTGCTTTGGAAAGCAAAGGTAGCAAAGGTAACAACAAAGCGAGTTCACTATAACCACGTTATTGATTGAAAACCTAAGTGAAAGCGTTGGCTTTTCATGCGAAAACACCAATATGCGGCTGAAATTCAATCCATTTAGTGTTTAAAGAGAATCACAAGGTTGGATGTACGTCGTGCGCTAACCGCATGTGGCAGTAGCGTTTCCCATGACCGCCATGCAGCCTGATTGCCTCGAGCCTCAATATGCGCCCTTTTAATAGACCACGTAGTAGAGAAAGGTGACAGAAGAGCGTCCCGTGAAATCCTCCGGCTGAAGTCATTTGGGTATCATACAATCAAAACCTAGGACAGAACATGATGTACCACTCAATCGCCAGTATCGACCTCTCTGCGAATAAAGTCAGTAATTATCCTGGAATCGGTCGGACCGCTATGCTTACAAGTCCAGCTGCACCCCATTACTCACACCATAATCCTCCAGCGTAAGCTGATCCTTGAATGGTCTCTCCCCTTGTCTTTTGAGCATAATTTCATGAGGTTCTCGACCTATCCGTGCAGCAACTTGTGCCTTGAATAACTCTGCGACTTATTAGCCAATGATCCTTCATAATTATCCACACAGGAAAGAAGCCAGCGAACTCACTGATTGGATCGGAAGCCAAACAAGGAATCGCAGCTTTCGTTCCCAGCCGATCATTAACATTAACGATAATCATCGGTTCCCCCACCGGTGCAATCTTCGGCTCAGCCTTCTTCTCCTTCTTGGGCTTCTCAGCGGCCTGTTCGTCCTTATCATGCTCTCTCCTCCCATCACGAACTGGTGATCTTGGTCGTCTCCTCTCCTGCTCCCGGTATCCCCTCTGCAGTCTTCTGTCATCTTCTCTATCCCGATCATCGTCGTCGTTTCGTTTCTCTTTCCAGCGAAACCCACCGCCGCCTCGTCTAGGTCTGTCGTCTCGTCTTCGGTGGGGAGAGCGGCTTTGTGGACGATCGGAGTAACGTCTGGGAGGCGATCGAGATGCGCTTCTTGACCGAGACCTGATGGGCGCGTCATGTCGTGATTTGTAGCTGGCACGCCTCGAATGCGGTGAACGGCTGCGGCTGCGATTGCTGTCGTTTCGATGGGAGTCCATTTTGCTTCTCAGCTGCTCGTTAACGGGTTACGTAGAGACCAAACTTTCAGGTAATAGTTTTGGAAGATTTAGTGAGCCAATCCGGGTGATATTATCTATTCTCTTCTCATATTAGATTAATGAGTAATGTAATGTTCTTTGGTGAGCGACGAAGTCGAAAATTGGCACCGCTTATCGCCGGCGCTAACTCCGACATATCAGCCCTATCAAACCCACTTCAACCTTCTCTCGAGGATACTTCCTCTCTGTTAATCACCCAAACATGGCATCTTAACAGCTCCTCCGCCGCCTCAGCAGGCGCGTTCCTCTACATATCAATGTTCCCCCCAAACAAATCCCACCTCTCAATCCTCCGCCCCTCGCCAACGACAGTCTCCTTCACTGTCTCAACTCGCTCCTCCTACCACTCCCTTCCTTCTCAAGCTCTCTACCATTTTCTCCTTATTCTACGCTTCCTCATCCTCGCCGCGACCATCGCAATCCTGGCTTCAAAACTCGTCCACCCAACACCTCCTTTCCTCGAAACACTTTCTGTCCGTGTCACGCTTATCCCCTGGTCCTACCTCGCCCCCGCCATTTTTATAATCCTGTTTGTAGTGTTCCGTCGCTTCTATACCGGTAATATCCCCCCTCTCCACCTCTTAGTATTCTTAATGCTATACTTCCCTCATAATCGCTCTACTCGTACCATATTAAACCCCGCGCAACAGAAGAATCCCTCCTCGCCCTCTCTACCCTCGGCATCCAGACGTCCAGTCTCTCCCCATCTTACCTTCTCCCAGCAACAGTTAGATTCATCCCAACTTCATCCATTCGAGACATTTTCATTCATGAAGCCTTTAGGGGTTTTGAGGTGAGATATTATCTCGCGGTAGTGGTGGAAGCTGAGGGGGACGTGGTCGTAGTGTTTCCGGTACGTGACATCTTGATTTTCAGGTGGTCTAAGGTTGAGGAATCAGTAGGCTAGGGGATGCGTGATTTAAGGGGCAGGGGCTATTGAAGATTTAAGGGGATGATAGGCAATGGGGGATATAAACGGGCTAATAAATGGGTGATGCAGAAGCTTTTACCTGGGAGGGAGACCGTGGAGGAAGTTTGGAGGGGCGCGAGGGAGTGTTTATACGGGCCCAAGGAGTGAGCGAAGAGAGGATTTCCGGTTTCACGTCCCTAACACTGCTCAAACCACTTCCTTATGCGTCATCTCCCTTCGCGAAAGCCAAGAACAACATTCAATTTCCTTCGAGAATCATAACAATACCATCCTTCACCCTAACCATGGCATTTCCCTTCGGTTATGAGGACCTCATGTTCGGAAATCTTAAATCCGTTGGAGCATACAACAACCAATTCGACCTCACCGGCAAACTCAACGAGCTCCGCCTGCTCCACAAACTTAAGTAGCAAGCCGCAGCAGGACCTAGACTCTACAATTTAGAGCAACAGTACGCGCGCGCCCTCCCCTTCCTCGCGGATTTTTCCATCCTCTATCCCTCCAGTAGCATTTTGACAAAACTTACCCATGAATTCCAGCTTAACATCCCCCCGCCTCTCCGCCACCCTCTCTGGCCCGCCCACTTTCTCTCTGACTCCCCCGGCCTCCTGTCCCATCCAGATAACCCTCACGCACCACGCCAACCCAGCCGGAAACCCGTACAACAAAGCCCGTCACCTTCCGCCTCAAAAACACCGCGCTAGATGATATCAATGATGCGGATATTAACCCTTGGCTCCTCCTCCTGCACGACACCAATGGTTCAGGCACGAGGGAGGTCAATGACGGAAACCACGGCCCTGCGAACCCTTTTGACACAGAGGATGATGAGGAAGAAGAGCCACCGATGCCTGTGGATGTTGAGCGCGGTTTGCGTCGCTTGCCGTTGGGGAGAGGATGACCTTCACCTCAGAATTTCGCTTGACAGGCGGAGTGTAATTGGAGCGAGGGCGGCGGTACTCGCTTTGTTTCCGGGGTAGTTGGGTGAGATGGTGGAGATGGTGGAGATGGGGCATGGTGGAGATATGGGCACTTCTCCCTTTTATCTTGCATCTCTTGGCTGTTGGTTGTTGGAGAGACACTCGCGTAGAACTAGGGACCTCTTTTTCTTCCCTGTAAAACTATTTTTCTTTCCTTTTTGTAGATTATCGTTGTTTTGGTTTTTCTAATTCGGAGTGCGGTAGAACCGCCGGGGCAAGCAAGTATCAAAAACGCGACAAGATGTCGGAAAATCGATGATTCTCATCGCGGCGACGAATCGGGTTGAGTTTACGGTAGGTCAGTAGGAAAATCGGCAGCTGGTCAGCGGTCCTTTGCTCAGATAGTTTCTCTTGGCGCCCGAGCGGTGGATATGTAGATATGTCTACTACACATGAAATATCCCTAACCTGGAAAATCTACTTCATTCATTTCTTCTTCTATAAATCTATCTCTGACTTACCCCCTCGAGCCTGCCTTTGCTATTGCAGAAGTTGCCGCACAGCTACTCTGCTGTCCACTGGAGCAGCGAAGAGAGAGTAGCGATTCGGCCGAGGCCAGCCAGTGTATAGGGGGATCAGGCCGGGGACAATACGCGTGCTTCGTGCAGAAAACCTTGGGCGGTTGTCTCATGTACACGAGCAAAGTACGATAAAGCAAGAGAAGCGAGCATCCCTGTCATCGACTTTAAGTGAGAGGAGTCTGCACTCCGTAGTAGGCAGCAGGAGGCCCAGCCACGAGGCCGAATCAGGCAGCAGTGTTGACGGCTGTTGTTGACGTTGTAGATATAATGCGCAGCTATAGCCGGGTAGGAAGTAGCCTACGAGTATTCGGATTTCTCTGTGCTGCGCTCCTCCAGCTCTCTTCGTGCTCCCTCGATACTCCGTCAATGCTCCCTCTAAAGCGGCCATACTCCTTTCCAAGGATGAAAACGAAAATCACCAATTCTTGAATTCGGGGTATATATAGTAAATGTCAAACGCGTTATTCCATCAACGTCCGAAAGTCATAACGGTCTAGTGCACAGTGTCACTAGAGGTTATGACGGCGCTTGCGGGCTTGGTAAATTGGTATTGTTTCCTGCATTGTGTCAGGGAAAATATCTTTTCGACTTTTCCTTCGGTGTTAAGGGTTGGGTGTCGAGGGTTCAATTCTCGATGTGGCTTTTTTCATTTTTTGTTGTTTTCTTGAACCATTTTTGAGAGCTCTTGTAGGATGGCTAAAGGGATACTTGAGAGTTGCTTCTAAGGGGACAGTGCAATCGATGTCTCTTTGAGTGGGTAGGGAGCCATGGACAAGTTTGCACGGGAAGCAAGGGAGCAAACGGTGGTTATCTGTGGTTTTGGTATCTAGAAATAAGCTATCTGGGTAGAGCGAGAAGCCAGACATGCCTTAGCACCATTGTAAAAGCCTGCTACGAAACCTCTCCTATCGCCAGCGATAGTGAGAGGATCGGTGATGATAGCTATCGAGCGGCTGCTACATTGGAAAAATGACGCTTGACATAATCGAAAATTCCGGATTAGAATTTTATGCCAGAAAGTTGTAGAGGTCGTCAATGTTCTTCAATGGGTTATCGACCATAAATGCTGGCCTAATGTTGCTCACGTACGCTTGATTGATATTGGAGAGCACAGTGACCGCAGCACTGACATGATCCTGCCTATCCGGGACCAAATCCTGCAACATCTGCTTATTGTTCTTACCGGCATTCTCCTCTTCATCCTTGATCGCCGCCGCGATCATTGCAAGATCCTCGTTAACCTCGAAATCATTGAGCGGTGGTCCACCTTTGGTTTGATCATCTCCGGCTTTCGTCTTTTTCTGCGTGCCAATGAGATTTGCCCCTGACTTTCGACCGGCCATGTCACCAAGAGCGCTGGGGGCCTCGGGGTTCAATGTGCGGGACGAGCGAGTAACATAAACAGAGTTATTAGCTGTGCGATCCATTTCCGTGGCGGTAAGCAAAGGGTCATCGTTGTCATTATCGCCCTTGTCAGCCACTGCGGCATCATCGAGGACCGCATTCGCATCATCATCGTCGTCTTCTTCGTCTTCTAATGCATTCACATTGGTGTGAGCGTCGCCACTAGGGACGTACTGGCTATCGCCATTGGTCCTCAAACGCTTGTTGGAAAAGTGATTGACAGACTCCAGAGTCGCCGTCCGAAGATTCATCTCCAATTCTCTTTCTGAAAAAAGACGGTCAACCGTGTAGAGTGGAGCACTCTGATGGGCTTCGCGTGCATCCTGAACATCTTTCCAAGCTTGCGGCACCTCAGCTTCAGCGGCCCGTCCACTAGGTCCAGGAGAATCGTTGTCGGCATCGGCAGGCGCTTTGCGCTTTCTCTTATTACTCTCCCCGACAGCACTTAGATCGTCGACATCGATTCGATGCCGTGTATGTCTGGTCTTCCGGTTGCTCTGCGGCCCTCCTGGGCTGGCAGGGTTGGTAATGCTGAAATGGTTGGGATAGAAGCGTAACGCATTCTCCCCGGTAATATCAAACTTGTCTTTCTCTCTATTCAGAAGGTTCTTGTTTGCTCTCACTGAATGGATAAGGCGATGGCGGACGGTGCTCATGAGTCTGTTGCGTTCCGTTCGGGCAACCTGAATCATGAATTCCCTATCTTCTTGTAGCTCGTGAATCTTGTGGTTGTGGCGCTCCTGTTACCATGAAAGGTCAGCTATACATGTTACTCTTAAGGAATACCATTGAGGTCACAAAAAACAACTGAGGTGGGATAAGTGGACATCAAGGCTTGACATACCGCGACCAAAGTCAGCTGAGCATCCCGCTCCTCCATTGCTGCATTGACTCCCTGAACAAAGGTAGCAGCCCATTTGCCAGCCCTCGGCGGAGCCTGGAATCTTGGTTGCGATTCCACTGGAGCAGCACGTTGACCCCCTTGCGAGTTACTCGACACGGTCTTATTGATGTTCTCGATGATATTATCGCTGAGATCATCCAGTGGCTTGTTATCGTAGGGATCCGCTTCAGTGATATAGCTCATGGCAACTTGGTAAGTTTGAAGCTGTTGGCGATAGATGAAGTCGCGATTATTGGCAAAGTTGGTGCTAATATCTCGGAGACGGTCGGTCAGAGCGTTCTTGCGTTTGTCTCGCTTGGACACTGCCTGGCTAGGAGGTGGACTTGGAGAAGGTCGTGAGAAGATTCTCGAGCTGCCTGCGGCCGCCAGGGCTGCAGGCTGAGGGGAGGGTGAATATGCCATGCTGTAAGCTGAGGGCTGCGAGAGGTCCTGGAGATCTGTTGTCAGCTATTGCATTATGTAGGGACGGTAGATAGAACTTGCAGTTTCGCAGTACTCGGAGCACCAAGGTCCAAAAGCTGAGGTGATACAGTAGTCGCAAATTGGTTTGGAGCGTTGGAGGAAGTAGCTATTGTGCTGTACTATCGAATAATATTTCGATAGACTGTGCAAAAGTTTGAGGAGTGTGTCTCAGGCAGTCTATCACAGAGAAGCGTAAAGTTAACTGGATCAATACTTGCAGAAGCGTTCTTGTGTGCAAGCGTTAAAATGCTTAAGGGTTGATTGAACTGGTGGTTTACCTCTGGTATGACGAGGGGCTGGGCAAGAGTGCGTCTAAACTCTATTGAGCGAAACATTTGAAGTGCGCTAAAATAAGCGACGCCTAAGGTATTGTTTACGATAAGGCTAAGACCTAATTCTCACATTATCCTTCACAGTTCAAAATAATTTTGCTGTCATCAATAAGACCATTTCATTCAGTAGACCAGATGTTGTGCATCTCATTTTTTCAACCAGACATTCACTCGACCCGGCATCTCCTGGTGGGGATGTTCACGGCTACCAATTTTGCTAAGCACCAGTGATATGAATTACCTGAATGTGTTTGGCTATGATCTTCAACGAGCCCATCTCGCAATTGGCATTAATTGACGTTCTATGATACTAATCCCATACCGCTAATCTTTTCGTTGGTGCTGCAAGTCAGATCCCTTTTTGAATCCTTACAAACTTGGCCGCTGCGGGGCTATTGGATGATTTGTCTGAGCCTCCAGCTTCGAATTTATTTCCTCTCAGCCTCAAGCCTATTCGGACGTGAGTCAATTCACTCTAATGTTGGGCTACAAATCTTATTCCACTCTGTCAGGGACGTAGGGGTATGGAAGAAGTTGTGGCTACAACTCATGCCATCGATAGTTGCATCCTGGTGCAGAGATCAATTAGACCCGGCGTAATTGTTTTCTTGTGAGCCTCATGCGAAGGTCGAGAAAGGGATAACTGTGTTCTGAAATATTCCGGTATGGTGGATGCTTCTTAGTGGTGTACTGTTAGCACTAGTATTTTGATTAAGATGTGTTCTTCAATCTGGGGAGAGCGCGAGATTTATGAAAGATATATGATGACCATGTTGAGTTGAGTGATTTTGCTTCTGATCCGTTTGCAGTGCAATCTGAGGCTTTACTATGCTTCCATACTCTAACATTGACCATTGCATTGTTCGATCATCGGTGGATTACTCAAGACAGCTGGGAGCATTATCGCCATCGAGCCACTTCCTCAGCCTTAAGGTCTCAGTCTTATGCCTCCTTACCGCCGACGATATTGGCAAGTAAAATCACTGTAACCGTTGCCGTCGTCTGCTAAAACCTCGCGCTTTATAGGTTCTGAATCCTAGACTTGGAATATCCCATGGTTCAGTGCCTGCTGGAAGGACAGCAGCTCCACAGGCGTGAACTGAAAGACCTGCGTTACAACCGGCTTGATGGAGCCGGCAATGTACCCTGTGGCTGTGATATTGCCGGCCCCTGCAGAAGAGGCGGCTGCTTGTTGGGCCTAGTTGGGCTTCGAATGAGGCATGACGCCGTTCAAGTCTCGCCCGCGACGCCAGGATGATTGATATCGAGGTTCGTGAAAGAGATGTTCATGTATATTCCGACAAGGGTGGGACGGGCTTCATTGGGAATCGTGAAAAGACCGTCAAGCTGGATGTTGTTACTACGGTCATTGAACGAGGGGGGAAATGAGGCGTAGCTCTCGCTGGTATTGAAAGAGGTTTCACTCCCAGGAGCAACAGCGATCATTGAAACCCTACCAAAAACACGGTTCTTTTCTATGTTAAAATCAGACACATGAGCTTTCGAACATAAATCTGGCGTAGAGGGCCCAACCGCAAATAGCGAAATTTGTAGTGAGGTGGGCAAGACAAAACCGACATAATACGTCTTGTCATGGACGGGTACCTGTGGCATGTCTTTGCGGGCGCAGTATCAGTGCTGAACAAGAAAGTAAGAGGTATTGTGAGATAGAATCATAAGAGCATGTGTTTAGCCATAGCAACTCCATGGCACACGTAAGGTGACTTTAGCAAAGATCTTCAGCTAGATTTGAGCATCGAAGTTTAGGGGACAATGTTACTGCTTGTAGTGCAACGTTATATCGCTTGCTCATTCTGATGATTCTGTTTTCTATCCATTTTCCGGTAGGCGTGATGTTTTGGGATTTGGTTAGATGGACCAGATGGTGTTTCTTGAGGTAATTTCGAGATGTTTACCTCGGCTTGGCTACATCCAAAAGAGTAAGGTTTCCTCTTGTCAGTACATACAACAGCGAAATGACAGTTTGTCAAATTTTCAAGTGGTCAGATAAACATAGGAAGCTTGTGGTATTGTGTTTCCCAGCTTTGAAAGCCCTAGCTAGATAAGTAGAAAGGCATTAGGTAAAAGAGTACCGTATCCTTTGGACAGGACATAATTCTATCCCACTGTCTACGTCCCGTATTGGAATAGGAAATCCCCGGTGAAAATGCTCAGTCGCTTAGATATACGCACCCAAATGTAGACCAAGCCAGCCTGCGCCGTTACTCGTGAAGAAACCCTCGTCGAGTCTTCCTCATGCCGTCCTCTTCACAATGAAAACTCCCACCTCAATGCCCTCCCTCTCAGCATCGTAGTCAGTGTATGCCCGGGTTTCCACTCCTTCAAGTATTTCCCTCACTAACGTGCCGGCCGTGGTCTCCCGCTGGGGTAGCCGAACTGCGCGTTGGAAATACCGGTTCAGAACTTCGCGGATGCGTGATGCCTCTTGATGGATCCACCAATTGGTCCAAGCCTTCCGGTCAATCTGGACGTTCTCACACTTTTTGTGGACCAGAGCGTACTTGGGTTTGGAGCGGCCAAGACTGCCGCCGCGACTGAGCTTACTCAGGAGAATAGTAAGTTTTCGTCCCATGTTCTCAAATGATAGCATATGGTCGATGACTGCCATTTTGCCGACGTCTGCACCCAGGTCGGCTGAAAGACCGTGCACGCCCACCATAGTGCGGAGAAGGGGGTCGAGGAGTGGCCCTAGGTATTTGGAGGTAAAGGTAGAGGCGCCATTAGAGGTTGGGTATATGAAAATAAGACTTCCACCATCTGAGCTGAGTTCGTAGAGTCGATCAACTAGTACCGAGGGCCCATCGTTCGAGAAAAGATCTATATACTCCGCGGTAGTAGTAGGCGGAATGAAGCGCTCAAGGATCGAGACCCCAACGCTTGAAGGCGCAACGACGGGATGAGGGGAGGACGGGTAAGGGTTGCTGCTGGCGCTGTGGTGATCGACAGCAATGACTGCTTTCGAATAGACCATCATTGAGAAATAGTCGCCAGCCTCTTGATGACTTGGTGTGCCCACAGGGCTAGTTGGTAGGCGCGCCATATCGAATTTTCTAGGCACTGCATGCGTGACTTCTATGTAGCGCTCGTTGGTCGGCTCAAAATTATCCTGTAGCCCAGTAATGATAGGAGTGAACGCCGTGGGGACGTTGATTACGTCTTTAGATAGGGGACATGGTTGCGTATGGCAAAGCACGTTCAGTACATTGCTGGTCCCTTTAGTGGACGCTACAGCAGACACTGGTTTGAATTAGTGGCACATCATCAGATTAACCAGGGAGATACCGCGTACCTATGGCTTGCGTGACAGCCTCTATCCAGCTCGGGGTTTCTGGTGCGTCGTCGCTGCTAGACGCAGAGCCTTCATCACATTTCTCAATTGTATGAACTGGTATGAGTGAGGCTGCTGGAGCGGACGCTGGGGCGTTGCTTTCTGCTTCTGCTATAGATCCACTGAAGACTGGGGCTTCGGGCATTGTGGCTCGAGAGACCGTTCCGGTGGATTGTGGAGAAGGTTCGCTTGTTGGTAGATCAGACATGTCTGAAGGTGATGGAGCCCAGTGCATCAAACTAGCTTCGTCCGGTGGGGTGAGTAGAGCGTCTGGATATAATGGTGCCCTGCCCAATGACTTGAAAGATGGAAGTCGTAGTTGTTGACGCGGTTTCACGTGAGAAGGTACTGACAGTGAACGCTGCGTCCCTTTAACTTTGTCAATTTGCCGACTTGTCGAGCCATTCTGCCATATAGACTTTTTTGACCGCAGATCCGGAGAACCCAATGGCTCCGCATGTTCAATGTTCTTCTCAACGTGGAGCGGGTATTCCGCATCGCTTGACAGCGAAGATGCTCGCTCATCCATATTCGTTTTCTTAGTAACAGATCCCACCCTCATTACGACGACGTTTCGATCAGGCAATGTTACTTGTGACCGAAGCGTTGCCTGTGTCGTTATTGCAAAAGTTTCATCGTGTAGTCGACGACCTCCCGAGTGACCTCCTATGCTCCCCATACATTTGCAAACTCACAAGCGAGAAACAAAACAGATTGCTAGTGTTTCAGCAGTGAGACCGAGGGTAGACGGGGATTCGTGGCAGTCTTTATTTGGATACTCTACTCCACGCCTATGTCGATATGAACAAGTCGCAGCAAAGGGACGATTTACAATGGAAGAGAAGAGAAAGTAGTTGATGCAGATGGAATCATGCGCATGTGTCAATAAAGAAGTACAGTAGCTACGTTACCTTCTAGGCTCCCTGTTGTGTTTGGTCCCACGTTCAATTTCCAGCATCCAGCATCCAGCGCACATTCTAGGCCTTCTAGGCCCCGTTCCATTGTGCAGGGATCCGCACTGCCTACGAGGCTACGGTACTGTGTACTGTACCTCCGTACGGAATACAGGGCTTAACGAAAGGTGGAAAGCACCCACACAGGCCACAGTATTAAAGTACCTTACCGTACGTAGCTTACTTCGTAGAATACCTGGCCTGTCATCCGCGCCGTAAAGAATTAACGGGCTTACCCTCAATTAATACGGAGGTACCAGAGTCCTTAATGTATCTTGTGTTTTCACACATCAGTATCTAGAACTATGACCTTGGCTCCTTCCCTCCTCTTCCTCCTCCTCCTCCTCCTCCTCCTCCTCCTCCTTCTCCTGCAGCTTCGCATCACTTGACGTGGTTGCAGTAACTGCAACTGTGTATCCGAAATGAGCAAACGGCTGCCCCCCTGTGTAGTAGTATCGAAAAGAATCCAGAACAGAATAGCCCTTACCGAGGCGTTTCCAACAGACAGTGCCAAAGTGGTCGTACCGTACCGTGGTAATACGGTAGCAGGGATTCGACCGTTCCAGATATATGGGCAAGTGGAAAGCCTGACGTTGCAATCGACTTGTCGCTCTTCACAACCACTGCTACTGCTATATCTGGAGTGAGTGGACCGGGTGACGCCGGTTTGAGAGGCCGAGAACAGCCGGATTGAAAGGTGCAGCTCATCAATGGTGATGGAAAATCCGTCCTAAGTTTTTGGCTTGTCGCACGGTGTAGGTCTGAGTTGCTAGGAGTCAGTAGGCAAGAAAATGGGCCTGTTGACGGCAGTCGCACAGTGTGGCGTCACGGATCGTCTGGGTATCATTTTGTTCAAGCCCATAGCAGAGACTGTTATACTGTACGCGACATAGTTTCTCTGTACAGAGGAAGACAGGTGATTTGATGGAGTAAGACGAGTTTCGTGAAAGTTGACTCTGGAGCACTGGAGATCACGGGATGACGTATCCAGTCTTTCATAAAGTATCTTCATTCATCATCATCATCCACAGTTTATTCGCATTATGCAGCATTGTTCATCGTGCCATTGTTACAGCAGATTGCTCAATCTGAAGAAGAGGACTTTCCATACCTAGGCATTGCGTACTACCGATTCTCTTATATGAAAATTCCACTACAACATACACAAAACGTTTTGGAGTCTTGTTGGTTTTGATCCTCGCGCTGTTGCTAGGCATCTCCAATATCCATAATAGGATCTCTCGCTGTCACTGCATACTTGAAAACTATCATGTAGCGAACCTCTGTCACATCATCTGGTGCTACTCAAGGATTGTTGGCTAGTTCCGCTGATGTATGTGTGCTTTGCATCATACCATGTATTCTGGAGCCTTCCTCCACATGTCAGCATACCGATGATCCGAACTACGGAACTACAAAGCAGTCGATGAAGGGCATAGTGCGAGTCAATAGATATGTCCCTATTTATCGACTTTTCCACTTCTCTGATCTGCCTATAACCAGAGGACCATAGAGAATGGCTGTAGAGCAAAGAGTCAACTGGAAGAGGGCGAGGTCCCAAGCAGTCAAGGTAGAAGAACCACACGTTCGATACGTAGCTTCTGCATACATTATTTCTGATATCAAGTTATGTTGTAGGCTATTCTGCTTCCCTACACAAATGCTGAGCAGAGCATTGAAAAACCTTTACTGTTTAGTAGCCATGTTTATACGGTGAATCATCCAAAGGCGGGTCCATGAGAACAATGATTTTTACTAATGTCTATGTCCGGAACCTTAGTACTACTGTTAACCCTCAGCAAGCCTTGCTCTGCAACATCCCAAAACAACACCAAGATGTCAAGGCACCATGCTGCGGATTACGCTGTAATGAGTGTACACGCAATGAGATCCTTCTAAAAATCAAAGAAACGCCAAGAAAAGCCACCGTAGCGTACATCTTTTCCAGCCCTGGCCTCAATTCGATTTCTCGCTGTTGTTTATGATGGAGCTCATATATTGCTTATCGTACCCCACACTGGGTGCGATGCCTCCCAGGAGCAGAAAAATAAGCGTTAAAACCCCTCCGAAGACGATGGCCTTCCTCATTGCTGGGTGCTTGGCCCCATACTCAGCCCAAGCACGTTGCCCCTCTGCAAACTGCACCTTGAGCGTCTCAGCCCCGAGCTTGTAGTACATGAGACCGCAGAGGGCAATGCTGTAGCCGAAATACTGCAGACCGGAGACAGGTGTGCCCCAGATGGCGATGGACGCCATGACCAGGAGAACATCTTTCAGGACACCACAGAGGGTCATGACGAGGGAGGATGTGCGGCCAATCTAGTAAGAAGTTAGTATATCCTTAGGCGAAAGATTACAAAGATAAAGGATGAATGCCTACCAGGAATACGACAGATACATTCAGCGCAAACGCTATCATTGCATTTGCTAGAAGCGTGAAAAGCCCGACGTTGTAAACTTCCTCCATCTTGATGTATGGGATCTCAAAAACAACAGAGACGCAGAAGTTCATGATGGCGCAGACAGGGGCGAAGTAGTACAAGGAAACTAAGGGGTCCATCTTGTACTCGGCAGAACTTAGGAGCCTTTCCACCATTACCAAGCGGATCGCTTCGAAGCAAATTCCCCCCAGTTGAAACATAAAGCCGATGAGTTTGAATTTGATCTCGCCAATCGAGGCGATGATGACACCAATCACAATGAAGGAGACGTTGAAAAAGACTTTCACGTTGGGTTTGTTGATGCCCAGGATCCATCCTGCAAGGAGAACTGCAACGGGTGTGGTAGCCTAGGTTGGCGTCAAGTTTTGCCGTAATGCCTGGTTAGTTGAGGGTTCACGCACCTTGAGCATTTGGATAAAGGCCACGCTAAGGTAAAGGTATGTCAAGTTTCCGAACATCAGTGACAAGCTGAAGCAAGCACCGATGGGGACAATCGCCCGCAAGTATATTCTTCCAGTCATCTTGACTGTCTTGCGGCCATCGAGTAGGGTCGTAGTACGCGCGAGGATCTGGGTCATGAGCGTTGCGAATGCGAGATGCCATGTTGTAAGGACAATCGCTTTAAACAGGGTTCGCGGTTAGACCATGGCTGCATTATGGCAAAAGGATAACGTACGGTAATCTGAGAATCACAGTTAGCATCATTACAATGAGGCAGAAGATGTACGCTTGTGACTTACGGAAGCCGGCTGTGTCTAGAATCCACTTATTGAAAAGAATGACGCTTGAGCTTAGAGAAATCCAGGCACTGAGAATTATTAGTATCTTAATGGAGCTGATAAGCTTTGGGATTCTAGGACGTGGCTTACATAATGTACACCGAAGGATGAAGTTTAGCTTTGGGAGGCTCGCTCTTTTCGACCGCTGGATTGACAGTGGGAAGTATAGGAGTAACAGGGGACTCTGGTCCATTTCTGATAACCTCCGCCGACATACGTTCTTTCTCAGGTTCGGCGGCCATTGTGAACTTGGATCGTTGGGAATCGAAAAACGAGTGGATGTCAAACGGCCGCGACCGTGGGGAGCTTCCGGCGCGGAACAGGTTGGTGATGTGACTGCCCGTCTAGGCAAAGCAATGGTGATAGGAGCTTCAAAAGCTGATTATATTTGATGATGGACTGGGCTGTTGATAGCTGTACCTCTGTTGGTGGATTTGGGTTAATTCTGTGGTTCTAGCGCGCTGCGCATCAGCCCCCCAGGCGTTACCTAGCCTCCTACAAGGGTTAGTCTAGGTTAGGCAAGACCGCCAATCAATTGCTGATTCATTCAAGATGAAAAGTTCCCAATACTGAAGACAACACTTAGAGAATATGACGGTGATCTAAGGTCTGACCCAACAAGGTATCTCCGATCTCTGCAATCCATACTTGGTTTTCTGACATCTGTAGTCTAAAGTCTGACCTATTAATCGAAGCCATGGGTGGTGGGCTTGCATCGGACTTTGGCCGGATATATGGCATTCAATCCGAGCAACTACCAGGGCACAAATACATATAAAATCTCGAGATAAGGTACTCAGGATAGTATCACCGCAATTGAACATCCCCTAATCAACTCTATACTTCAATATAAGCACTTCCCAAATCCCAATGGCTACCATCACAGGAAAGAAGGTTGGCGCAACAGGCTTCGGTTTGATGAGTACGCCCCTCACTTCTACTCGCCAATTCAGGTTCCTCCGTACTAATAACCATTCCACAGACCTGACATGGCGCACCACTCCGGTTCCGGATGAACAAGCCTTCGCAGCTATGAAGGCTGCTCTCAGCAGTGGCTGCAATTTCTGGAACGGCGGTGAACTCTACGGCACTGCGCAAGCCAATTCTCTCCATCTGCTTAATCGCTACTTTACAAAATATCCAGAAGATGCCGACAAAGTGGTTTTAAGTATCAAGGGTGGAGGCATTCCGGGACAAATGGTCGTCGATGGTAGTGAAAAGAACACCCGCAGAAGCATTGACGAGTGCCTGAAGGTTCTTGATGGAAAAAAGTATCTCGATATTTTCGAAGCTGCGCGAGTCGATCCTAAGGTTTCACTCTCAGAGACCATTGGAACGATAGGTCAATACGTCAAGGAGGGCAAAGTCGGCGGCATCAGTATAAGTGAGGTTACGGAGGATCAGATCCGAGAGGCTGCGAAAATCCACCCGATTGCGGCCTGTGAAGTGGAGTTAAGCTTGCATTCGACAGACATCTTAGAAAATGGCGTGACGACTGCTTGCGGAGAATTGGGTATTCCGATAGTCGCCTACTCACCTCTCGGTAGGGGCCTTCTTACTGCTCAAATCAGCTCGGTAGAAGATATTGCTCCCGATGATATCAGGCATCATTTACCTCGTTTTGCGCCGGACGCGGTCCCAAAGAATGCACAAATGGGACAGGAGCTGCAAAAGCTAGGGAAAGAAAAGGGATGTACTCCAGCACAGGTCGCACTTGCATGGGTGAGGTCGTTGAGTGGAAATTATGGTTACGGAGTGATTATTCCGATTCCTGGGTCTACGACAAAGGAGCGAGCGGTAGAGAACTCAAAGGAGATTACACTGAATGAGGACGACCTGAAAGAGATTGAAGGGATCATGCACAAACATGAGGTTGTAGGAGCTCGTTATCCAACCCAATGGGGAAAGTGATTGGGTTTTGTTTAGCCGCCCTCTTCATTCTTTATCTCTCACAAAAAATGCTGTTGTCCCGTTCTCTCTAGATTAAGATCGTCGGTTGAAAGCATCAACCGCGCCGAAGCCAAATGCGGTCTCTTTAAACGAAACTCAGAACCTCAAGCTAGTTCGATGATTCTAATAAACGACCATTTCATATTGTGTTTATGGGACCTTTTCTCTGTACCTTTCTCCCTGCTTTTTCAATATGGTTTGATGAATTCACTTCTCTGCGTCCTCAAAACTGATAGACGCCTGACCTTGCACGACAGCTGACTTCCCTCAAGTATGGGCTGCAGAGATAATTCAAAGTACATTTTCCGCCTCCTGGATATTTTTCGCCGCGAGATTACAAGTCTTGCGGACGTTCACGATCACTGACTTGGTCGCACGCATTCGAGTAGCATCCCGGACCGCCTCATCCAGATGGAAATCTCGTTATTTGCTGAAACGTACATACAGTTTCAGAAGCCCTCGCTGATACCGTGGCATCAAAAGGAAGTCTACAAGAGACAAACACAAAGGCTGCTGATTACCCAATATTCGATGGCATGGCTTACTGCGGAAATTTCCAACACTGACTTTATGTTCATAATCTGGGCATAGATATTCACATACTCGACAGACTTCCATCTCTTGTTACTTTCTATTTTGCGTTGGCTAGCACCAAAGCAATCGTTCTTTGCGCCAGAAGCTCAGCATCTGGCGGGAATCGTGCGCTGATGTAGTTGTATTTCTCGTCTTCTCGCACGAAGCTAAGAACCCATTTAGTAGGACTCGGAGGGATTTACCGCGAGGTAACTCACGGGGCAGAGCCGAGGCTGTTGAAGTACTGTTTTTCTGGATCATCCAACCGTTTGCTAACAGCAGTTTGTACACTCTCACTCCCCGCCCCATACGTTTTATAATAATCTCCCAAGAATGGTCTTGTGGCCCAAAAAATCCCTTGTTCCATTAATCCAGGGAGTGCGGTCGTAGTCGCGTCGTGTAGGACACTCTTACCATCAGGTAGAGTCGACTCTGCTAGGACTAGCACGCCGTGGCAAACTGCCGCGACGGTTTTAGTCGAGGGTTTTCGAGTCGAGGGAAAGTATCGAGCGAAATGCTGGTGGATTATATGGAAGTCGATCACTTGGCGGACCCCTTTTTCGTGGCCGCCGGGAAGGAAGATGAGGTCGTATGGTTCAAGAGTAAATTTGGGGTCGTTCCATGAAAGGGTTTCCGTTCCGGCAACATCGTACTTCATTGCTGAGTAGGCTTCACATGCTTCTCGAGTAGCACCCTACAAGCAGCATTAATGATATCCTGCGAGATAGTCTGAGCTACCGAAGCTACGGGTGGTTCCTAAGATGACTTGCCAACAGCTTTTGCGTAATACCAGTGAGCATGCGGTTATCGCAGTCCGGAATTTTACCATTCTCGGTTGCTATATCGACCTCGAATCCGGCGTCTTTGAACGCTCTGAATGGGATGGCGGTTTCTGAGTTCACCAATATCAGCTAGTTTAGGAAAAGGTTCAAATGTAGCCTGTACCAGTCGGGTCGTGACCGTAATCGGCCATAAGAAAGATAGCTTTGACCATCATGATAGGGTTGTGAAGATTTTACCACATGGGCGTAAGGTGAAGTAGATCAATAAGGTAGGCTTTAACTGATCCTTGAATTAGCTGCACCAGACATCGAGACTCTCTCTTAAGGGAAAAACGCAAAACATTCAAGCAAGATATTGTGACATGCTATCAATCAATTACGAAATGAATTCAGTATCAATATTCCGCAGCAGCCCGAGGGATTATGGTTTTGACGACTTCTTTCATTGGACTTGAGGTTTGAAAGTTCATGACTAGACCTGACTAGACGTATCTTACAATAGCGGAAGAGTGTGAGAGTTGTAAGTATTACTATAGAATTAGCAAGTAGATCAGGTCATTTGCCAGATTCGAAGAATTTATATATTGTACTCCAAATAAAGAGACACTGATCGAGTGTCGACTTCTGAGGAAGGGGACGGAGTGGTATTACCTTTGATAAACCGACTTAGCGACGTCATCTATTGAGATATGCAGGGGAGTCAGCCCTAGAGCCTTGGCAAATTGATCCCAGTCCCTATGTTTACTCGAGCACCGTTGCGCGACCAAGATTCCCGTCTAACGTGGGATATGCCATAGAAATGCCTTGACCGCCATCGAGAGGTCATGGAGGAAGATATCGGTGGGTTAGGGGAGGCTTCCCTACACCTATCAGCACCCCCTCGGCTTTTCGAGCGGCTTGCGCAAATCTCGGGGTTCACGTGGGATCAGTCTACCGAAGCTTTTCATTCAGTAAGCTCGTCAAGGAAGTAGAAGAAAGCCTGCCTTAGAAAATACTAACTCATAACTGGCATCTAGAGCTACGACAACTGGCATGTCTTCGGTATCCAACACCCAGGTGTCCAACATGCAATACGCGAGAACTCGGGGGCCTCCTCGCTGCATGCCAGCGTCGCCCGAACAAACTCGACACGAAGCTCGCCGCAGTCGGCTCCCTCGGCTCCTCGAGCCTCTTATCAGCAGCCAGACGCAAGCAGCGATGCCACGAGTCGCCTATCACTGACACCCTCAGACAGTGGTATGAGCTTTACGCCTGTCATCGCTCGTATCTCGACCCACACACTACGTCTCGAGCGTGAATATCACCTTTGCAAATCCTTTATGCAAACCTCGGATCCAGAATGTATCCATACCGTGCGGCCCATAGATCTTATCAGGCTACCAAGCTATCAAGGAGACAACGAAGCTTTGATAGTCTCAATTTTTGAGTCACCGGGGCGAAACTATTTGAGAGATTTGTCAGACTTCCGGCCTAATTGGCTCCCTCCAGATCCCGACGACCCTATAAGGCATGAGAATATCGAAAATTATAGCCCGAACTCCAGGAAACAAATATCTCTGTCGACGTTCCTCGACTTCGCTATTGGTGCGAGCGAGTGCTTGGAGCTGTTACATCATGGTCTGAGAGTTGTCCATGGAGAGCTTCGTCATGATGCTTTCCACTTTAATCAAGCAACCGGCACGGTCAAATTCATAAATTTCGGATCCGGACCCAGGTCGTTTGAGAATGGGCTAACAAGTACTGGGTGGCTCACACTATCTCGAGAATTCGGGATCAAGAAGAAGCTCCAATTCATTGCTCCAGAGCAAACAGGCCGCATGCCAGCGGAGCCGGACAGCAGGACGGATATTTACAGCCTCGGCGTGCTTTTTTGGACTTTGCTAACACAGGAGGCCGCGTTCGATGGAGAAAATCCAATCGACATAATTCAGGCTGTTCTTGGTCGAAGGATGCCTCCTGTTTCATCCAAACGCATGGATGTTCCGGAGGTAATCTCAAGCATAATACAAAAAATGACACAGAAACAGATCAACGAGAGGTATCACTCAACCAGTGGATTGAAACATGACCTCGTCGAATTACAAAGAATACTCGGCGACGGCGACGGCGACGGCGAGGCTCTTATAAACTTCAAGATTGGCTTAAAGGACGTTTCATCATTTTTTGTACTCCCAACAAACATTTTTGGCAGGGGTCAAGAGCGCGAGAAAATCATCAAAGTTATCGAGAGAATTGCCAGGAGACAGCAAAGAGCCATGGACCAGAGTGTATCCAGCATGTATAGCCCCTCGGCCTCCGCTAAATCAGACCGCCACGACCTCCTCGAAAATGGGACCAAGTCAAGTGAAACAAACTCACAAGCTGCAAAGGACCCTAAGAAAAGTCCTACAGTAAACCCGATACGGATATCCAATTTATCAAATAGTCAGTCGCGCTCAATGCAATCCGATTCTCTTGAAGATCTGGACCCGCTGGAACTGGCCAAACCCACACTTGAGACCAACAACAGCAAAGATTCTGTCGACACTACATATACTACGGTAAGTCAGGATGGCGGTGTTCAAATCAGTCTATCGGATGGGCAGCGAAACAGCTCTGCGAGCATCCCGCAACGACAACGTAGTCATAGGTCGGGCCGGAAGAACCGATGTGAAGTTATCGCTATCTATGGTTCTGCGGGTCTAGGCAAGTCCAGCTTGGTTCAAAACACTCAGGGGGATATACGAAGGTTGGGTTACTTCGCATCTGCTAAGTTTGACCCTGCTAGAAAAGCACCGTTCGAGCCCTTGCTACGCGCTTTAAGCTCCTTGTTTCGCCAAATCTTTTCGGAAAGCGACGTCAATAGCAATTATCACAATACTGTGCGTGGTAATATACGTGGATACTGGCCCTCTCTCTGCTCCATGCTCGATTTACCCGAGAATCTTATTTCTACGGATGTGCAATATATGGCCAAGCCGGCTCCAAACCTCTCACAGCATGGCTTCAACAAATCCCTTAAAGCTGACATGACGGATGCTGGCAGTGTACGCAGTGGACTGAGCAACGGTGTCGGCACTGGAACACTTCTGACATCAGATTTTCTTCGCGTAGGCGCCAACACACGGTCTCTAAAGTTCATGAACATATTCCTTGAGGTATTGCGCATTGTGTCAACCAACAAGTTAATATGTCTTTGTCTCGACGATTTGCAATTTGCGGATGAAGAGAGCCTTGACCTTATATCAAATATCATCACCAGAAAGCTAGGGATTGTACTTATAGTAAGCTAGTCTCTGCGCTATCAATTTCTCCGATGTGCTCACCCTGCAAACAGATTACCAGCAGAGAGAAGGATTTATTGCCCAGCACCTTCCAGACGGTGCTAGATAACAGGACTACAAATGTCACAACTGTACAGCTATCTCCATTGAATGAACAAGACGTCGTCGATTACGTTAGCGTTACGTTGTATAGGCCGCAGGAGTATGTACTCCCTCTAGCGATTGTGTGCCTAGAGAAGACAAACGGGTACGAGAAAGAGACCCCATCCCTCGGACAATTGATCTCGTGGCTGACGATTGCAGGAACCCATTCTACTTGCGTCAAATGCTAGCTGTATGCCGTCGCAAAGGTTGTCTATGGTATTCATGGAAAGGTTCAGTCTGGGAATACGACTTGGACAGGGTTTTTTCTGAATTTGAGTCCGAGTCGTACGGACAGCAACTTAACAGCAAATTTATTACAAGACGGCTTCAGGATTTACCCCCCGCAGCGCGCGCTATCCTTGCGTGGGCCTCACTACTAGGCAACTCTTTCTCTTTCATGTTAGTTCAAAGATTACTCAGCGGTGAATTTGATTATCCCGAGTATCAACGCAAGTCCAGCAAACCAAATTGCTCTCCAATCGCGGAAGTATTTACCCCTCAGCCGATGGAGCATGTTGTGGAAGGCCTTCAGGCTGCGCTGCAAGCATACATTCTTATGCCTGGCAGCGATGACGATCAATTCACGTATGTGTCTTCAATCCACCTTCAATTGTGTTGGCATCAAACTAACTTACCAAGTTTCTCACATGATCGCTACATCCAAGCATCTGCGTCTCTCAGGGAGTGTCACAACGTTGTCAAGATGCACTTCATCATATGTCAGACTATGATGAAGTATTCTAATTTAGATGATCGTTCTCTGTACGCTAGGGCTCGACACGTATGTCAAGCAGCTGAGCTTATCAAAGGCCGGATTCGTCATCGTCGTCGCTTTCGGGAATTGCTTTTTCAAGCAGCTCAGAAGGCGATTGAATCCGGGGCTCGCCCTACAGCCTTAGGATACTACGAGACCGGCCTTAGTCTTATGCAAGACGAGCCATGGAAAGAGGGAGCGGATGTTGACTACGAAGAGACGTTGAATCTATATACCAGAGCCGCAGAATTATATTGGTATCAAAGTCAGTACCCGAAGGCCCACAACTTGCTTGCATCAATATTTGAAGGTGCACACACTGCATCGGACAAAGCCCCTGCCTGGATTATCCTGTCTAGACTATATGCTTATCAGGGCGATACTTCTGCGGCTTTCAATGCGTAGGTGAATTTTACCCATAAGTAGCATTCAGCTAAGATACATTTAGCCTGAAAACAAGCCTGGGGGAGCTAGGTCTGGACTTCGAAGCAAAGCCTTCTTGGGATATCTGCGACAAAGAGTATAGGAACTTGCGCGATCGATTGCAGAACACAGACTTTGATGATATCATACAGAAACCACCGAACGAACAGTCAAGTATCACGTCAATGGGGGTTGTGATGGTTGAGGCGCTTAGTGCGGCCTTTTGGAGTAATGGGTTACTGGTATAGTGTACCTTATGCCACATCTTTTTCGAGGTGACTAACCTTCGATTAGTTCTTTCAAATGGCCATGAAAATGGTAGATATGCATTTGGCAAGCTCAGGGACCTTCTATCAAAGTGGAGTTGGCTTCGCGTATTTTACTATGGTCGCGACGAGCCGATTTGGAGACGCGACTTTCGGGCTCCAAACATACCAAGTATCGCAGGCACTATTGAGACGTTCCAACGATCCCTATACATTAGGTCGAGGTCTGACGCTCTTACCCTTATTTGTTGGACATTTGTTCACTCCGATACGGGACAATCTCGAAATGCAGGAGGAAGCCGTGGAGTATTGCCTCGTCTCCGGGGACAAGCATACTTTCCTTTTCTCGATTGCTGGTCTTGCACTTTCTCGGCTTTACCTTGGTTCTGATATGGCAGAGTTAGAGACCTACTGCTCCACCGGACCGGAAGACTTCGGTGATTGGGCGAGTGATCTTCGAGGTGGTGTTTTGTTGACGGCTGTCCGGTAAGTCTTCCGGCATACCTTTTCGCTCTATCAATGGCTGCCTTTGAACAAATGCGTTACTCTTCTTGGACTTTGGAGTTGGCGTACCTCCGGGTTAATATAAGTGACCCATGCTAACCTTTAAATTCACATCGCAGTCAGGTTGCAAGGGCTTTGCAGGGCAAGACCTACGTCATATCCGCGGATACCGTGATGTCAGATGAAAACCACGGTAGTGTAGAGTACATGCAGTACATCCGTTCTAATGCTTCTAATGCTGAAAGGTAAGCAATTATAAAAGTCATTCGACTTAAATGGTGACACCTGCTAAAGGGATTAGGCCGCGAGACTTCTACAACAGCTTGCACATGATACCACTATATCTCTTCGGACATCACGAGAAAGCCATCGAAACTGGCAACCAGGTTCTTCAAACTATTAACGAGTTATGGAGCTTTCGCAATAGTCGTCTCACACTCTTCTACCTATCGCTGTCGATTCTAGCTAGAATCAAGGAGGATCCTTTCAACCCCGAGCGCGAGAATCTGCTCGGAAAAGTTGTGGAGTACAAAGAAAAGATAGCGATGTGGCAGGTCGAATGTGACGTGAACTACTTAATGTGGTCCCAGCTTATTAGTGCAGAAATGTCCGAGCTAACAGGAGACTACCACAACGCTATACAGTCGTACGAAGCTGCGATAGACCACACGCAGTTGCACGACTTTATGCTTGAGCAGGCGATCGCTTTCGAACTACAGGGAGAGTTCTTTATCTGCCGAGGCGCCAGACGGGCGGGACGGAGCGCATTGATGGACGCCATCGCGGTTTACTCAACCTTTGGTGCTTCTGGCAAAGTTGAACAACTTGCAGCCAAGCACGAATGGGTATTGAAGAGTGCATCAACGGTGCGGACTGCTGATGTCGGAATTCAAACGTCAGACACCATTGGGGACATTGAGAACACTCAATTCCGCATTGAAGAACACGAGCGCCAAGAAACCAGGCATCTGGGCAAAGAAACTGCTGGAGACCGGACCAAAGCATGGATCAACCCTGAAGTTGATACGGCACCTGGCCTTAGAAGCAAAGATTCAAGCAATGTTTCGGGCTTGGGACTTGACATCCTTGATCTTCAAAGCATATTAGAATTCAATCAAGCGATATCTTCCGAACTGCAGATTGATAGACTACTGGCCAAAATGACTCAGATCATCTTGGAGTCTGCTGGCGCTTCAGCCGATTTTGCTGGCGTTGTCATCGAAGGAGAAGGCGGTTGGGGAATGGCAGCAAGCGGGACACCAGACGGTATCGATGCAGGGGCTATTCCACTTTCGGATATCCAGGACGAAACTAAACAACAAATTCTCCTATATACGATGCGGTTCAAGGAAGCTGTATTCGTGCATAACGTGTTGAACGACGATAGATTCTGTAACACGCCATCCGTTAAATCTGTTATCTCACTTCCAATTATTCAGGGACCTAATCTTCTGGGGGTACTATATCTAGAAGGTCAACCGAACTCATTTACGAACCGCAACCTTGGAATGCTTCAGCTTTTCTGCAATCAAGTCGGTATCTCAATCGCGAACGCTCTTTTGTTCAGGCGCATTAGACAAGTGTCCGCTTCAAATACTAGCATGATCGAGTCACAGAAGCGCGCTCTTGCGAAGGCACGTGAAGCAGAAATCAAAGCCAAATTCGCGGAAGCGGAAGCTATGCGAAATGTCAGGCTTAAGGAGGAGGCTGCGAAAGCGAAGTCGATGTTCCTTGCTAATGTCTCGCATGAGCTACGGACACCTTTAACCGGCGTCATTGGCATGTCAGAGTTACTCAAGGCGACTTCCTTAAACCAGGAGCAAGACGGATATGCAGACTCCATTCGGGTTTGTGCAGACACGCTTTTGACTGTGATTAATGATATCTTGGACTTCTCAAAACTCGAGGCCGGGAAAATGAAGCTATTCAGTGTACCTCTAAATTTGAAGGAGACCATCACAGAGGTCGTTCGGGCTCTCTCCTATACGATTTTGGAACGTGGATTGCAGACCATTCAGAACCTAGACTTAGATCCCTATTTGCTAGTAATGGGAGACCCTGTAAGGCTGCACCAGATCTTCATGAACTTGCTCAGCAACAGCTACAAATTCACTGCGAAGGGCTCCGTGACGGTCAAGTCGAGGACCGAATACGAAGACAACGAAGTGATCCGTGTCACTTGCTCTGTCGCAGATACGGGTATTGGCATCACCCAAGAACAGGTATCCAGGCTTTTCAAACCTTTCGCCCAAGCGGACAGCAGTACACAGAGATCTTATGGTGGCAGCGGGCTTGGTCTTTCTATCTGTAAAGCACTTATCAATGTTCTTAATGGCAAGATCTGGCTCGAGAGTCAATTAGGGGTCGGTACGGCCGTGTCATTCACTCTCACATTCCCCAAGGCGCCAAAGTCTGCAACGGCCGGCAGCGCCGAGGTCTTGACGAAGGAACCAGATCCAATGGCTACATGGTCATCTGATACGGATGGTTTAGCCCCTCAATCTTCAACAGCGCCCTATATCGATCTCTCGCAAATCCCTCGAGAACAACTTCGAATTTGCATAGCTGAAGATAACCCGATCAACCAAAAGATTGCCGTCTCCTTTGTGGAAAAGCTCGGCTTCAAATCTGCGGCATATAGCGATGGTCTTCAAGCGGTCGAAGCCATCCGCCGGAAGTCATTGGAAAGGAAGCCCTTCCATCTAGTCCTCATGGATGTTCAGATGCCTGTTCTCGATGGCTACGATGCGACGCGACTGATACGTAAAGACGACGATCCTGCAGTACGCAATGTGCTCATCATCGCTATGACAGCTTCCGCCATTCGTGGTGATCGCGAGAAATGCTTACAGGCCGGCATGAACAACTATTTGGCGAAACCTGTTCGAGCCGCAGTCTTGAAATCCATGCTCGAAGATTACCTTAGCCAACCTCCTAAACCAATTTCGAGCTTACAAGAATCTGTGAACGATCTCGCCAAAGGCGCGATCGATGAGGCGCAGCAAGATATGCAGAGTAATTCAGATAGTGAGAGGCCGACCTTCTCAAAGAGAATGAGTAGCCGAAATAACCTTCCGTTCGACGGTGAAGATCCTCTAGAGCGCTTTGCGCCCAATGGGGCTGAAATGCCCATTCTATCCGCAAGTCACATCTACGGCTCAGAGATGCCTGTGAGGCCTACGCGGCCTGGGAATGGAGCGAACGATAGCGATGAAACTGTAACCCAACTTTAATTCTCCCGATATTCCACCCATGCCCGTCGAAAACGGGCCGATCAAAGAAGCCTGAGCTGGTACATACAATCAGAAAGATTCTTCAGCGAGCGCGGACTAAACAAGGACTAGATTACCCATTTGGTACAGTCTTTGCATTTCATTTTATTCTGATGGTTTATCATTCCCCTGTTTATGAAGCATTAGCGTCGGTGTTGTCTGGGTTGGGGAAGTTGCAGGATAGGGATTGACATCTGGACATGAACTGGGTGAGGCATTGTGGAGTTGTCGGAAGGGCTCAATAGCCGCCCTCGCTTTATCAAGGTTCTCGAGCGATGATATGCTTCAGTCCATCGTCGACTCCGTTGTTAACAGGGATTGGGGGAGTTCATGGTGTTCAAATAGAAGCATTAGGATACGGATATGATCGTGGAGTTTGAATCTGCGTTGAACTTAGATATCATCACGTGTTACGTATATAGGAAAAGGAGACTATCGTATACCTTAAACTTGTTGAATGCGTCCAGACTTCCTCGGCGAATACATGATTTCGACCGACCGTTAAGTAAAGTAAGAAATAAATATACGGGAAACGATCCGTTCAACGTAAAAACACACCGTAAATGCCTCCGCATATCTCCACTAAGATGTTCGTTCTCTAGAGCAAAGGCACGTGTCCACGTCCCCAGGAGGCTAGCATCCCTCCATTGCTTAGCGCTACCAGCCTGAGAACAACTACCTTACTTCTGCTTTGAAAGTCTTCAGTGCAAGAACAGTCCGCCCGAGATCTCTCTCTATCATGCATCCGATTTCTTTGTTTCTATCCTCGCAACTTTCCTTATTCTGACCGACTCATGACCCAACAGCGTAGTGCGTCATACGTGGGTATTGGAGACCGAGAAAATGTCGTCCAATTGAACATCCCGCATGCCCGAGTGGCATCATTTATATACAGAATCCTTTTACGCATGACATGTCTTTGACTCCTTTGACAAAGACTTCTTGGGGTTTTTGATATGTTACAGAAGCGGACCCTCCATTCGTTCCAATCCCAACGCTCCCACTGCATTAGAATGATGAGGCTCGAAGGCTCACAACGAATCCTCCAGCCACATGACGCAAACACCGCTCGATCTTTTCGACTCTATCTAACACGTTACACGTCCTATAAAAGGCTCCATTTTGCTCTTGCTTCTTGCGTCACATCGGAATGGTGGAGTGGGAGCAGATCCTCCTGACTGTACCGACGTCCCTGCCCCAGGAAAATCGGTCAATCGATCAACATGTGTTTTTCGAGTCCCCGTTCTCAAGCTCCCTGTTCATAACCGTTGTAGATAGTCTTGGCCACAGAACCGTAAAGGTACCCAAGTTTTGAACTGAGTAATGAGCAAGTAATCGTGCTACGCCTACACTTACTATTGTCGGTTATAATCTAATCATTCGCAAACAAGGAGCGCGAAAACAGATGAACATGACCCATTAATGCAGGATACTACAGTGCAGCTTCAATAAGCTATCTAACACTGAATCCGATATCTGATATCCTCACCATCACCACGGCCAGAGAGCTACAACATCTGGTTGCCTATCTCTCCGCCCCGGAATCTTTAATCTGAGGGTTGATGAACCACTATCAGAGCTCCTCGCAACCATGTTATCTACGGCTTCCACTATCGAGCAGCTGCGAGTTACTGAACATTACATCCGGGCGAAATGAATCTGGCAGTACCATGTTCAGGACGGTGGCGCGAAGCGATGTGTTCACTGCATGTAAATGCACATACACGATCAGTCAAAACACCAGGGACTAGATGGGCCTAAACGACAGACCCGACACGGTCTCAACCTTGATGAATCAGCAGATACATTCAACAAGGTCTCTGAGGGGGTTGTTTTATGTAGTTCCTCAATCTTTTGATTGATTCATGCCTCTCTACTTCTCAGCGGCTCACAATTATGTATGGTTGTTTCCTGTTTCCTGTAAAACGCTCAGTCGCTGTCTGAGTCTAGTCTGAATCTGATGTTTATTATATATTAAAGATGTACCATACATAGATCATGCATGTGTTTGAAATGAAGACCTTTTCAAACCGGGTCCTATAAGCGCGAGGTTCTGACAGGTCTTAGGAACTCTATGAAACGAACAATGAAGAGGATCTATCTTAACAGCATCACGTGAGGTTTGCCTGGAGAAACTGCCAGAAGTGGGTCACTGACGGGAGGCCTACGCGGTAAGTGACAGAATGGGGCAATCGTCCTCCGGTGCCAGATCAGACTGAGTGCAAAGCTTGTCCAGGTTCAGGCTTCTAGATTTCTGCTTCGATGGTTCTTTCTAAGTACTCTCTGATGTACAGTTGGACCTAAGCCTGGCTCCTCTCCAGTCCCTTGGTTTGCTCTTGCACTTGGCAGTCAATGCTTTCAAAATCCTTGAACATTTTCTTGTGTCTGACGTTTTCTGAGGTACGGACGTGTATTGGGAATGGAACAATCATGTCGTGCGGCCAAATCAAACCCTACAAAAGTAGAAGCATCAGAGGAAAGAAAGATTTCACTCAAGTATGGGTAAATGGGAATTCTAGGGCAAGCAAAGCTACAGTCCAAGCTCTGAGCAAGGCTTCAGTAGTATAGTTGGTCGTCCGCACCAGATGTTATATCGTCGCCTTCAGATCAAGTGCGTAAAGGGAAAGGACGAAACGAAAGAACCGGGGCCAATGATTGTTTCTGGACATGATCATATTAAGGGCCAGCATAGCCACGAGACACGAGTTCAGACTTAGGGGCAGGACACAACTTACAAGGGAGTGCCGACAATCCCCTAGCCGGTTCTGTGCATATGTGGTCTTGGATGAGTATCGCGATGGCCGAAGAGACATTGAGACGGGGGAATCTCAGGCAACTTTTACCTGACCCTGCGAAAACGCCATGCGACGGATTTACTACCACAGTACGTAAGGTAAGTAACCGCACCGCGTGGCTTACGCTGGTTTTGCGCCGATGATGGTCGTGGCTGATGATCGGCGACGCAGGGCTGATGAGTGGCGGTTTTTGGCTTTAGTGGCTTCTTCCGCATGGGGATGGATCCCTAGGTAGCGAGAAGAAGACAAGGGAGGTTGTAGCGATCTCCGGGGGTGGGAAGTGGAAAGTGGAAAGTGGAAAAAGCGGGAGCAGGGGTAGGAAGTCGAACGACGCTATGCTTGCCGGTCAAACCGATTGGCTGCCTCACTGGCGATCGGAAGCGAAAGAGCTTCTCATTTCAACTTGAAACACCTCGATGGTATGCAGATGCAGATGCAGACGTCGACGGAGGAACATGGAAGGATAAGGTACATACCATAACTTTACCTTCCCTACCGAGGGTCACGGGACGTTCAATCGACGACTGGCTGTATCTGCGAGCGTTGAAGAATCAGCCGGTACAGAAATAGGTGGAACGGTTAAGTGACCAACGGTTACATCCGCACGGCCTAGAGTATGCTGTCTATCGATGCTTTGTATCAGGTACAGCTGTGAAAGATGGATTTGGGTTGTGCGCTTCCGCGACTCGACCAGCCGAATCGGAGTACCGAGTACAGGATGCTTTCCTGCATGATATGATGATAGCGCCTTCGCGACCCATGGGTTGCATGAACTCCGCCCGGTTAGATCTAATGGCTATCCTGGTCGAGCCGTGACGTTAATCTGATCTATCGAGTACTTATCGACATCGTTTTCTGATACATGGTCGCTGACCGGACCCTGTCACAGGCCTTTCTCCACCAAACCCCTCGACCATAACAATAACACCTGAACAACAACAATGCATGGAGGCGTTACATCGAGGCTACTATTGAATAGTCTGCGATGCCGAGCTGCACTAGTAATCTGCAGCTTCCAAGGGCTGTGAACCTACCGACTGCATTGTAGATGTGGCAATTGCACGATGCAAAGCGACGATGTGGTACATGGATGCTGTATTCACGCTTTGTGATGTTGTGAATGCATACGTTATTACCGTCGTCACTGGTCATCAGCATCCCTTCAAGATCACTGCCGCCGCTGGAACACAACTCGCGTTGAGTTGCGTTTCCTGTGTATCCTCGAGGTACGGAGCCAACGATGCGACCGTTAATGGCATAGGGCAAATGATACGTCTGCGAGAGCCCCGGCGGGTTGTCGATCATGGCTGAACGCTAAGACTTTCTGATCTGTTCTCTGACGGCGGACCTTCCTCTCTAGTCGACCGTGTTTGCAAGTGACTACCGTTCCCGGACTAAGGCACTTCAGTACTGCTGGGACAGCCCCAAGATGATGATGCTTGTCGCCAGAGCTCCGTTGTCGTCAGATACTGCTCCTGGAGTGCATTTGGCTGATCGCTCCTGCTATCTACGGCAGTAGTGGTACGTTGTACTCCCGTTCAGCTGTAAGGTACCTTTTCTCACCAAGCGGTTTGTGGAATGTTGGGAAGCACTTCGACCCGCCAATCATATCGCATTCCGCCATTTGGCTGCCACCGCTGAAGTGGATCAAACGCTGGAGTGTTATTGACAGCTGCCTCCCTGATGTACGAGTACATACTACTTACTGTATACGCTTGTCGCATAAATCATGAGCAAACGACAGCGATACGCCCTAGAGAGTACTTTGGGAGTTGGGGGGGAAGAAGCTACCGGATAAGCCAAAAAGAGTGGAGGAGGTCTAATGCCCTTTCCCTGGGTTCCAGTGCCATACTCTAACCTACTCCCATGATCCATACCCCGGCTATACTTTGCCCACCCCGATTCCCGCCCTAAAGTACGACGTAGTAATATACCTTACCTACGAGTAATAAATGATATAAATGTTTACATTAATATTAAGCCCCATTGATGCAAATCTGCAAATCATTAACCC
>JAABUV010001061.1_pt1 | contig 40397 bp, 48 predicted proteins | sample 5559971 | NCBI WGS metagenome assembly JAABUV01 (sample SAMN10711881, study PRJNA513362) | rock metagenome | isolation source: Antarctica rocks | place: Antarctica: Victoria Land, Knobhead nord | collected 2015-12-19 | reverse complement strand
TGACGTTGTGGCTCTTGTGGATGTGATCGCTCATGCGACCACATCATACCGGATCAGGACACAAACAAGGGAACGAAGCAAGCTTCGGGGAATGACACCCGAGTAGATTCAAGACGTCTACTCCGAGGAGGAGCGCGACCGCGGGCTGGCGGCTTTTGTCCTGAAGCCGTGGGACTAGACGGCCTTCACTTCGGCCTGGCCCGCGCCGCCCTTGCCGTCGATGTAGGCCACGGCCTCCTGCACGGTCGTGATCTTTTCGGCGTCCTCGTCGGGAATCTCGACGTCGAACTCTTCCTCCAGGCCCATGACCAGCTCCACGACGTCGAGCGAGTCCGCCCCCAGGTCGTCCACAAAGGACGCCTGCGGCGTGACCTCGTCCTCGGCCACGTCCAACTGCTCCACGACCACCTTCTTCACGCGATCAAACGTCGACATGTCCTCTATCCTCCTCGGGTCAAACCCTGCGTAGCTGCGTAACGTTCAAAGTATCAGGCCGCCGTCCACGGTCAGCGTCTGCCCGGTGATGTAGTCGGCGGCGGGGGAGCACAGGAACAGGACGGCCTGCGCCACGTCTTCGGGCGTCCCGAATCGGCCCGCTGGAATGCTCTCCCGGATGGACCGCATCTGCTCTTCGGAGACCTTACTCGTTAGGGCCGTCTCGACGAAACCCGGTGCGACGGCGTTGACCTGGATGTTCCGGCTGGCGACCTCTTTGGCCGCCGTGCGGGTGAAGCCGATCAGGCCCGCTTTGGACGCCGAGTAGTTCGCCTGGCCGGGGTTTGCGATCAGCCCCATCACCGACGTGATGTTGACGATCTTGCCGCGCCGCGCCTTCACCATCGGCTTCAGGGCGGCGCGGGTCATCAAAAAAGCGCCCTTCAGGTTGCCGTCCAGGACCGTATCCCAGTCCTCTTCGGACATCCGCAGCAGCAGGCCGTCGCGCGTCGTCCCGGCATTGTTCACTACTATATCCAAACCGCCCCAGGAAGTCAAGACCTGCGCGACGAATTTTTCCACGTCGGCGGCCTGCGAGACATCGCACTGCACGGCCAGCGACCGGCACCCCAGGGCCGTGATCTCGCCCGCCGCGGCCTTAGCGGCGGCGAGCGACGAGTGCCCCGCCACGGCCACGTCGGCACCGGCACCGGCAAGCGCGAGCGCGATGGCGCGGCCCAGACCCCCGCCGCTCTTGCTGATGCCCGTGACTATCGCCCGCTTGCCGTCCAGTGTCATGCGCCCTGCCCTATCGCTGCGGTGAACGCCCTGACGCCCGCGCCGTCCCCGACGCCGTACACAGCCGCCGCAGGGGCGAGCCGCTTCATCAGGCCCGCCAAGACCGCCCCCGCGCCGACCTCGACGAACGTGTCGAACCCGTCCCTCACGAGCCGGCCTATGGACTCTTCCCATCGCACGGGGTGATCAATCTGCGCGGCCAGATTTATTCTGACGTCGTCCGCCCCCGTCTCATAGTCCGCCGTCAGGTTGGCGACGACTGGCAGCGTCGCGTCGCGGATCGTCGCCTCCCGGAGCGCATAGGTCATTGCCTCAGCGGCGGGGGCCATCAGCGGCGAGTGGAACGCGCCCGAAACGGCCAGCGGCACGACGCGCCTGGCACCCATGCTCTTGGCGAACTCGGAGGCGCGGGCGACCCCCGCCGGGCTACCCGAAATCACGATCTGGCCGCCGCCGTTAAAGTTCGCGGCCTGGACCGTCTCAGACTCCGCCGACGCGGCCTCGGTGCAGGCGGCCACGACCTGATCCGCAGACAGACCCAGGATCGCCGCCATCGCGCCCGGCGCGGTCAGCGTCGCCCGGTGCATCTCCTGCGCGCGGCGGTTCACGAGGTGCAGGCCGGTCTCAAAGTCGAACGCCCCCGCCGCCAGCAGGGCGGCGTACTCGCCCACCGAGTGGCCCGCCACGGCCAGCGGGGGCGGCGCACCGGCCTCGCGCAGGGCGGCCAGGGCGGCGGCAGACACAGTGTACAGAGCAGGCTGCGTCACCGCCGTGGGGCGCAGGGCATCTTCGGGGCCGTAGAAGCACAGCGTACTGAGCTTGGTGCCCATCACGCTGTCGGCGTAGTCGAAGACCGCCTGGGCGGCGGGCGAATGGGCGCACAGGTTCTGCCCCATGCCCACGGCCTGCGACCCCTGCCCCGGAAAGATGTAGGCGATTTTCGCCATAAGCTATTTGCTCCACCGCAGAACGTTCGCGCCCCAAGTCAGGCCGCCGCCGAAGCCGACCAGCACCAGCAGATCGTTTTTGTGTATGCGGCCCGCTCGCACGGCCTCGTCCAGGGCGATAGGGATGGTCGCCGCAGACGTGTTGCCGTAGCGGTCCAGGTTGACGACCACTTTGTCGCGCGCAAGCCCCATCCGCTCGGCGGCCTTGTCGATGATGCGGACGTTGGCCTGGTGCGGGATCAAGAGGTCCACGTCGGCCAGCGTCAGGCCCGCCTGGGCCACGGCCTGCGCGGCGGCCTCGCCCATGATCGAGACGGCGAACTTGTAAACTTCTTTGCCGTTCTGGAAGATCGTGCCGGGGTGGTCGCCGCCGCGCGAGACGCACAGCAGCTCGCTCCCGGAGCCATCCGCGCCCAACAGGCCGCCTAGGTAGCCGCCCTCGGCCACCTCGCCCACGACCACGGCCCCCGCGCCGTCGCCGAACAGGACCGCGGTGTTGCGGTCGTCCCAGTTCAGAACGCGCGTCAGGGTCTCGGCCCCGACGACCAGGACGCAGCGGTTCGCGCCGGACTGCACCATCTGGGCCGCCACGTGCAGCGCGTAAGAGAAGCCCGCACAGACCGCGCCCAGGTCGAACGCACCCGCACGGACCGCGCCCAGCCGGTGCTGGACGACGGCGGCGGTGGAGGGAAACGAGCCGGGGAAGTCCGGCGTACAGGTGGCGACGATAACCAGGTCCAGCTCGGCAGCGCCCAATCCCGAATCCGCGAGTGCGGCGCGGGCGGCATCGGCGGCCAGGTCCGACGTACACACGCCCGGCTCCACCATGCGGCGGGCGCGAATGCCGGTACGCGACGTGATCCACTCGTCACTCGTATCCATGCGCGCCGCCAGTTCGTCGTTGGTGACGACGCGGGGGGGCAGCGCGGAGCCGACGCCAAGGATGCCGGCCCGCCGGGGCGGAGGCAGGGGGGTCATGCGGCACTCCCGCCGGGGCCGGCCAGGGCCTCGCGGATGGCCTGGACGTAGCCCCGGCGGGCGGCGAGGACTGCCGCGCGGATGCCGCTGGTGATGGCCCGCGCGTTGGAACGCCCGTGCCCGACGAAGGACGCCCCGTTCACGCCGAGCAGGGCGGCCCCGCCGAACTCGGAGTAGTGCATCCGGCCCGCCACGCGCCGGAATATCTGGTCGAAAACGTCGCGCGTCTCAACGACGCCGGGGTCGGCGGCGATCTCGCCCTGCATGACCTCGAGGACCATCTCCATCATGCCCTCGCCGCTCTTGATCAGGACGTTGCCGGCGAAGCCGTCGCAGACGATCACGTCCACGGTGTGCTCGAACACACCTTTGCCTTCCACATTGCCCTGGAAGTTGATCGGCGCGGCACGCAGCAGCGGGAACGCCTCTTTCGTCAGTGCGTCCCCCTTGCCGTCCTCGGTGCCGACGTTGAGCAGGCCGACACGGGGCGAAGGGACGCCAAGAACGCGCTCGGCGTAGAGGGAACCGAGCAAGGCGAATTGGAGCAGGTTGCGGGGCGAGCAGTCCACGTTGGCCCCGGCATCGAGCAGCAGGGCACTCCCCCGCACCGTCGGGATGAGTGTCGCAAGGGCGGGCCGGTCCACGCCGGCCACGCGGCCGATGTCCAGGGTTGCTACAGCCATGGCCGCACCCGTGTTGCCCGCCGTGAAGGTCGCATCCGCCTCACCGCCCGCGACCATCAGGCCCGAAACAACGAGCGACGACTCGCGCTTGCGCCGCGTGGCCTGAACGGGGTGCTCCCCCATCTCAACACGCTGGCTCGTGTGCCGGACCGCAACGTTCGGGGGGACCTCCCCCTGCGACTGTAGCACGGCGCGGACGGCGGCCTCGTCGCCGACCAGGGTGATCTCGGCTTCCGCGTCCTGACGAGCCGCATGGAGAGCACCCGCAACGACTTCAACGGGGGCAAAGTCGCCGCCCATGGCGTCCACCGCAATTCGTATGGGCATTCTTACTCTTCGGCGGTCACTTTTTCTTTGATTATGATGGCCTGTTTGCCGTCATAAAAGCCGCACTCGGGGCAGGCATGGTGGTCCAGCCGGTACTGGAAGACGGGGCAGCCGCCGCGCTCGGAGGCGATGGGGCAGACGGCGGTGCGGGCCAGGGTCGGCGGGGTCAGCTTGTAATGGGTGCGGCGCTTGCGGGTGCGCGTATTGGAGTGGCGTCGCTTCGGCAGTGGCATGGAAACAGGTCTCTCTTTCGGTTACTCTTGCAGCAATTTCTTCAGCTCATGGAACGGCGAGCTGTCGTCAGCCGGCGTCGCGGGTTCCTGAATGGCAATGCCGGGACAGTTCTCACGGCACAGCGGCTGGAGGGGGGCACCCAGCAGGGCAGCCTGGCGGATCAAAACGTCGAGCCGCATGACGGACCCATCGAACACGCTGTCGATCTCATCCTCAATAACGCTAACCTGCCGCCCCTGCGGGCTTGCGGCCCCTTCGACTTCTTGGAGGTCGAACTCTTCTTCCAGGTCCGCGTGAATCGGGGCACGGACCGGGTCCAGGCATCGGCTGCACTCCAGGGCGATCACCGTGTCGATCGGTCCGCGCGCCAGCAGCATCGTGCCTGTATTGGTGACGGTGACACGCCCGGTGATGGGCGCGACATATTCGACGTCTTCATCCGTAAACGGCGGTTCATGCAGATCATAGGTCTGCCGCATCCCCGGCGTCCGCAGCAGTTCGGTCACATCAACGCGCAGCATATTCCCGGCCCTCACTTGGCGGCCCAAAACGAAAACGGCAGAAGCGGCACACGCTGCAAGACGGGAGGCAGCCTGAGCCGCCCCCTATTCTACCACAAACCCCCGCGAAACAGGCACACCCCGCCCAAAACGGGGCACTGCGGTGTGCGCCTAGCGGCGCGTTCCGGCCATCTCGGGCGCGCGCCCGTTGCCGCCGCCGGGACTCGGGGCGGGGGCGGAGGCGACGCGCTGGTCCAGCTTGGAGCGCCCGCGCGCGATGGTCGTCATCAGCTCCCCGACCTGCTTCTCCAGGTCGGCCATGACGCCGTGCGCGTACTCGTCGGCCCCGTGGCGCAGCGCCTGGGTCTCGTACTCGGCGGCGGCGACGATCTCGCGCGCCTGGGCGGTCGCGAGCCGGACGACCTCGCTCTGGCCGACCATGTGCTCGGACTGGTGGTGGGCGTCGGCCAGCATCTTCTCGGCCCGCTGCCGGGACTCCTCGACGGTCTGCTTGGAGCTCGCTTCGGCGGCCAATGTCATCTTGTTGGACTGCGCTTCGGCCTCGCGCATCATCCGCTCGGCGTTGATGCGCGACTCCCTGACGATCTCGTCCGCCTCCGAGGTGGCGTCCTCCAGCGTCTGCTCGGCGGCCTCACGCGCCCCGTCCACGATCTTGTCGCTCTCGGCGGTGACGCGGCTGGCGCGCTTGACCTCCTCGGGCAGCGAGGCCCGGATCTTGTTGGTGATGTCCAGGTAGTCATCGGGATGGAAGTTCAGCGTGATGCCCATCACGCTCCTCTGTTCCTCGATAAGATGTTCCAGCTCGTTGAGCAGCTTCAGTATGTCCATTGTTTTCCTTCAGTCCGGGCGCGTATGATTTATGACTGCTGTTGACCGAATTTCTCCGCCAGCGCGCGCCGCACCGGCGGCGGCACCAGGCCCTCGATGTCGCCGCCGAACCGCGCGATCTCCTTGACGATGCTCGACGACAGGTACGAGTATTCCGCCGCCGTCATCAGAAAGATCGTCTCGACCTGGGGCCGCAGCCGCCGGTTGAGCAGGGCCATCTGGAACTCATACTCGAAGTCCGAGACCGCCCGCAGCCCCTTGACGATGACCCCGGCCCGGTGCTCGGCCGCATAGTCCACCAGCAGAACGGGCGGCAAGACCTCCACGCCGACGTTCGGCAGGTGCGCGCAGCTCTCGCGCAGCAGCGCTACCCGCTCGTCCGCGCTGAACAGCGGCGACTTAGCGGAGTTCGCCGCCACCAGCACGGTCAGCCCCTCAAACATCCCCGCCGCCCGCGCGATGATGTCCTGATGCCCGCACGTCACCGGGTCAAAACTGCCTGGATACACCGCGATCATCTATTCAGCCTCAGCATCCGGCTGTCCGAGCGGCCTCTGCGCCCCGTGTCGGACACGCAGGACGCGGACCGTATCTGGATCGCCGTCACCGTCTGCATCCAGCAGCGTAAACAAGACCCGATAAACGGTCCGGCCATTGCGATAGAGCATCCGCCGTACCTCGCGGCCAAATGTGTCGCTCTCGCTCACCCTCGCGTGGCGCGTCGGGAACGTGTCAAGCGCAGCGATCATCCGGTTCAGGCCTTCCAGCCAGCGCCCAGCAAACTCCGGGTCTTGCCTCGAAAGCCGCAGGAAGGCAGCCTCGATATCCGCCCCCGCGACGTCGGATGTCTCAACCGCGAGGTTCACGAGCGAACAAGACCTTCTTCTTCCGCAAAAATTTCCTCATCGGACAGGTGCGCCGGCAAGTTATACTTGGTACGCATCTCAGCGGCGAACTCTGAGAACGGTCGCACACGGCCTGCATCGCTGGATTCCAAGCCAGCGCGCAGGGCGGCCAGCTCTTCCGCCTGATCTTGCGCCAAAACGTTCGCCAAGAGGGTATCCGCCACGGAGCTTGCATCCTGCCCCTCACGTTCCGCTCTCGCGTGCAACATGGCTTCAGTCTCAGGCGCGAGTATGATGGTCATTGTACTGTCACTCCCTGCAATAATTCTTAACAAAAGCCGCGCTGTCAAACTCCAAGACGTTCAAGGGCATCCCCGAGCGAAATGCCGCCCGCGCGATGATGTCCTGGTGCCCGCACGTCACCGGGTCAAAACTACCGGGATACACCGCGATCATCTAGGGCCTTTAGAACCTCTGAGTACAACCCAGCGAAGAACTGTATCTTACTTGTTGCTTTCCAGCCTTGCCCGGCGATCCCACGCGGCCCGTGCGATTTTGGCGATCACGGCTTCTTGTGCCGTGTCGCTCACCCGCGTGTCCGACACGAACACCACCACCGCCAAATGCCTCCCATCCGGGAGAGTGACCAACCCGACATCATTCGTCGCCCGCGTCAGGCCGTCCACGGTTCCACTTGACCCCGTCTTGTGCGCGACAATTGTACCAGCAGGCAGTAGACCCTTGATCCGGTGCGGCCCCGTCTCACTGCCAACCATCAGTTTTAGCAGCAGACGCCGACTGGATACCGATAACCCTTTGCCCTGTTGAAGAATACGCAGGAGACCTACCATCGCGTCCGGTGTCGCCCAGTTGCGGTACTGTTGTACCCGTTCGTTTTGCCACATCGTTCTCTCGGAGGTCGCGACTACGATGTTCTGGACGCCCAGCCCGCGCAGGTACGCCGTGACTTGGTGTGGTCCACCGGCGAGCTTCAGAAGAATGTCACAGGCGGTGCCGTCACCGAAGCAGATCATCTCATCAAGCAGTTTCGAGACCGTGAGTACCCCGCCATTTGGGTAGTCATTCCGAATTGCGCTATAGTGGAGAGGAAGAGGTAGCTCGGCCTTCGTGATTCGCACCTGCTGATTAAGACTCAGCTTACCCGAGTCAACTTGATGCAGGACAGCCATGCCAATCGGCAGCTTGTAAGTGCTTTGCATCGGGAAGTGCTGCTCCCCGTGCAGGGCAATGACTGGACCGCCTTCCACGACTACCACGGCGGCTCCCACAGGCCCTCGCGTGACGGCTGCGATGTCCGCCATCTGCGCCCGCAGTGTCGCTTGCGTGGAGGCCCTGCTCGATGTCGGCTGAGACGCCGCCGGCTCCGGTGTGAGACCGAGTGCGATAATGACGCTGACCAGTGCTAACGAGCCACACGCCCGGCTAGTGATGATTTTAGGAAAGTTCAAGTTCCGTCTCCTTCGGTGAAATGAAGGCGAAATTAATGGATACGCCGGGACCGGCAACCCGCCAGGTCATGCCTCAGCCGCTCCGGCTGCCCCGTGCCGTGGTATGGGTCGCGCTGCACTTCACGGAGACGGTCATGGGCCACCTGCCGAATGTCTTCAAGCGTATCCAATGGGATGTTCAGGGACACGGCCTCGCTCGGTCTATGACGCGGGCTGAGGACGACAACGGCTTCTTCCGGCTCGGTCTCAGGCGGCTTCATCATCTCGTTCTAACTCGCCGACACGCCGAGCACGTTCTTGTATTTGCTCTTGACGACGGCCTTGAGGGCCGCGTGTTCGGGGCGGAGCAGTTTGGGGTCGTCCTCCAAAAGAGCAAACGCCTCCTCGCGGGCTTCTTTCAGGACCGGCACGTCGCGCACCACGTCCACGAAGGGCAGCGGCTGGAGGCCCGACTGGCGCGTGCCGTAGAAGTCGCCCGGTCCGCGCAGCTTCAGGTCCTCCTCGGCGATCAGAAAGCCGTCGGTGGTCTGGGCCATCGTGGTCAGGCGCGAGGTGCCGTCTTCTGTTTTTGGGTCGCCGATCAGCAGGCAGTACGACTGGGTATCGCCGCGCCCGACACGGCCCCGGAGCTGGTGGAGCTGGGCCATGCCGAAGCGGTCGGCGTCCTCGATGACGATGACCGAGGCGTTGGGCACGTCCACGCCGACCTCGATGACCGTGGTCGAGACCAAGAGCTGCAAGTGGCGGTCACGAAACCGCGTCATCGTCTCTTCTTTTTCCGCCGGCTTCATCTGGCCGTGCAGCAGACCGATCTTGTAGTCCTGGAAGACGTGGGCCTGCAAGTGGGCGGCAAGCTCGGTCGCGGCGCGGGCCTGGAGCTTCTCGTTCTCTTCGATCAGACTACAGATCACATACGCCTGGCGGCCTTCTTGGAGCAGTCGGCGCAACGTCTCGTACACGGCCTGGCGCTCGTGGCCGCGCTTCCAGTGCGTCTTGATCGGCTTGCGGCCCGGCGGCAATTGGTCGATAATCGAGACGTCTAAGTCGCCGTAGACCGTCAGCGTCAGGGTGCGCGGGATCGGCGTCGCCGTCATCACCAGGACGTCCGGCGCGGAGCCTTTGCCCTTCAGCGCGGCCCGCTGCATCACGCCGAAGCGGTGCTGCTCGTCCACGACGGCCAGGCCCAGCCGGTGAAAGGCGACGTCGTCTTGGATGAGCGCGTGGGTGCCGACCGCGATATGGGTCTCGCCCGACGCGACCGAGGCCAGGGCGGTGCGCTTCTCTTTCGCGGGCAGGCTGCCCGACAGGAGGGAGACGCGGACGCCCAGACTCTCCATCGTCCGGCGGATGCCCAGATAATGTTGCTCGGCCAGGATTTCGGTCGGGGCCATCATCGCCGCCTGGTAGCCGTTGCGGACGGCGATCAAGAGCGAGGCCATGGCGACCACGGTCTTGCCCGCGCCGACGTCGCCCTGGACGAGCCGGTTCATGGACCTGCTGGAGGCCATGTCGCGGGCCGTCTCGTCGATGACGCGCGCCTGCGCCCTGGTCAGCGGGTACGGCAGGACGGCCTTTAGCTCCTCCACCGGCCCGTCGGTAACGGCGAACGCCGTGCCGACCACTTTGTCCGACTGGCGCTTGCGGACGGCAAGCAAAAGCTGCAAGCCGAAGAACTCGTCGAAGACGAACCGCCGCTGCGCCGCCGTCCGGGCTTCTTCCGACTCGGGGAAGTGGATCGCGCGCAGTGCTTCCACCAACGGAGGCAGCCCGCGCCGGGCGCGCAGACCATCGGGCAAGGTCTCCTCGACCAGGTCCCCGTAAATCCCCAGGGCATCCCAGACCGCCCGGCGCAGGCGGGGCTGGGGGACGCCGCCGGTCAGGCCGTACACGGGGACGATGCGGCCCGACGAGAGCGCGTCCTTGTCCTCGTCCAGCTCCTCCCACTCGACGTCGGTCATGTCCAGCCCGCCCCGGCCCGCCCGCGAGGCCTTGCCGTAGGCGACGATCATCTTCCCGCGCATCTTGTCGAACTGCTTCTTCAGATACCACTGGTTGAAGAACACCAGAAACGCGATGCCGCTGCGGTCGTCGATGGCGATCTTGGTCAGCGTCACCCGCGAGCGCGTCGGGATGTTCTCGACGCTGATCACCTTGCCGCTGATCGTGACCGCCTCGCCGTGCCGGATGTCGCAGATCGGCTTGAAGTGCGTCCGGTCCTCGTAGCGGCGCGGATAGTGACGCAAGAGGTCACCCGCAGTGAAGACGCCCAGGCCCTTGCCCATCGCTGCGGCCAGGGATTCGCTCACGCCCGGCGTCCGCGTGACGGGGTCGCCGAGTGAGCGCCCCTCTTCCCCGAAAGATTCGACCGCGGTATTCAGTTCAGTTTCCGCGTCCTGCGCGGCGCGTATCGCCATATTTAGTGTTTCGGCTGGTTAACGGGACATTATACGGGCCATAGAGGCAAAAGTCAAGGCAGATCCCGCCGAGGAGAAGGCGAGACCTGCCTGAGCATCTTGCGCTGGTTTCATGGCGGCGCTGGTTTCATGGCGGCGCGGGATCAGGAGCCGCCGGCCCCGCCCGCGACCCCGCCGCGCGGGCTGATGACGACGTAGCGGCTCGGCTCGTCGCCCTCGGAGTACGTCTCCACATCGGGATGGTCCACTAAAGCCGTGTGGATGATGCGCCGCTCCATCGGGTTCAAGTGATCCGTGACGGCCTCCTGGCCGCTTTTCCCGACCTCGGCGGCCAGCTCGTGCGCGAAGTCGGTCAGCTTGCGGGCGCGGCGGGCGCGGTGCCCGTCGGCATCCAGGGTGACGCGCAGACGGCTGCCCTGGCTCTTGTTCGTCATCAGCGAGAGCAGGAACTGCAAGGCGTCCAGCGTCTGCCCCTGCGGGCCGATGAGCAGGGCGGCGTCAGGTCCGGTGACGGACAGCGTTACCGTCTCGCGCTCAAGCGACGACTGCACGGCCTCGGCCTCGAAGTCGGCGGCGCGGAGCACCGCTTTGAGGTGCTCCAGCGCCTGGGCGCTCAGCGTCTCGATGGTCGTCGCGGTCAGTGTCTCAGGGGTGGCTTCCGGCACGGGGCCTTCCTTCCGCCCCGCTCTCGGCGGCAGGGCAACGGCAGGGTCAAGGGCGTCAGCGCCGCTTCTTTTTCGGATGGACCTTGGGGGGGGCGATCACGCCCCGCGCCGTCGGGGCCACGCCGTTGGCGTGGGCACTGCCCTCGATCTTGCCGACAGGGCCGATGCGGGCGGGCACCCGGCGGCCACCGTTGGAGCCGCCGCCCGGTTTGCCGCCGCCGTTGCCGGCCAGGATGATATCGCCAGGGGGGTCGTCGCCGCTGGGCAGGGCCAGTGCGAACGGCTGCTCACCGGCCCGCTTCCGCATGTAATACTTCTGCTGGGCCGTGGACAGGATGTTGAAAATCAAGTAATACAACACGAACGCCGAGGGCAGGTGGTATTGCAGAAAGAAGTAGGTGGTCATGAACGGCGTCATGATCGTCATCATCTTCTGCGTCTCGGCCTGCTGCGGGTCCATCGTCGGCGTGATCGTCATCCGCTGCGTGACATACATCGAGCCGGCGTACAGCAAGAGCAGCGGGATGTCCGGCTGGCCCAGATTCGTCGCCAGATAGGTCGGGAACAGGTGCGACAGGCCGCTGCCGATCCACAAAAACGTGCCGTGGGAGAACTGGTACTGGTACAGCCGGATCATGTAATACAGCGTGTACAGAATCGGCATCTGGAACAGCAAGGGGACGCAGCCGCCGGCGGGGTTGACGCTGTGGGCCTTGTACAGCTCCATCATCTTGCGGCCCAGCAGTTCCTTGTCGTTCTTGTGCTTCTTCTGGAGTTCCTGGATCTGCGGCTGGAGCTTCTGCATCTCCTTCATCGAGGAGTATTGCTTGTTCGAGAGCGGCGTCAGGCCCAGCTTGACGATGACCGAGACCATCAGGATCGCCAGCCAGTACGACCAGCTCCGGCTGCCGGTCAGCTTGACCAGGAAGTCCAGCGTCCGGTACAGCACGGCCCCGAAGTTGTGCAGGGGCGGGGCCGTCGCGCTGAAGCTGCGGTTCCAGGCGTCCAGCGCGTTGCCGATGCGGGCGATCTGAGGCAGCACGGCCTTGTCATCGGGGAACGTGTTGTGGAGCGACTGAAGTGACTGCACGGCGGCGTTCTTGTCCTGGAGATAATCTTCCTCCAGGACCGCCTGCTGGCGCAGGCCCTCGCGCGCCCAATCCGTGTGCCCGAAGGTGCGGCTCTTGACGAGAACCTGGAGCTGCTGCACGGCCTGATAGGCGCGGCGGTGGGCCGTCTCCGCGTCGCCGTGCGCGCGGGCGTCCTGCGCCTCGGCCTGGAGCCGCTGTGCGACGCCGTAGGCGGGCGGGGCATGGCTCAGGTCCACCTGCGCCCGTGCGCCGGTCCCCAGTGTCAACAGAAACGCCGCACCCAGCAGGAGCCGTGTGGCGGCGGAAATCTTCTTCATCCGAACTCCCTGATTTACAGACCAGACATTCACAGACCCGAGGCCCCCTACGGCACCGGGTCGCATCCGCCGGGGTGGAACGGGTGGCAGCGGCACAACCGCCGCGCCGCCAGCCCCGCGCCGCGCAGGGCACCGTGCCGCAGAATGGCCTGGGCGGCGTACTCCGAGCAGGTCGGCGAGAACCGACAGGACGGCGGCGTCCAGCGCGAAACGTAACGCTGGTAGATACGGATCGCCCGAACCAAAAGGTGCCCCACGGCGTCAGCGCCCCCCCGGCGCGAGTCCCGCCTGTCGCGCCAAGCCCAGCAGCTCTTGTGACAGAGCCTCAAAGCCCAGCTCCGTGGCCGCCGCGCGGGCGACGACCAGGGCATCATAAGGCCGCCCAGCGCCGGGCAGCAGGCGCAGGCGGCTGATCTCGCGCAGGCGGCGCTTCAGCCGGACCCGGTCGTGGGCGCGCTTGGCGACCTTCTTGCTGATCACGAAGCCCAGCCGCGAAGCCCCGTCCTCGCGCTGCCCACGGAAGCGGACGTACAAGACGAGCCGGGGCGATGCCCACGACGTGCGGCGCTTGTAGACGGCCTGGAAGTCCCGGCTGCGCTTCAGACGCGACGCGCGCGGCAGCAAGGCCTACTTGCTCTTGGGGATGGTGACGGTGTGGGTGACACACAGCTTGTAGCGGCCCTTGGCGCGGCGGCGCTTGAGGACGTTGCGGCCATCGGCCGTGCTCATGCGGTGGCGGAAGCCGTGCTGCTTCATCTTATGCCGGACGTTCGGCTGGTAGGGTCGTTTCATGGTCGGTTTCCTCGCGATGACGCTTGTGGTAACGGTGAGAGCGCGGGATTGTAGCACATGGCGGGGCCGTTTGGCAAGGGCGCGGGGAGGCGGACTACGGGGCGGCACGGGGCGCGTCGCGCCACGCGGCCAGCAAGGCCAGCAGCAGGAGCAGGGGCAACTGCACGAGCGAGGAGATCTGCTCGTAGGCGTGGTGCAGGCGGTCGAAAGTCGTCAAGTCGCCCCGTGCCTGGGCGGCGTCCAGCGCGGGCGTCAGGCCCAGCCCCAGCCCGAGCGAGGACAGCAGCAGCAGGGCGGAGACGAGCAGGCACCCCACGGCGGGGCGGCGGGAGGAACGGGGCAGCAGCAGCAGGCCGGCAACGAGGAGCAGAAGGCCGCAGCCGTCGCATAGGAAGTTGAACGGCTTCAAGCTGCCGCCGACTATGCCGCCCGCGACGGCGTTTTGCAAAGGGGCATTGCCGGCCAGGGCGGGCAGGCTCCGGGTCAGATGAAAAGCCGTCGGCGCGACCAGGGCACCGATGGCGACCAGGCCGCCGAGCCACAGGCCCAGCGCGACCGTGTGGCCCGCCCGCAGCAGGATGTCCGGGAGCGGCCTCACGCCGAAGGCCGGCGGTTGTCGTCGCCTTCCAGCCACTCCACCACCTCGGCCAGCGGGACACGGTGCTGCCAGCCGTCGGCCAAACTCTTGAGCTGCACCGCCCCCTGCGCGATCTCATCGTCGCCCAAGATCACGGCGTAGCGGGCACGGGCGCGGTCGGCGGCCCGCATCTGCGCCTTCATGCTGCGCGCACCGTACTCGGTCTCCGAAGCAATCCCCGCAGCCCGCAGGTCGGCCAGCAGCTTCACCCCGGCGGGCCGGGCGGCCTCGCCCAGGGTGATGATGTAGGCGGTCGGGAAGGGTGCGGGCGGCATCTCGACAGCCAGCGCTTGCAGGGCGATCAGGGTGCGCTCGACGCCCAGCCCGAAGCCGATGCCGGGCGTCGGCGGCCCGCCGATCCGCTCGACCAGGGGGTTGTAGCGCCCCCCACCCCCCAGGGCGTTCTGTGCGCCCAGGTCCGGCGACTGAATCTCGAAGGCCGTCTTGGTGTAGTAGTCGAAGCCGCGGACGAGGAACGGGTCGTTCTCGTAGGCGACTCCGGCATCCGTCAGATACCCCCGGAGCGTCCCGAAGTGTGCCCGCTCGTCGTCGCTCAAATAGGAAGACAGGAGTGGGGCGTCGGCCAAAATCTCCAGCTCGCGTGCGCTTTTGGTGTCCAGCAGGCGCAGGGCGTTCGTTTGGAAGCGGGCCTGCCCTTCGGGGCTGAACTCGGCCAAGTGCGGCTCGACAAACGCTTTGAGGGCGATCAGGTAGGCAGCGCGGGACTCAAGGGAGCCGACCGAGTTCAGCTTCAAGGAAAGCGAGCGGACGCCGACGCGGCGGAAAAACGCCAGGGCCAGCCCGATCACTTCGGCGTCCAGCGCGGGGTCGTCCGTGCCCAGGGCCTCGACCCCGAGCTGCTCGTGCTGCCGGTAGCGGCCCCGCTGTGCGCGCTCGTAACGGAAGTGGGAGGCACAGTAGAACAGCTTGGCGACGCCGCCGCGCGCGGGCAGGCCGTTTTCGACGTAGGCGCGCAGGACGGCGGCCGTGCTCTCGGGGCGCAGGGTGAGCGAGTCGCCGCCCTTGGTCTCGAACGTGTACATCTCTTTAGAGACGATGTCCGTTTCTTCGCCGACCGAGCGCTTGAAAAGCTCGGTGTCCTCGAACGCCGGCGTCCGCACCTCGCCGTAGCCGTACAGACGACACAGGAGGCGGAACTGCTCCTCCAGGTGCTGACGGCGGGCGCTGTCGTCGGCCCACGAGTCGGCACCGGGGTAAAGGTCGTGCGTCCCTTTGGGGCGCTGGTACTTCAAAGGCATGGCTCAGACTGCCTCATCAAGCCCGTCCTGAAGCAGACCTTGCGCCCCCCGGAAGCCGTTCCGGTGGCCGTTGCTCGGGGGCGGGGTCTCGGTGTATTGGCCGATGCGCCGGAACTTCTCGTAGCGGCGATCCAAGAGGGTCTGTGTGGGGAGGCCCCGCAGGGGCGTCAAAGCGTCCAGCAGGGCCGCCTTGACGCGGACGGCGGCCTCGGCCCAGTCGCGGTGCGCGCCGCCCAGCGGCTCGGGGATGACGGTGTCGATGACGCCGAGTTCCAGGGCGCGCTGGGCGGTCAGGTTCAGGGCCAGGGCGGCCTCGGCCTTGCGCTCCGGGTCGCGCCACAGAATCGCCGCGCAGCCCTCGGGCGGGATGACCGAGTAGACGGCGTGTTCGAGCATCAGGACACGGTCGGCGACGGCGATGCCCAAGGCCCCGCCGCTGCCGCCCTCGCCGATGACGACAGAGACAACGGGCGTCGGCAGCGTCGCCATCTCGAACATCGAGCGCGCGATGGCTTCGGAGATTCCGCGCTCGTCGGCGGCGATGTCGGCGGAGGCCGCCGCGGTGTCGATCAGCGTGACGACGGGCAGGCCGAACTTGGCGGCCAGCGCCATGATCCGGCCCGCCTTGCGGAAGCCCTCGGGCCGGGCCGAGCCGAAGTTGCGCTGCTGCCGCTGCTTGAGGTCGCGCCCCTTCTGGTGCCCGACCACGGCTATCGGCAGGCCGTCGAGCTTCGCCAGGCCCGCCACGACCGCACCGTCGTCGGCCCCCAGCCGGTCCCCGTGCAGCTCGGTCCAGTCCTCGAACATGGCACCGACGTAGTCCAGCGTGTACGGGCGCTTGACGTGCCGGGCCAGCAAGACCTTGTCCCACGGCGTCAGGTGCTGGAACAGGGCCGAGAGCATGGCCGTCCGGTGCTCCTCCAGCGTCGCGATCTGGCCGGGAAGCTCGGGCGTGTTCTGGGGGTTGCTCCGGTCGGCGACGATCTGACGCAGCTTGGACAGGTTCTCGTCCAGCTCGGCGATGGACTTCTCGAAATCGAGGACGTTCAAGCTAGCCATGTGCGCCCCCCACGGCGGCAAGTTCCGGGACCTCGCCGCCGCCGCTCAAGGCAAGGACGGGCGGGTCGGCGGGAGGTGAAGCCCGGTCGGTCAGCATCGAAATCAGGGTCGCCAGCATCTGAGGCAGGTCGCGGCGCGCGACCACGGCGTCGATGTGGCCGTGCGCCAGTTGCCATTCCGCCGTCTGGTAGTCCTCGGGCGGCTTCTGCGTCGTCGCCTGGGCGACCACGCGCGCGCCGGCGAAGCCGATGGTCGCGCCCGGCTCGGCCAGGTGGATGTCGCCCAGCGACGCATAGGAGGCCAGAACGCCCGCCATCGTGGCGTCGGTCATCACGACGACGTAGGGCAGGCCCGCCTCGGCCAGGCGCGCGGCGGCGGCCGCCGTCTTCGCCATCTGCATCAGCGCCAGCAGGCCCTCCTGCATCCGCGCCCCGCCCGAGGCGGTGAACAGCACGACGGGCAGGCGGCGCGCGGCCCCCTCCTCCATCGCGCGGGCGACCTTCTCGCCCGCCACCGACCCCATCGAGCCGCCCATGAACCGGAAATCGGCCGCGCCCAGGATCAGAGGGACGCCCAAGACCCGAGCCAGGCCGACGACGAGGCCGTCGCCCAACCCCGTTGCCGCGGCGCTCTTGTCGAGCTTGGCGGGGTAGTCCTTGAAGCCGAGCGGGTCACAGGAGCGCAGGCCCGCGAACAGCTCGCTCCAGGTGCCCTCGTCGGCGGTGTAGTCGACGCGCTCCCAAGCGGTCAGCTTGTGGTGGAAGCCGCAGACCGGACAGACCTTGAAGTTCTTCTCGAAGTCTTTGGTGAATATGATCTCGCCGCAGCGCGCGCACTTGGTCGCCACGCCGTCGGGGACGAGCGCGGCGGATTCGGCGGCGGGGGCGGGGGCGAACTTGGATTTTCGGCGGAACCATCCGTCGGGCGGCATAAAACGACCTCACGTTCGCGCGTCTTCGTCGGGCCAGGAGGGAGCCGCGCGGCTTTCCAGTATACCCCTATCAGACAGCGAAACGCGCGGATTGTTTCACGGATATGACCCACGCGCCCGGCGGCTAGCGCGCCAGGGCGACGGACGCGGCGGGCGGGGCATTGTCCGGTGCGAGCGGCGCGGCGGGCGAGGGGTGGGACGCGAACGCCGCGGTCGCGCAGGCGCACAGGGTAAAAAAGTAGACGGCGAAGCGACGCAAAGACACGGCTGACCTCCTGGGTATGTCCCCAGGGTGCTCCTGGGGAAACTACGGTGGCTGCTCTTGATATGCCAGATTGTCGGCTGCGACACGGGAGGGGGAGAGACCGCAAAAATGACAGCTTCGGCGGGGTGCGGCTCAGGTCAGGGCGAGGCGGGGGTCAAGGGCAGGCACAGGCACGGGAACCGGCGCGTACCCCAGCGAGGAATGCCGGACGACCAGGCGGGCCGGAAAGACCTCGCTGACGGGCGGGGCCTCGGGGGCGGCCAGGCGCCGGAGGACGAGCTGCCCCGCCGTCCGACCGATGCCGTCGAAGTCCTGCGCCATCGTCGTCAGGCCCAGGTCGTCCAGGCCCGGCGGCACCACGTCGTCGAAGCCGACCAGGGCGACGTCATCGGGCACACGCAGGCCCAGCCGGCGCAGCTCGGCCACGATGGAGGGTGCCCAGTAGTCGGCCAGCAGGAACACGGACGTCGGCGCGGCGCGGCCCGAGAACACCAGGCCTATCTGCGCGGCGTCCAGGCGCCGGCCGCCGTCGCGCAGGAGGATCAGGCGGCGCGGGTCGAACTCCAGCCCGCCGTCTTGGAGGGCCTTGCGGTAGCCGCGCAGGCGGTCGGCGGCGGCCTCCGTCGTCTCCATCCGCGTCAGGTGCGCGATGCGCGTGTGCCCCCGCCCGATCAGGTGCCGCGTCGCCTCGTAGGCCCCCCCGAAGTTGTCCGTCCCCACGAAGTCCAGGTCCACGTTCGGCACCCGCCGGTCGATGGCGACCACGGGCATCTCGGCCCGCAGTGCGCCGATCAGCTCGACGTTGGCGTGGCCGCCCTCGTGCCAGAGGACGACCCCGGCGAAACCGCTCGCCCGCGCGTAAGCCAGGCACTCGGCCTCCTTCTCGGCGGCCTTCTGGTAGGTGTCGGCATAGGTGTCCAGCACCAGGGGGTGATACCCCCGCGCGGCCAGCGCGGCGTTGATGCCGTAGAACGTGTCGGTGAAGAGGCTGCCGCCGAAGCGGCGGCCCAGCAGGACTCCGACCAGGTGCGACTCGGCGGCCTGGCCGGGTGCGCGCGCGGGCGGGCCGGGCTTGCGGACGGGGGGCAGGACGCGCTGCCGCGCGACGTAGCCCAACTGGGCGGCGGCGGCGAGGACGTTCTGGCGGGTGCCTTCCGAGACGAAGATGCCGTTCTGGCGCCCGTTCAGCACGGTCGAGACGACCGACTGGGAGACCTTGACCCGTTCGGCCACGTCCTTTAAGGTTACGGGTTTGAGTGAGGACATGGCGCGTGGGACTTCCTGGACCGGGGCGCTCTCCGGCGCGTCTTTATATAAACATACGGAAACTCCACAGTGTACCCAGGCGGGGATTTTTTTGTCAAGCCTCGGGCCAGCGGGCGGCGTCACGGGCCGGCGGGCCGGGGGGGGCGGACCGCGTGCAGGCGATCCAGCATCTGGCTCACCGTCACGAACCGGAAGCCCTGCGCCCGCAGGCCGTCGATGATCGCGGGCAGCGCGGCCACCGTCGCGGGCGTGTCCTGGTGGAGCAGGATGATCGCGCCCGGCGCGGCCCGGTCCAGGACGCGCCCCCGGATGAAGTCCGCGGAAGTGTCGGCGTCGTAGTCGCGCGCGCCGACGGTCCAGGAGACCGTGACGTAGCCCAAAGCTTTGGCCACCCCCAGAACCTTGTCGTTGTACTGGACGCCGGGCGGGCGCATCAGCGTCGTGTGCCGCCCGGTCGCCGCCCAGATGTCGCGGTCACACACGCGCAGCTCGTTTGCGATCTCATGGGGCTTGAGGGCGGGCAGGCTCTGATGGTTGTAGGTGTGGTTCGCCAGCTCGAAGCCGTCCGCGGCGAGCAGCCGGGCCACGCCGGGGAACTGCTTGACGCGCCTGCCGACCAGAAAGAACGTCGCCGCCGCCCCCTTCTGCTTGAGGATCGCGGCCACCGCCGGGCCGTAGCGCGGGTCGGGGCCGTCGTCGAAGGTCAGCGCGACCTCGGGGACGTCGGGGCTGCCCTCTTCCAGCAAAGCCTGGGCGGGGTCGTAGCGGTCCACGCCGCGCCAGTGGCGCACCCACTCGGCGGGGCTGAAGATTTTGTGGAGCGGGACCTTGCGGTGCGGGTCCAGCGCCCAGCCCAGCAGCGCGACGCCGAGGACGGCGGCGGCCCCCAGGAAGGGGGCGGCCTTGCGGATTCGGGGGTTCATGCCCTCTATTATACGGCATCGGCAGGGGTAAGCGTAAACACCGCTTGACGAAGCCGCGTGATTTGACTATAATGGAGCACGGAAAAATGCCGCGCCCCCCGTTACGGCAGACTGCGAAGGGTTGTGCCATGCCTGTCGGGGACGGAGGGGGAGATTCTGACCAGCCGGCCCCCGGCTACCAGACTCCCGAGGAGCCGGTTTACGTGATCAGCATCGCCGCGCGGCTCGCCGGCCTCCCGTCCTGGACGCTGCGCGTCCTGGACAAAGAAGGCATCGTGCGGCCCCAGCGCACCGCAGGCGACCGGCGCCTGTATTCGGACCGCGACATCACCCTTCTCGCGCGTGTCCGCTACCTGACTGAAGAGCGCGGCGTCAACATGAACGGCGTCAAGCTGATCCTGGAGATGGAAGGCCGCCGCCCTGTACCGGACCAGGAGCCGCCGGCGTAGCCGCAGCCGGGCAATCGTTTCCGACAAAGGACCTTATCACTTTTGATTTACCCATCCGCCGACACCATCGAAGACCGGGTCAAGAGCCGCTATTCCCTGGTCATCCTGGCCGCCAAGCGCGCCAAGCAGATCAAGGAGGGCGCCCCCATCCTGATCGACACCGACTCCACCAACCCGCTGACGGTCGCACTGGAGGAGATCGCGGCGGGCATGGTGACCGCCACGGAACCCGAGGCGGAGATCATGCCCCGGACCAAGCCCGAGGCGAATCCGCACACACCCCCGGCGGCACTGCCGGACGCGCGCGCGGACGCGCTGACTACGCTCGGCGGCAAGGGCAGCGGCGACGACGCCACAGGCGCATAGGAAAATCACATGCCGAAATCAGTGGGCATTGACCTCGGGACGACGAACTCGGTCGTGGCCGTCATCGACGAGACCGGGGTGCCCGTCGTCATCACGCTGGCCGAGGGCAGCCGCCTGTGCCCGTCCATCGTCGGATTCTCAAAGACCGGCGAGCGCCTGGTCGGCCAGCTCGCCAAGCGCCAGGCCATCACCAACCCCGACCGGACCGTCGGCTCGATCAAGCGCCAGATGGGCACCCGCTACCGGGTCGCCATCGACGGCAAGGAGTACTCGCCCGAGGAAATCTCGGCGATGATCCTCCAGAAGCTGCGCTCGGACGCCGAGGCGTTCCTGGGGGACGCCGTGACCGAGGCCGTCATCACGGTCCCGGCCTACTTCTCCAATGCCCAGCGCGAGGCGACCAAGGCGGCGGGCCAGATCGCCGGCCTGAGCGTCGTGCGGATCGTCAACGAGCCGACGGCGGCGGCCCTGGCCTACGGGCAGGACAAGTCCGGCGAGCAGACCGTGCTCGTCTGGGACCTGGGCGGCGGGACGTTTGACGTCTCCATCCTGGAGCTGGACAACGGCGTCTTCGAGGTCCGGGCGACGTCCGGCGACACCCACCTGGGCGGCGACGACTGGGACATCCGCATCATCGACTGGATGACGGCGGAGTTCAAAAAAGAAACAAGCATCGACCTGACCAAGGACCGCATGGCGATGCAGCGCCTGAAGGAGGCGGCGGAAAAGGCCAAGATCGAGCTGTCCACCCTCCTCACGGCCTCGGTCAACCTCCCCTTCATCTCGTCCACGCCCGAGGGGCCGGCACACCTGGAGCTGACGCTGACGCGCGCGCAGCTCGAGGACATCACGCAGGACCTGGTCGAGCGCATGATCGGGCCGACCGAGCAGGCCCTGGCCGACGCCCGCCTGGAGCCGAAGGACATCCAGAAGGTGCTGCTCGTCGGCGGCATGACTCGCATGCCCGTCGTCCAGGAGCGCGTGCGCCAGATGTTCGGCCAGGAGCCGCACAAGGGGGTTAACCCGGACGAGATCGTGGCCTGCGGGGCGGCCGTGCAGGCGGGCATCCTGGGCGGCCAGGTGACGGACATCGTCCTGCTCGACGTCACGCCGCTCTCGATGGGCATCGAGACGCAGGGCGGCGTGTTCACCAAGCTGATCGAGCGCAACACGACGATCCCGACGTCCACCTCGCAGGTCTATACCACGGCGGTGGACAGCCAATCCGCCGTGGACGTCCACGTCCTCCAGGGCGAGCGCGACTTCGCCGTGGACAACAAGACCCTGGGCAAGTTCCAGCTCACGGGCATCCAGCCGGCCGCCCGCGGCATCCCGCGCATCGAGGTCACCTTCGAGATCGACCAGAACGGCATCGTCCACGTCTCGGCCAAAGACACGGCCACGGGCAGCACCCAGAAGGTCACCATCACGGCCTCCAGCGGCCTGGCTTCGGCCGAGGTCGACCGCATGGTGGGCGAGGCCGAGCAGTACCGCAAGGCCGACGAGAAGCGCCGCGAGGAGCAGGAGATCAGGAACAAAGCGGACCAGCAGATATACACCGCCATGCGATTCGCCGCCGACGCCCGCGGCCTGGTCGCGCCCGGCCTGATCGAGTCGGTCAACCAGGCGGCAGGCCGGCTGACGGCGGCCATGAACAGTTACGACACGGCGGGCGCGCGGCGCGGGATGGATGAGCTGAACACCGCCCTGATGAGCCTGAGCAGCACCTACTATGAGGCCAAGGCAAACCAGAGCAACGGGCTGACCGGGGCACCCGCCGAGCCGGCGGCTACGGCGGTCGCGGAGCCGATGGCGAGTTTTTATGACTCCGAACCCGAAGGGGTCGCGGAGACGTCCCACGCGCAGGACGAGGTCGCGGAGGACAGCGAGTTCCGCGACGTCTAAGCCTCCCCGCCGTTGCGAAGCCGGGCGGGGCCGGCACCCCCAGGAACCCGGCACACCCGCCGGGGTGTTGAAACCGGGGTGTTGAAACCGGGGTGTTGAAAAGGGCGGGGGCGTTCGGCCCCGCCGTTTGTCGCCGCCGGTCTCCGTCCCGACGCTTGTTTCGAGCAGTTAAATATCCCACACATGGCAACCAAACGCGATTATTATGAGGTCCTGGGCGTCGGGCGGGCCGCGACCGTTGCCGAAGTCCGTTCGGCTTACCGTAAGCTGGCCGCCCGGTATCACCCGGACGTCAACCCCGGCGACCGGGGCGCGGAAGAAAAGTTCAAAGAGCTGAACGAGGCACATGAGGTGCTGTCGTCGCCCGAGAAGCGGCAGGGGTACGACCAGTTCGGGCACGGCGGGCCGCCCCAGGGCATGGGCGAAGGCGGCATCGGCGACATCTTCGACATGTTCTTCGGCGCGGGCACGAGCGGCGCGCGGGCGGGCGGGCGCGGACGCGCACAGGCGGCACCGGGGGACGACCTGCGTTACGACCTGGAGATCACGCTGGAGGAAGCCCAGGCCGGCATCCCGAAGACGCTGCGGCTGTCCCGGCTCGACGGCTGCGAGGCGTGCGGGGGCAGCGGCGCGAAGCCGGGCACCAGCCCGCAGACCTGCCCGGCCTGCGCGGGCGCGGGCCAGGTGCGCCACGTCCAGAACACCATGCTCGGCTCGTTCGCCACCGTCGTTCCGTGTGCCCGCTGCCGCGGCGAAGGCCGGGTCGTCACCGACCCGTGCCCGACCTGTCGCGGACAGGGCCGCCTGCGCCGCACCGCCGAGCACACCGTAGACGTCCCCGCCGGCGTGGACACCGGGACGCGGCTCGTGGACCCCGGCCAGGGCGACTCCGGGCCGCGCGGCGGGGGCCGGGGCGACCTGTACGTGGTCATCTTCGTGCAGCCGCACCCCCGGTTCACGCGGCGCGGCATGGACGTCTTGCACGAGGCGTCGGTCTCGTTCGCGCAGGCGACGCTGGGCGACACGCTGGAAGTGCCGACATTGGGCGGGGCCGAACGGGTCGTCGTGCCGGAGGGGACGCAGCCTGGTACAACATTCCGACTGCGCGGCAAAGGCTTCCCGGACGTCAACTCGCGCAGCCCGGAGCGCGGCGACCAGATCATCAGCCTCAAGATCAAAGTCCCCACCCGCCTGAGCGACGAGCAGCGCCGCCTGGTGAAAGAACTGGCGGTGGCCTCCGGCGAGACGCTGCACGCCGACGAGCGCGGCTTCTTTGGCAAGCTCAAGGGCACGATCTCGCAGAAGTAGGGCGTTTCCCCAAGGTTCCATTATGCGCTGGGCGGAGATCAACATCGACGCCGCGCCGACCGCCGTGGACGCGGTCGGCGCGGCCCTGGCCGCCAGCGGGTGCGGCGGGTTCGAGGTCCGCGACGGCGCGCAGCCGCCCGCCGTGGCCGGATTCCTGCCCGTGGACGACCGGCTGGAAGACCGCCTGGCGTTGCTCAAAGACGCGCTGGCGGGGCTGGCCGGCTTCGGCGTCGAGGGGGCGGGCACCGACCTGATCTTGCGCTACGTCGAGGAGGAAGACTGGGCCAACGCCTGGAAAGCTTACTTCAAGCCGATGCGCGTCGGGCAGCGCCTGGTCGTGACGCCGCCCTGGGAGGACGCCGCCCTGGCTCACGGCGAGATTTCCCTGGTGATCGACCCCGGCATGGCGTTCGGGACCGGCAGCCACCCCACCACGCAGCTCTGCCTTGTCGCACTGGAAGAGCACGTCAAGCCGGGCCAGTCCGTCGCCGACATCGGCACCGGCTCCGGCATCCTCGCCATCGCCGCCGCGAAGCTGGGCGCGGCGCGTGTTGCGGCCAACGACGTGGACTCGCTCGCCGTCCGCATCGCCCGCGAGAACGCCGAAGTTAACGGCGTCACCCTGGACATCACCGAGGCCTTGCCCGGAGGCGCTTTCGACGTCGTCGTGGCGAACATCCTGGCCGACGTCATCATCGGCATGGGGCCGGAGCTGTGGGGGCTGACCCGGCCCGGCGGGACGCTCATCGCGTCGGGCATCATCGACACGCGCGGCGGCGACGTGCGGCGGGGATTAGAAAGCTTGGGCTTTCACGCGGGCGACGTCCGGCACCAGGGCGAGTGGGTCGCCCTGCTCTTCACAAGGCCGGTCGTGTCGTGATCCGATTCTTCGTCCGCCCCGACCAGATGACGGGCGGCACCGTTGTTTTAGAGGCCGACGACGTTTACCACCTGCGAACCGTCCTGAAGGCGCAGCCGGGCCAGGAGATCGCCGTCTTGGACGGGTCCGGGCGTGAGTGGCCCGCGACCGTGACCGAGATCGGCAAGACCAGGGCGACGGCACAGCTTCGCTCCCCCATCCTGCCCCCCACGGAGCCGCAGACGCTCATCACCATCGCCCAGGCGCTGCCCAGAGTCACGGAAAAGATGGAGCAGGTCTTGCAGCGCGGGACCGAGGTCGGGGTCACGGACTTCTGGGCCTACGAGAGCGCGCGCAGCCTGACGCACCTCACGGGCGAGCGGCACGACAAGCGGCTCGGACGCTGGGCGGCCATCGTCAAGACGGCGGCGGAGCAGGCGCACCGGGCGCGGCTGCCGGGCCTGCGCGTCGAAGGCGGCCTCGCGGACGTGCTGGCCGCCGCGCCTCAGTACGACGTCGCGCTGCTGGCCGACGCCGGCGAGGGGGCGATGCCCCTGCGCCGGGTGCTGGCGGCGGCGGCCTCGCCACGAACGATACTGGTCATCGTCGGCCCCGAAAGCGGCTTCGCGCCCGCAGAGCTGTCGAAGTCGCGCTCCGCCGGCGTCCAGGCCGTTTCGCTCGGCCCCCGCGTCCTGCGGACCGAGACGGCGGCCCTGGTCATGGCCGCGCAGACCCTTTTCGCTCTGGAAGATGCCGATTAAGGCTTATGTTCGTTGACATCCACAATCACCTGCTGCCGAGCGTGGACGACGGGGCGCGCAACGTCGCCGAGGCTGTGGAAATGGCCCGGCAGGCCGTCGCGGCAGGCACGGACACGATGGTCTGTTCGCCCCACCGTGGCTGGTTCCTGCGCCGGACGGCCCGGCCCGACGCTGTCCGCGAGCACGTCGCGGCCCTGCAAGAGTCGCTGAGCCGGGCGGGCGTCCCGCTCAAGGTGCTGCCCGGCGTCGAGATCAAGATCGGGCCGCGCGTCGCGCAGGACCTGACGGACGGCGAAGTCGGGACCGTGGGCGATGCGGGGCGCTGGGCCTTGATCGAGCCGCCCTTTGACCGCCCCGCGCCGGACGCCCTGGACAACCTGCGCCGCGTCCGCGAGTCGGGCTTCGAGGTCGTGCTGGCCCACCCCGAACGCTGCGCCGCCATCCAGGAGAGCCTGGACTTCCTGGAAGAGTGCGCCCGGCTGGGCGTGGCCTTCCAGCTCACCAGCGGCAGCCTGTTGGGCCGCTTCGGGGTGCGCGCGCACCAGACGGCTTACGCCATCCTCGCCCGCGCCAAAGACTGGCCCCTGGTGATCGCGTCCGACGCGCACGACCTGGACGACCGTTCGCCCGGCCTGCTGCGCCGGGCGCGCGACGTCGCCGCCCAGATCGTCGGCCCGGAAGCGGCCCAGGAGATGGTGGACGCCAGGCCGCGGGCCATGATCACGGCATAAGATCGCCCCCTCCAGTTTTCCCCCGCTTCTGCCGACAATGTTTCTATGGACACAACCATCTCCGCGCTGTCGCAGGCGCTGGACCTCGGCACCGCTCGCCTGGGGGCCATCTCCAACAACCTCGCCAACGTCAACACGCCCGGCTTCAAGCGCCAGGACGCCACGTTCGCCGCGCTGCTGCAAGACGCCCAGGACGCGGGCGGCGATGCGGACAACACCGGCCCGACCCTCACGACCCAGCGTAGCGGGTCGATGCGGCCCGACGGCAACAACGTGGACATCGACGCCGAGACCAGCCGGATGGCCGCGACCGAGATCTACTACCAGGGCGCGGCACAGCTCCTGAACATGCAGTTCGCGGGCCTTAAATACGAGATCGCAGGGGGACGCTAACCGATGGGATTCATGGACACTTTGGCCGTCAGCGCATCGGGCATGACGGCGGAGCGGCTGCGGATGGACGTGGTCGCCAACAACCTCGCCAACGTCAACACGACCCGGACACCGAATGGCGGCCCGTTCCGGCGGCAGCAGGTCGCCTTCGCGCCCATGTCCGCCTCGTTCGGCGAGACGCTGGCGGGGCTGTCCGGCGACGACGCCGCGGACGGGGTGACGCACGGCGGCGTCCAGGTGTCGGGCATCGTGCCGGACATGCGCCCGTTCAAGCGCGTCTACCAGCCGGGCCACCCCGACGCCGACGCCCAGGGCTACGTCAGCCTGCCCAACATCGAGACCGTGACCGAGATGGTGGACATGATGGGTGCCACCCGCGCCTACGAGGCCAACGTCGCCGCCGTCGGGGCCGTCAAGGGCATGGCAATGAAGGCGATGGAGATAGGACGCTAGGCACAGAAGGGCCGCGTCCGAGCCGCAGACGGCGAAAGCCCCCGCTCCAAACCAGGAGCGGGGGCTTCCGCTTTGTACAGAACGAAAAGGTTTACGGCGTTACCTTCTGCCCGTTGTTGGTCTCCTGTGACGACAGGAGGACCGACTTCTGGTGCAGCCACTTTTTGTTCTGGTAGATGAGGTTGTCCAGCATCAGGCTACGAGAAACCAGGGTGATCTGTTTCTGCGTGTTGGGGTCAACGAGCACCTGTACGCTTTCGGCCTTCACGCGCACCTGTGCCTGATTCAGCCCCGTCTTTTTGTACGCGACTACCTCTGAACTGCTCTTGAGCGACTTCTCGTAGGGAAATGTCTGCTGTAAATACCGCTGCAGCGTGTCGTAGGTGTAGACACGTCCGCTCGGCGAGTAAAGGGTGTATGTCTTCGCGTAGTGGGACATGGCGGCGGCGATGTCTCCGCGCATTGCCGCCGCATCCTCCTCGCGGTACATCCGAACGATGGCCGTTCGTGCGTCATCCGCCGGTGCAGCCAGTGACACTACCGACATAAGAGACAGTGTACTGTGGCAAACTGCCGCTCTAAATTTATTCATCGTTCTGGCTCCTATTCTATATTGGGCTTTCCCTAGCTGTATCCTCTTCAAGCGCCGAGAGGTAGTCTCAAAAGTATCGCCGCTCCCATCGTCAGAAGCATAGCCGCGAAAAGCAAGGTCACGAACCAATACGAAAACTTCGTCCACTTGTTCAATGGGGAATCGCCGCGCAGGCTGAACTGATTGTCGCTGACGTAGCCAGCCCACTTCAGAAACCAGCGGTTCTTCTTTTTCACCGCTGAGATATTCCACGCAACGATTTTAGGGGAGGCCAATAGGATGACGAGGCCAGCAGCCAAGAAGGCAACCCCCTGCCATATAGGCAACGTGTTATGTGCAGTTGTAGGCATGGCGTGACCCTTTAAGTAGGTGTGTCCTCAATGCGGCGCAACCAAGGACACACCCACACAAGTTACATGAATCTCACAGAGGCTTAACGATCGCCCCAGCCGCCGAACAGGCGTTTCGTGTACCCTAGCCCCCCGTAGGCACCGAATTCAAGACCTGCATGCGGCGTTCCGACTTGAATCCCCTGGTATCCGCCAGTCAAGGACTGGCTATACGAAATGTTAGTGAAGGGTTGAGCGTAGAGGCCAGCAAACGCGGAGGTCCCATTAAAACCGTTCAAGTTGCCGATCCCGATGCCGGCACCGCCAAATCCGGGTGTCACACTCGCTCCAAGACCGATCCCGATGCCTGCATTGCTAGAGTTGTAGAACTCATAGCCAAAGCTGCTTGCGCCAAAGCCAGGAAGCTGAACGGCGAAACCTATGCTGGTTTCTATATGTAAGGGACCGATGCTCATGCTGAAACCGGGCAAGATCAGGTTAACGACCAGATGCCCGCTGGCATCGTTATGGTTGACCGGGTCCCCGTCGCAGTAGGTGTAAGGCTTCTGCCCTAGCACCGTGTCCCGCGTCAGGAAGCACGCAAGCGTCGGGTCGTAGTAGCGCGCCCCCACCTTCTGGAACGAGTAGTTCAGGGGTAGGCCCAGCGGCGCAAGGTTCTCCGTCCGGTAGCCCGCCCCCCCGTTCCACAGGAACGGGCTGGCCGTGCCTGGCTGCGTGAACGCTCCGCCCTCGCGTAAGAGCAGTTATCAAAGGAAAAGCTTTAGCATCTTTCTTGCTTCGTCACTATAATCGCCATCTCCATCAAGTATGATGACTTTTTGCCACTCCTTGCGTGCTTCAACACGCTGGCCTGCTAGGTTCAACGTGTTGCTCAGCCTCAAATGCCAATAGGCAGACGTCGGCTGTAGACGCACGATCTGACGCATCTCTTCGGCTGCCTCTGATAGTCGATTTTGTTCAAACAGCAAATCTGCCAACGCAACGTGAAAAAGACTACAATTTGGAGCAAGAGAGATAGCTTTTCTATAGTCTTCAACCGCCTTCTTGGGCCTGCCTCGCACTTCATCCATGCCGCCTTGAAGATAGTAGTCGTCAGCGGTGTGATCCGGTTCATCGGGAGCGACATCCGATTGCTTAACCACCAGTTTTTTCGCAGCCTTAGATTGTGTCGCGGCCTTAGTTTTTCTAGTACCACTTGCGCTTGATACTAGAAAGCTGCTCAAAGTCAGGCCTAGGATAACCACAAACAGGTTGAACGTTTTCATCGCTAGCCTCATCTCAGTGAAGTCGTATCGCCGACACGGCGAGAACAGTAATCATGCTTACTACCCTCACAGGTGACAGTGTGTGTCACCTGTAAGGGCTTACTTACCCCACACACGCTCTAAGACAAGGTGAGGAGTCTGAAGCATCGTCCCTTTCTATTTTGCATCCTTGCTGAAGGTGCCCGACACACTCCACGACGGCCCGGTGTATTAGTTTGCATCAAACTCAATCAACTCTGTGAAAGTCTTCCATGCGTCTCGTAGCTGGAACACACGTATCTGTGTTCGAGAGAGGGTTATATACGCCTGCCGGAAGCCTGGACTGATTGATATGACCCGGTGAAGCGTTTTGATACCGTCTTGCCATTGTCGCTGCCCGATCTCGGCCAAAGCGAGGCCGTAAAGGGCATCAGGTGATTTACTCCGCGTCTCTAGAGCGTGACCAAAAAAGAGACGAGCGTCCTGGTATTGCTTTGTCTCAAGATAGTAGTAGCCCAGACGAGACAATGCGTAGTGATTATCGGGATTAAGACTTACCGCAGCCTCATAATAGCGAAGAGCATCACCCATTTTTCCTTCTGCTACGGCTAAAGCGCCTTGTTCCAGGTAAACATTTAGATGATTTGAAGCAATGCGTCGAGCTGCCTCCAGTTCTTTATGAGCGGCCTCATAATGCTTGGCCTCTCTATACAACATGCTTATAGACGTATATGGTATGGGATCATTCGGTGCCAGCCGTGAGAGAGTACGAAACTCACGAAGCGCGGCCTTCTTGTTGCCGAGACGGTTGTATGTCAACCCCGCTCCTTCATGCGCCGCAAGGTTGTCAGGAAAACGCTCGACGAAATCAATATAGATTTGCAATGCTTGTCGGTAGTCGCCCATAGTATAAAATGCCCCAGCAAGCCCATGCAAGACATCGGGATTGTTCGGATTATGTATTCGTGCTTCAGCGAGGGCAGCCACAGCGGCGTGGTAGTCGTTTTTATAAAAAGCCGAAAGCCCTTTGTCCACGAGAAATTTTTCTTGGTCCATAGTTAAAGTAGCAGATATGGTGGTAGCGGAAGAAGATTTACAGCCTCTTCCGCTATGAGTATTTGTTCCGGTTGAAGCGAAATTGAGCGGTACAACCTCGTCAACGTCTAGGGCAACACGGCAGCTAACACTAGGCTACCCCCGCCTGTTTCGGGCGCGGCTAAGACGCCTATGGTCCATTTACCTCCCACATATAAGCCATAACCCAGTAGGGCTAGACCGCCAGCCCCAGCGAGGCCTGAAAAGGTGGCCCCGCCTCCAGAGCTTCCTGCTCCCTTGCTTCCTTTAGAGCTTCCACTTGCGCCAGGCTGGGTAATAGCAGGCGGCAACTCTACACCAGTTCCACCCTGTCCGGGATTTGCAGTCCCACTGCCCGTTAGGATGCCCAAAGCGGCTCCGATCGTGGCTACTATTGTTTTAAGGGGGTTTTTCTTTTTCTTATGCCCCGTGGGGTCGCTGAAATTGACGGGGTCGCCGTCGCAGTAGGCGTAGGGCTTCTGGTTCAGGTATGTATCCCGCGTCAGGAAGCACCCCAAGGTCGGGTCGTAGTACCGATCCCCCACCTTCTGGAACGAGTAGTTCAGGGACAGACCCAGCGGCGCAAGGTTCTCCGTCCGGTAGCCCGCCCCCCCGTTCCACAGGAACGGGCTGGCCGTGTTCGCCGTGTACGAGGCCACCCCGTAGGCGTTCGGCGCGTTCGAGGAGGTCACGTTCCGGCTGCCGTCCGTCGTCAGCCGCACGTTCCCCCGCCCGTCCGTCAGAGGGTACTCCCCGCCGGCTGTGATGTTATCTGCTCGCTTTATTAGTATTCATTCGCCAGAGCCTGTAAGCGATGAAGGCTAAAGCAATAAACTCAAAGAGGTAACACGCCGGCTGCTTTTGTGGGATTTGAAGCGCTGTCAGCCACAGCACTGGTAGTCCCACTACCGTAAGAATTATCAAGTCTCTGTCCATCGTTTTTCGGAGCAACTTGATAATAAATGCCCCTGTTAAAAAGCAAGACTCGACAATTAACAGGATATACACCCAATTGAACATGATGTCGTTCTCCTAGTGGCTCACCTGACTAGGTGAGCCAATTGACCACAGATGGGTCGGCAGATACCGAGTACAAGCCACGTCGCCGGTTGAGTCAGCGTCAGTGGTTTGCTCTATTTGCTGCGTTGATAAGCCTGTTACCAGCATACGCTTCCCCGGCGCCAACTAAGGCGGCTCCCGCCCCAACGAATCTGACAGGGAGTGGCATCCAACCAAAAGGGCAGAGTGCAGCCCCAAGGCCCAGGCTGATTCCTAGCGAACCAGCGCCTATAAGAACGTTTCCCGCCCCGTTAAGGAAGTCACGGCTTGTCAAGTAGTAGGCAGCGTTAGCAGCCGCTCGCTTGGCTGCTTGCCCGACTTTTTGTACGGGTCCCTGATCAACAGTCGCAACGTTTTCAATGATGTTGCTCATGTTGATCTCGATGTTCATGTGCGACAGTGTTTGATCTGTCACAATATGCCCGCTGGGGTCGCTGAAGTTGACGGGGTCTCCGTCGCAGTAGGCGTAGGGCTTCTGGTTCAGGTAGGTGTCCCGCGTCAGGAAGCACGCAAGCGTCGGGTCGTAGTAGCGCGCCCCCACCTTCTGGAACGAGTAGTTCAGGGGTAGGCCCAGCGGCGCAAGGTTCTCCGTCCGGTAGCCCGCCCCCCCGTTCCACAGGAACGGGCTGGCCGTGTTCGCCGTGTACGAGGCCACCCCGTAGGCGCTCGGCGCGTTCGAGGAGGTCACGTTCCGGCTGCCGTCCGTCGTCAGCCGCACGTTCCCCCGCCCGTCCGTCAGAGGGTACTCCCCGTTGCACCGGATCAGACCATTCCCCCACGTGTACACCGCAAGGTTCGCCCCGCCCCCGCCCTGCTTCTCCAGCAGCATCTGGTCCCCGTCCAGGTAGTAGCCCGTGAGCTGGCCGTTCACCGACCGGCTCACCTGACGCCCCAGCGCGTCGTAGCGGTACGACGTGGATGTCCCCCCCGCCGTGATGCCCGTCAGCCGGTCGTCGAAGTCGTAGCTGAACGTCGTCATCTGGCCGTTGATGCTCTCCGTCACCCGGTCCCCGTTCGCGTTGTAGGTCAGCGCGAAGGCGTTGACGCCGCCCACATTCGTCAGCTCGTCGTCGGCGTCGTAGGTGAGCGGGTTGGCCCCGTTGACATTGGTGAGGTTGCCCGCCCCGTCGTAGCTGTAGCCCTGGCTGCCGGGGCTGCTGCCCGTGCGGCTCTCGCTCGCCAGGTGGCCCTGCCAGTCGTAGGCGTAGCTCGTCTGCGTCGGGTTGCCCATCCCGTGGAGGTTTGCGCTCTGCCCCTCGTTGAAGCTGCTGATCTGGTGGTCGGCGTTGTAGGCGTAGCCGTAGGACTGGTAGATGTTGCTCCCGCCGTCCCAGTTGCCGTAGGTGTCCAGGGTGCCGTCGCCGTTGTAATATTGGTCGGTGCGGACCCCGTTGGGCAGGTATAGGTGGCTTTGGTTGCCGTCGGCGTCGTAGGCGTAGGTGGTCGTGCCCGCCGCCTCGGACACCGAGGCCAGCTCGTTGCGGGCGCTGTAGGCGTAGGTGATGACGCGCCCGTCGAAGTCGGTGACGGAGGACAGCAGGCCGCGCTGCCCCGGCGCGTCGTAGCTGTGGCTGACCGTGCGTGTGCCGCCGCCGATGTACTCGTAGGTCATGCGGTCGTCGGCATCGTAGGTGCGGGTCCAGGCGGCGGTGTAGTTGTTGAAGCTGGTCATGTTGCCGCTGGGGTCGTACCCGTAGGTGTTGGTGCTGCCGTCGGGGTACGTGGTCGTGGCCAGCCGCTCCCAGGCGTCGGGGGTGTAGGTGGTCGTGCGGAGCATGGCGTCCCGGCGGCTGGTGCAGAAGCCGAGGGCGTCATAGGTCCGTGTCGTCTGGTGGCCCAGTTGTGTGAGCACGGTGGCGAGGTAGCCGTTGCCGTCGTAGGTGTACTGGACGTAGTGGCCGTTGGTGTCGGTCTTGCTGCCGACCAGGCCGTAGCCGCCGATGGCGTAGGTGGTGGTGGCCTCGATGTTGCCGTAGGCGTCCTTCTCCTGCACCCGCGTCAGGTTGTCGAGGGCATCATAGGCATAGGCGGTGTTGCGGCCCGAGGGCAGGCTGACCGTGAGCGGCTTGCTGTGGCCGTTGTAGGTGATGGTGGTGGGGCTGCCGCCGGGCGGCGTGGCCGTCAGGACGTTGCCCATGCCGTCGTAGGTGGAATTCCAGACCTGACCGCGCCGGTCCTTCCTTTGTATCAAGTTGTTGTCGCCGTCGTAGGTGTAATATTCGGTATAGCCGGTGGGGTCAATGATCGAGGCGAGTTGACCGAGTGTGGTGTACGTATGGACCGTTCTTCGTCCATTAGGGTCTATGATGCTTGTGGCAGAAGCATTGACGCCGCCACCGAAACCTATGCCGTACTGGAATGTCGTCTGGTTGCCCGCCGCCGTTTGCGTCCAGGCCAGGGAATTGTCCGCGCTGTTATAGAAGAAGGTCTCCGTATTGCCGCGCCGGTCTTTGTAGCTGGTGACGTTGTGGTTCGCGTCATACCCCAGTGTAATGCCGTAGCTCGCGCCGTTCAGGATCGGGTACGTCACCGAAGACATATTGCCGGAGCCGTCGAAGCCGAAGCTGACGACATGGTTCAGCGGGTCGGTGATGGACGTGTAATAGCTGCCGGTGAAGCCGAACGTAGCGGATCGCCCGGTCGAGTCGCTGACGCCGAGCGTCCCGCCGTTAGAAGCGCGGTTGACGGTGATGGAGTTCCCGTTCTCGTCGGTTATGGTTGTCAAGTAAAAGTTACCGCTGCTCCCGTAGGGAGCGAAGTGGTACTTCACCTGGTCCTTCATCACGATGTCATAGCTGGAAGCGGGGCTGCCGTTTACGATCAGGCGGTCATGGATGCCGGGCGGGTCAAGATAAGCCCCGTTGCCGTTGTTGCCGAACATGTAGACAAGGCCATTCCCCCAAGCAACTCTGACGTTGCCGGAGGCGTCCGACTTCACGTTCGAGTCATAAAACAGCGACCATTTTGCTCCACGAGAGCCAGCGCCAAGAGTGGTTTCGCTGTTGTGGTATAGGGTGAGGTCTACTTTTAGCCCACCCCGAACGGTCCACCCGACGGTCGGAACCGTGGTCAGCTTGTTGCCCGTGGCGGTGCTGGTGCTGTCCACATCACCCACCCAGGAATAGCTCGGACCAGGGCTGGAGGCCGCATTGCCGCCCACGCCGCCACCCCCGCCGGGGTCAGAAACAATAACCGTCCTCGCCTGTAGCGCAGAGCCGAGGAGCATGAGTGTGAAGATTGTCCCAAGCGCAAAGAGTGGCTTGATAGCAAAACGAGGATGAGGATTGATCTTGTTTCCAAGACCGGAGGCGGGCAACAAAGCGCTGAGAGGCGAGATGGACATGGTTCTTCCCTTCTACTCCAACAAGCGATACTACCTTGACTTCAACTGTCAAAGCCATTATACGGCGGGCGGGCGTATAATGCAAGCCATTCCAAAGAAATTTTCGGAGGTTATTTTGCGCGAGACCGCCCGGCAAAAGAATCAGGTGAATCGCTCGAAGCTCTGTGGAACAATCCCACCGTCAACCCAGGACGCGGCCCCCAGGGGCCGGCCTGGAAGCCATGTCAAGGAGCCATCCATGAGCGTCTTCTCCCTGCCGATTTCTGCGGTTTCTTCGGCGAACGGCCCGGCCTCCGCGCTGGGCGGCCTGTTCAGCCAGGCCCCCGCCGCGGCCTCCCCCGACAACGCCCCCTCGTTCGCGCAGATGCTGGAAAACGCCTTCGGGCAGGTCAACGGCCTCCAGAACACCGCCGCGCAGAAGGCGCAGGACTTCGCGCGGGGCAAGACCAGCGACGTCCACAGTGTCATGATCGCCGGCGAGCAGGCGACACTCGCCTTGCAGCTCACGACGCAGATCCGCAACAAGGCCGTGGATGCCTACCAAGAGGTCATGCGCGTCAGCATGTAGGGTTTAGGGGCGTCTCACGCGGGGGGATCGGCGTTGGCTGCACTCACGAATTCGCTGGACGCGCTGCGCGCGTGGTGGTCGGCCGCGACGCCCGCCACGCGGGCGATGGCGACGGGGCTTGTCCTGCTGCTGCTGGTCGGGCTGGCCGTGGCCGCATCACTGGCCGCCGCGCCGGACTTCCAGCCCATCTACCACGGGGTCAGCGGCAAGGACGCCTCGGCCATCGAGGCCGTGCTGCGCGAGAAGTCCATCCCCATGCACTTCGACGACAAGGACGGCACGGTCAGCGTCCCCTCCAAGGACGAGAGCAACGCGACGATGGCGGTCGAGGCGGCGGGCACCCTGTCCAAAGACACCGACATCGCCGGCATCGAGACCCTAGACAAGATCGGCATGGGCACGACGTCCGAGGTCGAGAAGGAGCGCATCAACGCCGCCAACGAGGGCGAGCTGGCCCGCAAGCTGATGAAGCTCGACCCCATCCAGTCCGCCGCCGTCTCGATCACGCCCGGCGACACCTCCCCCTACAGCGACGACAAGCCCTCCTCAGCCAGCGTCATCCTCACCCTCAAGAGCGGCGAGAGCCTGAGCGGCCTCCAGGTCAAGGGCATCGTCAACCTGGTCGCCCACGCCGTGTCGGGATTGGCCCCGCAGAACGTCACCCTGACCGACCAAACCGGCGTCCCCCTGTGGAAGGACAACGGCGCGGGCGGGACCGCCTCGGACGGCGCGCCCGGTACCGAGAACGCGAAGTTCAGCGAGACCAAGCGCCAGGAGGTCCAGACCCTGCTGGACGGCTGGATCGGGCCGCACAAGGCCATCATCACCGTCAACGCCGAACTCGACTTCGACCAGACCTCACGCGACGCCATCCAGCACACGCCCGCCGCTGGCCTGAAGACCGGCCTGCCGGTTTCGGTCCGCGACAAAGAGGAAAACTACTCCGGGACCGGACAGGCCCCCGTCGGCGGCATCGCCGGGACCGGCAGCAACCTCAACGTCCCCTCCTACCAGACCGGCGGCGCGGCGGGCGGCGGCGGCAAATACGGCAACACCAACACCGAGACGACCTACGAGAACGACACGACGGTCACCAAAACGCTGGTCGCGCAGGGCGGCGTCAAGAAGATGACCGTCGCCGCCCTCGTGGACACCAGTATCCCCACCGAGAACCTGCCCAAGATCAAAGACTTCGTCAGCGCCGCCATCGGCGCGACGGCGGGCGACGCTTCCCGCTCCGTTTCCATCCAGCAGATCGCGTTCGACAATACCGCCCAGAAGGCCCAGGCCACCCAGATGGCCGCCGTCGCCGCGCAGGCCCTGTGGGGCAACGTCGCCCGCGCCCTGGCCGTCTGCGCCGTCGCGGTCGTGCTGCTGATTCTCCTGACCCGGACGGGCCGCCGCCCGATGACGGCGCGGGAGCCGCAGCTCGCGCTGGCCGGCGGCGGGGCCAACATCGGCCTGCTGGAACCGCAGACGGGGCAGATGCCCGACCTGGAGATGGACGCCATCTTGAACGGGACCGGGTCCGGGCGCGGCATGGAGCGCATGATGGAGGAGCGCCCGCTGACCGTCGAGGATGTCCTCGCCGAGATGCCCGAGGCCGAGGGCCGCCCCCGCCGCCGCTCACGCGCCCCGTCCATCGAGGAGAACCAGGACCTGAAGATGGAGGGCATCCGTTCCATGATCACCAACCACCCCGAGAGCGTCTCGCTGCTGCTCAAGGGCTGGATGGCCGACGACGCGAAGGTGGCGTAGGACGCCATAGCGATACCCGGCACTGGAAGTGCCGGGCTTTCCCAGAAAGCAACACCAATGGCACTCCGCCCGCAACCGCTCACCAACCGCAAAAAGGCCGCCATCCTGCTGGTCGCCCTCGGCCCCGACACGGCAAGCCAGGTCTTCCAGCACCTGACGCAGGACGAGATCGAGGCCCTGAGCGTCGAGGTCGCCCGCATGGGGCGGGTCCCCTCGTCCCTGCGCGAGACCGTCATCGAGGAGTTCCACGAGCTGTGCGTGGCCCAAGAGTTTATCGCCGAGGGCGGCATGGACGCCGCCCGCGACATGCTGCTGACCGCCTTCGGCGAGGAAAAGGCCGCCCTGATCGTGGGCCGCGTCATGCAGGCCATGCAGGTCATGCCGTTCGACTTCCTGAAAAAAGCCGACGCCTCGCAGATCACCGCGTTTATCCAGAGCGAGCACCCCCAGACCATCGCGCTGATCATCGCCTACTTGCAGCCCGCCCAGTCCGCCGCGATTTTATCCGGCCTGCCCCAGGACCTGCGCGCCGACGTCGCCCGCCGCCTGGCGACACTGGACAAGACGCCCCCCGAGGTCATCCGCGAGGTCGAGAGCGTCCTGCAAAAGAAGCTGTCCTCGGTCGTCTCGACGGACTTCACCCACGCCGGCGGCGTCAAAGCCCTGGTCGAGGTGCTGAACTACGTGGACCGCTCCACCGAGAAGACCATTATCGAGTCGCTGTCCGAGAGCAACCCGGAGATCGCCGAAGAGGTCAAGAAGAACATGTTCGTCTTCGAGGACATCATCCTGCTGGACGACCGGGCGATCCAGTTGGTCCTCAAAGAAGTAGACACCAAAGAGCTGGCCGTCGCGCTCAAGGGCGTCGGCGAGGGGACGCAGGCGCGCATCTTCAAGAACATGTCCGAGCGGGCGGCGGCCATGATGAAGGAAGAGATGGAGTTCATGGGGCCGGTCCGGCTGAAGTCGGTCGAGGAAAGCCAGCAGCGCATCGTCAGCGTCATCCGCAAGCTCGAAGACGCCGGCGAGATCATCGTCGCGCGCGGCGGCGGCGAGGAGATGATCGCCTAAATGGCCTTCTCGACACTCTGGCTGGACACGTTGGAGCCGCTGGCCGAGACCCCCCGCACGCCCCGGATGGGCGACGCAGCGCCCGCCGCGCCGAGCGTCGCCGACGTCGACGCGCTCCGGCGCGAGGCCGAAGACGCGCTCGCCCGCGCGCTCACCGAAGCCGCCGAGACCGTAGGCGACGCCCTGGCCCAGGCCGCCGCCCTGCGCGAGGCCGCCTGGCAGGAGGGATTTCATCAGGGCCGCATCGAGGCGCAGCAGACGGTCGGCGCAGAGATGCGCGCGCAGTCGGAGGTACGCGGGACGGCCTTGCGGGAGGAGATGGCCCAGGTCGTCGCGTTGATCGGCGTGGCCCGCGAAGCCTTGTGGCAGAGGCAGGAGGCCGAGATGGTCGCGCTCTCATTCGACATCGCCCGCCAGGTCGTCAAGACCGAGGTCACGCAGAACCCCGAGGTCGTCCGCGCGGTCATCGCCAACGCCCTGCGGCGCATCACCGACAAGGACAACGTCCGCGTCCGCGTCTCGCTCGCCGACGCCCCCGCGGTCAAAGAGGCCCGCCAGGACCTGATGGAGACGGTGGACGGACTGCGGCATTTAGAGGTCATCGACGACCGGCGCGTCGGGACCGGCGGCTGCGTGATCGAGACCAACGCGGGCACGATCGACGCCAAAATCGAGACGCAGCTCGGGGAAGTGGCGCGCGCCCTGGGGGTGGCGGAGGATGAGTGAAGGAACCTACCTCCCCGCTGCGCTGGGGGTCCTCACGAAACGGGAGGACGAAGAGGTGACCTCGCAGGGCACATCTGGAACCCCTTCCCCGGCCGTTTCGGGACCCTCCGGGGCACCAGTACTTGGGGTGGCAGATACGAAGCCATGCCCTCCTGGGCATAGCCTCAGCGAGCCGGGGTGGGTTCCCATAGACCTCGCCAAGTACCGCGCCCTGGTCAGCCGCCTGGACACGGTGCGCGCGAACGGCCTGGTCACGCAGGTCATCGGGCTGATCATCGAGAGCATCGGGCCGGCGGCGCAGATCGGCGAGATCTGCGAGATCCGACACGGCGGGCGCAACGCCCCGACCATCAAGGCCGAGGTGGTCGGCTTCAAGTCTAACCGCGTGCTGCTGATGCCGCTGGGCGAGATGGCCGGCATCAAGCCCGGCGCGGAAGTGGTCGCCACGGGGGACATGCAGCAGGTGACGGTCGGGGACTTTTTATTGGGGCGCGTCCTGGACGGCCTGGGGGGACCCGCCGACGGCAAGGGCAGGCTGCACGGGCCGGGGGCGAGGCAGTACCCGATCCAGGCCGCTCCGCCGGACGCCATGACGCGGCGGCGCATCACCGAGTCCGTGAGCCTGGGCATCCGGGCCATCGACGGCCTGCTCACCGTGGGCAAGGGCCAGCGCATGGGCATCTTCGCCGGGTCGGGCGTCGGCAAGAGCACCATCCTGGGCATGATCGCCCGCAACACGACCGCCGACGTCAACGTCATCTGCCTGGTCGGCGAGCGGGGCCGTGAGGTGCGGGAGTTCATCGAAAACGACCTGGGGGAAGAAGGCCTGCGCCGGTCAGTCCTTGTCATCGCGACCTCGGACAAGCCGCCGCTGGTGCGGCTCAAGGCCCCGCTGGTCGCCACGGCTATCGCCGAGTATTTCCGCGACCAGGGCCAGGACGTCCTCTTGATGATGGACTCGGTGACGCGGCTGGCGATGTCCCAGCGCGAGGTCGGCCTGGCCGTGGGCGAGCCGCCCGCGACGCGCGGCTACCCGCCCAGCGTGTTCGCCCTGCTGCCTAAAATCTTGGAGCGGTCGGGCACGAGTGACAAAGGCACGGTGACGGCCCTGTACACAGTCCTGGTCGAGGGCGATGACGAGAACGAGCCGATCGCGGACACCGTCCGGGGCATTTTGGACGGCCACATCTGGCTCTCGCGGGACCTGGCGGCGCGGGGGCACTACCCGGCCATCGAGGTGGGCCGCAGCGTCTCGCGCGTCATGTCCCAGATCACCACGTCCGAGCAGCGCACGGCGGCGACGCGCCTGCGCGAGACTTTGGCGACCTTCAAGGAGGCCGAGGACCTCATCAACATCGGGGCCTACGTCGAGGGCAGCAACCCGCGCATCGACGACGCCCGGCGGCTGATCGAGCCGGCGCGGGCCTTTCTGAAGCAGGGCGTTCACGAGCAGTCGGGCATGGAGGCCACCGTCGCGGCGTTAGAAGGACTTTTCGCGGATGAAACACTTTAAGTTCCGCCTCCAGGCCGTTTTGGAGCAGCGCGAGCGGCGCGAGACATTGGCGCAGCAGACCTTCGCCGAGGCGCAGGCGATGCTGGGCCGGGCCGAAAAGCTCTTGGGCGAGATGCGCGAGGTGCGCCAGGCCATTTTGGACGAACTCTGCCGCCGCCGCGAGGGCGCGTTCGACGCCTCGGAAACCCAG
>JAABUV010001059.1_pt1 | contig 40415 bp, 38 predicted proteins | sample 5559971 | NCBI WGS metagenome assembly JAABUV01 (sample SAMN10711881, study PRJNA513362) | rock metagenome | isolation source: Antarctica rocks | place: Antarctica: Victoria Land, Knobhead nord | collected 2015-12-19 | reverse complement strand
TGGTCACCGCCGGATTTCTCGATGTCCCGGACGATGACCGACACCGTCGTAATGCCGTTACGCTTGCTCAAACGATTCGTGGAGACTCTCTCGCTTGCAGCTTGAGATGCGGAAAGTCGAGCTGAGTTTTTAGTTCGTGATCGGTTGATGATTTCCCCGGTCACGGTGCAGTTTGATCGAGGATCAGGATTGACGGGGGCAGCCACCCCGGGACGCCCGCTCCCGAGACCAAACCTGATCTGACCCTGCGGTAGGTGCTCATGGCGGCTACGACAGCGGCGGTTCCAGCTTAAGGTGTCAGCAGCGGCCCGGTGCGCTGGAGGCTGGTTCCCGCGATCTCGCCCAAGCGCTGGCCGGCGGCAGCGAACCGGTCGGTGGTGAGGGAGAACACAACTCCTCCCGCTTGCGCGCGGACCGATACGCAGGCGCCCCCAGCCGGATCGACGATATCGGCCATAACCTGGCCGGCGACGACGCGATCTCCGGCCTCGACTAGGAACACGATGATCCCGGCAGATGTCGCCACCAGCCGTTCGCACGCGCTGAGCGGGGTTGGCGTACAAAGCGCGGCAGGGATGGCGGGCCTGGGCGCGTCGACGGCGCCCGCCACGGTCAGGTAGGCGGCGAGCGCCGCGGCGTCGGCCTCGGCGAGGGCGTGGCTGACGTCGGCCTGGCCGCGCAGTTCAACCGTGACCGACGTGCAGGCGAGCGGCACCGAGCGGCCCGGGTTTCGGTCCCGCGCCAGCAGCCACGGCCGGCTGCACGCCTCATCGAATGGATCGCCGCCCGACTCCGTCGCGAGCAGCACCGCCCGCGCGCCTAACAATGCGGCAAGCGGCGCTACGGCATCGGCGGCTGGGGTCAGCGTGTACAGATGCACCGGCGCCTGGGTGTCGCAGTGCAGGTCCAGCACAATATCGGCGTCGAGCGCCAGTCCGAGCAGCGCGCGTTTCAAGTGCTGCACCGGGGTCGCGACTGCCACGGCGGCGTTGGCGGCCAGCAGCGCGGCTCGGAACGCCGTCCGGTTCGCGTCCGGGTCGTCCGTCCACTCGATGTCGGGGGTGAGCAGGGGGTAGCCGCGATTGAAGTTGCTGCCGTCGGCCAAATCGAACCGGCCGATCGCGGTTCCCAGCACGCGTTGCCCGAGCCCGATCGGGTTGGCCAGCGGCGTCACGACGATCTCGCCGGTGACGCGTCCTGTCGCCTCGTGCGCCCGCAGCAGCGCGAGCAGGTGATGGGCGGCCAGCATGCCCGGCACTTCGCCCGCGTGCAGCCCGGCCTGCACGTAGACCTTGGGCCGCCCGCCCACCGGGCCGAACGAGTGGACCGTCAGCTCATGCTGGGTGCCTGGCGTCGCACCCGGCAGCGGCAGCGTGGTCGTCCGCACGCGTCAGGCGAGACCCGGCGTCAGTTGCGACTCCCGCACGATGCGCTCGTGGCCGTCCTGGGAGCTTTTCACCCGGTATTGGCAGTCCCTCGCCTCGGGCGGCAGCTGCCGCACGATGGTGTAGCTGCCTTTGACGGCGGCCGACTCGAACGCCCCCGGGGAGAAACGGACCGCAGCGCCGACAGAATACTTATGCAGCGCCTGCATCATCACTTCCCCCCTTTGCGGGGCTCCGTCGGCGGACGCGGCGCCAGGATGGCGGCGGCAGTGCCGGCTGGCTTCTTGTCCGCCTTGGGCTTCTTCGGCTCGCGCGTGCTGCGCTTCTGACCTTTGGCCATCGCCGTTCTCCTTGTGAACCTGGCCGCGAACACGGCCGGGTGAGCCGTTTTAGCACCTTCACCGGCTGGGCGCTAATCGTTCAGAAGCGTCAGCAGCCGGGCGCGAACCGGGTCGGGCGCGGTGTCCTCGACCGCGCGGTGCAGCAGGCGGAGCTGACGCCTCGTGTCGTACAACTGATCGAGCAACGACAGCACGATGGGCAGCGTCTCCTCCTCGACGTGCAGCCCGTCGCGCAACTCCACGATCAGCCGCACGCGTGCGACGTCGATTTCGCGGAACACCCACTGGCCCGGTCCGCCGTCCGGACGCACCCACGCCATCTGCACCCAGCGCTCGACATCGGCCGCCATCAGCCCGGCGTCGCTGGCCACTCCTTCGATCGTCATCATGGCTTGGCTCCGGATCCATCTCCCGCCGGGTCCATTCCCCGCCTCGGCTCGACCGGGGACGCGGGCGACCACTGCTGCAGGAACGCGTCCAAGGCATCGTCCGCTCCGGCGAGCGTCACTTCCAGCGTCACGTATTCGTCACCCGCCGGGCGGCCGCCGTGTTCAGGGACGCCGCGCCCGCGCAACCGCAGCCGGGCGCCGGTGTCGGAGCGCTTCGGAACCGTCATCGCGACGGCGCCGGTCGGGGTGGGAACGGTGATCCGCGCGCCGAGCACGGCCTCCTTCAGCGTCACTGGAACGTCGATGTGGATGTCGTTGCCGTCGCGCCGAAAGAACGGATGCGGCTGCACCGAGATTTCGATCAGCGCGTCGCCGGCTGGGCCGCCGTTCAAGCCGGTGCCGCCTTGGCCCTTGAGGCGCATCACCTGCCCGCTCTCGATGCCGGGGGGAATGCGGACATCGAGGCTGCGGCCGTCCGGAAGGGCCAAGCGCTGGGATGCGCCGGAAATGGCATCGAGGAAGCTCACAGACAGTGTGTAGCTGAGGTCGCGTCCGCGCATCCGCATCTCCGAACCGCCGGTCCCGCGGGTGAAAAACTCGCTGAAGATGTCGCCCATGCCCTCGTCGTCGCCGAACCCGGTGGCGTAGCGGCGGCCGGCGCGGCTGTCGCCGTAGTTCTGGTAGCGGGGCGGCTCCGGCTTCGGCTCGCCGGCGCCGTCGATCTCGCCGCGGTCGAAGCGGGCGCGCTTGTCGGGGTCGGATAGCAGGTCGTTGGCGCTGGCGATCCCCTTGAACCGCTCCTCGGCCGCCTTGTTCCCTGGGTTGAGGTCGGGATGGTTCTTCTTGGCCAGCTTGCGGTAGGCCTTGCGGATGTCGTCCGTGGTCGCATCCTTCGGCACGCCAAGGGTTTGGTAGGGATCAGCCGCCATGCACGCTCCTGAGTCGAGGCGGCGTCATCATTCCACGTCTGCGGCAGGACTGGCCAGAGCCGTCGCGGGTTGGCAGGTCGGACACCAGTACAGCGCCCGTCCAGCCATGTCCTCCACCGCGACCGGCGTGCCGCAGACCCGGCACGCCTTGCCCGCCCGGTGCGCGACGTAGTTCGCCTCGCCGCGCCGGACCGGCCCCGTTCGCGCACGGCGGGTGGTGACGATACGGCCGGTCCTGACGCCGTCCGCCATCAGCGCGGCCAGGTCGGCCCACATCGCGTCCCAGGCCGCGCGATCGAGCTCACGGCCAGTCAGATGCGGGTCGATGCCGGCGCGGAACAGCAATTCCGCCCGATAGATGTTGCCGATGCCTGCCACGATGTCCTGGCGCATCAGCAGCAGGCCGATCGCGCTGCGGGAGGCGTGGATCTTGGCCCAAGCGCGCGCCGGGTCAGCGTCGAGGCGTAGCGGGTCATCGCCGAGCCGGGCCATGGCGGCGCGCTTCGCGTCGGGCGACAGCGCCTCGCAGGCGGTGGGGCCGCTGAGGTCGGCCACGCGCCCGTCCGCGAGCAGCCGCAGCCGGACGGCGCCGCGCGGGACGGGCAGTCCGTCCCCCGCCGGGTCGCGGCTGCGGCGGCCGAGCCCTGCCAGGCCCGGTCCATGGAACCGCCAGCCGCCGTACAGGCCCAGATGCACCCGCAGCCAGACCGTGTCGTCGGCGAACCCGATGAACATGTGCTTGCCCTGCGCCTCCGCCGACGTGAGGGGCAGCCCGTCGAGCAGGGCGGCCCCGTCGGCAAAGCGCCCCTGCGGGCTGGAAGCCTGGACGACATGGCCGGTGAAGTGGGCGTCGAAGGCCTGGGCGAGGCGGTGGACGGAATGGCCTTCGGGCGTGGCGAGCTCCTGCGGGACGGCGCGGCACTATAGCCCACCGCCGGCTCGCGTCGAGGCGTTTGTATCCCTATAGGATACAGCTTCATGGGCGATTTGGAGACCTCCCCACCTGTGATCCGCAACCTCCATCGCCTGGCAGTCGGCCTGGCGCTGCTCTTGCCGTGGTTCCTGCTGCACGTGCGGGCGGCGGCCGAGATCGACGTCGATCTCGTCGGCGCGTGTTTCCTTATGTACTGCGCCGTCGAGCGGCGCTGGGAGTGGCTCCGGCAGGACTGGGTTCCGGTCGGTCTCGCTTGGTGGGCCTGGCTGGTCGCCTGCACCGTGCTGAACCTCTCCAGTTCCGGCGCGGACGGCGGGGCGCTAGTCCAGGCGGCGGCGGTCGTGCGTTTCCTGGTGTTCGTCGCGGCACTTGAGCGATGGGTGCTGCCCGCCTCCCGCGACCGGCGCTGGCTGCTGGCCAGCCTGGGCGCGGCGACGCTGTATGTCGCGGCGCAGACGCTGCTGCAGTTCGCAACCGGCTACAACCTGTATGGCGACCCGCGGTCCGGCGACGGCGAGCTGACCGGCCCGTTCGACAAGCCACGCGACGCCCCGACCTTCGTGCGCATGCTGTTCCCCGTGCTGCTGCCCCCGGTCGGCGCCCTGCTGGCCCGGCCCGGGGTACGGCCGGCCCTGGGTGGCGCGGCTCTGGTGGTGGGCAGCGTCGTGGTCATGGTGCTCATCGGCCAGCGCATGCCGGTGCTGCTGACGGCGCTTGGCCTGCTCGTGAGTGGCCTGTTGCTGCCGCGGCTACGCGCCTCGGTGGCAGTCGCCGTGCTTGCTGGCGGCGCGCTGATCGCGGCCTCCGCCGTCGTGTCGCCGCCGGCGTTCTACCGGTTGGTCACCAAGTTCTCGCGGCAGATGGGGGATTTCGCCGACAGCCACTACGGGTTCATCGCCGAGCGCGCCGTCGCCATCGCGGAGCAGCACCCCTGGATCGGGCGCGGCTACGGCGGGTTCAGCACCGGCTGCCCGCAGCCGCGCTATTTCCAGGACTGGCACTGGCCCGCCGCCGTCGCGCACGGTGACGGCGGTGGCGCCGCCCAGTGCGTGATGCACCCGCACAGCCATTACTTGCAGGCGGTGACCGACGCCGGGCTGCCCGGGTTGGCGCTGTTCACCGCACTCGTGGCGGTGTGGCTGTACCGGCTCGGGCAAGGGCTGCTGCGGAACCCGGACCCGCTGCGCGTCGGTCTCTTCGTCGCCGCACTCATCCAGGAATGGCCGGTGGCGTCCACCAGCCCGCTTATCTCCTTCCCGATCGGCGGCTGGTTTTTCCTGCTGCTGGGGTTTGGTTTGGCGGAGGCGAGGCACGCGGCTTCAGGAGGGGCGGCGCGGTCAAGCCATCCCAAGCTTGTCCCGGACGGTTTGCATGACCCGCTCCACCGATAGGTCGTTCAGGTCGGGCGCCTGCAGGACGGTCGCCCACTCGCCATGCGGCCCCCGGGGCGCCGCCTGGCCGGGCACGCCCGCGGCCGAGAACAGGACCACCGTCGGCGCCCCGACCGAAGCGGCGAGGTGCACCGGGCCGGTGTCGTTGCCCAGCACGAGCGCGGCGCCCGCGCCGAGGGCGGCGACATCCCCGATGGAGGTCCGGCCGGTCAGGTCCACGGCGACGGCACAGGCCGCCACGATCGCTGCGGCGAAGGCGACCTCCGGTTGGCCGCCGACGATCACCGGCGTTATTCCCCGCGCCTGCAGCCGCCTGGCCGCCTCGCCGTAACGTTCGGCCGGCCACCGCTTGACGGAGCCCACGCCAGCGCCGCCGGGCATCAGCAGGGCGTAGGGTCCAGCGATCCCATGCCGGTCGCCGAGGCCGATCAGCCAGTCCCGTTCGGGCGTGGGCCAGCGCGTGACGCCGGCGGCGCGAAGCTGCTCCCGTTGGCGCTCCACGGTGTGCATCGAATCGCGCAGGGGGTTGCGGTGCGGATGCGAGCAGCCGGGGGCGATGCCCGACCACTGCGGCCGTCCAATGAGGTTGAAGTAGCGGCCCGACCGCCGGGAGGTTTGCAGGTCGTAGATGAAGTCGAAACCGCGCGCGGCCCGCACGGTCCGCAGGATCGCCGGCAGGTTCCACCAGGACGCGCGGGGATCGACCAGAACCTCGTCGAACCAGGGCGCCGCCTGGGCTAGTCGCTGGAACGGCGCCGTCGTCAGCAGTGCGACATGGCTGCCGGGATGCTGCGCGCGGATCGCGGCGAACGCGTGGAAAGCATGGATGAAATCGCCGAGCGCTCCGAGCTTGATGACGAGGATTCGCGGCATTCAGCGGGGCCGGATACGGTGCGGGCTCAATGCTATCTGATACCCTGCCTTCGCGGCGCGTGACAATCTTGCTGCCCCATCGCGAATCGTTCGGCCCGGCCGCCGCCGGCGCGGTCGCGATGGTGGTGCAGCGCCTCGCCGCCGGGCCATCGCGCTATAAGGCTCTCGTGGTCGGGCCGCCGTTCCCCGGCCCGCGCTTTCCCGGCATCGATTTCATGCCGGCCCGCGTGCCGAACTGGCTGCCGCTGACGCCAACCCAGCGCTACGCGGCCAAGCTGGCGCTGGTCCTGGCACCGCTGCCGCCCGGCCTCATCGAAGTGCACAACAAGCCGGACGTGGCGCTCTGGCTGGCCCGGCTGTTCCCGCGGCGACCCGTCAGCCTGTTCCTGCACAACGACCCGCGCACCATGCGCGGCGCGCGGTCGCCCCTGGCGCGGCGGCGCCTGCTCGGACGGCTGGCCCGCGTCGTCACCGTCTCGGAGTTCCTGCGCCGCTGCCTGCTCGACGGGGTGGAGCCGCCGTCGGATCGCCCGCCAATGATTATTCACAACGCGCTCGACCTCGCGGCCGTGCCAGCCGGATTGCCCATGCACTTGCGGGAGCGGGTGATCCTGTTCGCCGGCCGAGTGGTGCCCGACAAGGGGCCGGACGCCTTCGTGGCCGCGTGCGCGCAGGCGCTGCCGGACCTGCCGGGCTGGCGTGCGGAGATCATCGGGGCCGACGGCTTCTCCGCGGACGCCCCCGACTCCGCCTTCATCCGCGGCCTCCGCCCGGCCGCTGCCGCCGCCGGGGTCGTGCTGCACGGCCACCGGCCCCACGCCGCCGTGCTGGAGGCGATGGCCCACGCCGCGATCGTGGTCGTGCCGAGCCGGTGGCAGGAGCCGTTCGGCCTGACCGCGCTGGAGGCGATGGCGTGCGGCGCTGCGGTCGCCTGCTCCGGGCGGGGCGGCCTCGCCGAAGTCGTGGGCGACGCGGCGGCCGCGATCGATCCGGACGACCCGGCCGAGGTCGCGCAAGCATTGCGGCGCTTGGCGGGGGACGCCGGGTTGCGCGCGGATTTGTCCGCCAAAGGGCTGCAGCGGGCCCGCGAGCGTTTCTCCAGCGTGGACGCCATCGCCAGGCTCGATGCCCTTCGCGACCAGGAGATCGCTACCTGGAGCAGGCCGCGGCCTTGACGCCGGTGGCCGCCAGCAAACCCGCCGCCGGACTCGTCAAGATCCTCCCGCCGACGCAGAGTCGGGCGGCGCCCGCCATCGACGCCTGCGCCAGGGCGACCGCATCCGCGCCCTCGTCGAACATCGCGCCGGCATAGCGTGCGACGGTTTGCAAGACCCATGGCGTCGCCGGCCTTGAAGGCCCGCTAGGCGCCGGGAACCAGGCGCACCTCGACCTGCGCCCCCGTCGCCTCGGCCGCGTGCCGGAACAGGGCGCTGGTTGAGGCCAGCGTGGTCTCGGCGGCGCAGAGGACGACCACCCGGCCGCCCTCCCGCATGGCGCGCCGGGCGAGGGAGGCGTCCACTCGGATAGCGCGTGTGCCTGCCGCTGCCGGACCGAGCGTCGAACAGATCGGCGCGGACGTAGTGGCTGAGCGTCAAACCCGGCAGGCCCAATTTGCGGCACGCCGTCTCGAACACGTCGACGTTGCTGGCTGCCGTGTGCAGCAGCGCGAGATGCCGGTTCAATGGATGTTCGGCTCCGGGGTCGGCGCCGTCCCTTCCAGCACGCGGTAGTCGCAGCCGTCGTTGGCCTGGGTCACCTGCTCGCTGTGCAGCAGGCCGAAACCGCGGGCGTAGCGTGGCGGGGGCGGCACCCAGGCGGCGCGCCGGGCGGCCAGCGCGTCCGCAGCCACGTCCAGCGAAATGCGCCGGTCCGGCACGTCCAGCGTGATCGGGTCGCCGTCCCGCACCAGGGCGAGCGGCCCGCCGACGGCGCTCTCGGGGGCGACGTGCAGCACGCAGGTGCCGTAGCTGGTGCCGGACATGCGGGCGTCGCTGATGCGGACCATGTCGCGCACGCCCTCGCGCAGCAGCTTCTTCGGGATCGGCAGCATACCCCATTCCGGCATCCCGGGGCCGCCGATCGGCCCGGCGTTGCGCAGCACCAGCACGCTGTCGGCGGTCACGACCAGCGCCGGGTCGTCGATCCGGGCCGCCATGTCGTCGTAGTCCTGGAACACCACCGCCGGCCCGGTGTGGCGCAGCAGGCGCGGATCGGCCGCACTCGGCTTGATGACGGCGCCATCGGGCGCGAGGTTGCCCCGCAGCACCGCCACGCCGCCCTGCGGCAGCGCCCGGTCCAACGGCAGGATCACGGCGTCGTTCAGCACCTTCGCGCCGGCGATGTTCTCACCCAGGGTCGCCCCCGTGACCGTCATGCAACCGAGGTCGAGCTGCGCGCCCATCCGGTTCATCAGCGCCCGCGACCCCCCCGCGTAGTGGAAGTCCTCCATCAAATATTTACCGCTTGGGCGGATATTGGCGATCAGCCTGGTCTCGCGGCTCAGCGCGTCGAACCGGTCGAGGTCGAGCGGCACGCCCGCCCGGCGCGCCATCGCGATCAGGTGGATGATGGCGTTGGTGGAGCCGCCCAGCGCCATCGCGACCCGCACGGCGTTGTCGAAGCTGGCGGCCGTCAGCAACCGGGAGGGACGCTGGTCGTCCCACGCCATGTCCACGATGCGCCGCCCGGTCGCCGTCGCCATCCGGGCATGGTTGCTGTCCGGCGCCGGGATCGAGCTGCTGCCCGGCAGCGCCAGGCCGAGCGCCTCCACCGACACCGTCATGGTGCTCGCCGTGCCCATCGTCATGCAGGTGCCCCAGGACCGGGCGATGCCGTCCTCGACCCCGTTCCAGTCGTCTTGCGTGATCGTGCCGGCGCGCAGCTCGTCCCAGTACTTCCAGGTGTCGGACCCGGAGCCGAGCGTGTGGCCCTGCCAGTTGCCGCGCAGCATCGGCCCGGCGGGCATGAAGATCGCCGGCAGGTCCATCGACAGCGCGCCCATGACCATCGCCGGCGTCGTCTTGTCGCAGCCCCCCATCAGCACCAACCCGTCGAGCGGGAGGGAGCGCGCGATCTCCTCGACCTCGATGGCGAGCAGGTTGCGGTACAGCATCGTGGTCGGCTTCATGAAGTTCTCGGGCAGCGCCAGCGCCGGGATTTCGAGCGGGAAGCCGCCTGCCTGCCAGACGCCGCGCTTCACCTCCTCCGCCCGGATGCGGAAGTGCTGGTGGCACGGGTTGATGTCCGACCAGGTGTTCAGGACGCCGATGACCGGCTTGCCTTTCCAGTCCGCCTCCGCGTAGCCCATCTGCTTGGTGCGGCTGCGGTGGCCGAAGCTGCGCAGATCGGCCACGCCGTACCAGCGGAAGCTGCGCAGCGCCTCGGGCGTCTTGCGGGTCATGCGTCAAATCTCCTTGCGCCTTGCGGTCGTGGCGACGTTGGCTGCTACCCGCGCGCCGATCCCGCTGTATAACCGGGGTCATGCGAAGCCTCATTTCGTCTGGGTCGGCGTTCGAAGCTGATATCGGCTACTCCCGCGCCGTCGTCGCGGGCGACTGGGTGTTCGTCTCGGGGACGACCGGCTTCGACTACGCGACCATGAGGATATCCGAGGACGTTCGGGAACAGGCCGAGCAGACACTGCGCAACATCGACGAGGCGCTTTCCGCAGCTGGAAGTTGCTTCGCCGAGATCGTACGCGTGCGATACATAGTGCCTGTAGCCGCCGATTTCGAACCATGCTGGCCCGTGCTGCGCCAGCGCTTCGGCGACATCCGGCCGGCCGCGACGATGATCGTGGCGGGACTGTCCGATCCTCGCATGAAAATCGAGATCGAAGTCACCGCACATCGGTCGGGCTGAAGAGAGACCGGGTCCGTCGCGTCGGCCATTATCCAGTGGGATGGGCGAGGTCGGGACCTACATTGGCTTCGGCCAGGCGCACGGCGGCGACGTGCACCATTTTCAGCGCGGCCGCCGCAGCCTCTCCCAAGCCTTCCACCCGAAGCAGCGCCGGCACGGGCGCCGCAATCGCTCCGGCGTAGCTGCCGAACCGCGAGAGCAGGGCGCGGGCGATAGCCTTCGTGTCCCGTCGCGGCAGTGCGAGGAACAGCACCATCTCCAGCAACTCGTGGTCGGCGATGCCGCCCGGGTCCGTGGACAGCAGGCGTTGGCGCATCCGGTGGCGATGCCCGGCCGCGCTGATCGGCGAGGGCGGCCTGGGGTCGGCGGCGAGGGGCAGCGGGGCTTGGTCCATTCCCGCACAGTCGCACGTCAGGCCGCGATCGTCCAAGGAGCGAAACGATCGCGCCAGGACCCGTCGAGCGCGATGGCGCGGCGGCTATCGCGGTCGATCGCGGCCAGGACCGACAACCCGTCCGCCCGCGTTTCGCCGGCCGACGTTAGCACCTGGCGCATGTGGATAGACTTGCCGCCGATCCGCTCCACGTGCGTCTCGATCACGACATCGCCGGGCCAATTCATCTCGCGCCTGAAGTCGATCTCCAGCCGCACGATCACCATCGAGAAAGCGGCGTCCGAGCGGTAGATGCCGGCGGCCTGCATCAAGTCGGTCCGGCCCGCCTCGAACATGACCGAGTAGATCGCGTTGTTGACGTGGCCGACCATATCGCAATCGCTGAAGCGCAGCTTATGCGTGGTGACGAACGGCGCCGGCATCAGGCGTAGGGCGGCTTGGTGTAGCCCGCTGGCGAGTGGGTGAACACCTCGCAGCCCGCCTCCGTCACGCCCACCATGTGCTCGAACTGGGCCGACAGGCTGCGGTCGCGGGTGACGGCGGTCCAGCCGTCGTCGAGCACCTTCACCTCGGGGCGCCCGGCGTTCACCATCGGCTCGACGGTGAAGAACATGCCGGGGCGCAGGACCGGACCCTCGCCGGAGCGGCCGAAATGCAGCACGTTGGGTGCCTCGTGGAAGCGGCGGCCGATGCCGTGGCCGCAGAAATCGCGCACGACGCTGAACCGGTGGCTCTCGACGTAGGCCTGGATGGCGTGGCCCACGTCGCCGAGCGTGGCGCCCGGCCGGATCGCGGCCAGCCCGCGCATGAGCGATTCGTAGGTGACGTCCATCAGCATGCGCGCCTTGGTGCCGGGTTGGCCGGCCGCGTACATCCGGCTGGTGTCGCCGTGCCAGCCGTTCAGGATGACGGTCACGTCGATGTTGAGGATATCGCCGTCGATCAGCCGCCGCTCGCCGGGAATGCCGTGGCAGACGACGTGATTGATAGAAGTGCAGATCGATTTTGGATAGCCGCGGTAGTTGAGCGGCGCCGGGATCGCGTGATGGGCCAGGATGAAGTCGTGACACACCGCATCGAGTTCGGCGGTGGTGACGCCGGGGCGGACGTGCGCGGTCACTAGGTCCAAGGCCTCCGCGGCGAGGCGTCCGGCTGCCCGCATCCCCTCGAAATCCTCGGTCGAATGGATCGTGATCCGCCGCGCATCCGTGCCGCCGTCCATATCAGCCCCGCGTGTCGCGTTTCATGGTGAGCGACCGAAAATGCTCACCTTACCGCTTCGGTGCAAGGGCTGGGCTGCAAGATCGGCAGGTGGTTCAACTCCGCGTGCGGCGGGCCGCCCGCGCCGGCAGGTGCGACACCGATGTGGCGTGCGGGCGCCTGGCCGTGTGGAAGCGCTCGCGCGGCATGATGTCGGCGCCAAATTGCGGGGCCGGGCGGACGAAGCCGCGCAGCGCCGCGAGCCGGATGGTCAAATGCGGCAGTGTCGCGGCCGAGGCGGAGGCGATGAGGGCTGGAAAGCGGGTGGGCGGGGCGGCGTAGCGCCCGACCGGCACGCCGAGCCGCTCGTAGCCCTGGTCGAGCAGGGCTGCCATATGAAGGTCCCGCTCGGAGCCGGTGGACGCTCCGAGCACCACGCCGATCAGCCGAACGTCGCCGCGCACGGCCGAGGTGACGAGGTTGCAGCCGGACGCTTCGGTGTAGCCGGTTTTGAGCCCGTCGGCGCCGGGGTAGGACTGCAGCATGCGGTCGTGGTTCCAGATGGTGCGGCCGTGGAATACGAAGTTGGGCGTGCTGAAATACCGGTACTCGACCGGGTAGTCCTGCACGAGGTGCCGGGCGAGCAGCGCGAGGTCGCGGGCGGTGGTCAGTTGTTCGATGTCGGGCAGGCCGGAGGCGTTGCGGAAAGTGGTCCGGCTCATTCCCAGGGCGCGGGCGCGCAGGGTCATCATTTGGGCGAAGCGCGCCTCGTCGCCGCCCAGCAATTCGCCGAGGGCAGCGGCCGCGTCGTTGGCCGACTTGGTGACGAGGCCAAGCAGGGCCTGCTCGACGGTGATGGCGGTGCCGGGGACGAGGCCGAGCTTGGACGGCGACATGGCGGCGGCGTGAGCCGAGACGGGCACCATTTGATTGAGGCTGATCCGGCGGTCGCGCACCGCTTCGAACAGCATGTAGATCGTCATCATCTTGGTGAGGCTGGCTGGGAAGCGGACATCGTCGGCACTGGCCGCTTCGAGCACTTCGCCGGTTTGGGCGTCCACCACGATGGAGCTGTAGCGGTCGGAGCCAATCTGCGCCTGGGCGGCGCTTGGCAGCGACACGCCGAAGGCCACCGCCAGGCACGCGGGCAGAAGACGGGTCGCCACGGACCTCGTGAGACTGGGTAGAAGCCGGCACGGCATGCCCGAGAACCCCTGCGAAGACGGAATCGTATAGTCAATAGCGCTCTTTGCTGTCCAGCACTCAACGAAAAAATATGTTAATTCTAAGGTGTTACGTCGGTTGTTTCCGAAGGTGGGCAGCCAGCGGAGCTGCCGGGCAATGCTGCATTGCACAAATTTCCTTGACCGGGGGAAACCTGAAGGATACTACAACTGTGTGCTGCAACGCAGCATCAAGGTTCCGCGGCCGGCTCCGATCCTTCAGCCACCTCCGCGCGAGCCAATTTGGGCACCCAGAGGAGACTCGAAATGAACAACCAATTCACGACCACGATTGACGCCGCGAACGTGCAAGCCAAGCAGAACCTGGACCGCACCATGTCCGGCCTCAAGAACGGCGCGGCGCAGGCGACCACCGGCATCGAGCAGGCGCAGGACAAGATGCGCGGCGGCGTCGAGCGTGCGATGAAGACGGCCGAGGAGATGTTCTCGTTCTACCAAGGCAACATCGAGGCGATTGCCCGCTCCAGCCAGATTTTCGCGTCCGGCATGCAGAATCTGTCGCAGCGCATGGCGGCGACGGCCAAGACGACGATGGAGGAGACGATCAGCACCATGAAGGCGCTGTCCTCCGTGAAGTCGCTCAAGGAAGCGACCGACCTGCAGCAAAACCTGGCGCGCGCGACGTTGGAGAAGGCGGTGACGCAGACCGGCCAGATTGCCGACAGCTCGATCAAGCTGACGGAGCAGACCTTCGCGCCCATCGGTGCGCGGGTGACCCTCGCGGTCGAGAAGTTTTCCAAAGCCGGCTGATTTTCCGCGTCTGCCGATCTGCTAAAAGTGATGGCGAGGGCCCGGGCATCTGTCCGGGCCCTCAGCATTTTAGGGCGGCCGACGACGCCGCCCTTTTCCCACCTGCCGCCAATCCGATATGCTGCCCCGATGAACAGCCAATTACCGGGGGTGCGTGGTCCAGCTTTGCGTCGCCCGGCCGGGAAGAGCACGAGCATGAGCGACAACGACAAACGCGGTGGCAACGAGGGGCCTAATGTCGGGACCGTTACCAAGACGCGTCCGAAAACCAAAAAACCCGCCTTATACAAAGTGTTGATGCTGAACGACGATTATACTCCGATGGAGTTCGTCGTTCACGTGCTGGAGCGGTTCTTCCAAAAGACGCGGGAGGAGGCGACCCGCATCATGCTGCACGTGCATCGCCGGGGTGTTGGGGTGTGCGGCGTGTTCACCTACGAGGTTGCCGAGACCAAAGTGACGCAAGTCATGGACTTGGCCCGGCAGAACCAGCATCCTCTCCAATGCACGATCGAGAAAGAATGAGGGCTGCAATCCGGGTCGCCGCCACCCATGTCACTGGACGGTTAAGAATTCACCGCTAGTCTTGGTGGCTGCGATGTCCCTGCCAGCCTGGCACGGTGTCAAGTGGCCCTTGCGAAGGAGCGTCGATCCCATGTTGTCACGGAACCTAGAGCAGACGCTGCATCGCGCCTTGTCGTTCGCCAGCGAGCGCCGTCACGAATACGCCACCCTCGAACACCTGCTGCTTGGACTGACCGACGACAGCGACGCGGCGACCGTGCTGCGCGCCTGCGGCGTCGACCTCGACAAGTTGCGACAGGAACTAGGCGAGTTTCTCGACAAGGACTTGCCCGGGCTTGCCACCGAACGTCCCGGCGACCCGAAGCCGACCGCCGGCTTCCAGCGGGTGGTACAACGGGCGGCCATCCACGTGCAGTCCAGTGGACGCGATGAGGTCACCGGCGCCAACGTGCTGGTTGCCCTGTTCAGCGAGCGCGAGAGCCACGCCGTCTATTTCCTGCAACTGCAGGATATGACCCGGTTGGACGCGGTCAATTTCATCAGCCATGGCATCGCCAAGGCGCCTGGCCGCCCGGCGGCCCGTCCGGAGAAAAGCAGCGAGCGCCCCGAGGGACCTGGGGAAAGCGAGCGCGAGGAGAAGTCCGGCCGCCGCAACCAAGACGCGCTGAGCACCTACTGCGTCAACCTCAACAAGAAGGCCGCAGCGGGCAAGATCGACCCGCTGATCGGGCGGGAGATGGAAGTCGAGCGCACCATCCAAATCCTGTGCCGGCGGACCAAGAACAACCCGCTGTATGTCGGTGACCCCGGGGTCGGCAAGACCGCGATCGCCGAGGGATTGGCCAAGCGCATCGTCGAGGGCGACGTGCCGGAGGTGCTCGCCAAGTCGTCCATCTACGCGCTCGACATGGGCGCCCTGCTGGCCGGCACCCGCTACCGCGGCGATTTCGAGGAGCGGTTGAAGGCGGTCGTGACGGAGTTGGAAGCGCAGCCCAACGCCGTGCTGTTCATCGATGAGATCCACACAGTCATCGGCGCCGGCGCCACCAGCGGCGGGGCGATGGACGCGTCGAACCTGTTGAAGCCGGCGCTCGCGTCCGGGAACTTGCGCTGCATCGGCAGCACCACCTACAAGGAATTCCGCAACTACTTCGAGAAGGACCGTGCGCTCGTGCGGCGCTTCCAGAAGATCGACGTGGCGGAGCCCAGCCAGGAGGATGCGGTCAAGATCCTGCGTGGCCTCAAGACCAACTATGAGCGCCACCACAAGGTCCGTTACACCGACGAGGCGATCCGCGGCGCGGTGGAGCTGTCGGCCAAGTATATCAACGACCGCAAGCTTCCGGACAAGGCGATCGACGTCATCGACGAGGTCGGCGCCTCGCGGATGCTGCTGCCCGAGGGCCAGCGCCGCAAGACTGTGACCCTGCGCGATGTCGAGGAGATCGTCGCCAAGATCGCTCGCATCCCACCGAAGTCGGTGTCGGCGGACGACAAGGAGACGCTCCGCAACTTGGAGCGCGACCTGAAGGCGATGGTGTTTGGGCAGGATGTCGCGATCGATGCGCTGTCGGCCGCCATCAAGCTCAGCCGCGCCGGGTTGCGGGAGGCGGAGAAGCCGATCGGCAACTACCTGTTCAGCGGCCCGACCGGCGTCGGCAAGACCGAAGTCGCGCGCCAACTCGCCTCCACGCTCGGGATCGAGCTGATCCGCTTCGACATGAGCGAGTACATGGAGCGGCACAGCGTCAGCCGCTTGATCGGCGCGCCGCCGGGCTATGTCGGCTTCGACCAGGGCGGTTTGCTGACCGACGGCATCGACCAGCATCCGCACTGCGTGCTGCTGCTGGACGAGATCGAGAAGGCGCACCAGGACCTGTTCAACATCTTGTTGCAGGTCATGGATCACGGGCGGCTGACCGACCACAACGGCAAGTCAGTCGATTTCCGCAACGTGATCTTGATCATGACCACCAATGCCGGCGCGTCCGACATGGCGAAGGAAGCGATCGGGTTCGGCCGGGATGCGCGCGAAGGGGAGGACGAGGAGGCGGTCAGGCGCCTGTTCACGCCGGAGTTCCGTAACCGCCTGGACGCGATCATCCCGTTCGCCGGGTTGACGGAGGAGACGGTCGGCCGGGTGGTCGAGAAGTTCGTCATGCAGCTTGAGGCGCAGTTGGCGGACCGCAACGTCACGATCGAGCTGTCGTCCGGCGCGAAGGAGTGGCTGGCGGAACGGGGCTACGACCGTCTGTATGGCGCGCGGCCGTTGGCCCGGGTCATCCAGGAGTACATCAAGAAACCGCTTGCGGAGGAGTTGCTGTTCGGCAAGCTGGTGAAGGGTGGCTCGGTCGGCGTGACGCTGGTGGATGGCAAGCTGGCCTTCGCCTACACCGAGGCACCCGCCTCGCAGCAGCCGAAGCCTGAGAGCGATGGCGATGAGGGCGAGTCGGAGAAAGAGCCGGAAACGGTCGATTGAACGAAATGTCGCCGGGGCAACCCGGCGGTGTCTCCCGCAGGAGGGTTGCGATATGAAAGCGGTCTGGAACGGCAAGGTGATCGCCGAGAGCGAAGATATCGTCTCGGTCGAGAATAACGCCTACTTCCCAGCCGACGCTGTCCATCAATCATACTTCCGGCCCAGCACGCATACCAGCTTCTGCCCATGGAAGGGGACCGCCAGCTACTACACGTTGGAAGTGGACGGCGAGACCAACCAGGATGCGGTTTGGTTCTACCCGGAACCAAAGCAGGCTGCGGAGAACATCCGAGGACGCGTGGCCTTCTGGAAAGGCGTGAAGGTCTCAGCGTAGGACCTGGTTCAATCCGGCAGCTTGAAGCGGATGGAGACAGGGCAGTGGTCGGAGAGGTGTTCCTTCTCCGACGCGTCCTCCCGATAGGTCATCACCCGCAGGCTATCTGGTTCCATCCACATCCGTGCAGCGCCGCCCGCTAGGATATGGTCGATGAAATGCCCCCCGGCCCAGCATGGGCTGTCCCGCCCTTCGGTTGCCCGGGCCAGTGGCGCGGCGGCATTCAGCGACGCCAACACTTGATCGGCGCCGTCCATCCAGCGGTTGAAGTCGCCGAGCACCACGAACGGCACCCCCTTCGCCCGGCGTTGCGCGACCCAGCCCTGCAGGACCGCGACCTGGCCCCGTAAGGTACTGCATTGCGGCCGCCGGGACGTATCGAGCCGGTCGCGCTGGCAGCCGGTCTTGAGGTGGACAGCCATGATCCGCAGCCGGCCGCCGGGCCAATCGAGCGTGATGTCCGCCCCGCTGCGAAGGTGGAAACGGGCGTTGGGGTAAAGGTCGAGCCCAGTCAGGTCCGGGTTGCGCGTCACCGTGAACGCGCGCCGCACCGCGAGGCCCACTCGCTGGACCACGTTGTCCTGGGTGAAGAACAGGGCGTAGCGGTCGGGCGGAAAAAGTGCCGCGGCGACGCTGGGGCCGTCCACCTCCTCCAGAGCCACGACGTCGGCGTCCAACGCGTCGGCGTAGCGACGGAGCCGGGCGATGTCCGCGGCGGTTTTGGGGTGGACGTCGTTCGGCAGGGCCGGGTCGCCATCGGGCCGTGCTGTCAGCCACTCCAGGTTCCAGGTCGCGACCTTCAACTCGGTTGCGTGCGCGAGGCTGGGCAACAGGAGGGCAAGCAGGAGAAGCCGGATCATGCGAACAGGTCCTGGTATCGGGGAATGGCAGGCGGTGCGGGAGGTTCCGGCAAGCCGGGCGAAGTGTCGGGGCAGGCGCCGCATGAGAGCAGGAAAGCCGCTGTGTCGTCGAGCAGGCGGGGATCGCGCGTCAGGTCGGCGCGGTCGCCGCGGGGAACCCAGATGAAGGTGTGGATGCGCGCCCGGGTCAGCAGCACGCGATAGGCGTTCAGCCGATTGGCGGATTTCTCGGTGCCTATGCGCGTCCATGCCGTGCCGCGGAACGCGCGCGCGGCCCAGGCGCCGCCGTTGTGCACGAGGTCGCCATCCCAGCACAGCCCGGCGGCGTCCAGCTCCAGCCCCTGGCAGAAAAACTCGGTCGCCGCTGTCTCTAGGGCGTCCGAGGCGCGGATATCCGGAAATCGGTCGAGGAACCAGCGTGCGACAGACGCCGGGTCGTCGTGGGGCAAGACGCTGCCAAGCCCTTCCGCGCGCAGGCGGCGAGCGCCCGAGCTGGCGAGCAGCCCGGCCCGCCTGGTGCCCCGGCAGGTTCGACGCAGACAGGTCCGCAAGGTGGCGAGGTCGCGAACCACGGTGAACGGCATGGGGCTGCGTGCGGCGAGTTCCCGGGCATATCGGTCGTTTCCGGCCAGCACGGCGTCCACCCAGGCTGGCGCGTCGCGGCAGCGGAGGGAACGGACCGACATCGCGAGGTGCAGGGCATCATCGAAGTCGGCGGCCGGCGTGGAGAGGCGCTGCCGGAGCGTGGGTGCTGCCTGCGCGAGGGCCGAGGCGTGAACCCGCCAATTTGGCCGGTCCCGGAGCGCCACGCCCCAGGCAGCCAAGCCGCCTTCGCCGTCGTGGATCTCCTGGCCGCCGCCGACGAGGCAGACGATCACCGGGCCGTCGCCGCGCCGCGCCATGATGTCCAGAAGATGGGCTGGCTCGGATTGGGTGAGCGGGAGGCGTCGTTCGGCGGTTTTGGCGATCGCGTGGGCGTGGGTCCAGCACCGCTGGGCTTCGTCGATGACGATGACGCGCTCGGGTGGCACCCCGGCGAGCGCGTAGCTGTCGCGGAAGGCGGGCAGGGCTTGGATGACGCTTTCCATGCGCTGCCGGAGGGCGCGGAGGGCGGTTCGGGTGGGTGCCGCGTCGCGGGCGAGAGCCTCCCGCAGCACGTGGACGAGGGCCGGGTTGCCGGTCAGGAACATCGCCTGCTCCAGCGGGTCGGAGGCGAAAGCGACGTTTAGGCCGCAGAGCGTCTTGCCGGCGCCTGGAATGCCGGTGACAAACACAATGCCAGGTCGCCGGCCCGCCGCCGCTGCCGCGATGGCGTTCGAAATGGCGGTGTGCGTCGCGTGCAGGCCGTCCGCATCGGCGCCGCTTGCGGCAATGTCCGCGACGCCATGGCGGGCGTAGAGCGTGCAAGCTGCCTCGATCAACCCCGGCATGGAGCGATAAGGGGCGGCGATCCAGGATGGGGCGTCGAGGATGGGACCGGGGGGCGCCAGGCTGGCAAGCTCCCGCAGCAGGGACCCGAACGTCGCGGCATTGGCTTGCAGGCAGGCAGTCACGCCGGGGAGCATGAGCGGGCGGACCGGCGTCAGGTGCGGGGCATGCGCCGTGACGAGCAATGGCACGACGGGGTGGGCGCGGCTGCCGGCGTGGAAGTCGTGGAGGTCGAGCGCCGCGTCCTCGGCCACGTCTTCCGCCCGGTGCCGCCGGCCGAACCGGAGCGTGCACGCCACGATGCAGTGCGGAGTGAGGACGACCGCGTCGACCGAGCGCCCGGCCCGCAGCAGCCGCACGTCGAGCAGCACCGGCCAGTCCTTCGTGTCGGACGTCACGGCTGCCCGCAGCAGCCGCAGCTTGCGTGCCCACAGCCGACGCCGGCGCTCATCGCCGCCGAGGTCGATCGGCCCGCGCAGAAGATCGCCCGCTACCCCGGTCCAGGCACAGAACATCCTCCTACCATGCCGGAACCGTGTTAACGAAATGGGGTGCAGCTCGGCGCTTCCAGCGCCGGGAGGGCAGCGTCTTCGCCTTTTTTGGAACCTGCATGGCCTTCGCCATGTTCCCCTTCCATGCAAGACGCCAATTCCGTCGACGACGAACTCAAGGTGGCGGCGTTCCCATTGGCCTGTCGACGGCGCCTACCCCGTGTGTTCACAAGAAAGGCAGATGGCATGACCAACGCGTGCGCCGCAGTCGCCGGGCATGGCCGCGACCTCCCGATAACCGCCGGGACGGCAGGATGAGCCCCGCCGCCCCTGCCATTCAAACCGACATCCCCGCACGGCTCGACCGGCTGCCCTGGAGCCACTTCCACGCGCTGATCGTGCTGGCGCTCGGCATCACCTGGGTGCTGGACGGGCTGGAGGTGACCATCGTGGGTTCGCTCGGCCCGATCCTGCAGGATCCTCGGACGCTCAACCTGAGCGCGCAGGACGTCGGCAGCGTCGCTTCGTTCTATGTCATCGGGGCGGTCGTCGGCGCACTGGGGTTCGGCTGGCTGACGGACCGGCTCGGGCGCAAGCTGATCTTCAACGTCACCCTCGGCATCTACGTCGTCGGCGTGCTGCTGTCCGCGTTCGCGTGGGATTTCTGGAGCTTCGTCGCGTTCAGGGTGATCACCGGGCTCGGCATCGGCGGCGAGTATGCGGCGATAAATTCCGCCATCGACGAGCTGATCCCGGCGCGGCTGCGCGGGCGCATCGACTTGATGGTGAACGGCAGCTATTGGCTGGGCGCAGCGGCGGGGGCGGCTGCGTCGATCCCGTTGCTGTCGGGACGGATGGTGTCGATCGACATCGGCTGGCGCCTTGGGTTCGGCATCGGCGCGGTTTTGGGCGCGTTCATCCTGGTGCTCCGCCGCTTCGTTCCAGAGAGCCCACGCTGGCTGGTGACGCACGGGCGCAACGACGAGGCGCAGAAAACCGTGGGCGACATCGAGCGCCGGGTGGCGGAAACCGGGGGCGTCTTGGCGACACCCGAAGGCACGCTGACGGTGCATCCGCGCGTGAACTTCGGGTTCGGCTTGATCTTCACCGCCATGCTGGGCAACTACAAGGGACGGAGCGTGCTGGCGCTGACGCTGATGACGGCGCAGGCGTTCCTGTTCAATGCGGTGTTCTTCACCTACGGGCTGGTGCTCGCGAATTACGAGCACGTCGCCCCCGCCGATATCGGGCTGTACGTCCTGCCGCTCTGCATCGGCAATTTCCTCGGTCCGGTGCTGCTCGGCCCGTTGTTCGACACCGTGGGACGTCGGCGCATGATCGCCGGCACCTATGGCCTGACGGGCGTGCTGCTGATCGGCGTCGCGGTGCTGTTCGGGCTCGGGGCGTTCGACGCCGTCACCCAGACGATCGCGTGGGTGGTGGTGTTCTTCTTCGCCTCGGCTGCGTCCAGCTCGGCCTACCTGACCGCCAGCGAAATTTTTCCCCTGGAGACCCGCGCCCTGGCGATCGCCGTGTTCTACGCCCTCGGCACGTTGATCGGAGGGGCCGCGGCGCCGGCCTTGTTCGGCTGGCTGATCGAGCTGCAATCGGCGTGGGCGCTCAGCGGCGGATACGCGGTGGCTGCGGTGCTGATGATCCTGGGCGCGGTGGCGGAGGCGTACCTGGGGATCGACGCCGAAGGAAAGTCACTCGAGAGCATCGCGGAGCCATTGTCGGCGTGACACCCTGGCGCTGGCCGCGGAGGACAAGCCGATGTGCCGGCCTAGCGATTCTCGGAGCATCCTCCTCCGTGCCGATAGGCGCGCGAAGGATGCCCCGCGGCCACGCGGCGCCTATCGCGCCCGGCGCGCCAGGCGTCGCGCGGTAAACTGCGCGCCGCAGGCGAAGCGCAGCAAGGGGCCGAATGCGTTCGCCGCCGATGGCCCGACGAAGAACAGGTCTGGGACCGTGGACTCGAACCAGCTTGACAGCATAGGCGCGCCAGCCTCGGTGCGGAGCCGCTGGCGGGTCGCGTCGTCGAGGAAGGCGAGCCGGCCGAGATCGACCTTGTACCCGGTCGCAGCGATCACGTGGTCGACCTCCAGGATGCGGGCGCCGTCCGGCCCGTCCAGCGTGAGCGCCGCTCGTCCGTCATGGGCCGAGGCGTCGACGACACGCACGTTGGTATACATGGCGACGCCGGCCTCCACCTGCTCGCGGACGAACCAGCACGGCGCCGGGCCCAGGTAGCGCCCGGTGACCTTCACCCGAAATCCCTCCGGCATAGCGTGGAACACCAGCGGCGCTTCCGTGCAGAGCACCGATTTCCAACCAGCGCCGATCGTGGTGGCGGGCGCGCGGAGGCGATCTTTTCGGCTGCGCGGACGCGGTGGGGCGTTGAAGCGGATGGCCGGCCGCCGGGTCAGCAGATGGGTGACCGCGCCGGCTTGCACCAGCAGCGCGGCGCAGTCGGCCGCCGAAGCGCCGCCGCCGACCACCGCCACCGTTCGGCCTGCGAAGCCCGACAGGTCGTGATGCAGCGAGGAGTGGGAGACGAGGTCCGGCGGCAGGCTGGCGAGCACTGGAGCGACATGGGCGTAGTGCGTGATCCCGACCGCGCACACCACCTGCCGGGCCGTCACGGCCTCACCGTCGGCCATGACCAGCTCGAACCCGGCACGGGACGGCCGCAACGCCGTGACTGTCCGGTCTTCCAGCATCGGCACGTAACGGCGGGCGAACTCCTGCCCGTACTCGGCGAAGGTCTGCCGCGCCACGGGGAGGCCGGCATCGGCGTACTCGATGCCACGTTCCTGGCAGAAGCGCGCGAGCGGGTAGTCGCCTTTGGGGTCGTAGAGGTTGGAGGCGAACCCCTCGGATTTCAGCCGCATGCCGTTCGGCATTTGCGTTCGCCAGGTCTGCATGGGCGTCCCGAACGCGCGCACCCGCACGCCGCTGCCGGCCAGGTGCGCCGCGATCGAGAGCCCGTAGGGACCCGCTCCAACCACCGCGACATCGTCGATCAGGCGCACATTCATTTGACACTTCTCTAGTATGGAACTTGACATGAGCTCAATAGGCTACAAAATAATTTTTAGTCGATACTCTCCGTAAGACGAGTTATTAAATTTGTTGTCACGAAATCTCCCTAGCTTTTCTTTGTAAGCCGATGCCGGCTTTGAATCAAATCAGCTTACCATCGCAAACCGTGCCGCCGCGCCGAACTCAATCGATCCTTCTGGTGACAACCTGCTGGTGGCCTTCCATTGCACGGCTGGCGCACCTGCTGACGTTGGCCGACTGCCGCGTATCGGTGCTGTGCCCGCCCGGCCATCCAGCCCGGATCGTGCCCGGCGTCGCCGTGTTCGAGCAGGCGGCGCTCCGCCCCATGCACGCGCTTTCGGGCGCGATCGCCATTGCCCGTCCCGACCTGATCGTCCCGGCCGACGATCGTGCGACGGCCCACTTGCACCGGCTGCACCGCACCGGGTCGGACGCCGAGCGGCGGCTGGTTGCCCACTCGTTGGGCTCGCCGCACGGCTACGCGACCGTCATGTCGCGCATCCGGCTGCTCGCCTTGGCGCGGCGGCTCGGCATCGCGGTCCCGGAGGGCACGCGTATCGGGTCCGTGGCCGATCTCAGCCGCTGGCTCGCGCGCGTGCCAGGGCCCTGGGTGCTGAAGGTCGATGCCACCTGGGGCGGCACGGGAGTGCGCCTTGCCGGCACGCCGCAGCAGGCCCATGCCGCCCTCCGCCAGCTGCGCCGCCGGCTCGACATCCGGGGCGCGCTGAAGCGCCTGCTGGTCAATCGCGACCCGTTCCGTTTCGCCGACGGGCTGCGCCGTGGCGCATCGGAGGTGAGCGCCCAGGCTCATGTCAGCGGCCGCCCGGGCAATCTCGCCATGTTCTGCTGGGAGGGGGAGGTGCTGGCCGCCACCGTGGCCGAGACGGTGGCTTGCTGGGGAGACACCGGCCCATCGACGATCGTGCGCCTGGTCGACCGGCCGGAGCTTCTGGCTGGCGCGCGCCGCCTGACGCGGGAGCTGCGGCTCACGGGATTCTACGGCTTGGATTTCATGGTGGAGGAGACGACCGGCCAGGCGTTGCTGATCGAGCTTAACCCACGGCCGACCTCCTTGTCGAACATCCGCCTCGAGGCCGGGCGCGACCTGATCGGGGCGGTGGCGACGGCGCTCTCGGGCAAGGCCTGCCCGCCGCCGTCGAGGATGCCCAAAGGCGACTTGGTGGCACATTTCCCGCTCGCCTGGCAGTGGAACCGGAACGACGCGCGTCTCACGGCTGCCTTTCAGGACGCGCCTTGGGACGAGCCGACGCTGCTGGCCGAAATGCTGAAGCCGAGCTGGCCGGAACGCCTTTGGCTCGCACGCCTCGCGTCCGGTCTGCGTCGGACGCTGCGGCGGTGGCGATCGGGCCGCGTGCGGTTCGGGTCGGCGCCGCTCGACGCACGTTCCTGACCGAAGCCGCCGTGATCATGCCCATCCAGGCCACAGCAGGGGAGCGGCGATCATGAACGTAGGATCGAGAGATCGTGGACGCCTCGATCTATGTTCGGAAACATATCCTGAATTGAAGTATATCGACAGTGTTGGTTTGTGTTCGAGTGTAGTTTTCTAACGCAAGAAGGTATGCATAAAATATTGTGAAGTTCTTCATTGAAAATCAATGTGCCGTGGCAAGATCAAGGGCAGGCAGCGGCATTCCGTGAGTTCAAACTGCCTTGTCACACAGCCAAGCCGGGTTGCTCCCGCCAGCGCACTCACCTTGAAGGATATGAAAATGCCGACCACCAATAGCCCGTCAAATCCGAGTTATGCCGTCGCCTCTGGCACGTTCCAAGTGGCCGCTGGAAGTGGCAGCCCGGGCGCAAGCATGGCCTTCATGGGCGGCAGCGCCGCCGCAAGCCCTGCTTCGCCCGCCAGCGCTCCTGCCGCAGGTGGCGGCGCGGCCGCTTTCCTGGCGCAAAGCCCATTCGCAGCGCTTTTGAATGTGCCTGGCGTGACGGCCGAGAGCCTCCTGGCGAGCCTCTCCCCGGACGGCGCTGGCGGCGGCGTCGATCCGCTGGCCGCTTTGGGCGGCTCGGCGAACCCGTTCGCCACCTTGGTCGGGGCCAACAACCCCTTCAGCGGTTTGATTGCGAATGGCGTCAACCCATTCGACAGCCTCGTCGGGTCCGGCAACCCCTTTGCCAGCGCCGGCAGCAACCCGTTCGCCAGCCCCACTTAAGCGAGCGCAGGTCAGCGTAGGACCGCATCGGGCGGCGGCAGGTTCATTCTCGCTGCCGCCCATGTCGTGCGCAGATCCCGCGAAGCGTGTGCCAGCTTGCCGGTGGAAATGACGAGAGCGTAAGGCGCTTCCGTCCGCTGCTAGGGAATGCCGTGAAGCAACATGTCCGCCGCCACGGCATGTTGGGCATCCGTCAAGCGGCCGCCAACCTCGAACGCGCCTTTGAGTGCCGCCGCTTTGATGCCGGCATCGGGCGAGAGGGTGGCGAGGATGTAATAAACGTACGATCTCACCAGGTCGGACGGTAAGCCGATACCGCGCTCGTAGGCGAACCCGGCGTCGTATCGCGCGGCCGGGTCGGCCCCTACCGCCTTTCGCGCGACCTCGTGGGCAACCGCTTCGTACTGCTTCGACATCGCAGCACTCACGTCGGTGCGCTGCAATGCGGTCCTATGAAAGCTTTCAATTCCGGCCGCTTCCGAGTTGAGCGACGTGTGCTGGACGGCGGGTGGATCGGGCGGTTGCACGGCAGGCTTGACGCCGATGCTGCCGGCCGCACGGGATGAAGTTCCAGGCAGCGTGGCGGCAACGAATGCTTCGGGCACCCTGGCCTGCACCGACTCTGGCGCGGCAGGCTGCGTGACGGCTGCACCCGCCGCGACAGCTACCGGGACGGGGGGCGCCGCACCAAAAGGCTGCGTCGCGACGGCCGCGGTGCCCGGCGCCTTGGGCTGCGCCGCCGGCGGCGCGAGAGGCTCCGTTGCGGCGTCGGCCATGGCGCGCGGCGGCGCAGCGGCCTTTGCCGGCGCGCCGGACGCGCTATCGCCGAGGGCTGTGAGATTGAGTCGAGCGGCGCCAACGCCGGCTGCGGCAGCCATGCGGAAAAACTTGATTGCCGCGGCCTTGTCCTGCCGAATGCCGTCACCGTCCCGGTAGATGGTGGCGGCGGCATAGGCCGCGCGGCCATTTCCTCTGCGCGCCGCCTTGGCGTACCACCTGACCGCTTCGGCCCGGTCGGTCCCGGTGCCGCGGCCGTTGTCGTACATGGCGCCGACATTGAACATCGCGGCCGGGTTGCCGGCGTCGGCGGCGCGCCGATACCAGGACAGCGCTTCGGCAAAATTTTGTGAAACGCCATGCCCGGTGTCGTACAACGTGCCGAGGTTCAACATGGCCACCCCGTCGCCTGCCAGCGCCGACTCCCGCCACTCCCTTTCCGCGGTGGAGTATTGCCCTCGTGAGGAGGCCTCATCGCCGCGGATGGTGTCGGCAAAGGCTCCAACCGTATGAAAGGATAAAAACGCAATTCCGACAGCCAATATTCGGTCCATGCGTCACCGGTTAGCGTTTGCAAAATCGAACGCTTTATTTAAATACTCATCCCGATTGCTAACAGCCCCTTGACTGGCGCGTCCACGCAAAAAGGTTTTCATGAACAAGCATCTTGGTTGGCTCGCCGCTGTGGGGATCGCCTCTGCCCTGGCCGCATGTGCCGGGCCGCCACCGCCGTCCGAGGCAGCTCGGCAACCGCCTCCACCCCCAGCGCCGGTCGCGCAGGCGTCGCCGAAACCGGCCGACGAGTCGCTGACGATCGATTTCCTCGCGGGTGGCGCCGCCCTCTCCCCGGAGGCGAACGCTCAATTGGATGGCGCCGCCCGGCTGTATCGCGACGCGAAGCCTGAGGTGATGATCGTCGCCGGGCACAGCGACAGGAGCGGCGAGGAGTTTCCAAACCTCATCCTGTCCGCTCGCCGCGCCGACATGGTCAAGCGGGCGCTGGTCGACCGGGGTATCCCGGCGGAACGGCTGCAGATCGTGGCCTACGGCGAAGCCGAGCCGGTTCCCAACATCCAGGCGGCCCGTTCCGCCGTCGTCACGTGGCGCTGATATTCAAAACCGAAGGCGAGGCGCGCCAGCCCGCTCCCTGGATGACGTCAACGTGATCGCTCCGAAGGGGAGCGGCTGAGTGGACTTCACCATCGGCTGCACGCTGTCCTACGCGGTCGAGACGCTCACTCCGTTTGTCTTCAATCTCGAAGCGGCCCGGTTCCCCCGCCAGCATATCCGCGTCGAGCGCCTGTCCACATGGCCGTTGCTGGGCGAGCCGGACCGGTTCGAGGCGCCCGAGAGCAGTAACCGCTTCCTGCGCTACCTCGTTCCAACTGGGGAATTCCGGATCGACTACGAGGCGGAGGTGGCGCTCGAGCCGCTGATGATCGATCCGACCGAGGTCGCCGAGATGGCGGCGGGATCGCTCCCGCTCGAGGTGCTGCCCTACCTGAACGCCAGCCGCTACTGCCAGTCCGACCGGCTCAGCCGCTTCGCCAACCGCCAGTTCGGGCATGAGCCGGCGGGGCACCAGCGCGCCACCGCCATCTGCAACTGGATTCGCGACAACGTGGACTACCAGGCCGGGGCGTCCGACGCCCTTACCAGCGCCTATGATACCCTGGGCGACCGGGCCGGCGTGTGCCGCGACTTCGCCCACCTCGCGATCGCGCTGTGCCGGGCGGTCGGTATCCCCGCCCGCTACATCAGCGCCTACGCCTGGCAGCTCACCCCGCCGGATTTCCACGCGGTGTTCGAGGCGTACCTGCAGGGACCCGGCGGCGGTGCCTGGTATCTGTTCGACCCGACCCGCATGGCCGCCCTGGACGGCCTGGTCCGCATCGGCGCCGGACGGGACGCGGCGGACGTGGCGTTCTGCTCCATCTACGGGTCGGCCAAGGCGCAGCCGCCTTCGGTGTGGATCAAGGGGCCGGAGCCCGGTCCCATGCGCACGACGCAGGCGGTCAGCACCCAGGCTCCATGACTAGTGGGGCTCCATGACCAATCGGGCCCCATGATCAATTCCGCATGCGCACGCCCAGCACGAAGCCGAACAAGCCGAGCAGGACCGTGCCCACCACGGTCTGCACGCTGGACAGCAGCACGCCCAGCTGGCCGTTCGGCTTGACCCCAACCTCGGACGTGCCCACGGTCGTCATCGAGTCGAGGCTGAACAAGAGGTAGTCGATCAGCCGGAAACCGGTGCCTTTGGCCACTCCCTCGCGCGGCTCCAGGGACCCGGTCAGCCAATAGATCGCCGCGAAACAGAACAGGACGACGAGGAAGGCGCGCAGCACCCGCGTGACGCTCTCGCCGTAGTCGCACAGCCATTCCGCGGCCAGGTCGCCGAGCCAGCGCAGGCTCGGCATGACCGCATCGAGGCTGCCCTGCCGCAGCGCGGCCCCGGCGAGCTGGGCGTGGAGCCGCTTGCCCATCCGGCGGCGGCGGCGGAAGGCCCAGCTCGCGTCGTCGGCGCTGCCGAGCGTGCGGAAGTTCTGTTCCAATACGATGTAGCCCTCGCGCGCGGCCTCGAACTCCCCGGCCACCTCCTCGCCGATCGCGCCGCCGAGCTGGTGTGCGCGCATGCGAGTGCGTTCCAGCCACGCCCCGGCGAACCGCACGTGGCGCAGGTTGCAGCTGACGAGCGAGATATGGGGCAGCACGGCTCCGCTTAAATCGGCGTCCGTGAGGTCGGCCCCGTCCAGCACCGCCTCGCGCAGGTTGGCGCCCCGCAATCGCGCGCCCGAGAGATTGGCGCGCCGCAGGGTCGCGCCAGCAAGGTCGGCCGCGCCCAAGTCGGCTTTCGCGAGCTGCGCCTCGTCCAGGCGGGAGCCGCGGAAGCTGGTCCGCTCCGCGGCGATGTCGGACAGTTTGGCTCCCCAGAGGTCGGCGCCGGACAGGTCGGCGCCGTCCATCACGGCGCCGGTGAAGTTGGCGAAGCGGAGCCGTGCGCCGGACAGGCTCGCGTCCTCCAGGAGGGTTTCGCTGAAATCGGCCTCGCCCGCGTTCACTTCGGTCAGGACGCTGCCGATCAGGTCGGCGCCCCGGAACGTCGCCTCCTCCAGCCGGGCCCGGTGCAGCACGAGGCCGCTGCACGACGCCTCGCTGAGGTCGGCGCCCGACAGGTCGGCGCCGGACAGGTTGGCGCGGCGCAACTTGGCGCCCGCCAGGTCGCGGGTGGCGAGCCGGACGCCGCCGGACGCCGCGTGCCACCAGGGGGCGTCGCTAACACGCTCGCCCAGCCCCGCTGCGGACACGTCCGCTCCGTCGAAGTCGGGTAACGGCGCCTCGCCTTGCGCTGCGATGAAATGCAGGAGCGCCTCCGTCGCCCCGAGGCCGGCGGAGTCGACAGCTTCGTGCGGCGGATCAGGCGCAGGTGTCTCGGCGGAGAGGGGTGGCATGGCTGCCTTCCTGTGATGCGGTTAGATTGAACACCGGAGATGGACGGCGGATTTCCGGCCTGGCGGAATGCCGCGCTGCAGCAAGGGACGGACGATGAAGGTGGGCGACGTGATGGCGCGCGATATCGAGTTCATCGACGGCGGCGCCAGCCTGCAGGAGGCGGCGGAGATGATGGGCGAACTGGACGTCGGCGCCCTGCCGGTGGGCTCCGCCGACCAGCTAGAGGGCGTGGTGACCGACCGCGACATCCTCTACCGCTACGTCGCCAAGGGGCTAGCCCCTGGCGCTGTCGCCGTGCGGGACGTGATGAGCAGCCCGGTGATCGGGTGCGACGAGGACGACGCATTGCGCGCCGCGATGGACTCGATGGCGGCCAACCACGTTCGCCGGATGCCGGTGCGCAACGGCCGGGGCAGGGTGGTCGGCTGGATCACCCTGGCCGACCTCTCGCGCAAGCTGCTGATCGACAGCCGGGCGCTGCAGGCATTCATGCAGGAGCTGACCGAGGCTCAGCCGTAGCGCCGGTTCATGCCGCGCGCCACCTCGTCGGCGATGCCGAGCCGGGCGGCGAAATAATCGTGGAAGCGGCGGTTGACGAGGCCGCGTCGGCTCAGCGCGCCGACCGCGGCGGCGTATGCTTGCGGACCCTGCCCGGCGCTGCGGACCGAGGCGACGAACGCGTCGATGGGACAGGGGAGCTGCTGCGTCTCGGCCAGCGCCGCGACATCCTCGTCGTTGCCGCCGACCGAGCGCAACCAGGTTTCGGCGCGCCGGCCGGCCTGGTCGTCGCGTTCGCCGGCTTGCAGCGCCAAGGCGGCCGCGCCGACGATCAAGCGCCTCTCCGGAGGGGTCATGTTGCGCAAGTTCAACACCAGCGGATAAAGGGTTTGATGCCGGTTCTGCATCCAGTCGAACAGCACCTTCTGCGCCAGCGACGCCTCGATGACGCTCTCGGGCCGTGGGATCGGACGGTGCGCCGGCGTGGGCACGGGCATAGGCGGGCGGAGTGCGGCCGCACCCTCCTCGAACGCAAGCCGCGCCAGCCCATCGGCCGCTCCGTCGCGCTGGCCGCGGCCGAATGGCAGCCGCACGCCGCTAGCCGCCGGGCGCCAGAGCCTCGATTTGGGTGAGCAGCCGCGAGAAGTCGATCGGCTTGGGATGATAGTCGTCGCAGCCCGCCGCGAGCGCCTTCTCGCGGTCGCCCGACATGGCATGGGCGGTGAGGGCGATGATCGGGATGCCGGCGGTGGCGGGTTCGCCCTTCAGCAGGCGGGCCGCGGACCAGCCATCCAGGATCGGCAGGTTCATGTCCAGCAGCATGAGCTCGGGCAAGTCCGCCCGGGCCCGGTCGACGCCGGCCTGCCCATCGGTGGCGACCGTCACGTCGTAGCCTCGGCGCTTGAGCCGGCGGGACAGGAAATCCCAGATTTCTTCGTGATCTTCGACCAGGAGCAGGCGCATCGCTAAATCTCCGCAAGGGCGTTCATGGGTGTTCGGATAGGGTCGCGTCGCCTGCCGCTGGCTCGGCGTGGACGGGGGTAAGCGTCCGGAGCTCTCCGGCGAGCTGGCGCAGGTTCGTCTTCCCCTTGCTCAACACCCGGTCCGCTCCGCCGAGCCGCCGGCGTTCGTCTGCGTCCAGGTCCCGCGCCGTCAGGACCACGACGGGGATCTCATGGCAGCCGGGCCGCAGGCGGAGTTCGTGCAGGAACGTGAAGCCGTCCATCACCGGCATCGTCAGGTCGAGCAGAATGAGCTGCGGCGGCGCGTGCGTCACGATGTCCAGCGCTTCGCGGCCATCGCCCGCTTCGGAGACGGTCCAGCCGTTGCGCTCGAGCACGGTGCGCAGCCGCGCGCGGGCATCCGGGTCGTCGTCCACTACCAGGATGTCGCCAGCGTCGCCGCGGAACCGTTCCATCACGCCCTTGAGCCGGTCCCACTCGACCGGCTTGAGCACGGTGTCGGCGGCGCCCAGCGCCTCGCCCAGCCCCGGTTCGTTGACGAATGTCACCATCACGACGGGAATGGTCGCGAGCTCCGGGTCGGCCTTGAGCGCGCCGAGCACCGACCAGCCATCCATTTGCGGCATCATCACGTCCAGCAGGATCGCGCGCGGGTGCAGGGTGCGGGCAAGCTCGATCCCGATCCGGCCATCCGATGCGGTCCGGACGGCGAACCCTTCGCGTTCCAGGAACCGGCTCAGCAGGTCGCGCTGGGCCGGGTCGTCGTCCACCACCAGCACCAGATGCTGCCCGAGAGCCGTGTCGGCCGGAGCCGCCGCGTCCTCGGCCGGCTGCTCCGGCATCTCGACCGGCAGGCGAATGGTGAAGGTGGACCCCTCGCCGTAGCTGCTGGTCACGGTCACGTCCCCGCCGAGCAGGCGGCAGAACGCGCGGGTGATCGCCAAGCCGAGCCCGGTGCCGCCGAACCGCCGCGTGGTCGAGACATCGGCTTGCGTGAACCGTTCGAACAGCCGCTCGAGCTGCTCCGGCGTCATGCCGATGCCGCTGTCGGCGACGCTGAACTCGACCTGGTCCCCGGACCGGGCCGCCCGCAGCACGATCCGGCCGCCCTCGGTGAACTTCGCCGCATTGCTGACCAGGTTGAACAGGCACTGCCGCAGCTTGACCTGGTCGGTGTGCATCTGGCCCAAGTCCGGCGTCAGATCGAGCACGACCTCGTTGCGTTTCTGCTGCACCAGGGGCTCTACGGTCGACGCGACGCCATGCACGAGCTCCGCCACGTCGAACGTTTCCGCGAAGGTGGTCATCCGGTCGGCTTCTATCTTGGACAAATCCAGCACGTCGTTGATCAGGCTGAGCAGGTGGCGCGCGTTGGACTGGATCTTGCGGACATCCCCCAGCAGGTCATCGTCCCCCGTCGCCTCCATCTCCTCCTCCAGCATTTCGCTGTAGCCGATGACGGCCGAGAGCGGCGTGCGCAGCTCGTGGCTCATGTTGGCGAGGAATTGGCTTTTGGCCCGGTTGGCCGCCTCGGCCGCGTCCTTGGCCGCGCCCAATTCCTCCTCGGCCTGCTTGCGCTCGGTGATGTCGGTGTGGGTTCCCACCCACTCGCGGGCTTCCCCGTCGTCCAGGATCGGCACCCCGCGGACGGCCATCGTGCGCCATTCGCCATCGGCCCGGCGCAGGCGGTGCTCCACGGCGTACAGGGCGTGGCTGGCGACGGCCTGCCGCCAGGCCTGCAGCGTGGCTTCGCGATCCTCGGGATGGATGGCCTTGGTCCAACCGAACGCCGCGTAGTCCGCCTCGGTTTGCCCGGTGTAGGCGCTCCAGCTCGACTGCGTCCCGATCAGCTCGCCCGCCGCCGTGGTCGTCCAGACGATCGCGGCGCTGGTCTCGATCAGGGTCCGGAAGCGCTCCTCGCTCTCCCGCAGCCGGCGCTCGGCCCGTTTGCGGATGGTCACGTCGGTGACCACCAAGCCTGCCCCGCCACCGCTCGTCCCGCCAGACGCTGCCGGCAGCGGGAAGAAGCCGAACTGGAACTCCCGCAACTGCGCCGGGTTGATCCGGCTCGGCGCCGCGACGTCGACATTGGCCACCGTGCGGCCCGCCTCAAGCACTTCCTGCAACCTCGGCTCCAGCGCCTCGCGCATGTCGGGCAAGATGTCCCACAGGCTGCCGCCGACATCCGCGTCGAGCGCCCGCTCGCTCATGGCCGAGAGCCGGCGGTTCATGTGCCGCACGCGCAAGCCCGGATCGAGAATGCCAAGCCCGATCGGCGCGTTGTCCAGCACGCTGCCGAGCAATGCCGCGCTGGCGCGTTCCGCCCGGCGTCGGCGCAGCGCGAGCATGACCACCGCGATGAACGCCGCCAACGTGCCGAGCGCCGCGATCGCGACCAGCAACGGACCCCGTACGGTCGCCGCGCCGTCGCTGCGGGCGATCCGCTCGCGCGCGTCGTCCTGCAACGCGGCGACGGCGGACCGTACGTCGTCCATGGACGCCTTATCTTCGCCGGTTCGGACCAGTGCGATCGCCGCGTCCAACCCCGAGGTCCGCCGCGCCGCGACCACCCGGCGTGCGAACCCCTCCTTGACGTGGACGAGCTCCGCCAATTTGCCATCCGCCTGCGCTCGCGCGCCGACCGCCGACACGGCGTCGTCCAGCGTAGCGCGAGCTCGCTCGTATGGCTCGAGATAGGCCGGGTCTCCGGTCAGGGCGAAGCCGCGCTCCCCGGTCTCGAGGTCCCGCAAGGTGGAGAGCAGGTGCTCGGTGGACGCCAGCACCCGATTTTCCTGAGCCACCGTCAAGCGGGTGTTGCGCGCGATGCTCACCGACCACGCGCCCGCCCCCAGGCCAACCATCAGCAGGACGGCGGCGACGACGTTGAGCCAGCCGAGCTCCCGTACGAAAGTCGCTGGGCTGCGGGACTGGTCCTCCCGCGCCGTCGGTTCGCTCATCGCTCGGCACCTTGCAACGGAATGGACATTACGCAATCTCTCCGGCGGCGTTCCCCGGGCGGACGCTCATATCGGCATCGATGCCGGAAGTGGAGCGCGCGTGACCCTCGACCAAGCGACGGCGTTCGGCATCATCGGCTGCACCATCGCCCTGTTCGTCTCGGGGCGGCTGCCCTACGACCTCGTGGCGCTCATGGCGCTGCTGGCCGGGGTCGTGACCGGCGTGGTTCCCGCCAAGTCGGCGTTCGCCGGGCTCGGCGACGACGTGGTAATCATCGTCGCGACCGCCTTGATCGTCAGCGCCGCCATCTCCCGCTCCGGCGTAGTCGAGACGCTGATGCGGCCGCTGCTGCCATACCTCAAGACCGAGCAGGCGCAGGTCCCGGCGCTCGTGATCGCGGTGACCGTGATGTCGATGGTCACCAAGAACGTGGGCGCTCTCGCGATCTTCATGCCCGTGGCGCTCCAGCTCGCCCGGCGGACCGGCACGTCGGTGTCCAAGCTGCTGATGCCGATGGCATTCGGCTCGCTGGTCGGCGGCGTCGTGACCCTGATCGGCACCTCGCCCAACATCATCATCGCCAAGGTCCGCCAGGATGTCACCGGGTACCCGTTCGGGATGTTCGACTTCACGCCGGTGGGGCTGTGCATCGCCGTGCTGGGCATGGCGTTCCTCAGCTTCGCCTACCGGCTGCTGCCCGGCGGGCGCAAGGCGACGGCCGGGATCAATGCCGCGTTCAACCTGGAAGGCTACGTCGCCGAAGCCAGCTTGCCGGCCGACAGCCCGCTAGTCGGCAAGACGGTCGCCGCGCTCGAGGCATTCAGCGACGGGGAGGTGATCGTCTCGGGGATCGTGCGCGAGCGGTTCCGCCGGTTCCTGCCGACCCCTGCGGCCGCGCTGCGCACCGACGACGTGCTGATGCTGGAGGGCGAACCCGAAAGCCTCGAACGGCTGGTCGCCCGCGGCCGGCTCCGGCTGGCCAACGACGTCGGGGAAGGGGCCGAGACCGGCCAGAGCGTCGTGGAGGGCGTGGTGACGCGGGACTCCGCCCTGCTCGGCCGCACGCCGGACGCGATCGGCCTGCGCGACCGCTACCACGTGGCGCTGCTGGCCGTCAGCCGCAGTGGCGAGCGGGTGGGCCAGCGGCTGCACGCGCTGCGGTTCCGGGCCGGGGACGTCGTGGTGCTGAAGGGCGCGTCTGGCAGCATGTCGGAGACGCTTGGCGCCCTGCGCGTGCTGCCGCTCGCGGCGCGCGCGATCTCCTTGGGCCAGAGCCACCGCGGATGGCTGCCGCCCGTGGTGCTCGCGGTCGCGATGGCGCTGGTGGCGCTCAACCTCATTCCGGTCGCCATCGCCTTCTTCGCCGCCGCCGTGGTCCTGCTGGTCGCCCGGGTGCTCACCATGGAGGAGGCCTACTACACGATGGAGTGGCACGTCCTGATCCTGCTGGCGGCGCTGATCCCGGTCAGCGAGGCCGTGCGCGACACCGGCGGCACCGACCTGCTGGCAGGCTGGCTGGAACGCGCGCTGCACAGCGTTCCAGCCACGGGAGCGCTGGCGATCATCATGGCGATCGCCATGCTCGTGACGCCCTTCCTGCACAATGCCCCGACGGCGCTGATGCTGGGCCCGATCGCGGGGACGCTGGCGGGCAAGCTGGGCCTCAACCCGGACCCGTTCCTGATGGCGGTGGCCCTGGGCTGCGCGTGCGACTTCCTGTCCCCCATCGGGCACCAGTGCAACACGCTCGTGATGGGGCCGGGAGGTTACCGGTTCGGCGATTACTGGCGCCTCGGCCTGCCCCTTTCCATCGTCGTCGTGGCGGCAGGCGTCCCCTTGATTGCCTTCTTCTGGCCGCTCGCGATCCGCTCCTGACCCGGCATTCCGTCAGTCGCCCTCCTCGAGGGGGGCGATCAGCGGGGAGTACGACTGGATGCCGCGCGCCTCGGTGTAGGCGCTGTCCAGCACCAGTTCGAACAGCAGCAACGAACGGCCGGTGACGATGTACTCGGCGCCGAACTCGAACCTCGTCCCATTCGGCCCGTCGTCCTGGTTGGTGTCGATGGAGCACTGCCACGACACGCCGCCGGGCACCTCCGGCAGGGTGAACGGGACGCCATCGTGGTACGAGTTCAGGATGACCAGCACCGTCGCGTCCGACCCGCGGCGGCGGATGCCGGAGGCTTGCGCCCGGCCGTCCAGCAGGATGCCGAGGCATCGCGTGTTCGGATCGTCCCACGCCGCCTGATCCATCTCCTCGCCGGTCGGCTTGAGCCAGGTGACATCCTTGATGCCGAGCTCCTCGTTCCACTCCGCGGTCAGGAACCGGGAGCGGTACAGGATCGGCAGGCGGCGGCGCAGCGCGGTCAACTGGGACACGAAGCGGGCCAGGCTGCGGCCCTTGTCGTCGAGCTCCCAGTTCAGCCAGCTTATCTCGTTGTCCTGGCAGTAGGCGTTGTTGTTGCCGCCCTGGGTGCGGCCGAACTCGTCGCCCGCCAGCAGCATCGGCGTGCCGCGGGACAGCAGCAGCGTCGCCAGCATGTTCTTGATCTGCCGCACGCGGAGCGCGTTCACCTCCGGATCGTCGGTCGAGCCTTCCGCGCCGCAGTTCCAGCTTTCGTTGTTGCTGTTGCCGTCGTTGTTGTCCTCGCCGTTCGCGTCGTTGTGCTTCTCGTTGTACGACGCCCAGTCGTTCAGGGTGAAGCCGTCATGGGCCGTCAGGAAGTTGACGGACGACCAGGCGGGCCGCCCGCGATGGTTGAAGAAGTCGCTGCTGCCGGTGAACCGGGTCGCCATGTCCGTGACCTTGCCCGCATCGCCCTTCCAGTAGGCGCGCACGTTGTCGCGGTAGCGGTCGTTCCACTCCGCCCAGCCCGGCGGGAAGCCGCCCACCTGATAGCCGCCGGGGCCGCAATCCCATGGTTCCGTGATCATCTTGACCTGGCTCAGCACCGGGTCCTGGCCGACGGCGCGCAGGAAGCCGCTTTTCTGGTCGAAGCCGTGGCTCTCGCGGGCCAGGATGGTGCCGAGGTCGAAGCGGAACCCGTCCACGTGCATCTCGCTCACCCAGTAGCGCAGGCTGTCCATTACCAGCTGGATGACGCGCGCGTTCGAGAGGTTGAACGTGTTCCCGGTGCCGGTGTCGTTGATGTAGTAGCGCCTCTGGTCGGGCAGCAGCCGGTAGTAGCTGGCGTTGTCGATGCCCTTGAACGACAGCGTCGGCCCTTTCTCGTTGCCCTCGCAGGTGTGGTTGTACACCACGTCCATGATGACCTCGATGCCGGCGGCGTGGAACCGGCTGACCATCTCCTTGAACTCGGAGAAGGCGAAGTCCGGCACGCTGGCGTAGCGGCGGCTCGGGGCAAAGAACGACAGGGTGGAGTAGCCCCAGTAGTTCACCAGCCCCTTCTCCACGAGGTAGCTGTCGTCGGCGAACATGTGGACCGGCAGCAATTCGACGCTGGTGACGCCGAGGTCGCGGATGTAGCGCACCACCTCCGGCGTCGCGAGGCCGCGGAAGGTGCCGCGAAGTTCGTCCGGCACCGCCGGGTGCAGCTTGGTGAAGCCCTTGACGTGGGTTTCATAAAGGACGGTCCGCTCCCACGGCACCCGCGGCCCGCGGTCCTCGCCCCAGGTGAAGGCCGGGTCGATCACCCGTCCCTTCGGCATGAACTTGGCGCTGTCCCGCTCGTCGAAGGTGGTGTCCTCCTCGCCCATCTTGTAGCCGAACAGCTCGGGCATCCAGACGATCTGGCCGACCACGGCCTTGGCGTAGGGGTCCAGCACCAGCTTGTTAGGGTTGAAGCGGTGCCCGTTCTCGGGATCGTACGGGCCATGCACGCGGTAGCCGTACACGGTGCCGGGCCGGGCATTCGGCAGGAAGCCATGCCAGATTTCGTTGGTGTATTCGGGCAGGTCGACCCGGCCGATCTCGGTCTCGCCCCGGTCGTCGAACAGGCAAAGCTCCACCTTGGTGGCGTTCGCCGAGAAGATGGCGAAGTTCACCCCGAGACCGGTCCAGGTGGCCCCTTGCGGAAACGGGCGGCCTTCCTCGATGCGGAAATCATTCGACTGAGACATCATCTACCCTGCATGGAGGAAAGTTTAAGCTTTGTTCAAGCGCGCGCCGGGGCATACGGTTGCAGGGCTTGTGCGCTTACTTGGGACCCCGATTTGGGTCCCGGTCCAGCCCGGGATCACACCACCGCATCCGGCTGGGCGGGCTGGGTCGCTGGCTGGGGCGCCCGGGTGGAAACAGCCCGTGCCAGCGCGACCAGTTCCCCCAAGGAAAGCACGATGGTCTCCTCGTGCCCCTCGGACCGCAGGGCGGCGAGCAAGGAGCTGGCGGCTCCGGCATGCCACAGGCAGACGACCACCGCGGCGTTCGGCATCTGCCGCTCGATCCGCCGCAGCAGGTAGCGGATGCCGGACGGGCTGCTGCCCTGTTCCAGCACCGACAGGCAGCACAGGCGGGCACTGGCAAGGCCGCCCTGGTTCGATCGCCCGGCGCCGAGGACCGAGTTGGACTCGCAACGCGCGCCGAACCCGGCGCCCCGCAGCACCTGCATCGCCATCGTCGCGGCCAGGTCGTCGAGCTGCCCGCGTCCAGGAAGGCACACCACGGCGGTGTCCTCCCGCCATTCGGGCGGCGTTGCGGCAGGGGCCGGTCCAGGGTCGGAACCGGCCTGGGCCAGGCGGGTGAGCAAGGCTTCGATCTGCCGGTGGATCGCATCGAGCCGCTCGAACGCGAGGGCGTCGCGCGACAGGTCGGCCTGCGCGAGGGCCAGGCCGCGCATCGCGACGCGGTCGTAGTACTCGGCCAGCGAGGTGTCCGCGATGGCCTTGCGGGCCTGGGCCGCCAGTTCCTTGGCGTTGCCCTCGAGCGCGCGCTGGTAGAACGTTTCCGGCGGGTCGAGCGGCGGGCGGTCGCCCAGCATCACGTCGAGGAACGCCAACGGTTCCACGTAGCGGCCGATCACGACCAGGCACACCGTCAGCGGAGTTGCCAGCAGCAGCCCGATCGGTCCCCACAGGAATGCCCAGAACGCCGCCGACAGGATGACGGCGATCGGCGAAAGCCCGGTGCTGTGGCCATACAGCAACGGCTCGATCACCTGCCCCATCACCAGCTCGGCCACCACGAACAGCCCGAGCACGAGCACCGCCAGCGACCAGCCCGGCGCCACCGCGAGCGCCAGCACGAGCGGCGGCGCCACGGCGATGAAGGTGCCGATGAACGGCACGAAGCGCATCAGCGCCGCCAGGATGCCCCACAGGATCGGGTTCGGCAGGCCAGCCAGCCACAGCCCGGCCGCGATGAACACGCCGAACCCGGTGTTCAGGGCCACCTGGATCAGGAAGAAGCGGGACAGCCGCCGGGCCGCGTCGTTCATCGCCAGGATGGTGCGGTGCAGATCCTGCCGGCCCACCAGGCGGATCAGCCGATCCCGCAAATCCTCCCGCGCGAGCAGCACGAAGATGACGAACACCACCACGATCCCGAGGGTGGCCAGGGGACCGAACAGCGGTTGCACGACGGTGCGGGCGATCACCAGCGCCGAGGAGGCGTCGAGGTCGCCGGCCAGCCCGGACGCGGCGGGCGCCGCGACCACCACGCTGGCCTGCGCGGCGTCCTGCGCGGCGTCGCCCATCAGCGAGTGGATGGAGCCGTTGATGCGGCCGAGGACTTCACCGCCGATGGCCAGCGACTTCATCTTCTGCTGGATCGTCACGCTGTAGCTCGGCAGGCTCGCCGCCAGCATCGTCGCCTGGCGGCCGACGACCAGCCCGATGCCCGAGATGACGACGAACGCGAGCGCGACGGCGATCAGGACGGCGGGCGCCTTGCCGAGGCGGGCGCGCTGCAGCAGCGTGACGGCGGGGGCCAGCACGAAGGCGAGCAGCGCCGCGAGCACGAGCGGCACGAACAGCTCGCGTCCGAAGTATAGCGCGGCCACGACGACCGCCCCGGCATTCAGGGCCGACAGGCCAGCGCGTGCCGGCACGGTCGCCGCTGGCTGCACATCCGCTTCGGGCTGGTCGGGATCGGGCGCTGGCATCGGATTTTTCCTCACGGCAACCGATACTGGTGTTTCCACGTGAGACACGGAAGGTGGCGTGAAACACAGGAGGTGGCGTCCGGCGCACCGGCCCACTACATCGCGCGACAGGGCCAGCAGTGCGGGAGCGGGGCGGCGTGACGAAAATTTTACTGGTTGAGGATCACGAGGAGCTCTGGGATTTCCTGTCCCGCCGGCTCCGCCGCCACGGTTTCGAGGTCGTCCTCGCCCATGACGGCCAACATGCCCTCGACCAAGTGGGCGCCGAGCAGCCGGATGTCGTGCTGCTGGACATGGACCTGCCGATCATGGATGGCTGGACCGTCGCCCGCACCCTGCACGCCGACGCCGCCCACGACGCCATTCCGGTCATCGCGCTGACGGCGCACGCGATGGCCGGCGACCGCGCGAAGGCCCTGGCGGCGGGATGCGACGACTACCACGCCAAGCCGGTCGATTTCCCGAACCTGCTCGTCCAGATCGACGAGGCGCTCCTGAAACGCGAGGAGTCGGAGGCCTGAACGGCCCCGCTCAAGGTTCGCGCATGCCGTCCATTGCGACGGGGAGGGCTCGGCTGAAGATGTAGCTGAGGACGGTGCGTTTGCCGACCATGACGTCGGCGGTGACGGGCATGCCTGGGGTGACGTGGAAGGCGTC